>ORMF010892563.1_pt1 | contig 27370 bp, 8 predicted proteins | sample 1779871 | NCBI WGS metagenome assembly ORMF01 (sample SAMEA104232316, study PRJEB22302) | groundwater metagenome | biome: forest; feature: aquifer; material: groundwater | place: USA | collected 2011-08-07 | depth 5.4 m | reverse complement strand
CTGAGCGGCGCGGGCGCCGAGACCGAGAATCGCGTCAACGAGCAGGTCAGGGCGTACATCAGCGGCGACGGCGCAACCGGAATCCGCGCTGCCAGCGTGTCCCTGACGGCGAGCGACACCTCGACCATCGACGCCGACGCCGGCGCCGCATCCATCGCGGTCGCGCTCGGGTTCGGCGGCGCAAGCGGCGCGCTTTCGATCGGCGTGGCGCTCGCGCGCAACGACATCCGCAACGTCGTCGAGTCCTACATCGCCAAGGCGGATGGCGACGGCAGCGCCTCGAGCACCGGTATGGGCGTTACCACCACCTCCGGCGGCATTACGCTGCAGGCCACCGAGGGCGCGAGGATCAACGCGCTATCCGTGGCGGCTTCGCTGGCGGTCGGCGGGGGCAGCACCTACGGCGGCGCGATCAGCGGCGCCGGGGCGGCCGCCACCAACATCATCCTCACCCGGACCAACGCCTACATAGAAGGTACCTATGACCTGGCCGGTGCGCTGGTGAGCGCGAGCCGGCTCTCAAGCGCAGGCGGCGTGAGCCTTACCGCGTCGAACAGCGCGACCATCAGCGCCACCATCGTGGCCGCTTCGGCGGCAGGCGGTGGCGGTGGCACGGGCGGCCTTGCCGTGTCCATCGGCGCGGCGCTCGCGCGCAACCTGATCGGTTACGACGAGAACGGCACGCAGATGCCGGTGCAGGTGCAGGCCTATGTCAAGGACACCAGCATCACGGCAACCGGCGCCCTGACGCAGACCGCGACCGCGACCGGCACCATCACGGCGGGCGTCGGGGCGGGCTCGATGGGGGTTGCAGGCGGCGGCAAGGCCGGCATCGCGGCGAGCGGTTCCGGCGCGAGCGCGGAGAACAAGATCGCGACCCACGTCAAGGCCTTTATCGATGGCGACGGCGCCGGCGGCATCAGCGTGGCGAGCGTTACGCTCTCGGCAAGCGACACATCGACGATCAATGCCACGGTCGCGGCGGCCTCGCTGGCAGGCGCTTTTGGCGGCACGGGCGGCGCTGCGATCTCCATCGGCGTATCGCTCGCGCGCAACGAGATCCGCAACGTGGTCGAGTCCTACATCAGGAACGCCGACGGGGATGGCTCGACAGGCAGCGTGGGGGTTCGGAGCACCTCCGGCCTCATTCGCCTCAGCGCGACTGAAAATGCCACCATCAATGCCATTTCGGTCGCGGCATCGCTCTCGGCGGCAGCGGGCGGATCGTTTGCCGGGGGAATCAGCGGCGCCGGCGCGGATTCGAAGAACATCATCCTCACCAAGACCAACGCCTACGTCGACGGCACTTACAACGCGGGCGGGACGCTGATCGGCGACAGCAAGCTGGTGAGCGCCGGCAACGTCGAACTGGAGGCGAGGAACACCTCGAGCATCACGGCCCGGGTGATCTCGGCCTCCGCGGCGGGTGCCATCGGCGGCGCTGGTGGCGTCGGCGCCTCGATCGGCGTGGGACTCGCGCGCAACCAGATCGGCTGGGATATCGGGAGCGACCCCAGCTTCACCTACGACTCGGGTCAGCAGGTCGGCGGGCTTGCGACCGGGGATCGGGTCAAGATTGCCGCCGGGCCGCGCGCCGGGGATATTTACGAATTTATCGGCACGCCGATCGCCAGCACCGTGCAGGTGCAGCTCTGGGCGCAGGATTACGGCGACAGCGAAATGTGGCGCCAGGTGAACCAGGCGCAGTCCGCCGTCGAGGTTCAGGCCTTCACCCGCAACGCCAGCATCGAAGCGACGGGCGCGCTCACGCTCACCGCGTTCGCCGACCAGACCATCAATGCGCTGACCGTGGCGGGTTCGGCTGCCATCTCGGGCGGCGGAACCGTCGGCGTGGGCCTCAGCGGCGCGGGTGTCAGCACCGAGAACAAGATTGCCGCGCAGGTGAAGGCGTATATCGAGGGCGACGGCGACGACGGCATCAGCGCGCGCAGCGTGTCGCTGAGCGCGACGGACACGTCGACAATCACCGCAGACGTGGCAGCCGCCTCGCTCGCCGCCTCGCTCGCGGGCACCGGCGCGATTTCGGTCTCGATTGCGGTGTCGCTGGCGCGCAATGAGATCAGCAACGTCGTCGAGTCCTACATCCGGGGCGCGGGCGACGGCGTCATCGCCACCGGCGGCGCGATCACGCTGAGCACCACCGAGGGCGCGACGATCAATGCCGTCTCGGTCGCGGCGTCGCTGGCGGTGGGCGTCAGCGGGACCTTTGGCCTTGCACTCTCCGGCGCCGGCGCCGAGAGCACCAACCTCATCAACAATCGCGTCGCCACTTACATTGACGGCAGCTTGGTCGCGACTGCGCCCGCTGTGGCGCTGCCGGCGGCAGTGCCGCCCGCCGTGCCGGCGGTACGCCACGCGGCCGCGGACCAGCCCAACGAGTTGCGCAACGGCGATCTGGTCGATGTGCCCTTCGGCAGCGGCACCCTGGTGTTCCAGTACCTCGGCGCCGATCTGCTTGATCCTTCGAATACTCTGCCGCCGGTCGACCTGCCCGCCGAGGACTACGGCGACGGCGCGCGCTGGCGCCTGCTCAGCCCGCCGCATGACATCGTGCTCGACGCGCGCAGCAGTTCCACCATCGACGCGCTGGTGGGCGCGGCGTCCGCCGCGGTCGGCGGGGGCACGGTCGGTGCCGCGGGGTCGATCGGTGTGTCGATCGCGCGCAACCTGATCGGCTACAACTCGATCAGCGACACCACCGGCGGGCGCAACCAGGTGCTGGCGTACGTTCGGGACTCCGAGGTCGCCTCCTCGGGCGCGATCCGCGTCACCGCCCTCGCCATCGACGTCATCGAAAGGTCGGTGTCGTTCGCGGGTTCGGCGGCCATCGCAGCCGGGGTCGGTGCGGTGTCGCTCGCCGGGGCCGGAGCGGAGTCGACGACTCGCATCGGCACGCGCGTCCACGCCTACGTCTCGAATTCCAGCGTGCGCGCGGTGGGAGACATCCAGATCGAGGCAGTTTCGGATACCTGGATCAAGCGCACCGATGCGATCGGCGCGGCGCTTTCGGTCGCGATCGGCATCGGGGGGGCGGGATCGGTGGCGGTGTCGCTGGTGGACAACCTCATCGCCAATGACGTGCAGGCCTATGTCAGCAGCACCACCGCGAAGAGCGTCGAATCCGGCGGCGACATCACCATTCTGGCGGATGCGCGCCAGGCGAAGATTTCGGATGTCAGCGCAGTCACCGCGTCGGTGTCGGGGGGGTTGACCGGATTCAGCGGCGGCGGCATCGACATCCGCAACACCATCGGCAACAACGTGGCGACGAGGATTTCCGGCCCCGTCGCGGTGATGGCCGCCGGCGACGTCGAGGTCGTGGCGAGCGAAGACGCCTTCATCGAAGCCGATGCCACCGCCGTCACCATCAGCGTGAGCCTGGGCGCGGCGCTGGGCGTGGCGCTGGTGAACAACCGCATCCGCAGCGACGTGACCGCCTCCATCACCGGCCTGAACGCCACCACGCGCGCCGGCGTTGCGTCCGCCAACACGCGCGTCGTCGCGGATTCGATTGCGGACATTTCCAAGACCACCTCGGCAGGGGTCTCGGCCTCGCTCGTCGCGGGCGCGGGGAATCGCTCCGACGCCGCGATTTCGACCCTGGTGCAGGCGTTCACGGAGAACGCCAACCTGCTTTCGAGCGGGGACGTCGAGATTCTCGCCAACGCCAACAACCGGGCGCGCACCGCGGCGCTCGGCGGCGCATTCGGTGCCGCTGCCGCGGGCGGCATGGTGGCGGAGGTCCGGCTGGGGCGCGACCCGACGAGCGGGCCGGCGCTCGACGAAGTCATTGCCAAGGCGGGCGACCGCACCAGCGTCACCGCCGGGTCGCTGCGCATCAGCGCCAGCAGCAGCGACGACCTGCGCTCCCTGAGCGTCGCCGCGGGCGGCGGTGCGATCGCGGTGATGGGCGCGGCATCCAAGGTCTACAACAACGTCTCCGCGCTCGCCGCGATCGGCGCCAATGCCGACGTCACGGTCACCAACGTGATCATCGGCTCGACGCACTCGCAGGACATCGACTCCAGGTCCGACGCCTACGCCTTTGCCTTGGGCGCGGGCACCGGCGCCGACGCCTACAACGAAATCCGCGGCAAGGCGCTGGTCGACATCGGCGCCAACGCCGCGGTGACGGCGCGGAACATCTTCATCAACGCCGAGAACTCGCTGGTGAAGAACCAGTACGCCAACCAGAGCAACCTGCGCTCCGGTTCCGGCAGCCTCATCGGCACGACGGTGCTGAAGAGCGACACGAGCATTGGCGCCTCGGGCAACCCGTTCCAGGCGGCGGTCAACATCGGCAGCGGCGCGCGCCTGATCGCCGAGGGCAACAACCGCAACCCCGGCACTATCCGCATCGAGGCGCTGACCGACGTCACGGCGGTGGATTCGGTGCGTATCGAAGCCGTGTCGGGATTCAGCGTTTCGGTCGGCATGTCGCGCATCAGCGCGATCACCGATGCGTCCGTCAATGTCAGCGGCGCGACCATCGAGAACAGGGCCGGGGACGTGATGCTGACGACGCGGGCGGATGCCGGCATCCGCCCGAGCGCCAACCTGTTGGTGGCGAACGCCCTTACCGGCGGCGCCGGGGCCGAGGCGCAGGCGATTACCAACGCGAGCAACACCATCAACGTCGACAATTCGACGATCAAGGGTACCAACATTTCACTGCACGCGGGGCGCGACAGCTTCGCCGTGCCGAACTTGCTCGACAGCTTCGCCAACGCGGAGATCACCACCTTTTCGCTGCTGCCCTCGATCGCCGTGCCCGTGGTGGTGGCGTCGATCACTGAGAACAACCTCGTCAACATCGCGGGCACCTCGCGCCTGCAGGCGCTGCAGGACGTCAACCTGCTGGCGATCGAGGGACTGGGCGGCGGCCAGCGCGCGAGCACCGATGGACTGGTGATGTCGCTGTCGCTCGTTCCCTACGGCGTGGACGTGCCTGACCGCGCCTCGGTGACCAGCAGCAATCGCGTGCTCGTCGACACCGCGGCGCGGGTGGAGGCGGGGATCAACAACCAGAGCGTGCTGATCATCGAACCGGTAACGCTGGACGGCGCCTCCAAACTCCCGACCGGCGCCACGTTCGGCAGCCTCCTCGACGCAGCTCAGAAGACGGATCTGGGCCTCGCCGCGGAAGTCGCCTACGAGGTCGCGGGGCTCAACCTCGACTCGATCGCATTCACCGTGTCCACCGGCACCGTAGTGCAGGCGGTCTCGGGTGCCTTGGGCGGCGGCACCGCGGGCGACCTGTACCGCTACAGGCCGCGCACCACGGGCGGTGACGCGGTCGTGCTCGAGACCGAGAACTACGCCAACACGGCACGCTGGGAGCGGCTCACGCTCACGACAGAGCAGCAGGCAGAATTCACGGCGGACGGCACCATCAATGGCGGGCTGCCGGTGTATCGCAGCGATACCACGCAGGCGTTCCGTGAGGCGCTGATCGGCAAGTTCTACGTCATCAAGCCGGTGGGGGTGGAAGCGCCGCGCATCTCCTACCGCAACCTCGGCACCCTGCTCATCGAGCAGCGCGAGAAGATCCTTGGCTGGCTCGCCAGCCACTCGAGCAACGCCGAGGCCGTGGCGCGCTACCAGGTCCAGTTGCAGGTGTTGGACGCAACGCTCTCGGATCTCGGATTGCTGACCCGCGTGGTCGATCCGAATAACCCCAACGGTCCGCCGCAGATCCGTATCAGCAAGGAGCTCGACGCCCTGTTCATCGAGCTGCCCAACGTCTATGCCACGCCCGGCTCGGTGTTCGTCGAGGCAGACACGCAGGAATTTACCCTAACTCAAGTGTCGGCGCGTGCCGGGGCGCGGATCCAGATCACCAACAAGGCGCCGTTCTCGCTCGTCGTGGCGGATGCCATCGTGCGCGACGCCGCGCGCGTCACCGTGATCGGCGGCGAGCTTGTCACCCTGGAACCGGGCCGCGTCTACTTCAACAACGGCGGGCTGACGCCGGCTGGGACGCCTGCCCCGAAGACGATTTCGATCGTACAGAGCGACTACGCAGCCAGCGAATACAACCTGTCCCTCGACATTCCGGTCCTGGATCGGGATCTGTACATCGTCGGCGACGTCATCAACGAATCCGGCGCCCTCACGATCAACAACCAGGACGGCAGCATCACCGTTTCCGGCGAGGTGCGCGCGCAGACCGTGGACATTCTCTCGGCGCGCGACTTCACGCTCAACACCGAGGACTGGCTGCACACCAACAAGGATCCGCGCCAGTACATCGATTACGGCAGCATGCGCGCGAGCGTCTTCAACACCGCGGGCACGGCAAGGCAAGTTGAGTACTCCACCGCGGCGGACGTACGGGGCGGGGTACTGCGCAACGTCGACGTCGATCTCGACGGCGCCATCGCACGCGACAACAGCAAGATCCTCGCGCAGGGCCGGATCGCCATCACGGCGCGGTACCTGAACGTCAACGGCCTGATCCAGAGCGGCGTGCAGACCGTCAGGCTGAACGTCTTGGAGAGCTTCAGGGCGAGCACCACCACGAGCGCACTGGTGGACGACAAGGGCAGGCCGCTGGCGGGCATCGACTTCGGCGCGGAAGGCATACCGGTCAAAGGCTACTTCGATGCCGCGAAACAGGCCATCGTGGTGGACGACATCGTGCCGCAGGGCGGGCGCATCGTCATCGCCGGACAGATCTTCAGCACCGGCAACGGCCGGCTCGTGGTCGCCAACGGCTACACCAACGTCGACATCGACAACGCCAGCCCGTACCAGCTGATCCTCAACCGCATCGACACCACGACCAACCGCGTCGGCCAGATCACCATAGTAGACACCTCGCGCCTGCTCAAGGTGGATTACGTGCTCGACGGCGCCGGGGTCCGGGAGACCACCTACCAGGGGACCTTGCAGGCGGTGGGTACCGTAAACGTCGGCGGCAGCGACGCCGTCGTGGGCGCGGTGACTTACGCTCAGACGTCGCAGACGACCCATACCGACACGGAGCGGGACGGCCTGGTCTTCAGCCCGCGTCCCGGCCTGCACTATGTCTGGGTCGAGGGGCAGGAAAAGACCGCGGTTACGGTCACCAAGTACGAGAAGAAGAGCTTCAACCTGTTCGGCGACAACGCGTTCGCGGACATGCTCGTCAACGACACCAGCTACGCATGGCGCACGGTGAACTTCCGCGACGCGCGCCCGCTGCTCGAGTCCGAGTTCATTGGCCTCGCCAACGGTGGCCTGGTGCCCTCATACGCCACGGATGACGCCTACACCCTTCACTACGTGCAGCAGACCGACCGCGACATCGATGCCGTGTCCGGCGTGACGCTGGTCATTTACGTGGGGACTGACACCACGAAAGGCGTAACCGGCAACATCTACAAGTACACCGGCGGCACGGCGGGCTCCACGGCCGAGATCATCCTCCCGGATCAGAATTACACGAACACGGCGTTGTGGACGGACGTGACCGGGCAGTCAGGCATTTTGAGCGACCCGGCCGCCTACCAGAACCGCTCCAACCAGTACAAGAGCAACTACGTCAATTTCTCCCTCTCCGTGGAAAACTGGACCACGGGAGGGGGTTGGCTGCGCAAGAAGACCATCCACACGCAGATCACCACCATCGAGGGCCTGACCGACTACTACACCCACACCCTCAAGGCCGATCACCCGATCCGCATCCAGTTCCTGGACGGGCCAACCACGCCGTCGATCTCCATCGACAGCCGCAACGGCATCTACATGCAGGGCAACATCACCAGTCCCACTCACGGCACGATCAGTCTCGGATCCACCCATGGCTCGATCACGTCGCTCGCCACGGCGGCGATTTTCGGCGCGGCGCCGACCATCACTGCGCCGCTGGGCGAGGTGCGCGCCAACATCGAGGGCAACCGGGGCACGCTGAACGTCACGGCGGGCCGCAACATTGAACTCAATGCGGTCAAGCGTGGAACCGGGCCGAGCAGCTTCGTCATCGGGTCGGTCCAGACCACCGGCGGCGACGTCATGATCAACGCCCGCGATGGCATCACGGCCGTGACCGGCAGCTCCCTGGTTCGCGGCAACCTGATCGAGCTGTTCGCCGTGAATGGCGGAATCGGCACTTCCGGCTCACCGCTGTCGATCGACAGCAACCTGCTGAATCGCGGCGGCCTGGTGGCCAAGGCGAACGGCGACATTTACATACGCGAGACGGTGGGCGACCTGCGGCTCGCGCAATCGCGGACCTGGCAGAACGTTCGCCCGCTGGCCTGGCCCGCAACTCCAGACGCTTCGGTGCATTCGCTCACCGGGGACGTGCGCCTCGAAACGGTGTCCGGGTCGATCCTTGACGCCTGGTTCGAGCAGTTCCGGCCGCGCACCCCGGAGGAAGCCGCGGCGCGCGATGCGCTACTGCAACTGACCGGCACCGCGGCGCAGGAGGCGGCGCTGGCGAGCATCCGCTCGGAGGAGAACAACCGCACCCAGCTCTACCATAGCTACTGGCAGACCTACCGCGGCGTGCTGCGCGGCGCGACCCCGACGGCGACCCTCGCGATTGCCTCCATCGACGCCGCGACCGACCAGATCCGCTTCGCCGCTGAACACGGACTTACGACCGGCCAGCAACTGGTGTTCCGCAACGGCACGGCGCCGACCGGCACCAACCTGCTGGATGGATTTTCCTACTACGCGATCGTCATCGACGCGACTACCATACGCCTCGCCGACAACCGCTACGACGCGGCCATCAATGGCACTCCGCAGGCGGTCAACATCACGGTCGGCGGCCTCAATACGGCAGGCTTCGCCGCGGTCGCGGATCTCCAGCTATTGCGCTTCGCGTACACGGCGACGGCGCCTTACGCGCCGGCGACGCAGGCTGAGCACGACCGCTTCGACGCGGTGGACGCGGCGTACGGCGCGCAGACCTACAACCCGGATTTCGTCCATCTGCTGTCGGCGCAGGAGCGCGCGGATCGCATCGCGGCGCGCACCTTCGTCGTTGGCTCGCTGCAGTATCCGCTCTCGATCTCGCTCATCGAGGATCTTTACCCGCTCACGCACGTGCCTGCCGGCGTAAATTCCACCCCGGTCAGCTCGGAAACGCCCAACATCATCGCGCGCCACGTTTCGCTCGCGACCGGGGGCGCGTTGAGCCAGGTGGGCCGCGTCAGCGGGGTCGTGACGATCGCGATTCCGGCGAAAGGCTTCGCCGGCTTGTCGGAGGCGGAGCAGGAACTGCTTTCGCGCGCCACGGTGGCGGACATCATTTCCAAGACCTATGCCGTCGTCGACGGCGTGCAGGATCTCACGCGGCTGCTGAGCGTGACCCTGCGGGTGGTCGACGACATCGACATCGAAGGCGACACCAACAGCGCGACGTCGACCACGGTCACGGTGGCGATCGACGCCGGCGCCGGCGTCGCCCTGCAGACCAACGACAACCTTCGCATTGACCACATCCGCTCGGGCGCGGGCGGCGATGTGCGGCTGCAGGTCGGCGGGACGATCACCGACACCTATGCCACGGGAACGGCGGCGGCGATCACGACGTACGGCGACCTCAACCTGCGCTCTGCGACGGTGACCGGCGATACGCCGACCAGTCCCCTGCGCATCCAGCTCGCGCCGACGAGCGCGCTGGTGGCGGACATTTCGGGTTCGCTCAACCTGCTGCAGGTGGCGACCGATGTCCCGGCGAGCACCTACCCGACTCTGGGCGCGCAGGCGATATCCGACCTTTTCGTTTCACGCGTCGATGCGAGCGGCGACATCACGATCGCCGTCGAGGAAGGCGACATGAAGGTGGGGCGCCTCGCGTCCAGCCTCGGCAACGTGGATCTGCGCGCGGCCCGCTCGATCCTCGATGCCACCGCCGACGCCATCGACGCCAGCACCAACGCCACGGCGACCACGGGCAACGCCTACCTGGAGGCGGGCACGGACATCGGCGATTCGGCCAATTTCCTCGACGTATCCATCTTCGGCAACGTCACCGCGCTGGCGGGCCGGGATGCCTTCGTGCGCAGCGTGCGCCCCCTGAACGCGCTCGCCGTAACCGCCACCTCCGGCAACGTTACGCTGGACGTCACCGGCGATGCCAACCTCGGGCGGATTGTGGCGCTCACCGGCACCGTGCGAATCGATGCCAGCGGCGGAATCGTCGACCAGCCGGATGAGATACCGACGGATCTCGACATCGATGCGGTCAACGCGATCCTCAACGCCGTCACCGGCGTCGGCGCGTCGCTGAATCCGCTCGAGACCCGCGTCACGCGCCTGGAGGCGAACGTCAGCCAGGGCGGCCTGTGGCTCGACAACACGGGCGATCTCACCATCGGCGGGATAAGCGACCAGAATGGCATTTTCGCCAGGGACAGGGTTGATATTTCGGCGGCGAGTTCGATCACGGTGTCGGAGGCGATCGACAGCGACGGGCTCGATGTGCTGCTCGACGCGTCGGACGACATCCACGTCCAGGCGCCGATCACGAGCGGCGGCGGGCTGGTGACGCTGAGAGCGAACCGCAACATCACGTTCAGCGCGCTCGGCTCGATCGACACCGAATCCGGCGCGCCGAAGGTCCTGTTGCGGGCGGACGACGACGAGAACGCCAGCGGCGCGATCACCATGGCGGACGGCTCCTTCGTCGACGCACGCGACGGCCTCATCGATGTCAGCGCCGCGGGCGATATCGTGCTCAGCCTGCTTCGCACCACCACCGACGTCACCGTGACCTCGCGCGCCGGCGCGATCCTCGACAATTCGACCGAGGACACGGCGAACCTGCAGGACATCATCGCGGCGAATGCGCTCCTCAGCGCGGCGCAGGGCATCGGCAGTTCTGCCAATCCGCTCGAGACGACGCTCGGCAAGCTCGAGGCCCGCGGCGGCAACGGCGGCATCTTCATCGACGATACGGGCGGCCTCACGATCGGCACCATCACCAGTGCGGTGCTGCCGGCGGCGACGGCCTCGGTCGGGCTTTTGAGCGCGGGGTCGATCCGCGTCACGACCACCGGCTACCTGACCGTGCGTGAGACGGTGGCGTCCACGGCGGCGGACGTGACACTGCACGCGATCGATTCCGCGGCGACCACGCTGCTGCTGGTTCCGGACGGCAGCGGGCGGACCTACGTGAGCGCAGCCGACGGCAGCGACGCCGACGAAGACCTCGTCGTCACGGACGGCGCCCATGTCCTCGCGGCGACCACCGTGACGCTGCTTGCCGGCGATGACCTGCTGATAGACGTGGGCAGCCGCGTCAGCACCGACGATTACGGCGTATCGAGCAATCTCGACGCCACCATAACGATCCGCGCCGACCATGGCAATACCGACGCCGGCACCGGTGCACGCATCGACATCCTTGGGGAACTCTTGTCGGTTTCGATCCTGATTACCGGCGAGCGCGACGGCGACGTCATCTACCTGCAGCCGCAGCGCCTGAGCGGTCATGTGCGTATCCTGGGCGACACCGACGGCCTCCCGGGGGGCGCCGACACCATCATCCTCGATAGCCTGCCCGCGGTGACGACGTTGCACGACCGGCCCGGACACTCGCCATCGGTTGGTGCGGACCGCGCCGTGCGCGACACCATCGACCTCGACGGCCGGGGTGGCACCGATACCTACATCATCAACGTGCGCGGTGGCGGCACCGACTACATCGTCAACGTCAAGGACAGCGGCGCACCGGATGACGGCGCCGACACGCTGACGATCAACGGCACTGCCGCGGCAGACGTTTTCCTGCTGCGCAAGAATTTCGTCGCTTTCCTGACGCAGACAGCGCCTGCCTCCCTCATCGCGCCGGCGCAATTCTCGTCTGCCGTCGAGCGCATCAACTACGACCACAGCAACAACGGCCGGCTGCTGGTGAGCGCGGGCGACGGTGACGACGAGTTCTACGTCGACGACAACAGCACCATCACCACGCTGGACGGCGGCAAGGGCAGGGACCGCTTCCAGATTGGCCAGGTGTTCGGCACCAATCCGAACGGCTACGACTATGAAGATGGCGACCGTCCGGGCGACGTGCGCGTCGTGGCAAACGACACCGAAAACATCGACCTGACCTCTGACAGCGACGACATCGACCTATTGCGCATTACGCGCGGCTGGCTCTCGCGGGGCATCACCTACGCGCTGACGGCCTACGGCGGCGAGGACGGCGACACTTTCACCGTTTACAGCAACAAGGCGGTGCTGCGCATGGAGGGGGAGTCGGGCAACGACACCTTCATCATCCGCGCCTTCATCGCCGAGGACGACATCATCGCCGACGGCGGCGACGACGACGACCATTTCGAATACAACATCAACGCCCCGGTGAGCATCAACGGCGGCCCGGGCTTCGACAGCGTGGTCGCGATCGGCACCGAGCGCTCCGATGCCTTCATCATCACCGCCGAAGGAATCTTCGGCGCTGGCCTGGCGATCCGGCTCGACGGCGTCGAAGAGGCGGTCGAAGTCGACGGCCTGGAGGGCGACGACTACTTCTTCATCCTCAGCACGCGCCCCGACGTCGTGACCACCGTGATCGGCGGCCTGGGCAGCGATACCTTCAACGTCGCCGGCGACGTGACGCAACGCGTGATCAGCCAGGATCTCACCGGGCGCAGCGGCGTCATCAACCACGGCGCCACCAGCACGGACACCGGCTACGACAAGCTGCTCGCCGACGGCATCGCCGTGAGCATCGCCGACGCGGTGCAGGGCAAGGTGGTGATCACGGAGTCGGGCGGCCGCACTGAAGTCATCGAGGATGGCGGCGCAACCGATTCCTACACCATCTACCTGGTGCGGCCTCCGACGGGGCTGGATTCGTCCACGGTGGCCTACCTCACGGTCTCGGCGGCGCTGTCCTCGTCGCACGACCGGCGCCTGCCGACACGCAATACCGGCGACACGGCGGGGCCGCACCTCGCCGAGTCCGTGCTCGTCTCGATCGACGACGGCGCGAGCTGGGCTCCTGCCGCGGTGCTCAAGTTCACGGCCGCCGACTGGGACACGCCCAAGACGGTGCTGGTGAAAGCGGCGCACGACGACGCGATCGAGGGCGAGCGCAAGGTCATGGTGAGCCACAGCCTGTTCGTGGTGAGTGACAGCGCCGCGGACAAGGCGGCTTACAACGCGATCGCCATTCCCAACGTCGAGGTGCGGGTGTACGACGATGACCTCGGCGGGCTGCTGATCCTCGAGACGGGCGGCGGCACGCGGGTGCTGGAGGGTACTGGCGTTGGTGCGATCGAGGACACCTACCAGGTTCGGCTGACGGTCGCACCGACCTCGAACGTCACCGTCACGCTCGCCTACGATGCGACCCAGATCACCGTACACGACGCCACCGGCGCGCAGGTCACCAGCCTCGTCTTTACGCCGACCGACTGGAGCACGCTGCGCACCCTGACGGTCAGGGCAGTGGACGACGACGTGCGGGAGAATCGCCTCGTTTCGACCATTCGCCACACGTTTGCGAGCGCCGACCCGGTGTACGGCGCGGCGCCTGCCGCCGAATTGGCGGTACGCGTCCTCGACAACGATTCGCCGCAGGTGCTGGTGACCGAATCGGACGGCGCCACGCGGGTCGTGCGCGGCGTTTCGGGCGACGATTACACGTTGCGCCTCGTGAGCCAACCGACGGCAGACGTGGTGGTCAACCTGTATGGGGACGGGCAGACACGAACCGTTTCCAGCGATCCGGCCGGCCGCATTTTCCGCGTCGCCCTCGGCGACGCGCAGACGCTGAGCGTTACCTTTGCCGACAACGCCAGTGGCGCGACCGACCAGGCGCGGCGCGACACTATCACGCGCAATGACGGCGGCAGCTGGCTTGCGGACGGCTATCGCGTCGGCACCCTGGTGAGTATCACCGGCGCAGGCGGCAATAATGGGTTGTTCAAGGTCAACGATCTCACCGCTGCGACGCTCACGCTGACGACGGACGCGGCGCTCACGTCCACGAGCGGCACCGCGACCTTCCAGCGCCAGAGCGAGGCGATCCGGTTTACGGCCGACAATTGGTATCAGGAAGTGCGGATCGTCCTCGAGGCCGATCCCAATTTCGTCCCGGATCCGAGCCAGCAGTTCGCGCGTCAGGAGCCGGTGCGCCAGCACATCGTCGCCTCGATCGCCGGTCCGCTCATCATCGAGGGCGGCATTGCCGAGGGCAAGGATCGCTCGCTGCGCGCGGCGGTGATGCTGCCGACGGAGCGCACGGCCGCTCCGATCGATATCAACATCCTGACCGACGAAACGAAACAGGCCGACCGGCTGAACATATTCAATGATTCCAGCACGGCCGACGACCAGGGCTGGATGACGGCGGTGACGCTGCGCAATGACGTCGTCAAGTTGGGTTCAGCGATCAACATCTCGGGTCTGGGAATGCGGCCGGGGCTGGATGGCCGGAGTACCGGGCTGACGGTGGACATCGGTGAGCCGGGCGCGCCAAATCTGGTGACCTTCCCGGGCGGCATTACCTTCGACGACATCGAGATCACCGAGATTCTGCTCGGGCAGGGGAACGACACCTTCCGCATCGCCGCGACCAGCGCGGGCACGCCTGGAGCGGAAAATTACGTCGTCACGGTCGTGCACGGCGGCGGCAATGCGTTGTTGCCAAGCGGCGTCATGGGCGGCGACACGATCATCGTCACGGGCGGCGGGGGCGCGGCATCGCCCCTGGTGATTTACGGCGACACTTCGCAGGACGGCAGCCGCTACGACTCGCGCCCCGACCTCGGCTTGTTTACCGGCAACGCGCTGTTCTTCAACGGCCACGGCAACGACTTCATCGACGCGCGTGCTTCAAGCGGCGCCGTGGTCATTTACGGCGGTCGCGGCAACGACACGATCTGGGGCAGCCAGGGAAGCGATCATCTCGCCGGCGGCTCGGGCAACGACCTGATTTACGGTCAAGGCGGCGGCGACCACATTTACGGCGACTCCGGCTTCAATCTCGATTACGCGGTGTCGAAGGATCCGCTGACGGATGCCGCGATCGTCACCCGCGCGTTGACCGTACCGACGTCCAATGCGAGCCTCGTCCTGACACGCGACCTGCTGGCGGCCGGGCGCGACACCCTCTACGGCGACGACGGCGACGACATCATCTTCGGCGACCATGGCGTGATCGAGCAGGTCGCGGGCACGCTGCGGTTGATCACGACGGGTCGCGTGATACGGATCACGAGCAATGAGTTTGCAAACGGCGCTGCCGACTTGATCTATGGGGGCACGGGCAAGGATCTGATCATTGGCGGGGCGGGTGGCGACACGATCCATGCCGGTGACGGCAATGACCTCGTCTTCGGGGATCAGGGTGAAGTATCCATGTCTGGGGGCGTCTATTTCGATACTGCACTCTTCCCGGCGTTGTTTGGCGGACCGGTTCTATTCCGGTCCATCAACGAGCAGGCGCCCACGCCTGAGGGAATGTCGGCAGACGACGTCATTTACGCTGGCGCCGGCGACGACGTGGTGCTCGGCCAGCAGGGCGCCGACATCATCTACGGTGAAGACGGCGACGACGACCTGATCGGCGGCCACAACGTGGCGGGCGGCCTCGATGACGGCGATTTCATCGACGGCGGCCGCGGCAACGATGTAATCGCCGGCGACAACGCCGACATCTACCGCACCGGCAATCTCCTCAATCCGCGCATGCGTGCGCTGTCCGGCACCGTGATCTACGGAACGTCGGGCATTGACGATGGGGCAGCACTGGTTACGCTCGGTTCGCAGGTCGATCCGACCGGAGTCGCCCAGCGCCGCATCCTCCTGCTAGACCACGCTGACGGGACGCCGGGCAACCGTTACGGCAACGACTACATTGCCGGTGGCGCGGGTCACGACATGCTCTTCGGCGGCTTGGGTAACGACGTGATTCAGGGCGATGGTGCGATCAACGACTACGCGGTGACGATTGTGGAAGGCCAGCCAGTCGCACTGCCGCTCGCGCAGCGTATCGGGGCCTATCGCGACGACGTGAACGAGTTGGTATTGCGCGCGTCGTTCGAGGCGAATACCGATGGCGACGACTACATTGAGGGCAACGGCGGCAACGACGTCATCTTCGGCAACCTGGGCCAGGATGACATCGTCGGCGGTAGTTCCAGCCTGTTCGGATTAACCGATTCAACCCACCGCCCCGACGGACGCGACATCATTTTCGGCGGCGCAGGCACCGACATCACGCGCAACGACTTGGGCGACGGCAGCCATGCACGCGACGCGGACACCATCGCGGGGGACAACGCGAACATCTACCGCCTTGTGGGCGTGAACGGCAGTCTGCTTGCCCCCGTCTCCGGCGCGAACAATGTTGCCGGGGTTGCGACTTTCAATGGTTTCCTGTCGTTCAGCTACGACAGTGTGGCGTTCAATGGCGTCCTGGGCGCAAGTGGCTACAGCGCTGCACTGAAGATCATCCCGCGTGCCGTCGCGCTGCTCGACTACACGCCGGGCGGTCCGGACTCCAAACCGAACCCGGCGCTTCCCGACCGTGGCGCCGCGGACGAGATCCACGGCGAGTCCGGCGACGATGTCATCTACGGCATGGTGGGCAACGATGTGCTGTTCGGCGACGGCGGGGACGATGATTTGATCGGCGGTTGGGGCCACGATTGGATCTCCGGCGGCACGGGTGATGACGGCGTGATCGGCGACGATGGTCGTATCATGACCAGCCGCAACGGCACGCGGGAATTGCTCTCCGGCGTCACCGTCGCCACGGTACAGACCGACATCAGCACGCCGGGGAAGATCCAGCAGGCGACGATCAACGTCACCGGCAAGCTGAAGAAGGCGGTCAATCTCACGCCCTTCAACGTCGACCCCAACGCCGGCGCCCAGAACCCGCTCTTCGCGGCGCTGCATGCCGACGACATCATCTTCGGCGGCCTCGGCGACGACTCGCTGCACGGCGGCGCGGGCGACGATGGCATTTCAGGCGGCGAAGCGCTGGTCGAGTCCTACGCGCAGAAGACCGACTCTGCGGGGAACCTGATCGGCGTGGTGCGCAGCGATTTTTTCCATCCCTTCAATCCGGGCAATGTCCTGCGCTACAACCCTGACGATGTGAATGACCCACGCTACGACCGCACTCGCCGCGCCGGCGAATTCGCGCTCTACGACGAATACGATCCGATGCGCAGGATCCTGCTCACCGACGAGGGTCAACTGTCGAAGAATGGCGCCGGCAAGGAATTCTTCCTCAATTTCGTCACGAACGAGGGCGTGGAGATCACGTCCGCGACCCTCGGAACGAAGCGAAGCGACGGTGACGACGCAATCTTCGGCGATCTCGGCAACGACTGGCTGGTGGGCGGCACCGGGCGCGACAATCTCTACGGCGGCTACGGCAACGATCTCCTGAATGCAGACGACGACCACGCAACGGGCGGCGGTCTCAACACCACCCCGGACACGCACCCGAGCTACGAGGACCGAGCATATGGCGGCGCTGGGCGCGACGTGTTGATTGGCAACACGGGCGGTGACCGGCTGATCGACTGGGCCGGGGAGTTCAACAGCTACCTGGTGCCGTTCGCGCCGTTTGGTGCCGCGGCGGTGAGCCGGGCGCTGCAACCGCAGCTTGCGGAGTTCCTCTACGCGCTCTCCGCAAGCGACGGCGCCGACCCGACCCGCGCGCAGGATACCGGGAACGAATCCCTTCGCAACGGCGAGCCCGATGGGGAACTGGGCCTGGTTCGGCAGCAGGATTTTGCCTGGCGCGATCAGACGGGCGCCCCGGCCGACGTCCAGCCCGGCAACATCGCCGGTGGCCGGCGCGACGTGCTGCGTTCCGCCAATTTCAACGACGGCCAGATGCAGGGCTTCGCCGCGGACAGCGGCGTCTGGAATGTCTCGGGCGGGAAGCTCGAAGTTTCGGCGCAGTCCTTGGGCAAGGACGCGGTCGCCGTGTATCACGTCGGGGATGCGCTGCCGAGCTATTTCGAAATGCAAGCCTCGATCAGCGTCACCAAGCCCACCGCCGGATGGAAGGCGAACGCCTTCCTGATTTTCGACTACCAAGGTCCGACCGACTTCAAGTTCGCCGGCATCGACGCGTCGACCAACAAGCTGGTGATGGGTCAGCGCAGCGCCGCCGGATGGATCGTGGACAAGCAGGCGCCCTTCCTCGCCAAGCACGGCACGACCTATAACCTGATGCTGTCGGTGAACGGTCTCAACGCGACCCTGGTCGTGAACAACGCCGCCGTTTTCACCCACACTTACGCGGCGCGCGTCGTGGCCGGCTACAGCTACGGCCTGAACTGGGGCTTCGTCGGCGTGGGCTCGGACAACTCGCGCGGCACGTTCGACAACATCACCGTGCAGGTGCTGCCGCCGCTGGTCACCTACCACGGCACGGAGGACTTCAACGCCGGGGCAGGAATGATGCTTTCGGCGGCGAATGTCGGCGATTGGTCGGTGCAGAACAAGCGCTACGTGGGCGCGCCCACGTCGGGGCAGGAGGTCGCGTCCAGCCTGCTGAATCTTGGCGGCGTGACCGGCCTGCGCACCACTTCCATGCTCGATCTTTCTGCCAAGATAAGCACGGCGACGCGCGCCGGGTTCGTGTTCGACTATTACGGGCCGGCGGATTTCAAGTTCGTCGCGGTCGATGCCGCGGCGGGCCAGGTGCTGATCGGGCATTACACCGCGAGGAGCGGCTGGGTGACCGATGCAGCGGCATCGAGGGTCGTTCAGAGCAACGTCGAGTACACGCTCGGTGTCGCGCTGCGCGGCGCCACGGTGAGCGTCACGCTCGACGGCCAGACCGTCCTGGGGCACTCGTTCAACAGCGTTACCGTGGACGGCCGGTTCGGCATGCTGGTGCGCGGCGGGCCGGCAACCTTCGACAACCTGACCGTCAAGACCAATGATCCGGCGTTCACGCCCACGACGCAGCTCATTGCGGCGCAGTCGGAGGCGCTCCTCGACGCGCGGCACGAGCCGCTCACTTCGGCGCAGCTCGAGCCGATTGTCGCCGAAGCGCTGTGGCGCTGGTCGCTGATCACGCTGCAGCCGGAGTTCGCGCTGTTGAGCGCCTTGCAATTCGAAGTCGTCGACCTGCCGGGTTCCCAACTGGGCGAGTACCGCGACGGCAAGGTGCTGATCGACATCGACGCCGGCGGCCATGGCTGGTTCGTGGATCCGACGCCGCACGACGACGCCGAATTCGCCTTGCGTGAGGGCGTGCTCGTTGCCCACTCGGGTTCGGCTGCGGCGCGCATGGACCTGCTCACCGTGGTGGCGCACGAGATGGGCCACGCGGCGGGGTTGGGGCACGAGACCGAGGGCCTGATGGACGGCGGACTGGGCACGGGCGTGCGCCTCGTGCCGGAGGCTTCGTTCGACCATGGCGACGCGAAGACGGGGCCGAGTCTGGCGCGGCCAGCGGGGCACGTTCTGACCGTGGTGACCAATCTTCTTTCCCCAGTGGCTCTCGCCGTGGCCGCACCGTTTGGCGGCGCGCGCGGCGCGACGATCGCCGACGGACTGGATTCTGCTGCGGGCGCTGCGCTCCCGCCAGTACTGCACGCAGATCGAGTTGCGCAACCTGGGGTGCGAACGCGGATACCGGCTTCGCCGTCCCCGGCCAGCGCAGGATGGCAAATGGATTTCGTCAATCACCTGGGTCGCAGCGAGACGGAACGCAATCCGAACGCGAAGCTCAGGGTACTCGCCGCGACGACCGCGAAGGTCACGCCGGAGATCTCCTCCCGCGTCGAGCAGTGAGCAGGTAGCGGACCGCCACGCTGGGCGTATGCTTGACACCGGCCCCCGGCCGCGGTCCGGCTGCGGGCGAGACATCTTTTATTGAAACAAATCAGAGGGTAATTAATGGCCACACAACAGATGTTCTACGACAGCGTTGTCCCGATTTCCGCGACCCGGCACCGGGAATCGTGCGTCGCGGTCGGCAGCGAATATGCGTTCAGCAAGAAGGTCAACTCGGTTCCGCTCACCGCGGTCGAGTTTCCTCACGCGGCGGCGGAATACGTGATCGTATTCGCCGGCACGGAAGAGGCGGTGATGCCGGCTGTCATCCTCGGATTGCGGGGCAACGAGAACCTCTACCTGGCCGGCGAGAGTACGTGGAAGGCGAAGTACATCCCGGCGTTCGTGCGCCGCTACCCGTTCGTCTTCTCGAGCAACGACGAGGGCAAGACCTTCACGCTGTGCATTGACGAGAGCTTCGCGGGACTGAACAAGGAAGGCCGTGGCGAGCGCATGTTCGACGCCGAGGGTAAGCGCACCCTATTCGTCGAGAACGTGCTGGCGTTCCTGCAGGAGTACCAGATCCAGTTCCAGCGCACGCGCGCCCTCTGCCGCAAGCTGAAGGAACTCGAACTGCTCGATCCGATGCGAGCCGACATCACGCTTGGCTCGGGCGAGCAGGTGTCGCTCACCGGGTTCATGACCGTCAGCCGCGAGCGGCTGAAGGCGCTGTCCGCGGAGGTGCTGGCGGAAATGGCCAAGTCCGACGAACTGGAACTGGTGTACCTGCACCTGCACTCGACGCGCAACTTCGCCGGCCTGAAGGACCGCGTTGGCACTCCCGCGGGCGCGGACCGCACGGCAGCGGGCCCCGAGGAGGCGGCGCAGGGGATTGCGAAGGACGCGGAGAAATCGGCCAAGGAAGCCGTCGAGAAGGCCGATTCGGCGTCGGAGGGCGGCAGGGCCGGCGCGAAGAAAAGCAAGTCGCGCTGAACGCGCGGCGCGTCCCGCAGGCGGGCGATGTACGACGCCGAGTTCATCTTCGGGGAATGCGGTTTCGACTGGATCCCGCCGTGGATCGACCGCAAGCTGCTGTTCAATGCCTCGTACGAGCTGGGCACCGGGGAGATCAAGCTTTATTTTCTGGATGCCGCGAGAAGCACGATATTCAAGATCAGCGGAAAGAGCATCACGAAGCAATACGACGCGGTGCGCTTCAATGCACCGCCAGCGCGACTTTCGGCGTTTCTGGGCGCCGAGTTCGACTACTTCGACCTGTTGCTCGATACCGTCGAGGACGATGCCTATTACGTCCTGGTGGAGAACACCTCGGCGGCGCAGTACCTGAAGTTTTTCGCTGCGGTCTGCGGGAAATTCGGCGCCACGGAGTCGCGATTGATCGAGGTCGCCAACCGGATCAACCGGCATCGGGTCGAAGACCTGCGTGAAAGCCACCGGCGCAAGGCGGTGTCGCTCGTCAAGGTGCCTTTTGTGGACCGGAACTGCAAGCTGTATGCCAGGCCGTTCCTGACCGGGAATGGCTATGACCTGAGCCGCGAGGCGCTGGCGTTTCTCACGCGTTTCCATGGTTGCGGCGAAGCCGAGCTGCCGCCCCGGCTCCGTCATCTGTGGGTCGCGTCGGAACTGCTTTCGGAGCGCGTCGTCATCAGCACCCAGCAGCATGCGCTGGTCCACGACGACTGAACCCGCAATGCGGAAATGACCTACTACAATTGAACACTTGGACTGCGGGATGTCCGCGAATTCTGATCGGCAAGAAAGGACTACGGAATGACGGAGAAGAAAGATGTTAGCGGCAGTGCAGCACGGGAGAAGTCGGGTGAGCGCAAAGGTCAGCGGATCCGCTGGGACACGACGAATCTGAAAAGCTCATACGCCAACGTGTGCCACGTCACCAGCACGCGCGAGGAACTGGTGCTCAACTTCGGCATCAACCACGGCTGGGAACGAAACCAGAACGAGGTCGAGATCCAGCTCACCGACCGGATCATCCTGAGCCCCTATGCGGCAAGGCGGCTGACGGACGTGCTGACGCGAGTGATGAAGGAGTACGAGGCACGCCACGGCGTGCTTGAGGCCGGCAAGCAGTAGCGCACGACGGACAGGGGGCGCCGGCCCCTTGTCGGCGTTACGACAAGTCGATGGCGTGCCGCTTCAAGTCTGCGAGCGACACGACCGCGAGCGCTTCCTCGTGCGTCGCCGAGAGGATCACGGGGGGCGCGACGCCCGCATCGAGCGCCTCCTTCCAGCGCCCGACGCACAGGCACCAGCGGTCGCCGGCCTTCAGTCCGGGAAAGCCCGTTTCCGGATCCGGCGTCGAAAGGTCGTTGCCGCGCCGGCGCGAGAATTCGAGGAATTCGCGCGTCAGCTTCGCGCACACGACGTGGATTCCGGGGTCGTCGTACCCGGTGTTGCAGCAGCCGTCGCGGTAAAAGCCCGACATCGGGTCCAGTCCGCACGGCGCGAGCGGCTCGCCGAAAACGTTCAGGGCCTGTGCCGAAGTGCGCCGTTCCTTCATCGCCTCGATCCCCGCGGCCCGCGCGCGCTCACGTTTCGACCTTCATCGGCAGGATCACCATCTGCATGCCCGCCATGTGCAGGCGCTGCTGCAGCACCAGCGCGGCCTGGTTGTGCAGCAGCCGGATGAGAAAGTTGTCGTTCTCGAAGATCAGCTTCGAGGTGAAGAAGATCGAGTTCGGGAAGTCCTCGCGCACGTGCGTGCACAGGTCGATGAAGCCCTCGATCGGGTCGGTGCCGAAGGACAGGTAGGTTTTCGAGGCAAGCGCGTTCGAGTGGCAGAAATTCTCGAAATACCTGAGCGACACGTTGGCCTCGACCTTGATCGCCTCCATGTCCTGCGCACCGCCGTAGCTGTGCGCATCCACCGCGCGTGCGTTGATGAACACGAAATTGCGGAAGTGATCGGGGAACATGCGCTGCACCCACAGCAGCGCGTGCATGCCGCCGCCGCGAGACGAGCCCACCAGGAAGACCGCGGTCGCGGCGTCGCGATCGGGTTTCGGCGGCTCGGTCACCGAGCCGAAGGGGATGTTCTCGAACTGCGCGTCGATGCGGTGCAACTGGAGCTTGGTGAAATCGTAGTGCCGGCGCACCGCGAGGCACACGCCCGTCAGAACGCCGATGATCAGGATCGCCGCCCAGCCCCCGGCCGTGAATCGCTCGTAGGCGAGCAGCGCCAGGATTCCCACGCAGATGGTGAAGCCGGTGCCCGAGAGCACCAGGCGGCGCAGCCAGCGCGCTTCGGTGCGGTGGCGCCACCAGTAGACGCACAGTCCGTAGAGCGAAATGGCGAAGGTGAGGAACACGCTGATCGAATACAGCACCACGAGCAGCGTCACGCTGCCCTCGGTCCAGAGCAGGATCGCGAACGCCGCCACGCCCATCACGAGGATCCCGTTCTCGGTCACCAGCCGCGTCGAGAGATAGCGGAACTTGTGCGGCACCCAGGAATCGGCGGCCATGTTCGAGAGCACCGCCGGCCCGCCGAGGAATCCCGTATTGGCCGCGACGAACAGCAGCCCCGCCTCGAGGGCGAGCACGACGAGCAGCGCGGACTGGTAGGCGAGCGGCGTGTCGAAGCCCATGTCCTTGAGCACTGCGCCGAAGGCGACCGCATTCAGGGTCTGTCCTTCCACGGGACGCGCGCCCCAGAGCAGGTAGACGAGAATGATGCCACCCGCGGTGAACGCAAGCGACGCAGCCATGTACAGCATGGTCAATTGGCCCGTCCTGACGCGCGGTTCCGCGAGCACGTTCACGTTGTTGGAAACCGCCTCCAGGCCGGTGTAGGTGCCGCCCCCTTGCGCATACGCAAGCAGCAGGAACGCCGCCATCGGCGCGAACCCCATCACGGAGATCGTCGCATGCGTCTCTTCGAGCGTGGCGGCGATGATGCGCGGGAATTCGCCGGCGTGCGCGAGGATCCCGTACACGATGAGCACCGCGTGCGTGACGATGAAGCCGAGGAAGATTGGCAGCAGCACGCGGATCGCTTCCTTCATGCCGCGCAGGTTGAGCAGCAGCAGCACCACGACGATGGCGAGCCCGACGATGAGCTTCCATTTCTGGAACGTCACCGGCAGAAGCGAAAACAGCGCGTCGATCCCGGCCGCGACCGAGATCGCGATCGTGAGGACATAATCGACCAGCAACGCGGTGCCCGATACCAGGCCGGCGTTGGGCCCGATGAGCCGCGAAGCCACGCGGTAGCCGCCGCCGCCGGTCGGGAACAGTTCGACCACCTGGTTGTAGGCGAGCGCGATCACGAACACCGTCACCACGGTGGCGAGCGCGAGGTAAAGCCCCAGGTGCGTGTGTTCGCCGAGGGCCTTGAATGCTTCCTCCGGGCCGTAATTGGAGGACGAGATGCCGTCGGCGCCGAGCCCCACCCAGGCAAAGAAGGCGACCAGCGCCAGGTTGTGGCGCGTGCGCTTCGACATCGGATCGAGCGGCGCGCCGACGACGAATTGGCGCAGGCTCTGGAAGAGGTTCACGCCTGCGGTTTGGTCTGTTGCTTGCTGGCGAGACGGCGCGAAAACACGGTCATTTCCTTTTCCGCCTGCCGGTCACCCCGTCGCCGCGCCGCCTCGATGCCCTGTGTCCAGGCTTCGAGCGCTTCGGGTTCGCGGCCAGACTCGGCGAGCGCACGGCCGAGCGTCTTCCAGGCCGCCGAATGACTGGCGTCGCGCGACACCGACTCGCGTAGCGCAGCGATGGCGCGTTCGCGATCGCCCGCCTTGAGATATTCGACGCCGAGCGAGAACCGCAGCAGTGCGCCGTCGCGCGGCGTGCCGATCAGCTTCTCCAGGGAGGAAATCAGCGCGCTCGCCATTTCCGCTAAGATAGGGGCGCGGCAATTTTACCCCCAGGGATCGGATGAAAACCGTGATCCAGTGCAACGACGCCCCGGCGGCGATCGGCACCTACTCGCAGGCGGTGCGCGCAGGCGACACCGTCTACCTGTCCGGACAGATCGGACTGGATCCTGCGAGCCTGCAGATGGTCGAGGGCATCGAGGCCCAGATTCATCGCGTATTCCGCAATCTGGCGGCAGTCGCGGGTGCGGCAGGACTGGGTCTGCAGCATGCCGTGCGAATGACCGTGTATCTGACCGATCTCGCGCATTTCGCGAAAGTGAACGAGATCATGGCGCACTATGTGCCGCAGCCGTATCCGTCACGCGCAGCGGTCGGCGTGGCGAGCCTGCCGCGCGGCGCGCTGGTCGAGATCGACGCCGTCCTGCACGCCGGTTGAAGGGCGAGCTTCCTCCCGGAACGGCCGCAAAGCTCGCCAAGCTCGGCGTTCGCTCGCTCGCGGATCTGGTCCTGCACCTGCCGCTGCGGTACGAAGACGAGACGCGGATCACGCCGATCGCGAGCGCAGCTTCCGCAGAGCCGGTGCTCGTCGAGGCGCGCGTGCATCGCGCGCGGATCGTCTACCGGCCGAAGCGTCAGCTCGTCGTGGAAGCGTCGGCGACCGACGGTTCGGGCGCCACGCTCGTGCTGCGCTTCTACAACTTCTACGGCAGCCAGCACAAGGCGTTCGAGCGCGCCGCCTCCGGAGAGTTGGTGGTGCGCGCCTTCGGTGTCGTTCGGCCCGGATGGTTCGGCGCGGAGATGGTGCATCCCCGCTATCAGCTCGCCTCGGAGCACGCGCCGCCCGCTGCCGAACTGACTCCCGTGTACCCGACGACCGCAGGATTGAACCAGGCGACGCTGAGGCGATTCGCGCAACTGGCGCTGGAGCAGACGGCCCTCGACGACACGCTCGATGCCGCATTGCGCGATCGCTTCAAGCTCGCCGACTTCGGTCCGAGCGTACGCCTGCTGCACCGACCGGCGCCGGGGACCGATCTCGAGTCGCTCGCGAGCCGCAGCCATCCGGCGTGGCTGCGGATGAAGTTCGACGAGTTGCTCGCACAGCAGATTTCGATGCGGCTTGCCTACCGCGCACGTCGCACGCGCCGCGCGCCGCGCTTGCCGGCGAACGGGGCGCGGCTGCGCAGATTTCTCGGCGGACTTCCGTTCCGCCTGACGCGCGCGCAGGAGCGGGCCACGGGAGAGGTGCTGCACGATTTGGCGGAGCCGCATCCGATGCAGCGCCTGTTGCAGGGCGACGTCGGCTGCGGCAAGACGATCGTCGCGGCGATCGGCTGCCTCGCGGCGACCGACGCGGGCTGGCAGTCGGCGGTGATGGCGCCGAGGGAAATACTCGCCGCGCAGCATCATCGCAAGTTCGCCGAGTGGCTCGCGCCGCTGGGAGTGCGCATCGCCTGGCTGCACGGCGATCTTTCCCGCGCGGAGAAACGCGCGGCCTCTGCCGCGATCGCCTCGGGCGAGGCCGACATCGCGATCGGCACGCACGCGCTGTTCCAGGCCTCGGTGGGTTTCGCGCGACTGGGGTTCGCCGTGGTCGACGAGCAGCACCGGTTCGGGGTGCAGCAGCGGCTCGCGCTGCGAAAGAAGGCCGCGCCCCGACGCCCGCCCGGCACGCCCACGATTCCGCATCAACTGATGATGAGCGCGACACCGATTCCGCGCACGCTGTCGATGAGCTACTACGCCGATCTCGACGTCTCGACGATCGACGAATTGCCTCCCGGGCGCCGGCCGGTGCAAACGCGGCTCATCGCCGCCGGCCGCCGGACCGAGGTTCTGAGCAGGATCCGCGCCGCCTGCGACGAAGGGCAGCAGGCCTACTGGGTCTGCCCGGTGATCGAAGACTCGGAGCAAGGCGACCTGCGCACCGCAGTGGAAACTTACGAATCGCTGCGCGCCGAACTCAAAGGCCTGCGCGTAGGGCTGCTGCATGGGCGGCTCGCGAGCGAGGAAAAGGCGGCGGTGATGGCCGCGTACGCCGATGGGCGAATCGACCTGCTGGTTTCCACCACGGTGATCGAGGTCGGGGTCGACGTGCCGAACGCCTCGCTCATGGTGATCGAGCATGCCGAGCGCTTCGGGCTGGCGCAGTTGCACCAGTTGCGCGGGCGGATCGGTCGCGGCGCGCGCGAAAGCGTGTGCATCCTGCTGTATGCCCTGCCGCTTTCGGAGGGCGCGCGCGCGCGGCTCAAGGTGATTTACGAGAACACCGACGGTTTCGAGATCGCGCACCACGACTTGATGCTGCGCGGCCCCGGGGAGTATCTGGGCGAGCGGCAGAGTGGCGCCCCGCTGCTGCGGTTTGCCGACCTGTCGCAGGACGGCGCGCTGGTTGAAGCGGCGCGCGACGCGGCCGCCTGGATGATCGAGCATCGACCCGAGGACGCGCGCCGCCATCTCGAGCGATGGCTGCCGGGACGGCAGGATTTGCTGCGGGTGTGAGATATGCTTGCGGGAATGCAGGAGTCCTCGGCGCGGATGCCGTGACAGGTTTTGACGTTTATCGATCTGCCGACCTGGCGCGAGAATCACCGCGCCGAGTCGGCAGACCTATGAAAGGCGGAGGCGCGCGGCGTTTGCTCGAGTGCACGGTGCAGCCATGAACCTCCCCTTCATCCTCCGCCGTCTCGATGCCTACGAGCGCCTGGTACGGCTCCACAAGCCGATCGGCACCCCGCTGCTGCCGTGGGCCGCGCCGGTGTGGGGGGGGGCCCCGCCGCCGCGGG
>ORMF012526568.1_pt1 | contig 27385 bp, 27 predicted proteins | sample 1779871 | NCBI WGS metagenome assembly ORMF01 (sample SAMEA104232316, study PRJEB22302) | groundwater metagenome | biome: forest; feature: aquifer; material: groundwater | place: USA | collected 2011-08-07 | depth 5.4 m | reverse complement strand
CCCCCCTGCCGTTTAATTTCCAGCTGATCCGCCTGCCGTGGAACGCCCAAGAGATTGCCGCCGCCGTCGAGCGCTACGAAGCGCTGCTGCCGTCCTACGCTTGGCCCAACTGGGTCCTCGGCAATCACGATAAGCCGCGCATCGCCACCCGGGCGGGCGCGGCGCAGGCGCGCGTGGCGGCCATGCTGCTGCTCACGTTGCGCGGCACGCCGACCCTGTACTATGGCGACGAAATCGGCATGCACGATGTGGCGATCCTGCCCGACCAAGTGAAGGACCCCTTCGAGAAAAACGTTCCGGGGCTGGGGCTCGGGCGCGACCCGGTGCGCACGCCGATGCAGTGGACCGCCGGCCGGTGCGCCGGTTTTACGAGCGGCTCGCCCTGGCTGCCGCTCGCCGACGACTTCAAAGACGTCAATGTCGCAGCTTTGCGCGATCAGCCGGCATCGATACTCACGCTCTATCGTCGTCTCATCGAGCTGCGCCGCGCGGAACCGGCGTTGACCGTGGGTGAATTCGCCGCGCTCCCCGGCAGCGAAGATGTCATGTCTTACATACGCAAGACCGGCGAGCGCAGACTCTTGATCGTCCTCAACCTCTCATCCCGGCCGCGCATCTTCGACCTGAGCGCGCTCGAAGCCCAGACCGTGTTACGGCTTTCGACGCATCTCGACCGGGAACACGAGCAACCGAGCGACGACCTCCTCCTGCGCGGCGATGAAGGTGTCATCGTCGAGTTGAGATAACCAGCCGTTGCGGTCCTAGCGCCGAGAAAGCCCGGCACGATTCGCCATCATTATGAGTCAACGATACCCCCTTGGGTTACATTTTAGATGAGTTGATATGCCCATTCGAAGTTTACGATTCCGTATGCTATTCTCTAGCACCTTCCAAAAGTGGCAATTCGGCTGGGCTTGGTAGTGCCGAATGGTATCCCCCCATAGGTCGGGCGTTTAGATACAACAGAGCGGCTCGTGCTTATGCGATGGGTCCGATTGTTGAACCACAATAGGACCGGTATCTGCGGAGACGTTGCAGCATAATGAACGTCTAAACATAAGTATTTAAGGAGCCTTTCTATGACCGTACAGTTTTCTGATTTCAATCTGCATCCGGCATTGATGCAGGCGCTTACCGAGCTCGGCTACACGACGCCAACGCCCATTCAATCAGGCATGATTCCGCTCATGCTCACCGGCGTCGACGTCATCGGTCAAGCCCAAACCGGCACCGGCAAAACGGCGGCCTTCGCCCTGCCGATTCTCAACAATTATCAACCGCGCAAACCCCCTCAAGCCTTGGTGCTCGCGCCCACCCGCGAGCTGGCTCTGCAAGTGGCCGAAGCCATGCAAGGCTACGGACGCCACCTTCGCGTACAGGTGCTGGCCGTTTACGGCGGTCAGGGTTTAGGCCAGCAGATCACGCAGCTGCGCCGGGGCGTAGATGTTGTCGTCGGCACACCAGGCCGCTTGCTCGATCTGCTGGAGCGCAAGATTTTGGACCTTAGCGGCATCAAAACGGTCGTGCTCGATGAAGCGGATGAAATGCTCAAAATGGGGTTTATCGACGATGTCGAATCCATTTTAGCCAAGACCCCAGCGACGCGTCAGACCGCGCTGTTTTCCGCCACCGTCCCGGCGCCGATCCGCCGTCTAGCCGACAAGTATATGCATGCCCCGCAGTCGGTGACCATTCAGGGCAGTCAAGTCACCGCGGTTGCCATTGAGCAACGCTATTACCTCGTGCGGCAGTCCGATAAAGTCGCCGCGCTCTCACGTATCTTGGAACACGAAGATGTGAAGCGCGCCTTGATCTTTGCGCGCACGCGCATTGGCACCGCCGAATTGGCCACTTCGCTAACGCAACAGGGCTTCCCCGCCGAAACTCTCAATGGCGAACTCATCCAGGAAGCACGCGAGCGTGTGCTGGGTCGCTTCCGCAACAATAAAATTCAGATACTGGTGGCCACCGATGTCGCCGCGCGCGGCCTCGACATCGACGACATTTCCCATGTGTTTAATTATGACCTGCCCAGTGAGGTCGAAGTCTATGTCCATCGTATCGGCCGCACCGGCCGCGCCAGCAAGACCGGCATCGCCATCTCATTGATCACACCCGCCGAGCAGGCCCATTTGCGTCGGATCGAAGCTTTTACCCGGCAGAAATTTCTGCGCGCCACATTACCGAGCGTCGAAGACATTATGAAGCGCCGCAGCGCGCAACTGACCGAGCAAGTGACCGTCTGGCTCAAGCGCGGGCGGATCAATCGTGAACGGGCCATCGTCGACGAGTTGGTGGCGCTGGGCCATGACCCATCGGACGTCGCTGCGGCCGCTCTGAAACTAGCCCGCGGCGACGAAAAGCAACGCACGATTGCGCCGGTGGCCGAAGTAGAAGAGTCACAGGAAGCACCAAGCAAACGCTTTAACCGCGAACCTCGCCGCGGCAGCTATCGCGCGGAGAAACGCGGGGAACCTTCATCTTCCCACTCTTTCTCGCGAGCACCGTTCAAGTCCACACCGCACCGTCGCGGTGACAAGGATTCCCACGAAATGGGAATGGTACGGCTGACCTTGGACGTCGGGAAAAGCCATGGGATCGGCCCGAGCGATCTGGTTGGCACCATCGCCTATCATGCTGATATCCCAGGCAATGCAATCGGCAAGATCCTCATCGAAAACCAAAAGTCATTCGTCGATGTCCCCGGGGTACTCGTGTCGCAGGTAATGAAGCAAGTCGGTAAATACAAAATCCGCAAGCAAGTCGTAAAGGTAAGCCTATCGTAAAGCATGAGCGAGAAGGTCTCCTGACCTTCTCGCTACTAACTCCTCAAAGCGGTTGTATCGATGAATCCGCGACGGCATTGGCCTGCTTTAAGAGCCGGTGGATTCGGTGAGACTATTTAGAACCGCTTAATTGGGACTATCGGCAAAAGGCGGCGTGAAGGCACAACGACGCTCATCATGACTCGCGATCATTACGCTGCGCACGGCGAGTCAGCCGAAAAAGTCAATACTCAACGTGACCCCGCAACCCAAAAAGGGGGGGGGCCGGTTTGATGTGTAAAACGCATACGGGCAAGGAGAAAATCGCCGCGCGTGGTTTGATGGATGAAACCTGGTATAGTATGAACATTCAGGAACACCAAGCTGGAAGATGGAGAAGAAGATAGCGATGGCTATGAAAAAAATTGCAATCTCGCTGCCCGAGCCTGTGCTGGCGCGGGTTGACAGACTGGCCGCGAGCCGGGGCGAGTCTAGGAGCCGCTTGATTGCGACGGTCCTGGACCGCGTCGCCCGGGCCAAACGCGATCGCGACATTACCGCGCAGATCGATGCGCTCCTTGCGAATGGGACGATCGCTGCTGAGCAGAAGACCACAGCAAACGAGTTTCTTCGGATGTCCCCGTGGCCCAGAGGGAAGTGGTAATTCACCAAGGTGACTTATATTGGGTCACCTTCCGGAGTGGCCGGGGTTCAGAACCCTGGGGCCGCAGACCAGCCTTAATTCTACAACACGATCGGTTTAACAGCAGTCGCCTGAATACCGTTGTGGTTGTCGCGATCACATCCAACCTCAGATACGCATCGCTCCCTGGCAATGTTCGCTTGCGCAAAGGCGAAGGAAACCTGCCGAAAGCATGTGTGGCCAACGTCACACAGATTCAGACTATCGACAGAGCCTATTTGGCCCAGAAAATAGGAACTCTCCCGCGCCATCTGTTACGGCGGGTTTGGGAGGGGATACGGCTGGTCGCAGAAGTAAATGATGAATGAGCAGCGCCACATGAAAGTTGTCGCCCCCATCTTAAGAGCGACTCCCCGATAAGAATCCAACACTAAATATGGCGCGGCCCGTGCTGTTCCCTCAGTCACTTAACGCCGACTTCTTAAATTCTGTCCGTATCTCTAATTGTAACCGGCCCAGGCGATATCTTTTCCACTCGATGAACTTGCCGACCTCTGCCAACGTCGGGTGCACTTCTTGAGTCCTGCGCCACATCTCCTGCGCGATGAAGCGGTAGTCGAAGAAATGGTCGAAGAAATGGTGTCAGGAGCCATTATTTCTCTCCAGCTTTTTCACAATCCTGTCGTCGACGATGTTCTCCACCTTGAGCCGCCGCAGTTGCTCGCTACTGCCGGCAAGCAGACGGACCACGTTTTTAAGCCCGTCGACGTTGGGATAGATCTTTTTGTCGTAAAGCGTCTTCATCTGCTCGTAGCCGGTTTCGGCGTCATCAACCCTCGCCAGTCGCAGATCTTTGGCGAGCGTGCGCATCACACTGGATTTGTTGGCGGGATTATTTATGTACGCGATGCTCTCGACCATCGCTCGAAGCGCTTTTTCCGCGATGTCCGGCGAACGATCGACGAGGCTGCGCCGCGCCATCACCCCAAGACCTTGGTAGGGAATGCCCAACTTGGCGAGATCGGCGAGCACGCGGTAGCCCTGCCGTTCGAGCTGCGCGCCGAAGGTGTAACCCAGGTAAGCCCCGTCTACGATATTTTGCGTCAACGCCTGGGCGATCACCGACTGATCGCCGATGATGCGAAATTGAATATTGTCCCGCTCGGGATTCAGCCCCCAGTGTTCGAAAGCGAGCATCGAAAACATCCACACGCCGCCGCCCATGCTCTGCACCCCGATCCGCTTTCCTTTGAGATCAGCGGGCGTCTTGATACTAGGGTTGACGACGAATGTTCCATCGAGCTTGTTAATGAGGCCGGCAATGAAGACCAAATCGAGCCCGCCGGCCATGGCGCCGATGGAAGTTCCGGTGGCGGAACCGACATGGAACTGGGTCTCACCGGCCGCCAGGGCCGACATTCCTACCTGCGCGTTGCGCACGTTGACGACGGTGGCGTCTATGCCATGCTTCTGAAAGATCCCGGCATCACGGGCGACGAAAAGCACGCCGCTGCGCTCATTCAGGCCGCCGAAGGTGAAAACCACTTTGTGCGGCGCAACCGCGGCATCGACTCGAAACGGTAGCGCGACGGCCAACAGGAACAGTGCGAAAACATTGCCTCGAAAAAAGCCGTATTGCATGACTCCTCCGTGCTGAAATGGACCTTCTTGTACTCTTTCCATCGCGAAGATTGCAAGGCGAAAGCTTTTGCGCGCGGCGAGTTAGAGGAATAAGTCAATACTTAGGCACGACCTCAAATCTTTTGAAGGCCGTCAAGGTGGGACACCGACCTTCGGCTTTCGCCGAATTCCCGCGCTGCTCGCCATCGGCTATCTCGAAAATCATCGCACGCAGCCTCTGAGTGAGACTGTGAGCTGGACCCATGCGCACTCATTTTTCCTATCTGTCAAGCCTGACACGGGATCCGGGATCCTAAAAATCTTGATTTGGGCAACAGCCCGTTGAGTTGAGTAATTCTATACGAACTCAACGCTCGACGGGGTCGAGCCGGATTTCGAAACTGGTCCAACTGATCAACTTCAGACTCCCCCCTGAGCTCCCCCCGTTGTTTAAATTTAACGTCTCTGTTGTTGGATGACCGTGCGTACCTTCTCCGCGCTGATTGGCAGCTCGCGGATGCGCACGCCCACGGCGTCGTAGACGGCGTTGGCGATGGCAGCGGCCACCGGGACCAGCGGTGGTTCGCCGAGAGCCTTGGCGCCGTAGGGGCCGACGGGGTCGGGCTGTTCGATGAGCACTGCGTCGATGGGCGGAATGTCGAGGAAATTGGGAATCTTGAATGAGTCGAGGTTGAGCGTCTGCGGCACGCCGCTTTCCGGGTCGATCGGTATTTCTTCCATAAGCGCGTAGCCAAGTCCCTGCACGACCCCACCGACGATTTGACCGCGCGCGGCTTCGGGGTGGATGATGCGACCGGAATCATGCACCGCAACGTAGCGCAGCACGCGCACGCAGCCGGTCTCGGGATCGACTTCCACTTCGGCGAAGTGCGCGGCAAAGGAATTGATTATATGCGTCTTGCTGCCGGCGCGCAGCTTGGCCTCGCCGATGACGATCTGATCTTTGTGGCGGCGGATGACGTGGCCGAGCGGAATGCGAATCTCCGGCGTTTCGATTACGGAAACCATGCCGTCGCGGATCTGTAGTTTTGCGGGCTCGCCCTCGAGCAACCGTGACGCGGTTTCGAGAATCTGCCGCTTGGCGTCTTCGGCCGCCTTAAGCGCGGCGAGTCCGGAGGTAAAGGTGGTGGTGCTGCCCGAGGTGCTGTGGGCGAAGGGAGTTGTCGCGGTGTCGGCAAAAGTCGCCTGAACTTTTTCAAAATCCATTTCCAGGGCTTCGGCGACGATCTGGCGTAGAATCGTCCAGGCGCCCTGGCCGATCTCAGCGATGCTCATCAGCAGCTCGGCGCTTCCGTCGCTTCTTACCTTCACCACCGCGGAGGACTGGGATTGCCCGGTCTTGTAAATGCATGCGGCGAGGCCCATGCCGCGATATTTGCGACCCGTACGGATTCTACGGGGCCCGTGGGGACGCGGCGTCCAACCGATTCGCCTGGCGCCTTCGCGCAGGCACTCGGCCAAGAGGTTGCTGGAAAAGGGCACGCCGCCTTCGATCGGTTGCGCCGGCACGAGATCGTCTAACGGCGTAGTCCGCGCTCCCGCTTGTCCTTCGGGTCGGACATGATTGCGCAAGCGAAACTCCAACGGGTCCATTTGAAGTTTTTCCGCGGCCTCGTCGGCCAGCGACTCCAGCGCAAAATGTGCCTGGGGCGCGCCGAGGCCGCGGTAGGAACCGGCGACGGGACTGTTGGTAAAAGCCACCTTGCCGACAAAGCGCGCGTTGGGACAGGAATAAAGATAAGTAAGACCGTGGCCGAGACGCGAGGCGACGCCGAAGCCGGGCGCGTAGGGACCGGTATTGAGCGCGCTGGTGGCGTCGATGAATGTGAGGCTACCGTCGCGCTTCAGACCCATGCGGATCCGCGTCGTCGTCGCATGGCGCCATTTGCCGAAGCCTAATTCCTCTTCTCGGGTGTAACCCATGCGCACGGCGTGGCCGGCTTTGCGTGCCAACAGGGCTGTGATCACTCCCAAGCGGGTTTCGTCCTTGCTGCCGAAGCCGCCGCCCAGATACGGAGCGATCACGCGTATCTGTTCGTGCGGCAGGTCGAAGACTCTCGCCAATCTGTCGCGGTCGCCATAAACGTTGCGGCTCGCCTTCCACACGGTGAGCTTGTCGTTCTCCCACCAGGCGAGGCAGTAGCGCGGTTCAAGGGCCAGCGGGCTTGTGGACTGGGTGCGATAGGTTCCTTCGACGATAATCTCAGCTTCGCTCATACCGCGCTCGACATCACCCCGGGCAAATTCAATGGGCGTATTGCCGGCCAGATTGGAACCGCCGCGCACCGACGGCGCATCCGGTTCGAGAGCGGATTCGGCGTCGAGCACAAACGGCAGGGGACGGTATTCGACATCGATCAATTGCAACGCTTCTGCGGCGATCTCTTCACTATCGGCGGCCACGGCTGCTACCTCATCGCCGACATGACGCACGGTCTGATTCAGCACATAAACCGGCGCCACCGGCCCTCTTGAACCCGAGGGGTTGCCCTCTTCGAAGGGATTTTTGGGCGCGTCCTTGTAGGTGATGACTGCGCGCACCCCCGGCAGAGCGTCGGCCTTTGCGGTGTCGAGGGCAATAATCTCGGCGTGGGGAAGCGGACTGCGCAGGGTTTTGCCATGCAGCAAGCCTTGCGGCATGAGGCGGTCGGCGGAGAATTGTGCTGCACCGGAGACCTTCTCTAACGCATCCGAGCGCGTTACGGATCGCCCGACTATGTGAAGAGGCGGCATGGTGCTAAGTTCGACTTTGGCCATGGTCAATTCCGTGTTGCTCTTATCCGCCTACGCAGAAGACTCCGGGCGCCCGGCCTTCGTAGCCAAAGCTACTTCGGCGGAGTAGGCTGAGCCCGGGGATGAATGCGTCGGACGGACCCTCCATAGCTCGACCCGTCGCCCGAAGGCTTTGGGGCGAAGAGCGAAGGAGGGTTGGTGCTTCGGCGGATTCCGCCGAAGAAAACTAACGATACCACGGGCGTGAGCCCGGGGAGCTTCATCGCAACGGATAGCAGAGCCTCAGGAACGAAACAAGAAAATATTTTACGCGAACCAGAGGCGCACTACCGCGACAGTGAAATGGGGCAATCAGTTCAAATCTTTTGTTGCGAGTTGCTGGCTTTCGTTAGAACGTTCCCTCACACTTCTTGCCCCCGACGAAATTCACTTTACCACACTTTGAACGACGTTCGACGCTTGACTGTCAACAGCGGATTTGACCCCTAGTCTCTGTCTCCCGTAAAACGGTATCAGCCGGAGTGCCCACTCTGTCTTGCGTTGCTGCCGTCTTCGTAATACACTCGCACCATGAAAACGGTTACCGTACGATTGCCGGAGCCGCTCGTGGCGGAAATCGAAGCAGAATCGCGCGGGCGCAAGTGTTCTAAGTCCGATGTCGTCCGCGAGCGCCTGCAGCAAGCCGGCCGCGCCAGACCAGGTCGGTCGACGCCGCTCGGGGCCATTGCCGATCTCATCGGCTCGGTGGCGGGTTTGCCCGCGGACCTGAGTGCACGCAAGAAGCATTATTTGAAAGCGACGGGATATGGCCGGGAATCTGCTCGTTGATGCCGGCTTCCTAGTGGCTCTGCTCAGCCGCCGCGATTCGCATCACCCGTGGGCAGTAACCCAAGCGACCCAACATGCTCCACCCTGGCGCACTTGCGAAGCCGTCCTTTCCGAAACCTTCTACCTTCTCGGCGCGCGCGGGACCCCTGGGCTCAGTGCTCTGCTTCAGCGCCGTGCCGTACTGGCAAATTTCGATTTAAACGATGACATGGAATCCGTGCTGAAGCTGTTGCAGAAATACGCCGATGTGCCCATGAGCCTTGCCGATGCCTGTCTTGTGCGTATGACCGAAACACTTTCCGATCCCCTCGTGCTTACCACTGATTCCGACTTCCGCATCTATCGCCGTCATAGCCGACAGATTATTCCCTGTGTGACGCCATCCTGATCACTTTCCGCTGGGATCAGTGGCGGATTTGTTTTACATGGAAAGATGATGGTCCGTACGACGTGGAGATCGTAGACTATCATTAAGAGGGGCTAACAATGAATAAAAACGGCATGCGTCCGGTGCCGCCGGGTGAAATTCTCAACGAAGAATTCTTGAACCCTCTGGGGATGACGGCCAACGCGCTTGCAAAATCGATCGGCGTGCCCGCCAACCGGATCACGGCGATTCTGAAGGGAGAAAGAGGCATCACGGGGGACACGGCGATCCGCCTGGGGACGTTCTTCAAAACCTCGGCGGAATTCTGGATGAACCTACAAATGACCTACGACCTGCGTAACGCCGAGAAGGCGCTGCCGGCGAGGGTGAGAAAAAGCATAGAGCAAAACAGGGCGCGCTGGCGTGATACTGCTAAATGTCAAAAGTAAAGATGCGACCCCGCAACCATCGTGCTATGTTACTAGACCTGACCCCCAATACGGATACTCGCTCTAGCGACTCGCGCACGATCGTTGATTGGGAGACGTTGCGACGCTGTGCTTCTGCCGCAACCTTTGCACGAAGCGCCGGTGGTAGCTTTACGGAAATCAACTCCATGTCGCGATGGTAATACCCTTCGTTACGGTTGGCAATACCCATCAGACTCGACATCCTTAAGATCACCCAGCCTCACCGCTCTCATCGAACCAAAACGTTGTCTTTGTAGCACCTTTGGAATACCAATCATTCGACCTATAGAAACTCTCAAGTAGCACTGAATAATTCTGTTTAGCTATTTCTCGTACGCCGACTTCTTAAATTCCGTCCGCATCTCGGACTGCAACCGGCCCAAACGATAGCTCTTCCAGTCAATGAATTTGCCGACCTCGGCGAGCGTCGGATGCACTTCCTGAATCCTGCGCCACATCTCTTGGCAAATGAAACGATAATCCGGATGACCCTGGGGCATCGTGCGCAATTCGCAGAGATGAACGGCTTCGCGCAGATTCATCTTCGTAAACGGGTCTAATCTTTTGCTGGGAGTTGTTGGCTTTGGTTAGAAACGCCTATCGGCTTTACTCCTAAGACCACTATACGGCGTAGCGAAAGGTCGGAAGGCGTGGAGACACCCGGCGGTGTGACTGCTAGGGATGGTGGTTCTAGGACTCAACCCGATAACCATCTGGTTAGAATGTTCCCTCACACATCTTGCTCCCGACGAAATTAAATTTTCCGTAGCAGAGTTATGGGCAGGTCTTGAATCTTGACAGGGGTCATCAACAGCATTGTCCCGTTAGGCACCTATCGATTTTTGATCCAAATCGGATGAAGGAAGTTTCAAGGGATCTGGTAAACCGTACCCACCGAGCGCGGCGCAATCTTTTTGCGCGCAAACTCGTCGCGCAACTGATCAAGCTGCCGCAAAATCTCCGCCGAGTAATAAGCCTCGCCGCACTCAACGCAGCTTTCCGCCTCTACGGTTGTCAACAAATGATCGTACCCAACTTTAACCTCGACTTGGACCGACGATTTCGTCACCTCACCGGTCTTGCAAATCACACACTTCATCACCGTTTCCTCCCTTTAAAATCTGCTTCCCATCTGGCCGGGTCGGGTTGATATATTGTAATGATGATCAGCCGCTGCTCTGCTAATACAGGAGCACACACAACATGGAGCGGCCTTTCTGCATGCGTCCGACCCAGAATCAGACAGCTCGGATACGGCTGATCGTCGGGGTATTCCTCGATAATCTCGCCTCCGTTGAGGGCTTCAAGCACCTCGTCAACGCGGATAAGTCCGAAGGATTCCGATTCCATCTCTCGACGCGCGTGTTCGGTGAATCGGCAATTCCCCAAACATGATAGGATCTCAGGATAATTCACAGAGCAACTTTAAACCATGTGGCTCAATTTTGCCATGTCGATTTGGGGGCGAGCCTGGCGATTGAGCCTGGCCTTGCAATCTTGCGCGTTCCAGTTATCTTCCCCGTTCTGCAGCAACTTTTCATTACTCGTTCGGTTACCAATGAGCGGAGCTGGATAGTTTAGTCTTCCTTCTCCATCGCCGACTTCTTGTACTCCGTCCTCATCTCCGACTGCAACCTGCCCAGGCGATAGTTTTTCCAGTCGATGAACTTGCCCACTTCGGCAAGCGTCGGATGGACTTCTTGAATCTTGCGCCACATCTCCTGGCAGATGAAGCGGTAGTCGGGATGGCCCTGGGGCATGGTGCGCAGCTCGCAGAGGTGGACCGCTTCGCGGAGATTCATTTTCATATACCATCGGATCTTGTAGGCGAACGGCACGACGTACTGGGCCTCGCAGGGCAGCTCGCGATGAATCGCTTCGTACAGTTCGGCCGCCCGCGCCATGCAGCGGTCGAAATCCGTCTTGAAGCCCGCCTCGTCGAGTTCCGGCGGCGTATCGTAGCCGTGGACGGTGGTGAACTCCTGGCGCTCCTGCGTCAGAATGCGGTGGCGATGCAGGTCGCGGTACAGACCGAGATTGCCGACGATATCGAAGGTGTAATAGACGTTTTCAAACGCCCGCCCCGGTTTGTCCCGGCGGTGGCGGCGCTTGACGAAATACTCTTCCAGAATCTTTCGCCGCTCAGCCGCGCTCATGCGGGCGGCGATTTGCCGCAGTTGCTGCAAGGAATCGCGGGCGTGGGGATAGAGAATCGCGGCGATGATTTTTTCTTCGGCATTGCGATCGTAATCGATCAGCGCCACCGGCTCGTTGGAATCGCCCGAGACGGTTTCCAAAGTAGCGCGCGCCAAGGCTTTCGCCGCCGCGTGGGTGCCGATAAGATATTCGTTCGCCTGCGCCCGCTTGACGAAGGACGGAATGAGCTGATTCAGCTCACCGTGCATCGCGCTGGCCAATTCTTTCGCTTCGGCCAGCTCGTGTGAGTAGAGCTTGCTTAGCAGATACTCGAACGCCTGCCCGGCGCCGAAGATACCGACGTTGGTCAGCGTCGCCGCCGGCAGATAGCCGCGCAGCACGTCGCAAGCGTGGGCGCGCACCGTGGCGCGATAGGCCGTCTCCGCCCAGCGCCGCAGCCGTTCGTCTTTGGCGGACTCGTTATAACTTAGACTTTTACCGCTGGTCGGATCGCGCACTTCGAGTTGCTCGATGGGGAGCGACCTGGCAATGTGATCGAGCATCGGCTCCATCTGCTTGGAATAAGTTTCGAAGAGCAGATTCATCACTTCGACATAACGGTCGTGGTGGTGCGAGGCCATGATCCTGGGCTCGCGGTAGAAAAGATAGTTACCCGCGGCGTCTTTCTGATCGAAGCGCACGTAGCGCGTCGATTTCTCTAGCGGCGCTATGCCGATGCGCGCGTCTTCCAAGAGCTTGGCGGCAACGTTCGAAATATTCTCGCAGGCGAGATGCGCGCCGCCTAACTGGGCCACCGAGTCGTCGCCGTAGCCGACCAACACCCGGTCGTAAAACGCCCGCGCTTTCTGGAGCGCCGCGCTGTCGTCGCCGACCGCAGTCTGCGAGCCGAGCAGATATTTCAACTCGATCTCGGGATCGCCGAGAAATTCGTCCAGAAAAGTACGGCGCAAACTCTTGGTCGAGCGGCTGTAGCGGGAGAACAACGCGCCCGCCACTTCCTGCGGCAGCTTGAGGCCGAAGACGGATCGATCGAGGTTGGTAAAAAACTGTGCGAGCGCCCTTTGTTCGTCGGCGGTGAATTCAGGAGTCATCCTACGGCGTTCCTCAACGGCGGTGTGGCGTCATTCTATTTAGTTTTGGCGCAATAACAAGGCGCGGCATGATTCAGCGCGCGGCGTGCGGCAGACAAACCGTTCGCACAATCGAGTCAAGCAGACGGCGTCTCTTGGCGGAGAAGCGGATTAAAGGCGACGCTAACGCAGGGCGGTAGATGAGCGTTCGGATCAACGCGTTGATACCGCGCCGCAGGCGAAATTCGCTTCGACAAGCCGTTTCGTACGCGCGCAGGCGCGCGGCCGAGAAATCACCGGCGCGAAACGCCGCGTCGATTGTTTCGGCCGCAAGCAGACCGCTTTTCAGCGCAAAGTAAATTCCTTCCCCGCTAACCGGCTCGTTGACCCGTGCCGCATCGCCGACGAGCAAAACGTTGTCACCGTAGGATCGCCGGGGTGAAAAATAGACAGGATAAGTCGAACGCAGATCCCCGGCAGGCTCGCTGCGACTTAAAATTGTCTTCAGATGGGGATTGAGCGGCAGGTGAGCATCGAGCAAGCGCGCAAACGGTCGGTCGTCGGGCAACCGGTCTTTATCCACAGCCAGGCAAAGATTGATCAGATTTCCCCCTAGTCCCAATAGACCCACATAGCCGCCGGGGAAGAGATGAATTTCGACGCGATCGCCCAAACCGCCGCGGCATTCGAGCCGGAGCTGAAACGCGACGGCCCGTCCCCGCATATCGGCGCTTCGGGTCAGACCCAGATGATGCGCGACCCAGGAGTGCCGGCCGTCGGCGCCGATCAACATTCGCGCCCGAAGCGTCTCGATGGTGCCAGCGCGATCGAACTCAAGGTGCCAGGGGTTATCTTCTCTCGTTAAGCGCTTGATTCGACAGTTCTGGAGGACCGTGACATTTTCACCCTGCGCTTTCTCAACCAGGATGTGATCGAGCGCGGCGCGCGATAATCCGAGGCCGAACGGTTCGGCGCTGGTTAGTGGCAACGGACATTCCGCTTGATCTCCCGCGACTGTCGTGATGCGAAAGCCCGTGACTCTCTGGCGCGCGCGAGCGAGAATTTCTTTGTCCACCCCCAGCGAGCGCAGAATCGGCCAGTTGCTGGGATTGATGAAATCGCCGCAGAGCTTTTCCCGCGGAAATTGTTCTTTGTCCAAGAGCACGACCGAATAGCCCCGGCGCGCCAGCGAAATGGCTGACGACGAACCGGCGGGGCCGGCGCCGATGATGACTACGTCGCAGAAGCGCATGCTCAACCCTTGGCAAAAATGAGCGCCATGACGCGAAACGGAAAAACCGAGAAGATCTGAAACGGCCCGACGTCCGCCTCGCGCAATAGCGCGCGCCACTCGGCGAGAGTAAAGGCCCGCGCCACCGACAAAGGAGCGTCGGTGCGGGTCATGGCATTACGCGTGAATAATTTCGTTAGCAGGCGAATCCCGTAATAGGCCAGCGGATGGCGCACCAGATCGCTGACGATGATCGCGCGGCGCGCCAGGGGAGACCAGATCCGCAGGAGCCTGATGATCTGCTCTTCGGAAAAATGATGCAGCAACTGCGACGCCAGGACGAAGTCGAACGACGCGGCGTGAAACGGCGGCGCCATGCCGTCGCCGCGCACGACCGTAATCCCGCAGCGCCGAAAATCCCCCTCCCTTCGACTTTGCTCAGGGCATGCTTTCCCCCTTTGCAAAAGGGGGATGAAAGGGGGATTTGTCAGTGTTGCGGCAACCTGGGCAGTGACCGGTTCGGGCTCGAGGGCAACGATACTGGTTTTGATACTACGCTGCTGTGCCCAATCAGTGATCCGGACGGGAATATCGCCGCTGCCGGTGCCGACGTCGAGGAGAGAGAAGCGATCGATTTCTTGCGTCCCAACCAACCTAGTCAGACCGCGCACCACGTTGCGATAGTTGCCCAGGCGCCGGTTGATGATGCGCAAATTGCGCAGATCCTGTTCCAGCAGTTCTCTGGGCTGGTCCGGTAGATCCATCATTTCCTTTTCGTAACTGCGCTTCATTGCGCGTTCCCGTTGGCAATGACCAGGGCGGAATTTTTCGAGCCGAAGCCGATGCAGTTGCACAGCGCGACGTCCACCGATTTTGAGATGCCGCGATTGGGTATGTAATTAAGGTCGCACTCGGGGTCCGGTTCCTGGTAATTGATCGTCGGCGGCAGAAAACCCTGGTTCATGCCGAGAATGGTGGCGACGACACCGGCGGCGCCCGAGGCCCCCTGTGGATGACCGATCATCGATTTGATCGAGCTCATGGGAATTTCGTAAGCTTGCCGGCCAAAACAAAGCTTGACCGCGAGACTCTCGGTCTTGTCGTTTAGTTCCGTCGCCGTGCCGTGCAGCGCGAGATAACCGACCTCGTCCTTGGCGACGCCGGCGTCTTCAATCGCCACGCTCATCGCCCGCGCCGGCTCCTCGCCGCGCGGGTCCAGGCGCACCCGATGATAGGCGTCGCAGGTCGATCCATATCCCATCACTTCGGCGAACACGCGGGCGCCGCGGGCAAGGGCGCGTTCGCGCTCTTCGAGCACCAAGATCCAGGCTCCTTCACCGAGAACAAAACCATCTCTCATGCGGTCGAAGGGTCGCGAAGCCTGCCGCGGGTTGTCATTGCCGGTGATCGACACCACGCGCATGACGCAAAACCCCTGCATGATTCCCGGAGTGATGGTCGCGTCCACGCCGCCGGTGATCAAGCGATCCGCCAGGCCGAAGCGAATCATGTTGAAAGCATAACCGATGGCATCCGTAGAGCTGGTGCAGCCGGTGGAGATCATGTGGCTCGGCCCACGCAGATCGAAATGCAGCGAAATCTCGCTGGAGATCGTTCCCAGCGTCGAGCTGGAAACGTTATAGGCGCTCACCCGCCGCAACTGATCGCTGAAATAGAGCCGGTACTGCTCTTCGGTGAAATCCGGCGTACCGCCGCCGCTGCCGAGAATCACGCCCCAGGAACGTTTGGCCTCCAGGTCGGCTTCCTGCAGCGCGACACCGGCAGATTGCAACGCTTCGCGCGTCGCGGCGATGGCCAGCGGCACCGCTCGGCCCATGCGCTTGAGTTCCTTTTGCGGCAGAAACTCTTCGGGCTGGAAGTTCTTCACTTCACCGGCGATGCGGCAGGGCAACGGCTGGGGATCAAACAATGAGATCGTGTCGATGCCGCTCACGCCGTTGCGCGTGGATTCCCAGAAGGCGTCGACTCCCTTACCGTTGGGACTGACCGCGCCCAATCCGCTCACTACGACCCGGCGCCGCGCCGGACGACCATTATTCGCGCTCATCTTGACTCTTCGACTCGGAAGTACCATTAAGGACCATAGCACCCGTGTTATCGTCCGTTAAGGCGTAGTCGGGAGAAACCTGCGCGATGAAATTAGTGGTCACAGGAGCGTCGGGCTTCATCGGCTCGCTCCTTTGCTCGCGACTCTTGCAGAAGGGGCACACGCTGACGCTTCTTACCCGCTCGGCGCCGCGCGAGACCAGCACGGGAACCAAGCGCTGGCTGCACTGGCGGCCCGGCATGAGCGGGGATTGGGAAAGCGCGTTGGCAGGGGCCGACGGCGTAATCAATCTCGCCGGTGAGCCCATCGCAAACAAACGGTGGACGGTCAAGCAAAAACACCAGCTCCGTTTGAGCCGCATCGACACCACCGTCGGCCTGGTCCGAGCGATCGCCAAGGCGAAGCAAAAACCAAAGTTTCTTCTGAACGCCTCCGCGGTCGGCTACTACGGGCCGCGTGGGGACGAGACCATCGGTGAAGAAGCTCCGGCCGGAACCGACTTCCTCGCGGCGCTGTGCCGGGACTGGGAAAACGAAGCGATGAAAGCAGAGAAGCTCGGCCTGCGCGTCATCCGCTTGCGCACCGGCATTGTGCTCGGCACCGGCGGTGGCGCGCTGACAAAGATGGCACCGCCGTTTAAGTTCTATGTCGGCGGCCCGCTGGGCTCGGGAAAACAGTGGATGTCGTGGATTCATTTAGAGGACGAAGTCGGGCTGATCGTCCGCCTGATCGAGAGTCCTCACGCCAGCGGCGCCGTCAACGCGACGGCGCCCAATTCGGTGACGATGAAGGAATTTTGCCGCACCCTCGGCCAGGTGATGGGCCGCCCCTCCTGGGCGCCGGTGCCGGGATTCGCTTTGCGGCTCATGTTGGGCGAGATGGCCGAAATGCTTTTGACCGGGCAACGCGCGATTCCAGCGGCGGCGGAGAAGCTCGACTACCGGTTTCGTTATCCGAATCTTCCGGAAGCACTGCGGGCGTGCCTGCCGCTCTGACCTCATCGAGCAAAACGAAAGGAGACTTACTCGCGCCAAGGCTGTTCCGTGTGACGCCGATGGCGCATCAAGGTCATAAACAAGAATCTCGAAATCCGAAATTCGAAACAAATTCAGATCACCAAATTTACAAAATTCCAAACATTTGGGAGTAGGATCCGATTTTTGGAGATTTTGAGGGTTTTCTGGTTTTTGAACTTTTCGTATTGTTTCGAATTTCGATATTCGGATTTCGGATTCTAATTGGTAATTGATTTGCTTCGTGGCGCGATCAATGTTTGCAGTGGTCTTATGGACTTTAGAGGCAAAGTCGTCCTCATCACCGGCGCATCGCGGGGCATCGGTCGCGGCCTCGCTGTCGAATTCGTTCAACGAGGCGCCATTGTCATCGGCTGCGGGCGTTCAGAAGAACGGCTGCAGGAAACTCTCAGGGAGTTGCGGCGCTTCAGCCAAAAATCCACCGTCGTCGTCTGCGATGTGGCGCACCGGGAACAGGTGTTCGCCATAGTGAGACAGACGCTCGCCGATTTCGGCAAGATCGACATTCTGATCAATAACGCCGGCATCGGCATGCGCAGACCCTTTGTCGAAACCTCCCTGGATACCATCGAAGAGATGATCCGGACCAATTATCTTGGCATGGTCTATTGCACCCACGCGCTGCTGCCGTCGATGATAAGCCGTGGCAGCGGGCACATCGTCAATATTTCCTCCGGCTCGGGACATATTGGCACGCTCAACATGGCCGCCTACTGCGGCTCCAAGTTCGCCATGAATGGCTTTTCCGAAAGCCTCTACCATGAGCTGGGACCTCTGGGAATCTATGTGTCGGTGGTCTCCCCCGGCCCCGTGAGGACGGAGTTCAACCGGTCATTCGCGGACGTTCCACCCCGGTCTCCGCCGTCGCTGGCGATCGGTCCAGAAGCGGTGGCGCAGGCGGTGATCCGAGCGATCGAGAGGCGGCAGTTTGAGGCCGTGGTGCCGCGCTGGCTTGCCTTGGTTTGTTGGATCAGGGGCGTAGCACCCGGTCTCTTTCGCGTCGTTTTGCGCCGCATGTTTCGCCAGAAGTGACCCGCGGCGCCTGGGAAATAGCCACGGGAACTTTGGCGCGACCTTGGCCGTTTGTCATATATAAAGGGAGGGTCCATGGGGAAAATAACTTTGGCGTTATCGCTGGGACTCTTGCTCACCGGCGCGCCGGCATCGGCGCAGCTTGGCCCTAAAGATGGCGCAGGCCTAAGCCCCACCGATCTAAAGCGGGTCAAAGTCGCCAGCCCGGCGCCCGATTTTGCCCTCGAAGGCATGGACGGTAAGCGGATCGCACTCTCCGATTATCGCGGCAAGAAAAGCGTGGTCTTGGTCTTTTACCGCGGCCACTGGTGACCCGATTGCACACAACAGCTCGGGAAGCTGAAAAGTCTATTGAACAAACAGGAAAGAGAAAAAGTTCAGATTCTAACCGTAAGTATTGATAGCCATGACGACTCAAAGAATCTTGCTCAGAAGCTACGAGAGAGGTATCCGGGAGACTATAACTTCCCGTTTCTCGAGCATAAAAATCACAAGGTGATTGACCGTTACGGAATTCTCAATCCCGACGGCAAGGGCTGGCCGCACCCAGCGACTTACGTGGTCGATCCGCAGGGCGTGGTGCGCTGGAAGTTCGTTGAAACCGACCCAAACAAAAGACCGACGAACGAACAGATTTTACAGGCTCTCAGAAAAATTCCCTAGCTTTATGGGAACCATTTCACGGAGGCGACCGTTCCTGGGCATTGGCATTGCCCTCGTTTCAGGCTACGCGTAAATTTTCTTTGGGTGGCTTCCGGGACCGAACTAGTTGAAGGGCGTCATTTTTTCGCTTCTTCCATGGCTCTTCGCCATTACACTATTAGGGCCCTCGCTACGACGACGGAAACGCAGGAAAAGGAGAATTTTCTTCCGGCTCATTGGCAGAGGCCGATTCCTCTTCAGGGTGTGGCCCCGCCATCTTACGGTGAAAAAGAAGCTTCGTTGCGACCGAAGGCCTGCGGAATTTGTCACCCGACGCAATCCGCGGAGCGGCACTTCCTTTGTCATCTTTGAAGAGATGATCCCCCTCAGCTAATCCTTGCCTAGGCCGCCCGTTCTCCGGGAACTTCCGGCGCGGCAATTCTGTTTTACCTGTGAGTGGACAATTGAACTTCAGTCATTCTCTCCGTATAGAATGGCCATGTGGCGGTGGAGAGAATGAAAAGGACGCTGACCAGGGAGGCTTTTTCTCGTGCAGCCATGGGCTATCTCGATCATCTCTATCGAGTCGCCATCCACTTGGCAAAGGAACCTCATGAGGCCGACGATTTGGTTCAAGAAACCTACGCGCGCGCTCTCGGCTCCTACCAGCAATTTGCTCCTGGAAGTAACTTGAAAGCCTGGTTGACGAGAATCCTCTATAACTTTTTCTTTGATAATTACCACCAAAAGAGACGGTGGGTTTCGGTCGACGATAGCTTTACAGCGAAAAACGAGTCGGATTATTGGGAAAAAGTTCCGGCAGAAAATCCTGGACCGGAAAGCCACCTTTTGCGGAAAGAGCTGAGCGCGACAATTAGCGATGCCCTAAGGAAAATTCCCGAGGAGTTCCGATTGCCGATCACCCTAGTAGACATGGGAGATTTTTCTTACGCGGAAGCGGCGGAAATACTCTCGTGCCCCGTAGGTACAGTACGTTCCCGGCTTTCGAGAGGCAGGCGGATGCTGAACAACCGCCTCAAGGCATACGTGGACAGAAGAGAAGAAGGGCGGGCAAAAAAATGAATTGCGAAGAGGCGCAGGAATTCATCACTGCCTTGGTTGATCATCAAGTCTCCGACGAAGAGCGTTCCTTGATAGAAAGCCATCTCAAAGATTGTCAGAGGTGCCAATTCAGCTTCGAGCAGGAACAAGCCTTAAAGAGAGAAATCAGCGCGGCAGGAGCCCGCCTGCATGCGCCCGCCGAACTGAGGCGTAAAATTCTATCGGATCTCCGCATTTTCCCCGGCCCAGAGCGATCATCAGGATCCTGGACGGAGCGTATTTTCCCCGCCTGGCCGCTTTCCCGCCCCGCTCTAGCCCTCGCCCTCGCGGTCGTCTTGATTCTCCCCATACTTTATTTCGTGCGAACGCCAAGCGAACCGATTTCACTGGCGGCGCTGGAAATCCAAAAGAAGATTATTGGCGGTGAGGTTTCCGTCCAAAAAGTGAGCAATCCGGACGAACTCAGGAAATGGCAGACTCGTGCCGTGAACGGCGAGTTTGCGCCGATGGAATATGATTTGTCTGCAATAAACGTCCAGCCCGTGGGCGGGGTGGTCCAGGAAATAAACGGTCGAAAAATGCTGGTGACCGTCTATGCCGGCAATGGGTTATCCGTCACGTGCTTCACGTTTCTCGGAACAGAGGAGGATGCGCCAAAGATCGCCTCGGTCTTCTTTGATCCGGATAAGAAAATGAAATTCTATAGCTTTTCCAAAGATGGATTTAGTGCAGTGTTGCACCGGGAAGGGAAGGTCATCTGCATTTTAGTTTCCAACATGTCCGGAGACGAACTCCTTGCCCTGGTCAGGGCAAAGGTTCAGCCGAGCTAGCGGCTATTTCCATAGTTGCTTGATGAATCCTTCCTTTTCCAGATCCTGCATCAGGCTGGCGTCGATGAATTGCTCAGCCCGGAAGCCGTGCGCGCGTGGGTCGCGCGCGGCGATGTCGTCGAGCGCGGTCTTCATCGCTTCCACAGATGGATAGGGTATTTTCGGAATATAGTGGCCGAGGTAAAGATCGTAAACCGCTTCGAGAAACGGCACGTCCTGATTTTTGAGGTATTTCCCGAGCACGCCGACGGTGAATTTCTTTTGCGTCTTGCCGTAGTGAATGCTGTCGGCGTAGGCGCGCACGACGCGCAGCGCTGTGTCGCGTCGGTTGCGAATGAAAGCCCGGCTGGTGTTGAGGGCGGAGGTGGGAAACGATATGCCCAAAGCGCTCACGTCGGCGAGATCGCGGAAGCCCTCGCGCCGCGCGATCACGGTGAACTCGGCATTAAGCATCGCGCCCTGAATCGCGCCGCTCTTCAGCCCCCCGATCATCTCCGGCTGGCCGCCGATCTGCAGCACGGTAAAATCGCGGTCGGGCTTGACCGGCCACCTCTCGGCCGCGTAGCGCAGCGCATAGTCGGTCGCTGATGCAAAACGGGTAACCGCGACTTTCTTCCCTTTGAGATCCTCGATCTGCCGCACCGAGGGCGGGACGACGAGAAAGAACGGCATCACGTTCATACCGCTGGCGACGGTGACCAAATCGCCGCCCGCCAGATTGGCGCTGATCACCGAAGCGCCGGTGAACATGGCGATCGGCACCTCGCCGGAAACCACCACCTGAGCGGCGCGCGATCCGCCGCCGATGTAGAGCAACTCGACGTCGAGCCCATGTTTCTTGAAAATTCCCGCTTCGTGGGCGATCCAGAGCGGGCTCTGCGAGCTGCCGATGGCGCTGTAAACCACGCGCACCTTTTCCGCCGCGCGCGCTTGCGCAAGGGCGGAGGAGGAAATCCAAAGCGTGAGCAGAATCGCCAGCGGCGAAATCATCATTCGTATCATCGCGCAATTCTCCTTTGCTCTTACCGGCCGATTCAACTATCCGAAAGTTTCACGCCCCCGTCTTTTGTGCGTCCGTGGCGTAAGGCAAGCTGCCCCTGGCCTTGTAGTAATCTTGTATCGCCTTTTCCCCGGAGCGCCGGTAGACGCGCTCCCTCTGATCCGGATCCATCGGAATCCAGTGCAGTCGCTCGGATACACCTCGCCGGATGATCGGCATTTTCTTCGCTTTCATCTCATCGAGTCGCACCAGGCTCTCGCACATGCCGTTCAATTCGACGGCGTCGCTCCAGTCCGACTTATAGACCACGGTGCCTTCGCGGTCGATCAGGTAGACCATGTTGGGCAGCAGGCCGTAGGCGTAGTGGGTGGTGCCCTGAAAGTCGTCGACGAGAATCGGAATCTCGTTGACTTTTTCCAGCTCGCGAAGCTTTTTCGCCTGCGCAACTTTCTGTTCGAAGGACTGATGGTGCGGATAATTCTCGCCGGGGTGCGCCTCGCGGGAGTAAACGATAAAAAATTGAAACCCTTTTGCCTGATATTCGCGATAGAGCTGGGTCAGTGGGGGAACCTCCCCCACGAAGGGCGGTCAGGTGATGCTGCCGAACTCCAGGAGCACATGCTTGCGGCCTTTGAACGACGACAAGGCGACCGGGTTGCCGTCGAGGTCGGGAATCGTAAAGTCGGGTGCCGGACCGCCGACCTTGGCCACGGCGCGGAAATCCGGCGCGTTAACTTCGCACTGTCCGAAAGCTTCGTAATTATAGCCGCTCATCGCTCTCCTCCATTCACAGGAAGGTCATCGTTGCGCACGGGTAACCGGGTGCTGCTACTCTATTCGACGGAATCGTGATGTCAAATTGCCTAACTATGGCTCGACGAGAGCCGTGGCCGCATTTCGTGTAATCAGCCAGGTAAGATGCCCGTCAAGCGGCGTGATCCGGGCCGCCGGAAGGCTCGGGAAATCGGTTTTCGTTCCCAGGATCTCTTTGACAATGGCCGCTTTACTCTGGCCCGCTACCAGGAAAACGACGTCGGCGCCGTGGTTCAGGGCAGGCAGCGTCAAGGTCAGGCGATGCGTCTGGAACTTCTCGACATAGGGCGCCGCTACAAAGCGCTCCCGCTCTTCGAGAACGGCGCTACCGGGAAACAGCGACGCCGTGTGGCCGTCGTCGCCGAGGCCTAGAAGTATGAGGTCGAAGCGCGGCGGGACACCCTCGGACAGCGAGAAAAATTCTTTGAGCATTCGCTCGTACTCGGCGGCGGCAACCCCCGGCTCGATCTCGCCTCTCATCCGATGAACGTTTGCGGCGGGAATAGGAACCCGAGAGATAAGGAATTCATGCGCCATCCGATAATTGCTATCGATATGCTCCGGCGGCACGCAGCGCTCGTCACCCCAAAAGAGGTGAACCTTGGGCCAGGGAATGCGATCGGCGAAACCAGGAGTCGCGAGCAGCGAATACAAAGTCCTGGGCGTCGAGCCGCCGGATAGCGCCACGGTGAATCGCCCGGAACTTGCGCTCGGTTCGTTGGCAAGAGCGACGAATTGCTCCGCCGCCTTTTGATTCAGCTCTCTGGCATCGCGGCAGACGATGATGATTCGCTCAGCCATGGAAACGGAAGGCGGCATAGTAGGCCGCGCCCTGCAGCGGCGCCTCTTCATTGAGAATGACCTGTACCGGAATGCCGGACAGTAGCTCGGTGTAGCGTCCCTTATCGACAAAGGCGCGCATGAAGGTGCCGTCTTTGAGCTTGTCCAAGATTTTCGGCGCGATGCCGCCGCCGATATAAACGCCGCCGATGGCTTTGCCGCGCAGCGCGAGATTGCCGGCCTCGGCGCCATAGACAGAAACGAAAAGATGCAACGCTTGAACGCAGATTTCGCTCTCCCCCGCCAGCGCTGCATTGGAAATCACTGCGCTTGGGTCCTCCGCCGCGGCGAGTTTATCCCGTAACCAGTCCGGTTCCGCCGAGCGACCGGTCTCCTTGAGAAAATCATAGATGTTGCGCAGTCCCGGCCCCGAAAGCACGCGCTCGTAACTGACGTGGCCGAACTTTTCGATCAAGTAGCGCAGCAGCTCGATTTGCGTCTCATCGGTGGGAGCGAAGTCGCCGTGACCGCCTTCCGACGCCGACGGATGGTACTCGCTGCCGTCGTCATACAGCGTGGCTTCCCCGAGGCCGGTGCCCGCGGCGATGAGGACTTTATTACCCGGCCGGCGTTCCGTACCAGCATTTAACCTGAACAATTCGTGCGAGCCGAGGGTGAAAATTCCATAGGCGGCCGCTTCGAGATCGTTGAGCAGGGCGACGGATTCCAACCCCAGCATGTCCGCGAGCTTTTTAGCATTGACGACCCACGGCAGATTGGGCGTTTCCACTTGCCCGTCCACGATCGGGCCGGCCACGCCGAAGCAGGCGCCTTCAATGGCGGCATCGCGGCCGTCAAGAAATTTTTTCAACACCGGCTCCAGCCCGGCGTACTCCCCGCTGGCAAAGGCGCTCTTCACTTCGGCGCGCAGCGTCCCCTCTTTTTTCGACAGCAGGGCCACTTTGGTCTTGGTCCCGCCGATATCTCCGGCGAGGATCAGTTTTTCGGCTGTCATGGCCGTGATCGTTTTGCTGGGCTGCCGAACAGAGCCTTTTACGGCTTGCGCCAGCCCCGGCCGTCGCGCTGGATGAATTCATCGGCCTCGTTCGGGCCCCAGCCGCCGGCATCATAGTTAGGGAAAAATTTCGGCTTGCTTAGATTCCATACCTGAATAATCGGGTCCATCAGCGACCATGCCGACTCGACCCAATCATGGCGCGTGAAAAGCGTTGAATCACCTTCGATACAATCTTCCAAGAGCGTTTCGTAAGCCTCCGGAGAGCTACTGCCGAAGGACTGTTGGTAATTGAAATCGAGGCTGAGCGGTTTAATCACCATGTCGGATCCGGGCGGCTTGACTTCGAAGGTCAGGGAAACCCCTTCGTCGGGTTGAATGCGCATCACCAGCACGTTGGGGTTCACGGCTCCAACGGCGTGCGACTTGAACAGCAGCAACGGCGGCCGCTTGAACTGAATGGCGACCTCGGTCACGCGCTTCGCCATGCACTTGCCCGAGCGGAGATAAAAGGGCACGCCTTCCCAGCGCCAGTTATCGATGAACAGTCGCATGGCCGCGTAGGTCACCGTGGCCGATTGCTTGGCGACCCCGGGCTCTTGCCGATAACCAACCACGTCCTTGCCGTTAATTTTACCCGGCCCGTACTGCCCGCGCACCGCGGCCCCCGCCACTTCTTCCGGTGCCACGGGACGGACCGATTGTAGCAGTTTGCCTTTTTCATCGCGCACCGCGGCGGCGCTCAAGGCCACCGGCGGCTCCATCGCGGTCAGACAGAGCAGTTGGAGCAAGTGGTTCTGAAACATGTCGCGCACCACGCCCGCTTCTTCATAATAGCCGCCGCGGCTCTCCACGCCGACGCTTTCAGCGGCGGTGATCTGCACGTGATCGACGTAGCGGCGGTTCCAAATCGGCTCGAACACCGCGTTGGCGAAGCGGAAGACCATGATGTTTTGCACGGTATCCTTGCCGAGGTAGTGATCGATCCGGTAGACCTGCTTCTCGTCCAAGGTCTCGTGTACGCGGTGATTGAGATCCTGAGCGGTTTGCAGATCGGTGCCGAAAGGTTTCTCGATGATCACTCGCGTGCGCGGCTCGCCGTCGATTTCCCTGGGCGCCAAACCGGCCGCCGACATTCGCTCGATGACCGCGCCGTACAGTTCCGGCGGCGTGGCCAGGTAGAACAGCCGTACGGGCAAAAGGCGGCTGCCGCAGTCGAAAGCGTCGATGGACTCCTTGAGCCGTTGGTAGCCCGCCGGCTCGTCATAACCGCCGCGCACATAGTAGAGCGTTGCCGCGAATTTCTCCCAAACCGCTTCATCCTTTAAGCCCGTGCGCGAAAATTCTCTAATCGCCTCTCTCATCTTCGTGCGAAACGACTCGTGGCTCGACTCGCTGCGCGCGTAGCCCACCACGGCGAACTGCTCCGGCAAGCGATTTTCCAACGCGAGATTATAAAGCGCCGGGATGAGTTTGCGCTTGGTGAGATCGCCGGAGGCGCCGAAGATGGTCAAGACGCAGGCGTGAGGCCGTTTTCCCTGTCCTGAGCCGGTGGCGGCGGCATGAGTGTGCGGATCGCCGTACATCAAGGGCTACTCCTTTTTCACCGCGTGGCCGCCGAACTCGTTCCTGAGCGCCGCGATGACTTTGGCCGAAAAAGAATCCTCCTGGCGCGACGCGAAGCGGGCGAACAGCGACAGCATCAGCACCGGCGCGGGCACGCTTTTTTCAATCGCCTCTTCCACCATCCAACGGCCTTCGCCGGAATCTTCGACGTAGCCCTTGATGGACGCAAGCTCGGGATCTCTTGCGAAGGCGCTTTCGCACAGCTCCAGGAGCCACGAGCGCACCACGCTGCCCTGGTTCCAGAGATGCGATATTTTTTCCAGATCGAGATCGAATTGCGAGGCTTTCAGCAACTCGAAACCTTCGCCGTACGCCTGGAGCATACCGTATTCGATACCGTTATGGATCATCTTGACGAAATGGCCGGCGCCGCACGGCCCGACGTGAAGAAAACCGTCCGCAGGCGCCAGCGTTTTGAAAATGGATTCGAGGCGGGCGACGGTTTCATTTTCGCCGCCGATCATCATGCAGTAGCCGCCCTTGAGCCCCCAGATGCCGCCGCTGGTGCCGGCGTCGACGAAGTGCAAGCCCTGTTGTTTGAGTTTTTCGGCGCGCCGAATTGAATCCTTGTAATTGGAATTGCCGCCGTCGATGAAAACGTCGCCTTTGGATAATTGGGGCAGCAACTGCTCGATGGTCTGATCGACGGGGTCGCCCGCCGGAACCATGAGCCAGATCGCCCGCGGCGGGCTCAACTGTTTGACAAAATCGGCCAACGAGCGGGACCCCATGGCGCCGATGTCCACCACGCGTTGAATCGCCTCCAGACTGCGATCGTAGCTAATCACCCGGTGGCCGTCGCGCAGGAGCCGCTCGGTCATGTTGGCCCCCATGCGGCCCAGCCCTATCATGCCCAGTTCCATGCGTGTTTCCCCTTCCGTGGAGAATCGAACTACGCTCGCGCGGCCTCCGCCAATTGATTCAGGCCATTCGCCGGATCGCTTCCGAGATCTACTCTGAGGACGCGGCGCCGGCGCTGTTTGAGCGCGGCAAAATCACCCGCGGCCTGAGCTTGGATCAAGGCGTCGAACGTATAGTTCGTCTCCGGCACAGAAAGGTTATCGGCAGGTTGATCGATAATCTGAAGGACCAAAGCCGAGTTGGGACCGCCCTTGTGCAGTTGGCCGGTGGAGTGGAGAAAGCGCGGGCCAAAGCCGAGCGTCGTGGCTACTCCCAGGCGGTCGCGCAGGGAAGCGCAGATCGTTTGCAGCTTCGCGGTGTTTTCCGGCGACGGTTCGAGATAGGCATGAACGACCACATAGTCCCGCTTCTTTTTGCCGTTAAGCCAGCCGGACAGCGCGAGCCCAAACCTCTCTTGATCCATCACGGACACTTCGTTTTTGCGCCCGGCGCCGCTCGTCTTGCCGCCCGATTTTTTTTCCATGGCCTTCTTGGCCAGGTCCTTCGCCAACTGAACGTCGGGCTGGTTGAACGGGTTAATGCCGAGCACCGCGCCCGCGGCGGCCACCGCCACTTCCCAGCGAAAGAACTCTTGGCCGAGGTCGTACTTGTCGTTCAAATCGATGCTCGCGATCGGATGGTCGTTGGCCTCCAGCGCCGCCACCAGCCGGTCCAGGT
>ORMF012295847.1_pt1 | contig 27385 bp, 23 predicted proteins | sample 1779871 | NCBI WGS metagenome assembly ORMF01 (sample SAMEA104232316, study PRJEB22302) | groundwater metagenome | biome: forest; feature: aquifer; material: groundwater | place: USA | collected 2011-08-07 | depth 5.4 m | reverse complement strand
GGGTTCGGCCGCATCGGGCGTCTAACCCTTCGTACCATCCTCCAGCGTCATGCAGGCGAAGTAGAAGTCGTCGCCGTTAACGACCTAACCGACGTCCAGACCAACGCCCATCTGTTCAAATACGACTCGACCTACGGACCTTTCGCCGGTGACGTTACCACCGAGGAGAAGGACTTCGTGGTCAACGGCCGCAAGGTCATCGTCTTCGCGGAGAAGGACCCGGCGTTGATACCCTGGGATTCTGAGGGCGTGGACATTGTCGTAGAGTCGACCGGATTCTTCACCGACGCCACCAAAGCCGTCGCGCACCGCGAGCACGGCGTCAAGAAGGTAATCATCTCCGCGCCCGCCAGGAACGAGGACCTCACAGTCGTTCTGGGAGTTAACGAGAAAGCCTACGACCCGGGCAGGCACCACGTGATCTCGAATGCTTCCTGCACCACCAACGGACTCGCGCCGATCGCGAAGATCCTGTACGACCGGTTCGGCATCCAGAAGGGGCTGCTTACTACGGTCCACGCCTACACCAACTCCCAGAAGCTCCAGGACACCGCGGCGAAGGACCTCCGCGATGCGAGGGCGGGGGCGGAGAACATCGTTCCCTCCGCCACGGGCGCCGCTCGCGCCGTGGGGTTGGTTATCCCGGAGCTCCAGGGTAAATTCAGCGGCATGGCCTTTCGCGTACCCACCGCAACGGGTTCGGTTGTGGACTTCACGGTTCTCCTGGATCGGGATGCGACGGTGCAGGACATCAATGGCGCGGTCCGCGAGTACGCTGCCGGTCCGATGAAGAACATCGTGGAGTACACCGATCTGCCGCTGGTTTCCTCGGACATCCGCGGTAACTCCCACTCATCCGTATTCTCCGCGATAGATACGGTCGCTGTCGGAGGCAATTTCGTCAAAGTCGTCTCCTGGTACGACAACGAGTGGGGCTACGCCTGCAGGGTGGGGGACCTGGTCGCGTACTTGGCGGATAAGGGCCTATAAATCCCATCGTACTCGTACTCCTACTCGAACACCGCTGAACGACCGAGTACAACTGCGATTACGAGTACGAGTAGGAACTCGAATCGATGAACAAGAAAACCATCGCCGACATCGACGTTCATGGAAGACGCGCCCTGGTCCGCGTCGACTTCAACGTCCCGCAGAGTGAGTCTGGCGAGATCACGGATGACCGCCGTATCCGGGCGGCCCTCCCGACGATCGAGTATTTGATAAAGCACGGCGCACGGACCATCCTGGTGTCTCATCTTGGCCGGCCCAAGGGCTCTCGAGAGGACCGGGAAAAACTGACCCTCAAACCGGTGGCGGATCGATTATCGGGCCTGCTTGAAAAGTCCGTGCCGCTGGCGCCTGACTGCATCGGCCCTGAAGTCGAGGCGGCCGTATCCCGTCTTGGGAACTGCGACGTACTCCTGCTCGAAAACGTCCGGTTTCATCCTGAAGAGGAGTCGAACGACCCCGAATTCGCGAGAAAACTCGCGGCCCTCGCGGACGTCTATGTAAACGATGCGTTCGGCACGGCCCACCGGGCGCACGCTTCCACGGAAGGGGTCGCCCATTTCATTCCCGGCGTGGCCGGGCTTCTGATGCAGAAGGAGATCGACTATCTTGGCGGCGCTCTCTCAAATCCCAAGCGCCCGTTCGTCGCGATCCTCGGCGGCGCGAAGATCAAGGACAAGATACCGGTGATCGAGAATCTGCTCCCAAGAGTAGACCGCCTGATCGTCGGCGGCGGGATGGCCTATACGTTCTACAAAGCCCAGGGGCTGGAGATCGGAAACAGCCTCTTGGATGAGACGTCGCTCGATTTCTGCGCCCGGATTCTGCGGGATTTCGGAGACAAGATCGACCTGCCGGTAGACTGCGTCATAGCCGACGCATTCAGCGACGATGCGGAAAAAAAAGTTGTTCCGGTGACCGGAATCCCGGTGGATTGGCAGGGGCTGGATATCGGACCTGCGACCGTCGAGAGGTTTACCTCGGTCATCAATTCCGCCGGTACCGTCATATGGAACGGCCCGATGGGTGTGTTTGAAATGCCTAGCTTCGCTGCCGGCACGCGTGGAATTGCGCAAGCGATGGCGGAGGCCACAGCACGCGGGGCGATCACCACCGTCGGCGGCGGAGACTCCGCCGCCGCGGTGGAAGAGATGGGATTTGCAGACAGGATGTCCCACATTTCAACCGGTGGCGGCGCATCCCTGGAATTCCTGGAGGGAAGGCCGCTCCCAGGCGTCGTCGCGCTCCAGGATAGGTGAACCCAAATCCTGCCTCCCGTACCAGCAGAGATTATGATTGTGATTAGGACTTGGATTAGGATTGGAAAATGCCAGTCGAAACCCATCACTTTCCCCTCGAGAGCACCTGGACTGGGGACAGCGACGGCGATGGACTGATCCGCGCCGGGCAATACGAGATCGCGTATGGACTGCCCGCCGAGTTCGGCGGCTCGCCGGCCCGGACGAATCCGGAAGAGCTTCTCATGAGCAGCGTCGCCGCCTGTTACAGTCTCACCCTCGCCTTTCTTGTTGAGCGGCGAAAACTGCCGATCACCCGCATTGAGGTGAAAGTAGAAGCCGATGTCCTTCGCCAGGCGGGTGGAACGCTGAAATTCGCGGCGATTCGCCTCTTTCCGCGCGTTTTCCTCGGGACAGCGGACGAGTCCAGCATACAGACTGCGACAGATTTCGCCCACAAAGCCGATCAGTACTGCCTGATTTCCAATGCCATTCGCGGAAGCATCGATCTGAGCGTCACGCCCGAGATCGTGACAGGGGAGTAATTGAGGCTGAGTTGAAACTCGGTATTCTGCTGGCCGGCAAACGGCCTGACGACATGGCCAAGCGGCTGGAGCAGGCGCGTGAAGGTGGTTTCTCGCTCTGCCAGCTGAACTTCCTCCAGACCGGTCTCTCTCGCGCCGATCTGATGTCGATAGTGGATCGTGTGCTCGAATTCGGCGTCCGCCCCATTGCGATCGGCTGTTATGTAAACCCGCTCCGTCCCGATGACGCCACGCTGATGGGCGCCTGCCGGACGGACCTCGATCTGCTGCTCCATTCCCTGGATATCATCGGAGCCCGGAAGGTGGTCATCTGGAGCGGGACCCATGCGGCAACCGCATTTGAAGAGCATGACGAGAACCGGAGCGAAGCAAGCATCCACGCGTTGCGCGATTTCGTGACGGATGTTGTTCGCTCAACCCAGGCGCGCCGTTACGCCATCGTCATCGAACCCTGGCGCAGCCATGTTTTGAACCATGAGGATCGCGTTGCGGACTTCCATCACAGTCTTCCGCCGCACGTAGCCGAGCGGATACGATATGTGTTGGATGTCCCGAACCTCCTTACCAAAGAGCGATATGCCAATAAGGACAGCGCCGTGCGATCAATCTGCGGTACGATTGGACCGCTGGCGGGTTTAGTCCACTTAAAGGACGTTATAATGCCTCCGGATGGAGATGAGGGACTCGCCGCGCCGGGCCAGGGCAAGCTGGACTACCCGGCTTACATGGAGTCGATCTTCCGCTGGGCAGCGCCCGAAGCTGCCGCCATTGTGAAGAATGTCCCGGCATCCGAATACAGCGACGCTCGAACCTATTTGCTCCAGCTGAGCGACCGATTGGAGCTGACGTAAAGATGGATGACCAAGCTGCATATTGCGGCGGCCGCCGCAAAATCATCGCCGGCAATTGGAAAATGCATAAGACGTGTCGAGAAGCTCGCGAGCTCGTCTCTGAACTTGGGCCGCTGATTGCCGGGCGTCGAAACGTGGATGTCGTCGTCTGCCCGCCATATACCGCGCTTTCGGCCATACGAGATCTGACAAACGACTTCGGGATCGGCCTCGGCGCGCAAAACATATTCTGGAAGGCGGAAGGGGCGTACACCGGCCAGATCTCAGTGTGTATGCTGATCGATGTCGGAGCTGAGTATGTGATTGTCGGCCATTCAGAGGCGCGCGGTAGGTTCGGCGTGCCGGAGCAGGACCTCGATGAAACAGTTCTGAAGTATTTTGGGGATTCCGATACGACAGTTAATCGCAAGATTCTCGCAGCGCTTGCCGCGGGGATTGTACCCATCTGCTGTGTAGGCGAAACACTGCCCGAGCGTGATGCGGGCTTCACAGATCTGATCGTGGAGTCCCAGACGGAGCGAGCGATTCAAGGAGTTACGGCGCAGCAAGCCGCCGGTCTTATTTTCGCATATGAACCGGTCTGGGCAATCGGGACGGGGGAGGTATGCGACGCCGCAGAGGCGGACCGAGTTTGCGGAGTAATCCGCTCGACCATTCGACGCAATCTTGGGGATAAATCTGCCGAAGAGGTCCGAATCCAGTACGGCGGCAGTGTGAAACCGGCAAACGCAGCAGAACTGCTGGGTATGCCGCAGATCAACGGTGCGCTCGTGGGCGGCGCAAGTTTAGTCGCTCAGGACTTTGCCGCCATCATAGAATTGTGTAGTTAGTGTCTGACTTCAATCCGGCAGTCGGTACCGGAAAAGCACATTTACTCGAGTGATGTTAAGATCGGAAAGGCTGAACCAGTTCTGCCTCTCTTCGAGCACCGTGAAGTAATAGTCATCGCCGTCGAAGAACGTGGGCAGCGCCACGTGATCGGAGAAGTCGTAGACCTTTTGCAGCTCTTCCGGGCCGCCCGGCTTGTATCGGAGTAACGTCGCAGGATGGTTTCGGTCGGAGCTCGTTCGATCGAATGCCTTTGCGGCTACAATATATAAGAAGCCTTTGTTCGCTGAAACGCGAGTGAACGACCACTTTGGCAGCCCCGTTGGTGTCCTATCCGTCATCTTTTTGAAAAGAACCCGCGTATCATTCCCGTCCAATTTTGCGGTCACGACGCGAGACTCGGGAGTGTCGCCGTTTTTCCCGCTGTCTTCAACCTGTTCAAGCCAGTAGATGCTGCCACCGACCAGGACGGGAACTCCCGCCCCGGAATAACCGGCTATCCGATGAAGCGCCGGTCCGCCATCGGTTACACAGTATAAGTAGTTCTTTTCGTCTGGTCCGGGCTGCGGTTGGGTCCAAAAGACGGTATGTCCATTCGATTGCAGTCGGGTTCGCTGGATGGCTGCATTCGAGATTCTGCGTTCGGGACCGCCGCGCAGCGGCACCATTACAATATCGCTTTGTGGAACGGGAATTTCCGTTTCGCCCTCTTTGACCGGTACTGCCGGCGGCTTATCCTGTCGTTGATCAACCCAGTACAGCCAGTCGCCCGCAATCACGGCGCCGCCCTTGAATTCGACAGGCAAGTTTGTGATCGCTCCTCCATTGACGGGAACCTTGCATAATCTCGGTACGCGTGCCACTGCTGAAACTTGGGAATCTTTTGGCAGTCGACGTGCGCTCCCGCCGAGCACCGGCGGTTGATTATTGCCAAGCCGCCGGCCGGGCCGTCGGGCCACCACGTAGTAAATGCCGTCGTCGACCGCCGTGAGGCTCATTATCGCGGCGTCCGTTACATACTGGGTAGCGAGAGTACGCAGGGAACCGCCGGACGTTGACTTGGCCCGGATGTAGACCTTTTCTTCATATGGATCTCGAACCGTCAAGTAGACGACGCCGTCGTGAACGAGTTGGGCAGGGGTGGGCAGATCCATTACGGGCTGTGGTTTGCCCAGCGAATACGCCCACCGTCCAAGCAAAAAGATGCCGAGGCTCGCCAGTATAATCCAACGGTACTTGCGTATGTCTTCCCGAAAACGCTTCATAATGCCTCAATTCTTGGCACGACTAACGATTATTAGCCGTGCCAGTCGACATTGGTCACTTCTTTGGCGTGCTTGACGATAAAGTCCTTCCGCGGCTCGACTTTGTCCGACATGAGAACGTCGAACATCTCCTGAGCAGCGAACGCCTCTTCGATGCGGACCTGTGCCAACCTTCGCTTGGTTGGATCCATGGTGGTATCAGCCAGGTCATCGTCGTTCATTTCGCCGAGACCCTTGAACCGTGTGACCTGCACGTCTTTCCTCGTCTTGATGGTCTTCAGAATCTCGTCGCGGTCCTGCTCCGTCTGCGCATAGTACTGCTGGTCTTTGCCCGCCTTAATGCGGAAGAGCGGCGGCTGTGCTATATAGACATAGCCTTCTTCGATGAGGGGCCGCATATAAAGCCAGAAAAAGGTCAGGAGGAGCGTACGGATGTGGTCGCCGTCGACGTCCGCGTCCGTCATGACAATGATCTTGTGATATCTCAGCTTGGATAGATCATATCCACCCTTTTTGCCATTCGACGCGGCTTTGCCATTGCCGGCCGCAATTTCGTACTCTTCAAGCGGGGTCTCAAGGGGTAATACGGCTTCTTCGTTCTCTAAATCGCTTTCCTCAGTCTCGAAGTTGATTCCCGTGCCGATTGCCGTTACGAGCGATCGTATCTGCTCGTTCTCCAGTACTTTGTCCAACCGCGCCTTCCCGACGTTGATGATCTTGCCCCTGAGTGGGAGTACCGCTTGGGTCCGGCGGTCTCTGCCTTGTTTCGCGGGTCCGCCGGCCGAGTCACCTTCGACTACGAATAGCTCGCATTTCGAGGGATCTCGCTCGGAGCAGTCCGCAAGCTTGGCCGAAAGCGAAAAGGATTCCAGTGCGCTCTGGCGCTTGACTAGATCCGCCGCTTTCCTGGCAGCTTCCCGCGCTCGCTGAGATGTGAGCGATTTCTCGATCACTCGCCTGGCCGTGGCGGGGTTTTCTTCGAGAAACTCGGCAAGTTTTTCGCCGACGATGGAATTTACGATGCCATCGACCTCACCATTCGTGAGCTTTACCTTCGTCTGGGACTCGAATTGAGGGTGCGGAAGCTTCACCGAGATGACCGCCGATAACCCCTCGCGTACGTCTTCTCCGCTGAAGCTTGGATCCTTCTCCTTCATGAGACCCTGTTTGCGCGCGTAGTTGTTCATCACGCGTGTCAGCGCCGTCTTGAAGCCCGAAAGGTGGGTGCCGCCGTTCGGCGTGTTGATCATGTTCGCGAATGATAAGACTACCTCGGAGTATTGCAGATTGTATTGGAGGGCGACTTCCACGATGATATCGTCGCGCGCGCCTCCAAAATAGACCGCCTTATGGAGGGGCTCCTTCGTTACGTTCAGGTGTTCGACGAACTCCGCCAGACCTCGTGAGTAATGGAACGTCTCGAACTCAGCATCCTCGTCCCGCTCGTTTTTGAACGTGAGGGTGACTTCCTTGTTAAGATAGGCCAGTTCACGCATCCGTCGCGTTATGTCCTCGGGATCGTACTCGATATCCCCGAAGATCATCGTATCCGGTTTCCATCGGACGAGCGTTCCTGTCCTGCCGTCCGTGGTCTTTTTGACGACTGTGAGCGGCTGCGTGGTAATGCCGCGCTCGAAACGGATATGGTGCTGCTTCTTGTCCCGCCAGACATCCACTGTGAGCCATTCCGATACGGCATTGACGCATGACACACCAACACCGTGCAGCCCACCGGACACCTTGTATGAGCCGCTATCGAACTTCCCACCGGCATGAAGCTTTGTCAGCGCCAGCTCCACGCCGGGGAGACCGGTCTGTTTGTTGATATCAACTGGAATGCCGCGCCCATTGTCAAGAACGGAAACGCTGCCGTCTTTATGCAGCGTTACATCAATTTTGTCGCAGTGACCGGCCATTGCTTCGTCGATCGCATTGTCGCTGACCTCGACAAAAAGATGGTGCATGCCCTTCTGATCGGTGCCACCGATAAACATTGCGGGGCGCTGGCGGACAGGCTCCAGCCCTTCGAGCATCTGGATGCTGTCGCCGGTGTACGCGGCGTCGATCCTTTCATTTAGAGGGACATCTTTGGTCTCTCCAGCCGGAAGCGGCTCTTCAAATTCCTGTTCGAATTGTTCTTCGTCAGCCATGAGTTGGGCCGTAATTCCTTCCGTTAAACAACGTGTGAAAACTTGCCAATTAGAGTATCATTTCCACACACGTATTATAGCTCAAAATGCAGAAGAATGTCAACGCTTTCACGCAGACGGGCGTATCCGGTCCACGCAGTTTTCATTCTAACTTCCGGAAGGGTTCACACGCGGATGAAAGGCAGTGCTGTCTTCGCTCGACGATGAGCGCGGCGGAATACTCCGACTGTCGATCAAGTTTGACGCAAACTAATTTCTGTGGAAACCTCGCGAAATGACCGGTTTGGCACATTTCTTGCAGAATGTGATAACGACGAGCAAATGTCTTTCTTTCATTTGGGTCTGACCCGCGGAGGGACGGGCCCTCTTTTTTGCCGTCGCCACAATTGTCCGTCGGCACGTCATTGTCCGAGTCTGGAAACTTGCCGAATTGATCGTGAGGAGACGAGGCCCTTTGCTGTTCGTTGCCTTTTGCCGTTCGTTTCCGGTCGTTCGCTTCCTTGACACCGGAACGAGGCTGCGTTATAATCCCGTAGCATTATTGAGTCGCAAATCTCCAATTCATTCAAGGGAATTGTCTATTATGTCGAAGTTATTAATGGCCGGGATTCTGGGTGTCCTGCTCGTACTTTTGGGAGTCATGTCTTGGATGGTATCGCCGCATCCGACCCCGCCGCCGAAAGATCCCGCAAAACGACAGAACACTAATCGCGAGGCAGAGCTGAAGCAGCAGCAGGATACAATGAGGGCCCAGATGGCGGAAAGGGCGGGGACGAAGTCTTCCGCGGCAGCAACGAGAGCGCACATGCCATTAGCGCCAACGTCCAAACCTTCTGCGGCAGGGAGTATGGATATCTCCGGTAACTGGTCAAGGCACCGCAAACCGGGCGAGCAAGGACTCGATGAGCTTGCTAAACGACATAAAGAGCGGGAAATATCAATCCCGAGGCCAATACCGCCACAGATGCCACGGGATTAGACGACCGGCCAAACTCAAACCGCTGAAACCTTTGCGAGGAATCAGCGGTTTTTTTGTCGATACTGGTTGACAAGCGCAGGCGAACGTGCTAAACTTGTATGCCTCGAAGTCGTCCTTCTGATTTCTCGTCTTGGTAAACGCCAGAGTACTTATCCACAAATCATCGGAGCGCGGACGCGCGCTTCGGCAAGGGAGGCGTTGAATGAACAGGTTGGCATGCGCAATCGTGCTCGCTGGCACCGCGTTGCTCGGCGCGGTAGGTCAGAACGCAGCATATGCCGCTCCATCGCAGGGCGCTTTACAGCTCTCGATTATTTCCCCCGATGCCGGTTCCATCGCCGACCGAGTGGCTTTGGATGTATCATTTCGGGGTGGAAATGTGGAGCGGGTCGAGCTATATTTGGACGGCAATCTCGCCGCTCAGAGGCAGCTCAATACTGCTCAGCCGCGCGGCGTGATTACTTTCTCCTTGGATGCTGTCCAGCTAACCGAGGGCAGTCACGACGTGCTGGTCAAAGCTTATGGATCGGAGGGCAAGCCCGCCACCGCGTTTACGCGAATCAAGATTCCGGGGGCTGACCTCGCGTCGCCGGTCCGAATCGCGAATCCGCAGAATGGTCTCGTCGTCAGCGGCGTGATTTCCATTCGGGTGACGCTCGCATCCGAACTGCAAAAGGAGAAACCATACGTTTCATTCTTTGTAGATAAGGAGTTCAAGAGCCTTAAGAACTATCCGCCATACGAATACAATTGGGACACAACGAAAGTACCGAACGGCTGGCATGTTCTCGAAGCTATGACGGCTACTCCTGATGCCGCAACGCCCACGAAAGCACGATCAATTCACGTCAATGTGAATAATCCAGGTGGACAGACGGCCAAGCTTGACGCAATACAGGATCTTGGCAGCCGAAAACCGGTCCCAATCGCCGATCCGCTGCCGGTAAAGGTACCAGGTGTTCGCGGAGGGTCGAAGATCGGTGCGAGTCCTGCCACGACATCTGGCGGCATTATGGACTTTACAATCACAGCTCCCAAGGGCGTGTCGATTCCGCGGGCCGATAAGCGTCCCGTCGGATTTGGGGGCGCAAAGTCCACCGAGCCGACGATGTATAACGGTGGAAAGACAGCCGCCGCGCCAGGAACAATCCCTGTCTCCGTCCGCTCTGCCAATGTTAACGGCCCACGTCCTAAGACAATGGGTCTTGCGTCTCAAGTTCCAAACGGCCAGCTCAAGAGGGGCGCGACGGCAGCAGCTGAAAACAGCGTTCCGGTTTCCAATCGCACGGCACAAATGAAGGCGCCTGGAGCGGTAACGATGGGTCTGACCGCTCAAGCGCCAAACGGGCAGCTCAAGAGGAGCGCGACGGCAGCGGCTGAAAACAACGTTCCCGTTTCCAATCGCACGGCACAAATGAAAGCGCCGGGACCGGTCACGATGGGTCTTACCGCTCAAGCGCCGAACGGCCAGCTCAAGAGAGGCGTGACCGCAGCGGCCGAAAACAGCGTGCCCGTTTCCAATCGTACGGCACGAGTGAAGGCGGCCGGACCGGTCACAATGGGTCTATCCGCACAGGAGCCTAAAGGCGGGCTCGGGAAACCGATCGGCCGGCGGGCGACGTTGCCGGTCGTTTCCGATCCAGGCGTCGTCGTGCTGTTCATTCGGCCGTCGAGCGATGTGACCGGAAACTTGACAAAATCTCAGCCGGGCGCGACGGTGGAGTCCATCGCTCGGCAAACGGGTCACAGCGTAGCGGAGCTTCGTGCCCTGAACGGGATAAAGAAGGGGCAGGCGCTGCCGAAGACGGGTCCAATTATCGTTCCGCGCTCAGGCTCGTTTGACGTGGCATTCGACGGCACACAGATCGCATTCGACGTGCCTCCGCGCATCGAAGGCGGAATCAAGCTCGCGCCGTTCCGCCAGATCTTTGAGCACAGTGGCGGCCGTTTGTACTGGTTCAATTCGGTGAAGACCGTACGGGCCGTCAATAGTAGCCGCGAGATCGAGCTCAAAATTGGTGATGCGAATGCTCTGGTCAACAATCAAACCTTGACGATGGAGCGCAAGCCTTTCATCGAAACGGGACGCACAATCGTTCCGCTTACCTTCATTCGCGACGCTCTGAATGTCAAGATAAGCTATGACGAGAAGTCCGGCCGCTTGTTGATCGAAAGCAATAAGTAGGGCGATGGAACACGGAGGATGATTTCCGCGGTCCTTCATTGGTCCAATCGCTACTAAATAGGAGAGCCAGCCGCTACGCCGGATCAGTTCCGGAATGCGGCTGGCTCTCATTTTTTGCGCGAGATTTGTTGGTAATCAGTCGGCTTTCGGCGTCGCGGTGTCGGCCTTGGGTTCGGACACTATGTCAGTCTTGGCGGTCGTCGCAGCGTCAGTTTTTGCGGCTGTGGTCGCCGAAGGCGATTTATCATCCGTCTTTTCAGTAGTCGGTTTATTATCGACGGCTTTTTTCCCGTTTGGGCCATAATCGTTCACATGAAATCCCGGTCCCTTGAACATAATACCGACCGGATAGAGCAGACGGCGCAGCTCCCCGCCGCAGTTCTCATGGATAGCAAAGGCGTCATCGGCCATCCTTTGGAATACCTCAAACTGCTCCTTACACGCCGTGCACTCATAACCGTAAGTTGGCACCAGTTATCACCTCACCGTAATTGTTTGCAATACGATCTATTATATCAGCATTGAGAACCTATCTCAATAGTTCGCCCGGCGCCGATCACTTTGAGTTCTCAAACGCATATGCAAACTGCGATCTATACTCTGGCCGGAACTCTCCTGTTGTTTGCCCTCATCACTCTGTACTACAAGCGGAAGGCCGACCGGCTGAGGGAGCAATTGGAGGACGAGCTTCGGCGCGGCCGCAGCCTATCGACTGTTTACGGCCAAATCAGCGAGCAGTGGTTCCCGCTTATGGACGGCTTTCCCTACGATTCACAGAGTTTCCGATTCATCGGCAGTCCCGTCGACGGCATCCAATTCGAAGAAGACCGGATCGTTTTCTGTGAGTTCAAGACTAACCGGTCGAGCCTCACCCCCATTCAGCGCCGCATTAAGCAGCTCATCGAATCCCGTCAGGTCTATTGGGAAGAGTTCAACTTTCGGGCGGAATAGCGCCATGCATATCATCGGCCTGATGGCGGGCACTTCGACCGATGGGATCGATGCCGCATTGGTTGATATCCGTGGAAGCGGCCGACGAATGCGTTTGGACGTGCTGAATTCATGCAGTCTCCGGTTTCAATCGGACATGCGTAACGCAATTCTGCGTTTGTGCGATCCTCGTACGGGTTCCATCCCGGACTTATGCGTACTGAATGCGCTTCTGGGCGAACAATTCGCAGATGCCGCGAGGGCCGTCGTAAAAAACTCGGGAATTGATCTTTCTGACGTAGCTGCAATTGCCAGTCATGGACAAACCGTGTGGCATCAGCCGGATTCCCGATTTGTTGGCGGACTATACAGTCGCGGCACTTTGCAGATCGGAGACCCCGCGGTTATCGCGGCACGGACTGGCTGCAGGGTAGTATCCGGCTTCCGATCCGCCGACATGGCCGCAGGCGGGCAGGGCGCTCCGCTGGTACCGTATGCCGATTGGGCGCTCTTCTCGAGCCGACGGGAGGCGCGGGCGGTTCAGAATATTGGCGGGATCGCCAACGTCACATACCTGCCGCACGGCGCGAAAACCGAAGACGTCGTCGCATTCGATACCGGTCCCGGCAATCTAGTGATCGACGGCATTGTCCAGGCGCTCACGAACGGCGACCGCACATTCGACGAAGGAGGAGCTTGGGCCGCGTATGGAACGGTCGACGACCGATTGCTACGGCAGCTGCTGAGGCATCCCTACTACCAATTACCGCCTCCAAAGTCAACCGGAAGGGAGATGTTTGGGGAATGGTATGCGATCAAGTTGATGAAAATGGCAAGGAAAGCAAGGGTTAACGAGTCGGACCTGCTCGCTACCGTCACAATGTTAACCGCCGAGACGATTTCACGGGCATACACGAACTGGCTCATGCCACTTCGTGGCGTTCGTACGGTCATTGTTGGAGGAGGTGGGGTGCATAATTCCACGCTGATGAATATGCTTCGTCAGCTCCTCATGCCGGCGCGTGTGATCTCGCACGAGGAGTTTGGCATTCCGGACGATGCGAAAGAGGCTGTGGCGTTCGCGATTCTGGCTTACGAAACTCTTCACGGACGACCGTCCAACGTACCAGCCGCCACCGGAGCACGCCGCCAGGTCGTTCTCGGATCAGTTACTCCGGCGCCCTGACCGGCAACGGTCGATCGTCAATCTACCATCGACGACATTCCATAATGATGACCTAACCCGAATTACGCACCTTCGCCGCAGAGAATAGGCATCTTGCCTTCTTATCGTTCGTCTCATGAATAAGTCGGGCTGATGGTCCATCTCAAATCAGAAGGAGTAACACAATGTTAACGGAGTTCAAAGAGTTTCTGACTAAATCCAACGCTCTGGCGCTCGCAGTCGGAGTAATCATTGGAGCTGCGACCGGCAAGGTGGTCACAAAACTGGTTGAAGATCTCCTGATGCCGGTCATCGGAATCGTCTTGCCGGAGGGCGACTGGCGTACGGCATCGATCGCCCTTCCAAGAGGCAAATCTCTGCTTTACGGGGATTTTTTCGGGGCGATCGTCGACTTCGCATTTATCGCTCTGGCGGTTTTCTTGATTGTAAAGGCGCTGGTGAAGCCTCCCCCTGAACCGCCAGCGATTCCGACCAAACCGTGCCCATTTTGTTTGGAAAACATACCCGCCGATGCTTCGAAATGCAGGGCTTGCACTTCCACAGTTTGACCCAAAGCCTATTCGGCGAACAGCATTCTGCCGCAGTTCTCGCACAGCTCCACGCTTTCGGTGGTCTCTGCTCGGCGGATCAGATTGGACGGCAGGTTGGTATGGCAGGCCCCGCAGCGTCCGTCTTCCAGTTTTCCGATCGCCACTCCCTGCTTACCTGCCCGAAACGAGTCGTATCGTTTCAACAGGGCCGGTGCGATTGGTTTGACGGCCTCTGATCTCTGCGAAGTCAAAGAACGGATCTCTTTCGACAGCACTCTCGCGGCAGCTTTGTAGGCCGCAAGCTTGGCAGTGAGGGCGGCCTCGGCACGATCAAGCGCATCCTTCGCCTGGGCTTCTTCGGTGCGTCGCTTCTCGACGTCCTCCATCAACGACAGGATCCGCTCGTCGAGCTTGCCCTGCTGCCGTCCCAAGGCTTCGATCTCGTCCTGCATGGCCGACAACTCTTTGGGGTTTTGGATCATGCCGCCGTAGAGCTTTGTCTCGTGGTCCTTTCGCTTCTTTTCGACGGACTGTAATTCCAGCTCGGAGTCCTTGAGGCTGCCGTGTGTATTGTGCGCGGTCTGGCTAATCTGATCGAATGCGGCACGCGCCGTGTCGGCGGTGGCCTGCTCGGCCTGCCCGGCGTCCAACGACTGGAGCTTCCTATTTGCGCGAGCGAGCGCGCTATCGATCTGCTGAAGGGCATATAGCGCTGCGAGCGCTTCGTTCATGCTGGAATACCTCCATCGTCGCGAACCGACCGACTAGTTTTCACCATTGAGGTTGCGTCAGTCTGGTTCACCGCCGGCATTGTCGAATCCTGTGCAATCGGGTCAAAGTGATTCATCTGTGCGATAAATCCGCGCCCGTCCGGATCGTCGGTCAGCGCCCAAACCATCAGGTAGACTTATCACGAACCAGTTGTGTCGACCAGAATGGAAACGATTGGAATTCACGACATAGAGACGTCCATAACCGGTTTATTGGAGCTCGCTCGGGAGCTTGCAGTACGCGAATTTGCGCCGCGCGCCGAGGCAACCGATCAGGCCGGCGAACCGCCCCGCGACAACATTCGTCAATTGGTCGACGCAGGACTGATGGGTCTGTCGACGCCACGAGAGTACGGCGGCGCAGGCGCGCCGCCCGCGTTGATGCGCGAGTACACGGAGGCGCTCGCCCGTGCGTGCGGCGTTACCACGTTCGTACAAGGCCAGCATCAATCAGCTGCGCTCCTCATTGCCGGTGGTCAGAACGAGGAATTGAAGCGCCGCCTGCTTCCCCGAATCGCGGCCGGAGAGACGCTGTGCGGGGTTGCGTTTGCCCACCTCCGCCGTATAGGCGATCCAATTCTACGCGCTGTGCCGGTCGGCGATTGCTTCATCCTCAATGGGACAGCGCCCTGGTTCACGGGCTGGGGCATCATGCATCGTGCCGTCATTGGTGCGACCCTCCCCGACGGACGGCTCCTATTTGCGGTCGTTCCAATCAACGAAACCGATGGACTCACGGCGTCGGAACCAATGGAACTCTGCGCAATGAATGCCTCGGCAACGGTTGCATTGCATTGCAGCGACGTCTGCATCGTGCCGGACATGGTCATGAAGATCATTACGCGGGAACTGATGGCCCAGAATGATGCGGGTGCAATCCTGACGGTAGTCCCGCAGCCTTTCGGCGTAGCATCAGCAGCTATCGATCTTATGCGGCGACTTTCGGACCAGCGAAACAGCTCGATCATCGCGGCTGCTGCGGACGCACTGGATGACGAGCTCGAGGCGCTACGCTCGGCCGCGAATGACTGGTATGACCGCGCAGACAACTACGGCTTTAGAGAGAACGCCCTCCGAATTCGCGCCTGGGCTATCGAACACGGAGTCCGGGCATCCCACGCCGTACTTGCTGCCAGCGCAGGGCAGGGTAACGCCTTGAACCATCCGGCTCAGAGGCTTTGTCGCGAAGCGTTGTTCTATACGCTAACGGCTCAGACGCCGGACGTGCAGGCAGCTACGCTGGACCACCTTTCTGCACGGGCAAGGGAACAGCCAAATGCATTTGGACCGCGTGACAATCCCTGAAGGTCCGTTATCTCTCGCCGGCCTAGTCTACACTCCCGGCGAGGAACGATCTCGTGTACTCGCCGTCGTTTGCCATGGATTCACGGCCTCGAAGGAGAGCGTGGACATCCTCGCAGCCTATCTCGCCGTCAGGGGATATAGGGCGCTCACATTCGACTTCCGGGGACACAAGCTGGGGGCGAGTACCGGTGACCTGAACCATGCGAGCGAGGTCTTGGATGACCTGGAGACCGCAGCGGGGTGGGGGATGGCGCAGCTTGGATACTCGAAATGCGTGCTGATCGGGCATTCCATGGGCGCAATGGCGAGCCTGATAGTGGGGGCACGAATCGAAGCGGCAATGGGTGTGGCGGCAATCACGACCGGTCCCAAGCCGACGGCCGGATTCCGCCAGCCTGTTGGAATGGCCATGCTGTCTCAGCGGTCGGACTATATCTCCGGGGCGGAGCCAATGAGGCTGCTTGAAGAGTTCGACGAGCTCGCGGCCGCCTGGAACGGGATCGGCGACAGGCCGTCGCTGTTTATTGCTGCTCGCGGAGACGGCGTCGTGAAGCCCAGTCGGGTGACAGAGATGGCCGAGCGGGCGGGTCAGTCAGCCGAATACGCGGAGATCGACGGGAGCCACCTGGAAGCGCCACATCGTGCCCGAGGCACAGTGGCGAACTGGCTGGACGCGCACTTTGGACAGGGTGAGAGGGTGAGAGGGTGAGGTGGCAAAGAAAGAAGAACGGCAGCGCTAGGCTGCGGCGAAGGCTTCGGCATATTTTAGGCCGGTTCCGGTGTTAAAGACAACGACCGTTTCGTTCGGTAGCACCCAATTGTTCGTTCTCAGCTTCCGCAGCGCCGCCAGACACGCGCCCCCTTCCGGGCAAGCACAGATCCCAGTGGCGGCGCCTAGGTCGTACGCTCCTTGCAGGAGCTCCAAGTCTTCAACCGCGAGTGCTGTCCCTCCGCTGTCGCGGATAATGTCGAGCATGATAAAGTCCCCAATAGCCCGGGGGACACGCAGTCCGGCTGCTATGGTATGCGCATTCTCGAATGTCCCCGCCACACGATCACCGGCTCTAAAGGCGCGAACGATCGGGGCGCATCCGGAAGCCTGCACGCTCACCATTCTTGGTCGTTTGGAACCGATCCATCCTAGCTGTTCCATCTCGTCGAACGCCTTCCACATCCCTATCAGTCCCGTCCCGCCGCCCGTGGGGTAAAGGATCACGTCTGGTAGGTCCCAGTTCAGCTGCTCCGCGATCTCATACCCCATGGTCTTCTTGCCCTCGACCCGATACGGCTCCCTGAGCGTAGAAACATCGAACCATCCCTCCGCTTCCTTCCGCTCGCTCACGATCCTCGCGCAGTCAGTAATAAGTCCATCGACGAGCGTAACGTTCGCGCCGGCGATCTCGCACTCCAGCCGATTTGCGGCCGGCACGTCTCTTGGCATGAAAACATAAGCTTCCAATCCAACCCGGGCGGCATAGGCGGCCAGAGCGCCGCCAGCATTTCCGGCCGAGGGTACGGCAAGCTTGGTCGCGCCCAACTCCTTCGCCATCGCCACGGCAACGGCCATTCCTCGGGCTTTGAATGAACCGGTGGGATTCACGGCCTCATCCTTGATCAATAGACTGTTGGAACCCATCCCAAGCTCCAGCGCCAGTGAATCGGCCGGAAGGAGAGGGGTTCCCCCTTCGCCGAGATTCGGGGGATCGATATCGTTGGGAAGTGGGAGTACCTCACAGTATCGCCATAGATCGTGTTGTCGGCCGACCAGGGACTCACGGGTGAAGCACCGACGCATGCCGGCGAGGTCATAGTCTACGCGCAGGGGCTTGCCGCATGAACAGAGATTTAGGAGCTGTCGCGGGGGATACTCGGTGCCGCAGGACCAACAGGCAAGGCGGATATTGTTCATGGGACTCAGTGCTGAATGTAGTCCCGTGACATCCCCATCTCTTCGGGCGCATGAAGACGGAGCATCTTGGTGTGGACGTCTTTGGGGACCTGCTTGGATGTCATCAGCGACACGATGTACATCACGATCAGCGACAGCGGGACGCCCCAAATCGCGGGCTGTTCAAACAGCGTGCGGAGATATGGCCCCCAATTCGGATCGAGCGTCCAGGTCAGTTTCTTGGAATCGAGCAGCATGTGGGTCACAATAGCGGCGAGAGAGAGGCAACCTCCGGTCAGCATTCCGGCCGCCGCGCCGTACATTGTCAATCTGCGCCACCAGGACCCCATTAAGAGCAGCGGGAAATAGCTCGCCGCTGCAATGGCAAATGCCCACCCTACCATCATGTTGATGTCGAACTGCTCGACCCCGAATCCGAGACCCATTGCGATCGCACCAACGAGGATCGCCGCAATCTTGAACGCTCGAAGTCGCTCTTGCGGTGTACTGGCCGGCTTGAGCATCTTTCCATAGATGTCATGTGCCAATGCGCCGGACATTGAGACTAGTAGCCCTGAAAACGTGGACATAAAAGCGGCGAACGCACCCGCGCTGGTGATTCCCATCAGGATTTTCCCCAGCAAAGGGTTACCGGCCGAAAGAGCGTTCGGCAGGGCGATTACCACACTGTCGGTTTTATTGTTGGCGTATAGCGTGGGCAGGATCGAATGGCCGAGAGTTCCCCATACTGCCGGGAAGAGGTAGAAAGTGCCGATAAGCACCATCACCCATAGGGTTGTCCGTTTGGCTGACCGCCCATCGGGGTTCGTGTAGAACCGGACGAGAATGTGCGGGAGTCCGGCCGTGCCGCATACCAACGCGAGAATGAGCGAGTACGTATAGAGAAGTGGATGCCCCCATTTGCCGGAGAGGGTTCCAAATGGTTGGATCCACTGCGCGTTCGTTGGGGCATTGGGTATGTATGCCCCCGCGGGATAAACAACAGTGGCGGGTTTTTCGAGTTCGATCTTCGCGCTCGTACGCTGGGAAATGCCGTTGACCACGACCACCGATGAACCCTTCATCACGCGCACGATGTGCGCCTTTACCGTCTGTCCCGGTGGATACGATCCGGCCTTTGCGCGCGGATCGGGCGTTGGCGCAGGCGAAAGGAGCTGCTCGGCGCTGATCGGAGCTTCGCCGGGATTTGGTTTTCGACGGGTCGAGACGGCGCTTAGAAGTGCTCCCTCCGGCAGCGTGAACGTAGTCTCGCCCGGCCCGAACTGCACGACGTTCGCCGGCGCTTTGGCCGCGCCTTCGACTTTGATCGCCGTTTCCGAATCGAACTGCGGGATGGTCTTAGGCTCACCCAGGGCTTCCGCCAACTTACCGTTGTATGAGCCGTAGACGGACATCAGCACAAAAACCGGAACGGAAATGGCAAACATCTTGGCCCAATACTGGAACGCCTGGACAAACGTGATCCCTTTCATTCCGCCTATGGCCACATTGAATGTAATAACGCTTCCCACGACGACGATGCCCACCCAATAGGGCCAGTGAAGGATCAACCCCATGGTGACGCCCGCTCCCTTCATCTGGGGCATCGTGTAGAAGAATCCAATGAAAAGGACGAAGATTACGGCGACCTTGCGAAACAATGGGCTGTCGAAACGGCCTTCGGCGAAGTCAGGGATCGTATATGCACCGAACCGACGGAGAGGACCCGCGATGAATAGAAGCAGGAAGAGATAACCGGCGGCGTAGCAGACGGGATACCAGAGAGCGTCGTATCCGCGGCTCATGATGAGCCCGGCGACTCCCATGAACGAGGCCGCAGAAAGGTATTCGCCGCTTATCGCGGATGCATTCCAGAATACATTGACGGTTCTGCCAGCGACGAAGAAGTCCGATGCCGTCCGTGACAAGCGTGTCGCCCAGATACCGAGTCCGATTGTGGCGGCGACGATCGAGACCACTAAGAAGAGAGGAATCCATTCAATCAATTGGGTGGCCCCTCCGGGTGATTGGCCGGCCGTTGATCATCCGTCACATGTCTTTGCGCGTCATGATCCGCGGCGACATCGCTCTCGACGAAGGCCGGCCGTACGTCGCCCAGACCGGCGGGCTCAAGAGGTTCGCCGGCTTCTTCACCCAGGACGGACCACCAATCCCCGCAAGCCGATTCGATTCGGTCAGACTCTCGAATGTAGTACCAAGATAACGCCCACGTGACGGGATAGAAAAGGACCCCGAGGATCAACCAGCTCAGAGTGAATCCTAAAACAGGCCGCGAGGCCAGTTCTGGAAACCACAAATTGAATAGGGGCAACCCAAACAGGATTATCAGGAAAACGAGCGATACGCCGATGCTGAGGACTGCTTGCTTCCGCATGACAATGTGCGCAAGCCGCGCGTGGGCTTCTTCCGGAATCTCGAACGGATGACGTGCATGCGAGTCCATGAAGACATCTCTCCTTCGGGGGCAGGTGAACGACCGGTAATACAGTCTGCCGTCACTTCTTCACGCGTGAACGAAATACCTCTGTGCGGACCGTTCAGTATTGCCGTTTCGGCACGCTCCATTGCTATTACCGCCGAATCTCCTCCTGGACAACGGAACCCTCTTCGCGAATGTAATATGATCGGTCTGCTGGTGCAGACCCAAGAGTTTGAACCCGGCCGCTTGGCCACTCTATCTCTATGGAGTCCACCTTGGCGGCTCGACCGAGTCCGAATAGGAGTCGGCGGTCGCTCTGTGACAGGTAGCTGCTGGATGCCTTGACTACCTGGCTTTGCACCCGTCCGGCTGCAAGTATGCGCGCACGGGCGCCGTAGGCGTCCCGGTTGCTGCGGACGCCTTCGAGCCTGAGCCGAATCCAGTGATTTCCACCGTGCGGCCTTTCGTTCTTCAGAAGACGCGCTTGGCCATCGAGAGGCGTGTTGGTCTCGGGCTCCCCGGCGTTCGATGTGAGCAACAGGTCGGGATCTCCATCGTTGTCGAAGTCTCCCCAGGCAGCGCCCCGTCCGACCAGTGGAGTCTTGAGCGCATCGCCTGTCAAATAGGTCGCTTCGACGTACTTTCCGCCGCCGACGTTTCGCAGGAGAAGCGCAGGCTCACGGTACACGACGCCGTTTTGTCGCAATGCCACGTCTCCTTGGATATGCCCGTTGGCGACAAAAAGATCTATTTGCCCATCCATGTCGTAATCAAGAAAGAGTACGCCAAATCCGAGATAAAGCTGACTGATCGTGCCAATTCCACTCCGGGCGGCCTCGTCCAAATAGTGGCCCGAGGGATCGGGCCGGTAAAGCGACAATTGCTCTCCGGAAAAGTTTGTTATGACGATCGACTCCTTGCCGAGGATTCGATCGTCGGCGACATCCACTCCCATTCCGGCCTTGGCCTTGCCCTGCTCCGAGACGGCGATTCCAGACTCCAGCGCGACCTCCTTGAACGTACCGTCTCCTTGGTTGTGGAAAAGGAAGTTAGGCTGTGTATCGTTGGTTACGAGGATGTCGATCAGCCCGTCATGATCGAAATCGAATGCGACTACGCCAAGAGATTTGCTATGGACGTTGAGGATTCCGGCGGATCGGGATACATCTTTGAAGCGGCCGCCGCCCTCGTTATGATAGAGCCGGCACGATTCACCCGGATACTGTTCCGGCGTGGAGTAGGAGAGATGAACGCCGTCGATACTATACGGCCGGTTCGAATTCCGTGACCACTTCACATAGTGGCAGACGAAGAGGTCGAGCTTTCCGTCTCGATCGTAGTCTAACCATGTCGCGCTCGTGGACCAGCCTGGGCTTTGGACACCCGCAGCGTTGGTGACATCGCGAAATACGCGCCTCTGTGAGTGATGAGTTGGCGATGGCTCGTTGTGGAGCAAATGACAGCCGCCGACACCGGTGATCAATATGTCGTCGAAACCGTCGTTGTCATAGTCTCCGACCGCAACACCCATACCGTATGTGTGGAACTCTCCTAGCCCTACCTCGCGGGTCACATCTGTAAAGTGACCGAGTCCGTCATTATGGTACACGCTTAGGCTCGGTTGCAGATTAGAGGTTGTGCCGGACCATTCCGTGCCATTCACGATCAATATGTCTTGCAATCCGTCGTTGTCGTAATCTAGGAACGCGCACCCGGAGCCCATAGTCTCGGGGAGATACTTTCGCCCGTGCGCGCCATTGATTTGCCTGAACCGAAGTCCAGCGCTGTTCGTGACGTCGATGAACTGCACGCGAGGAGAATAGTCGGAGGCTGGAATCACGGTCGGTTTGCTGTTGCAGCCGTAAAGCCCTTGGACGGCCATCGAGAGAAATGGCGCTGCCAAGATTCTACGACTCATCCGTCGACTCATCGAGCACCAACGTTTCGTTCCGGCGGGACTAACACGTGTATGTGGAACGGTACTGCTTCGCGGCGGTCGGACGGGTTTCCGCGGAAATAGGTTTCGATGGATCTGGCCGGTTCCAGGTCATCGTGCAAAGCCCGATAGATGCCCTCCTCCCGCCGGGCCTCTGTAACACGTTTGAGATTCCTGTAGCATTGCATGAGATTGAAGTGTGCCGACACTTCATTGGGATCGATCGCCAGCATATTTGAAAACGGCTCGATGGCCCCCTCGTATCTGCCGCTTCGCAATTGACACAAGCCAATATCGAAAGCAATTTGCGCATCCTCGGGATGTCGAGCGGCAAGCGGTCTGAGTAGATCGAGCGCTGCATCGTACTGGCCCATTAGCCGGTATGTCCGCCCGAGCCATACTTCCGCGCGTTCGTATCGTGGCCGAAGATCGAGCGCCGTACGGAGATCTTCACGGGCAGAGAGGAGATCTCCCTCTTCCAGATGAACGCGCGCAAGCCCGATCCAATTCTCGGAGTCGGATGGCGCGAGCAGCCGTGCAGCCTGAAATGCCCGCAATGCCTGACGCACGTCGTGCTGCTGCAGGAGGGCGGCGCCATATGCGTAGAACCGTTTGGCATGGGACGGATCGTCTCGGAGACCTCTGGTCGATACCGAGGCGCTTGGTATGCCCTTGGATCGAACGCCGAGGACTATGCGATCATCCGCCAAAAGAAGCGGAAGGCTAGCCCGAGGAGAGTATCGATCTGTCTGTCTGGCCTGGAGCCGCGCCATAATAATAAGTTGTTTGGCGGATAGAGGAATTACGAATTGGAACCGCGCCACGTCTCCGTTTCCCGGATACAGCGGCCGGTCAACGACCGTAGCCACCATTTGGCCTACCGTTTCATGCGTCAACGGCTTGCCCATGGAGTCGATCGTGATCCGACCATAACGATGAAGTCCTGTGTTTGCCGGTGAAGCGGCCCCTTGCGGTGATGTGGTAAGGAGTATGCGGCCCTTTTCGCTTGTAATCGTCAGTTCCAACCAAATGCTGCTGAGTGAGGAGCCGGATACTGGAATCGAGTGAGCGATTGAAATGTTCCGCACGAGCACATCGACTTCCACCCGCTCGCCCGGTACGACAAATGCCTGGCGATCGGACAATGGAGCATCCATTCGATCGGTGCCACCCGGCTCCGAGCCGCTCCGCCGCAGGGCAAATATGTCCACAGCTAAAGCTCCGCTAAGGGAATGTCGAGCCGCTGGTGTCGTCGCCGTCACTGCCGCCGATGTCAAACCCCCAGCGTGATCGTGAATGAAACGTCCAGTTGCGTCATGGCCGAATGAACGCTGCATGTGGCAATCGACACAAGTCCTTTGCGTTCTTCCAGGAGCGAAAGTATGGAGCGACCGTCCGGAGAATGGGCCATCATGCCATTCCATCCAAGTATCTTCGACTTGCAGGAACTTATAGTGGTTCTGAGCTGCAATGACGTTTTGCCTGTGGCAGGGCGCGCACATTGTCTCTCCAACCCTCTCGGATGAGAACGACGCCTTGTGCGGGGATGGCCGGACCCTGAGGAGGAAGTCGTGAATGCGGCTTTGGGCGCCGGAACGACTCCGCTGGAACGGATAGGATTCCGGGGCGGAGTACGTCGTATTTCCATTTCCGGTCGGAACCGGTATGGATGAGATGGAGTGGCAAGCGAGGCAATCGACGCCGGTAGCTTCGATTTTCGAATATTGAATTTCGGATCTTGGCCGGTCAGCTCGAAGCGGTGTTTCGGCGATGAGGGAAATCGGTGAGTGGCAGCCCTGACACCATCGGGCAGCCTCGGTTCCACCAAGGCGCTCTGTTCGGCTCAGGGCGTGATGATAGCGTTCGCTATCGGCCGCGTGGGCATGCGGCGAGTTCGACCAGTCTCGCACGATCTCGGGATGACAGCCGGCCGTGCCACATCGTTCAGGCATGGGGAAGAGGTTCGACTCGCGGTCTCGTTCGATATGTGTTCCGGCTTGGAATAATGGATTACGGGCCTGGAGAGCGTTCGTGCTCGTGATCGCCCGATAATAGACTTCGGCTCGATATGCGCCCAACGAGAGAGCAGCAGATGTCGCGCCAAGAGAGGCGATTACGAGCAGAGCAGTCGAATGTTCTCTTATGGGTGAGAACCCGACACGGACCATGTTCCCGATTGTGACCAGGCAAAAGGAAATTCCGGCCCAGATGTGAATCAATGACATCCAGCCGATCGCCGCATTTCCCAGGGATGCATAGACCACGAGGGCGACACCTGTCGATGCGCAAACAACCAGTATGGGCTGAACGAAGCTCCGGTCTATGCTAGATGTGGAAACGTGCAGATCACGACTGGAGCGGTGACGGGCCACCTGCACAAGAATGGGAATGACCACGAGCACGCCTGTCACAATGTGCCAGGATACCGCCGCTGTAATCGCCGCGCCCATGCGTTCGCGGGCAAGTATAAACGTTCCGATGCCCGTAGCGGCGACCGACCAAACAAGAATCCGAAGAAACGGGCGGGCACTGAGGGAATACCTTTGCGCGAGCGGCGCGGGGCTGGGCTGAGTAGATGAATTCAATTCGAAATACTTATCAGCTTGTCAACAAAACGCGAGGTATGATCATTGCGTCCCAGATCCGCCGTGCTCGCGGGATCTGGGCTCGAACCGTCGGTCTAATAGGACTCCGTTCACTTGACCCGAATGAAGGTCTCTGGATAGCGCCCTGCAATGGCATCCACACGATTGGGATGCGTTTTCCAATCGATGTAATCATACTGGATCGAAATATGCGAGTGCTGAACATCATCCACGGTCTGAGTCCCCTTCGGGTCGTAAAGCCATTAAGAGGTGGTCATAGCGTGATCGAACTTGCTGCCGGCAAGTATTCAATGGTTGGAGTGGGCGACGAACTGAACCTTGAATTGAACGACTCTGCCTCGCACGAATAAGTCTTGACGACAGCCGTACGTTCGCCTCCTAGCTGTCACCGGCTCAATTCGTTCCAAAGCCCTCTGTAACACTTAAGAAATGTCACGCCGTCCTCCGGCTGTATGGACGCGCCGACTTCACAGAGCGTAAACCGGTCGTATCCGGTCTCATTCAAGAGAGTGAAGAGCTCCCGATAAGGATAGCTGCCCCACAGATCGTTGATGTGGCAGCAGCGGATGAACTTGCCCAGCAGGTCGAACGCGGGCTTGACGGAGCCCTGTAGAACATCCGTGGAATTCGAGTTCCAGGTGATTCCGACGCTTGGGTGTCCACAGTGATCCATGATCTTGCGCGCGTTCGGCGGGTTCTGTGTTCCACCGCCGTGGACCTCCATCCATATCTCGACGCCATTGTCGGCCCCGATCTTGCCGCACTCATTCAGCGATCGGCCTATCTGTTCCAGGGTCTTCTCTTCAGCACCGTCCTTCGGCAGCCCGTTCGGCCGTACCTTGACGCCGCGAGCGCCGAGATCCTTTGCCAAGAGGACAAACTCTTTGCAGGTCTCGATATTCTGTCGGACGACCGCAGGATCGGGCGATTGAAATTCGCAGATCGAGCCCAGGCTAATCTGAAGCAGCCCGGAATCCGCGCATTTCTGCCGGACTTCCTTCCGCTGCGCGGACGTCATTGACGGCTCGACGCCATGCTTGTGCGTCGTTCGGAACTCCACCCCTTCGATGGCTGCTGCCTTGCAGTTCGTGAGAATCTGTTCCAGCGTCCAATCCTTCGCCACATTGTAGGTTACAATCCCGATGTGCATCGTCCGTTTCAAATCGTGAACATCGTTGGGCGAAGAAGCGGTGGTTGCCGCCAATAACGTGGACCCGATGCCGGTGCGCGTGATAAGGTCCCGCCTCGTCCATCGTCTATCATCCATCGTCCGTGCTCCCTCCCATCAATGCGTGCGTTTGTAGAACAGCGCCTTGTCCGGGCGCAGCGGCCAGCCGTTATCGTGACTCCGGCATGCGTCGATCCATACATAGAGGTCCGTGACACGAAGTTCGTCGCCATCTTCGTAGACGGTATACCCGTGATGCTTGTAGAAGCGAGTTGCCCAAAAGGACTCCCGGAGACAATGGAGCGTGAACAGCCGCGTGTCGCGGTTCTCATGCCGCGCCTGGTCCTGGTGATGGCGCAGCAGCCTTACTCCATGACCGTGTCCCTGGAACTCGCCCGCGACGAACAGCATATGGAGATGCGCGAGACCGGGAACGATCCGCCACATTGCCACTCCAACCGGGCGGCCTGCCTCCATCGACAGGACCCAGCGCGTTGCCGGATCCGGCATGTTCTTCTCGTAATACTCTGTGTGGTACAGGGGCATATCTGCCGGAACATGCCGTGCGGGCAAATTGCGATAGGACTCTCGGACAATCCAGGCAATACTACCGGCATCTCCGGGTCCGGCCGGCCGGATCGTCACCCCTCGGGTTGTTTCATGCGATCACTCCGGCAGTGGCTGCCCACGCGTCTCCGGGGCAAAGAACAGGCCGATGAACCCGGCGACGTAAATGAACGCGACGATGCTTGCCGCGGTGCGCAGACCGGCGGTCTCATCCACCGCGCTGGCGAAATGTCTGGCTAGTCCGCCGAGGACGAACGGGGCGCCGGCAGCCACCAGCCTGGCGCAGTTGTAACAGAAACCAACACCGGTAGCGCGCAGTCGTGTTGGATAAAGCTCGGGGAAGTAGACGCAGTACGCGGAAAATGGAGCCAAGGCGAAGACGCCCAGGATAAACGACCAGATCAGCATGGAAGCTCTGCTATCGACAAAATGGAAGGTGCCTTGAACTGCCAGAAAAGCCAGAATAAACGTAACGAACATCGCTGGTTTGCGCCCCGTCCGCTCGGAAACAGCGGCGAATGCAAACATCCCCAATCCAGCTCCGAAGTTCTGGATGAAGAACGCAATGCTGATCCACCGGATCATCTGGGTCGAGGCTTCGGCTTTAGGGAGGCCCTTGAAGAGCGGGGTCAGAACAGAACGGTTGAGGTCCGGAAGGAAGAAACCGACACCCCACATTCCGCCGACACCGGCGGCCGCCAGCAAAACCCCGGCGATCGTGTTTCGGCGCAGGACCGGATCGGTAAATAGCTCCCCGATTTTGCCAAGCTCCTTCTGCGTCGGGTCTTCAGCGGCTGCGGCCTTTGCGTCCTGCCACTTCTGTGGCTCCTTGACCGACCGGATGATCCAGACAACCATCAACGCGGGGGCAGCGCCGACGAAATATACATACCGCCAGTCCATTGTGCCGACCGTTAGGTTAATCAGGGCGGCCGTCATATTGCCGACTGCGGAAAGCGCCTGAAGGAGCCCGAGCGCCATTGGACGCGACCGTGAAGGCCATACCTCAG
>ORMF011207149.1_pt1 | contig 27412 bp, 27 predicted proteins | sample 1779871 | NCBI WGS metagenome assembly ORMF01 (sample SAMEA104232316, study PRJEB22302) | groundwater metagenome | biome: forest; feature: aquifer; material: groundwater | place: USA | collected 2011-08-07 | depth 5.4 m | reverse complement strand
CGGCGACTCGGGTAGCTTCGAGCGCACTGCCCACACGATCGCGGCTCCGAGCGATCCTGCGACGAACATCCATCGCCATCCGTCTATGCCGAGCGGCTGCCGAGGGACGAGAATCCTGGCGAGAAACCCCGCCGCTGGGATGCCGAAGAATCCGATGGTGTACGCCAACGCCGTATATCGCCCGCGGTGGCGCGCCGGCAGCAGCTCGCTCAGATAGGCGTCGACGAGCGGCAGCTCCGCACCGATCCCGATGCCCGCCAGAAACCTTGTCACGATGAGCATCGTCAGGTCGACGCTGAACGCGCCAAGCAGCGTGAAGCCTGAGTAGATGCCGAGATTGAGCAGGAAGGCCGTGCGGCGGCCGGCGCGGTCCGCATACCTGCCAAGTAGCATCGCGCCGAAGAACATGCCGATAAAGCTGGAGCCGATGATGGGCGGAAGGGCGGCGCGTGTGAGATCGAACCGCTGGGTAAGGACGGTGCCGAGCACCCCCGCCAGGAAGATGTCGAACAGATCGAAAAACGTGCCGATGCCCGCGATGATCGTCGCGTGGCGATGGATCCGCGTAGGCGGCAGCCGGTTCAAGCGCGCGGCGATCGAGATCATCCGAATCGTGAACCTCTGATCCCCGATCCCCGATCCCTAGTTTGATCCAGGCGCCGCAGCCACCGGCCGAATCCCGGGAATGTTCACGCGGATCCGCCAGAGGCTGCGGACGCCCACCATGTACAGCGTTTTGCTGTCTGCATCGCCGAACGCGATGTTCGCGACGCGGTCCGGCGTGACGATCGTTCCAAGGTGCTTCCCCTGCGGAGATATGATCCAGACGCCGCCCGGGCCAGAGCAGTAGATGTTGCCGCTGCGGTCGACCTTCATGCCGTCGGTGTTGCCGGGGGTCCTCTCGCCGCCTGTGTCGATCAGCACGCGCGCGTTCGCGATCGTGTCGTCCGCGAGGACGTCGTAGCGCGTGATCTTGGTCCCGCCGTTGATGTACAGGACCTTCTCGTCAGGCGAGAAGGCGATGCCGTTTGGCGCCGACCCCTGCGGATCCTTGTCGAGCAGACGCAGCGCGTCGTCCTTGATCAGATAGACGCCGTGGAACGGCAGCTCGCGTGCCGGGCTCTCGTCGCGCCCGCGCATCCCGCTCGTCGTCTCGGTGAAATAGATCGAGCCGTCGGACTTCACGACCAGGTCGTTCGGGCTGTTCAGCCGCTTTCCCTCGTACTTGTCCACCAGCGTCGTCCGCGACCCGTTCTTCTCGAGCCGCGTGACGGAGCGGTCGGTCATCGCGGCGATGATCAGGCGTCCTTGCCGATCCAGCGTGAGCCCGTTGGAGCCGATGAGGAGCACATGCAGACGGCCGTTGGTGTACTGGCCGCCGACGCTGTTCACATCGGTGCCCGTGAATCCGCTCTTGTCGAGGAAGACCGAGAGCGCGCCCCCCGGCGTCCATCTGTAAATGACGTTGGCGGCCATATCGCTGAAGAGCAGGTAGCCGGACTGCCCTTCGTCCACCCAGACGGGCCCTTCGATAGCGCCGAAGTAATCACCCTCGAGGAGCTCCGCCTTCGCGCCGGCAGGGATGATGGCATCGAGTGCGGCATCGAGGTGGACGACGGCGTTCTGTGTGGGCGCCTGCGCCACGACTGTCGCTCGGGGCACCACGACCATCGCGGCGCTCGCCACGAGGAAAACAGATCGCAAGGAAAGCGTCATAGCGAGCCGAATCCTAGCACTAGTCCCGCCGTAGCCTTCGCGGAGGCGGACCAGTCGGGTAAACTTCGAGCCGGCGAAAATATCAACCACGAAGGTCGCGAACTCGAATGCCCATTGATACCAAAGCGGTTGCCGAGGAGCTGATCGAGGCATATGCATCCGGCGATCTGCTTCCTGAAACTCTCTCCTCGCGCGAAGGGTTCGACCTGCTGGCGGCCTACGCGGTGGAGGCGGAGCTGAGACGGCGGCGAATCACCAGCGGCCGTAGGGTCGTCGGACGCAAGGTTGCGTTCGCGAATCCGGCAGTGTGGCTGAAGTTGAGGGTGGAAACGGTGGCGTGGGCGTCGATGTACGACGACACGGTGCAGGCCGTGCAGGAAGTTGACCGTACCGCTGTGCCGTTCGCCTACGCGCCGAAACTGGAGCCGGAGATCGTCTTCAAACTGAAGGCGACCGTCGAGGGGGATTCGACCGATCCGTCAGCGGTGTTGAACGCAGTGGAGTGGCTATCGCTCGGCTACGAGATCGTCGACTGTCCGTTTGCCGCCTGGCAGTTTCAACCGCCCGATCTCGTCGCGGCGTACGGGTTTCACGCACGCCTCGTGCTCGGTACGCCGACGCCGGTCACGAGCGCGAACATCGCGACGCTGGCGGTGCAACTCGCGCACTTCAAGCTGAAGCTCTTCAAGAACGACACGTTCGCGGAAGAAGGCGGCGGACAAAACGTCATGCGGAGTCCCGCGCTGGCCCTCGGGGAGCTCGCCGCGGCGATTCGGCGCTCGCCATGGGCCGACCCGCTGAAGCCGGGTGAGCTCGTGAGCACCGGCTCGCTGACCACTCCGGTGCTCATCGCGCCGGACGAGACGTGGCGTTCCGAACTCGAAGGGCTCGATGTCGCGCCACTCGTCATGAAATTGTAGGGAGATGAATTCAGACGACGATTTTGTAACGTCCCGCTCTCAAGCTGCAGCGCGATCGATCCGGACCACGGTGCCTCGTTCGGTCCATCGGAGAAAGGACGCTTCTACCAGCGCGTCGATCACCAGGCGCGATGCGCTTGGATCCAGGCCCCATAACCGTGATGCCTGGGGCACCGTCAGCTGAAGGCCGGGCATTTCCATGAACTCACTCCGGACGCGATTCAGCAGGCGATGAAAGTCCATGGCCCGCTCCCCGAGCAACACGCGCGCCATCTCGGGCAGCCGCCCTCAGACCGGGTAGTTCGCGGGCGTTTTCTCGCAATTCATCGTCTCGCGTTGGTTCGGCGACCATTGCAGCGCGCCGAAGTGCGACATCGACGTGCAGATAATCGATGACGTCATACAAATACGTTCGCCGCGGCGCTTTGGCGGGCATGACGCGCTCACGTCGTGAGCTAGACTCGCTTTGCGAGTGAGTACTTTTTTCGATCCAAGTCCCTTCGCGGGCACGTCTCGCGGCCGACGCCGGGATTCGCGACCGCGATCTCGGGTTCGATCTCTGAGATTTGTGGGCGTGTATGCGTTGGAATGAGCTGAAGCAGAACGTCGGGGACTTCATCCACGGGTACTTCGTCTCCGAGTACGAACGGAAGCTGCGCGAGCAGTTCGTCGACCTGAACGACCTCTTCATGCTCCAGTGCTTCATGGAGCTCGTCGGGCTCCCGAATCCGGCGTCAATCTACCTGCTCGACGTCTATCCGTACTTCCTCGAAGAGTTCCACACCTGGCACCGGCGCATGGGCATGGACCGATCGCCAGTCGGCAGCATGCCCTGCTGCTGACATGCGCGACCTTCTCCGCAAACGCATCCTGTTCTTTGGCGGAAAGGGGGGCGTCGGTAAAACGACGTGCGCGTCGGCGATGGCGCTGGCCGCAGCGAAAGAAGGGAAGCGCGTGCTGCTCGTCTCAACCGATCCGGCGCACTCGACATCCGATATCTTCGAGAAGACGTTCGATCGCGACGAGCGCGAAGTGTATCCGGGACTGATGGGGATTGAGCTCGACGCGAATCTCGAGGCGCGGCGCTACGTCGACAAGGCGAAGGCGGAGATCGCCCGCATGTTCAGCCATGCGGTCGCGAAGGAAGCGGAGCGGCAGATTGAGCTGGCGTCGGCGATGCCTGGCGTCGAGGAGGTGGCGCTGTTCGATCGGATGAGCGATCTGATCATCGACCGCTTCGACGCCTACGACCTCTTGATCTTCGATACTGCGCCCACAGGCCACACGCTGCGTCTCCTCCGGATGCCCGAGCTCGTCTCATCGTGGATAGCCGCGCTGTCACGCCGCCGGCGCGCGCTGCTCTCGCTCAATCAGGACATCGACAGAGTGCGCCTCGCCCCGGAGGCAGTCGATCCGGACGAGGATCCGATCCTGCGCACGCTCGACCAGCGGCGCGAGAAGCTCGAGCAGGTGCGCGCGCGGCTCATGCAGCACAATTTCACCGGCTTCGTGCTGGTGGTCATTCCGGAGCGGTTACCCATCGAGGAGACGGCACGTGCCGCGGAGATCCTTCGCGAGTCGAACGTAAATGTGTGTGGGGTCGTCGTGAACCGCGTGTTGCCGGACGATCTCGAAGGCGGGTTCTATCAGGCGCGCCGGAAGCAGGAGCAGGTCTACGTGGACGAGATCAAGCGTCGCTTTTCAGCGTATCCCCTGACCTGGATTCCCCAGTTCGAAACCGATGTTTACGGCTTGGAAAGCCTGGAGCGCGTCAGGTCCGGGCTGATGCGCTGATTGGAATCACCAAGGTACCGGCCCGCTACGAGAGCTACCACGAATCCTGCGAACACCATGAACACCATGAATGGATCTTGTTACTACCCATTTATATCGGCTCGTATCGGTTTGCCTGCAGAGGCTTTGGAGAGGAATTTGATGGTTCCGATGTCGTAGCTCTCTTGTCGCGGGACGGCGCGGGCTCCGCCGGCACAATGAGAACCGGAGCGGGTGCTGCGAAGGTCGGGGCAAACGACTCGGTCGGACCGGTGCCTGGGCCCGGGGTGAACGCCCACGAGATCGCGTAACTGCAGGCAAGGGCGACCGCCACGCCTGCGACTTGTTTCCTCCTCGAGATGGGTACCATGGCCAGCTCGAGAGCAGCCCCCATGCCAGAAGGAATCTCGCGAAAACTGCAGAAATTACGAATGGTTCCAGCGCCCTCGCCAATTTGTGTCCGTGCGGGGCGGGCGTGATCGCACATCGCGCCGTGCGCCGTGCCACTTCTGTCGATGTTCGTCCCACACGAGAAATGTGTTCGCGTGCTCAACGATGGAACATGAGGGAAACCCCAAACCCCAAATCCCAAGTCCCGAATCCCAAGTCGAATCCAGCGTCACGTCGAGGGTCTCGGTTGGGCTTGGCTAGGCTTTGGGTTGGGGTTTGGGATTTGGGCTTTGGGCTTTGGGATTTACCTGTATTCTGTATTTGTGATCCGCGCCCTCCGGCGCACGCGTTTCGCCTCGCTGTTCGCGGCCGTCGCACTGTTTGCGGCGATGCCGGTGACTGTCTCGTCGCTGCTGCACGATGGCGGCGACGACATACTGTGCAATCCGGCGCTGGTTGTCCACGACCAGGACGCCCACCGCTACACCGCTCCCCAGCCTGCGACGCCGGATTCCCAGCACTGTGTCCTCTGCCACGCGCTCCAGTCGATCCGCGCGGTACAGGCGTCGGTTCGGTTCGTCCCTCCGACGGTTGATGCCCGTCTCCTGGCGGCTGGATCTGCGGCTGTCACCCTCGCGCTCTTCGTTTCGACCCGTCCGGCCCGCGCACCACCCCTCGCATAGCCCAGGTCTCCCGTCCTTTTTTGACTTCACCGCGGTGCCGACCAATCAGGTCCGCGGTAAGGCGGACCTCGAAGATCCGCCCCGATGGAGTCTTCTGAACTTGGAGGAACTTATGCGAGCGACTCGTTTCGCGTGCGTAGCGCTGATGGGCGTTGCGCTCACGATGGTCCCACGGCCTGCACTGGCGCAGACGGCTGAACAGGCGCAGACCATTCAGCAGCAGATCGATCAGCTTAGAAAGGAATTCGGCGACCGTCTGGCCGCGCTCGAAGCGCAGCTCGCGGCCATCCAGGGAGCGCAGCCCGCGCCGCCGCTAGCACCGCCGGCTCCATCGCCGACCACGGCCGAAGTGCCGTCCGGTGCGGCAGGCGCAGTACCCCTTCCCGTTTACGGCGCTGCGACGGCCGGAGCGAAGGTGTTCAATCCTGACATTGGGATGATCGGTAATTTCATCGGAGGGATCGGGCCGACCAAAGGTGGCAGCGAGACGCTGGCGCCAATTCCAGCTGCAACGTTGCAGGAGAGCGAGTTGAGCCTTCAGGCGATCATCGACCCGTATGCACGCGGCGACTTTTTCCTCGCCATCGGTGAGGAGGGCATCGAGGTCGAAGAAGGATACGTGAGCTTTCCTGCCCTGCCCGGCGGGCTGCTCGTCAAAGCGGGCAAGATGCGTGCAAATTTCGGACGGCTCAATGCGTTTCACAACCACACGTTGCCGTGGATTGATCGCCCATTGGTCATGTACAACCTCCTCGGCGGCAGCGCTGCGGATCCAGATACCGGCATCAAAGACGCCGGGGTATCGGTGAGTCGGCTGATTCCAGCGGGGAAGGTGTTCGTCGAAGCAACCGGCGAAGTATTCCGCGGCGATTCGGGAACGGTGTTTACGTCTCGGCGACGTTCGGACGTCAGCACGATAGGCCATCTCCGCAGCTATCTCGATCTCACGGAAGCGACCAATCTCGAGGGGGCCGTTTCGTTTTCACGGGGACACAACGACGCAGGAGGCCTGACGAGGCTGTACGGGACTGATGTGACCCTGCGATGGCGGCCGCTTGCTCGAGCCATCTACCATTCGTTTACGGCTCGGACCGAATTGATCTGGAGCCAGCGTGAAGAGCCGCGCGTGGTTCAACGTGCATTCGGCTTGTACGGCTCGCTGGATTACCAGTTCGCGCGCCGATGGTTTGGCGGCGTGCGGTACGACCGCGCCGAACGGGGTCGCGAGGCCAGCATTCTCGACAAAGGCGGCTCCGCAGTTCTGACGTTCTGGCCCAGCGAATTCAGCCAGGTCCGCGGCCAGTACCGGCGCATGCGATTCGGTGAGGATGGCCGTGTGGCGAACGAATTGCTGTTTCAGCTCTTGTTCACCATGGGCGCGCACGGTGCGCATTCGTTCTAGCAGGGACTGGGTACTAGGGATTGGAAGGAACGTAATCATGCGATATCTGAAACTACTTCTCGCATTGCTGCTCGCGGCGCCGGTGAGCGCGCTCGCTCAAGGTAAGCTCAGCGTCGTCACGACGACTGAAGATCTCGCGGCGATTACCCGCGAGATCGGCGGCGACAAAGTCTCCGCCACTGCCCTCGCCAAGGGCTACCAGGATCCGCACTTCGTCGATCCGAAGCCCAGCTTCATCCTGGCCGTCAGCCGCGCGGACGTCCTCATCGTCGTCGGGCGCGAGCTGGAACTCGGCTGGCTGCCGCCGCTCTTGAACAGCAGCCGGAACAGCAAGATCCAGCCGGGCGCCAAAGGCTATCTCGACGCCTCTGCGAACGTGCGCATCCTCGAGATTCCAACGGGCCAGATCACGCGCGCAATGGGCGACGTGCATCCGTCTGGCAACCCCCACTACTGGCTGGAACCGGGGAACGGGCGCCGGATCGCACAGTCGATTCGCGACAAGCTGAGCGAAAATGCGCCGGCGAACGCGGCCTATTTTGCGCAGCGCTACGCCGATTTCGATATGCGCCTCGCGGCGGCGGAGAAACGCTTGGATGCGACGATGGCGCCGTACAAAGGCACGAAGGTCGTCACGTATCACCGCTCCTGGCCAAATTTCATGGAGCGCTTCGGCCTCGACGTCATGGGCTACGTCGAACCAAAGCCGGGTATTCCGCCGTCTCCTTCACACTCGCTGGAGCTGATCCAGGACATGAAGCGGCAAGGCGTCAAGCTGGTCGTTGTCGAGCCGTATTTCGACTTGAAGACGCCGCAGGCCATTGCCAACCAGGTGGACGGCAAGGTCCTGGTGCTGGCGCCCTCGGTAGGCGGCGCGAAGGAGGCGACTGACTACATCCAGCTGTTCGAGTACGACGTCAACCTGCTGGCGGGCGCGCTCGAGCAGGTCACCGGAAAGTAGGACACGTGGACTGGACGATCTTTCAGTTTCTCGCTCCTGCAATTGCCGCAAGCCTGATCATCGCCGGCATTCACGCATACCTGGGGCTGCACGTCGTCGAGCGGGGGGTCATCTTCGTGGACCTCTCGCTCGCGCAGATCGCGTCGCTTGGTGCCGCCATTGCCGTCTGGCAGGGTTTCGACGAGCACGATCCGTCCATCTACTGGATGAGCCTTGGATTCACGTTGATCGGAGCGTTCATCTTCGCGATGGTCAAGGGTCACGAGGCGAATATCCCGCAGGAAGCCATCATCGGCGTCTCCTACGCGGTCGCCTCTGCGGCGGTGATTCTGACGCTGAGCAAGGCGACGGGTGAAGCCCAGCATCTCCAGAACATGCTCGTCGGCAACATTTTGTCGGTGCAGTGGCCCGAGGTGTTAGCAACCGGTGGAATCTACCTGGCGATCGGCATCTTTCATTACATTTTCAGAAAGCGGTTCCTCGAAATCTCCATCGATACGAAAGCGGCCGCCGCCAGGGGGGTGCCGGTCCGTTTCTGGGATTTCCTCTTCTATGCGTCCTTCGGCCTCGTCGTGACGCGCTCGGTCGCGATCGCGGGTGTCTTGCTCGTCTTCTGTTATCTCATCGTGCCGTCGGTCGGCGGCATGCTCTACTCCGGGCGCATCGGTTCGAGGCTTGCCATCGGTTGGGTGATGGGTGTCATCGTGTCGATGCTGGGCATGTACTTCTCTGTCCAGTTCGATCTGCCGACGGGTGCCGCGATCGTCTGCACCTTTGGGCTCGTCCTGGCAGTCATGGCAGCGGTGCGACCACTGGTGCTTCGCACGGCGTAATTCAAAATGCAAGATTCAAAATTCAAACATCGACCACATCCCGTGGCGCCAGTGTTTGCATTTTGCATTTTGAATTTTGCATTACGTCACGCGATTGAACCCCCGCCGTGACCGACAGCGTGCGTCCGATTGCTCCTCCTGAACGACCGTCAACTATTCACAACCTGTGCGTCGCGTTCGTGTTCGTCGATGGCTTCGAACTTACGCCCGCGGGTCTCGGGTCCCAGCCAGATGACTGCGGCGACCGTCAGGCCTGCAATGGCGATCAGGAGCGCCATCGCACTCGCAAGCGGCAGCCCGCGTTGCTGCAGGATGCCGACTACGGTTGGCGTCATCGCGCCGAGCGCCGCCCCGGTGTGATACGCGAAGCCGGGTCCGACGCCACGCACGGCTGTGGGGAAGCGCTCGGTCAGATAGGTCGGCGCCATTCCCCAGATCCCGATCCCGCACACGCCGACCACGACGGCTCCCAGCCACATGACGGTTGGATCCGTTGACAACGCGAAGAGCGGCACGCCGGCGACGCCGAGCAGCGCCGCAAGAGCGACCGCGCCGCGGCGTCCAAGAGGACCGTCGGAGGCGCGTCCCCAGATGGGGTTGCCGAGCGCTTGTCCGAGATTGAGGGTGACGAGGTACGCGAGCGGCTCGACACCCCTGGCGCGCAGCAGCGTCGCATACCAGAAGACGATCGAGTAATACGAGAACATGAACGCGGTCATCAGCGCCGCACACTGGATCGTCGTACCGATGAGATCGCGTTGAAACAGCCGCACGACCGGCGCCGTGCCTGCCCGGCCGGTCTCGCGCATGTGGCGCTGCCGCTCGAGCCACACGGGACTTTCCGGCACGCGCGCGCGAATCCACGGCACGATCAGCGCGGGCACAATGCCGATGCTGAACATCACGCGCCAGCCCAGATCCGGAGTGCCACTGAACATCGGGTAGATGAAGCGGAAGGCAAACGCTGCCAGGATGAATCCCCACGCGAACCCGCCCTGCAGCATGCCCGACGCCGTGCCTCGCAGGTGCGCCGGCCAGTGCTCGAGCGTCAGCGGCATACCGGCGGCCCACAGGCCTCCCATGCCGATGCCGAAGAACGCGCGGAACGCGAACAGCATCGCGTATGACGTGGAGAAGCCGCTGAGGAACGCGAAGATCGAGATCCAGAGGATCGAGAGCATCAGCGGAAGCTTCCGTCCCCACTTGTCGGCTGCCGCGCCGGCAACCACTCCCCCGACCAGGCGCATCACGAGCGTAACGGTGCCGAGCGCGCCGGCGAGCACCGCGTCAACCGCGAACGTCTTCTGGATGTCGATGAGGATGAAGGTGAGGACGGTGAAGTCGAAGCCGTCGAACATCCATCCGAGGAACGTTGCGGCAAAAGCGCGCCACTGGTCGCGCGTCAGCTCGTGGTACCAGCGGCGTTTCACGCGCCTCTTGTACCACTAACCAGCGCACGCCAACCACCAGCCACCAACGACGCCGCCACCAACCGAGGTAGAATTCCGGGTTTCCATGGAACTATTTGCGCGTCTCCAGGAGAGCGGGTTCGCGGCGTGGGTCGCCAGCTCGCCATCGCTGCTGGCCTATCCCACGATCCTGACGATGCATACCGTCGGCATGGCGATCGTCGTCGGCACCTGCGCGGTGATGGACTTGCGGCTGCTTGGCGTCGGCGCCGATGTGCCGCTGACGGCGCTGCGCGGCGCGCCGCGCTTGGTGTGGACCGGCTTTCTCATCAACGCGGCAACCGGCCTCGCGCTGTTCACGACCGACGCGGAACATAAGGCGGTCCAGACCGTCTTCCACTTCAAGCTGGCGCTGATCTTCGGAGCCCTGCTGATTTACGCGCGCATCCGACGCCTCGTCTTCCGCCGGCCCGGAGCGCTGGCCGCGCCGATCTCATCCGAGGTGAAGGCGCTGGCCGTGCTATCGCTGATCCTCTGGACGGGCGCGACCGTCGCCGGCCGGTTGATGGCGTACCTTCTCTGACGTCGCCGAGACGAGCCACGAAGACACGGAGGACACCAATACTCCGTGGCTCCGCGACTCCGTGGCCCGTTGAGAGCAACAAGCCAAGGCTTACATGGACTCGTTCATCGAATTCATTCGCAGCACGCAGCTGTCAGAAATCTTCCGCAATCGGGTGGGGTGGCTCTGGCCGCTCTGCGAGAGCCTGCACTTTGTTGGCCTGTGCCTGTTGATTGGCGCAGCCGGCTTCTTCGATCTCCGCCTCCTTGGTTTCATGAAGGGCGTGCCGCTCCGGTCGGCCAAGCGTTTCATACCGTGGGCGATGGCGGGTTTTGCGGTCAACCTGCTCACGGGTCTCATCTTCTTCATTTCGCAGCCGCAGCAGTACGCGGCGAACCAGTCGATGTGGTTCAAGGTGCTGTTTCTGTTGATTGCCGGGATCAACGCGATGCTCTTCGAGACGTCCTATGGCGACCGACTGCTCTCGCTACCGCCCGACGCGGAGATGCCGGTGTCGGCCAAGGTCATCGGGGCCGTATCGCTCGGGTCGTGGTTCGCGGTCCTGTACTTCGGACGGATGCTGCCCTATCTCGTTCCGAATCCGCAGTCGGGCGTATAACGTTCGATGGATTCCACGCATCGGGAACTGATCCGCGAACAGTTCACACGTCAGGCGGTGCCATTTGCGAACGCGCCTGCGATTCGCAACGCGGAGATGCTCGATCGCATCGTCGACCTGAGCGGCGCGATCGCGTCCGACACGGTGCTCGACGTCGGGTGCGGGCCCGGGCTGCTCGCGTGCGCGTTTGCCGCTCGCGCCCGCAGTGCCACCGGCGTCGATGTGACGACGGCCATGCTGCAACAGGCGCGCGCCGAACAACGGAGTCGCAACGTGCCGAACGCCCACTGGGTGCAGGCGGATGCGACCTGCCTGCCGTATCGCGATCACGAGTTCTCGCTCGTGACGTCGCGGCTCACGTTTCATCATCTGGTGCAGCCGCTGGCGGTCTTACGCGAAATGGCTCGCGTCTGCCGACGCGGCGGCTCCGTCGTTGTCGTCGACATATCTCCGGCTCCCGCCAAAGCGGCTGCGTTCGACCGGATGGAGAAGCTGCGCGACCCGTCGCACACGCACGCGCTGCCGCTCGAGGAGCTCACGGCCCTGTTTGCGTCCGCAGGACTCCGGAATCCGACGATTGACGAGTGGCACATGGAAGGCGAGCTGGAATCGTTGCTGGCGCGGTCCTTTCCGCCGCCGGGAGACGACGAGCGCGTTCGGCAAATGTTCATGGAATCACTCGAGGACGACGCGATGGGGATCGCACCGCGCATGCAGAACGGCGCGATCGTTTACGCGTTTCCGATGGTGCTTTTCAAGTCGACAGTCTCCTAAAGGACCGATACTCCCCACGTCTCCGTTGCTCCGCTTGGGCGTGTAGAATAATGGCCCGGCAATCCTCAGGAGGTTTGTTTCCATGCTCCGTAAGCTATTGGGCGGTCTGGCGCTCGCCGGCATGTTCGCCTTCGCGGCGCCCGCGGTGGCGCACCACGCGATGCAGGCCGAGTTCGACCAGAACAACGTCGTCGTGATCTCTGGCGTACTGAAGAAGGTCAACTGGGTGAATCCCCACGTGAACTTCCTGCTGGACGTCAATGAGCCTGATGGAAAGGTCACGACATGGACGCTCGTTCACGCCGGGCCAAACCAACTGCGCGCGGCCGGGCTCAGCGACCGCGACTTCTTCCAGGTCGGCAAGCCCTATTCGGCCAGCCTCGCACTTGCGCGCAACGGCTCGCCCCGCGGGTACGTCTTCACGATCAAGACGCCTGACGACAAATTCATTTACCTGACATTCGGCGCCGTCGGATCGGATCCGTTGAACAAGGACGGCAAGGGCGGCCTCGGCAATGGTCACCCGACTACGTTTCAGAATTGAAGCAATTGGCGGATTTACGGTTGACGGATTTGGATTGGAAATTTTTCAATTCAATTCGTAAATTCGTAGATTCGCAAATTCGTAAATCAGGAGCGAGTTATGGCGCGCCTTGTGTCTCGTTACGGCTTGCTGGCTGCCGCGTTCGCGGCAACCGCATGGATGTCCACATCGCAAGTCGCGGCCCAGCGCGGTGGCGGCGCCGCGCCCGCCGATGCGGCGCTCGCGGCGATGCCGACGCCGAAACTGGCAGACGGTCATCCCGATCTCAGTGGACGATGGGGTGGCGGGGGTGGCGGCGGGGGGAATGCCGTTCAGCGTTTCGACGCGAAGGGCAACTATCACAACCTCCGGAACGACCGGAAGGGAAGCCCAGTCAACCAGGAGCGCGATTCCGGTCTCAGTCAGCGCTTCATCGAGAACCTCCCGCAGTACAAACCGGAATACTGGGAGAAGGTCGATTACCTCGACGTCAACGGAAATGTCGAAGACACCAATTTCCGCTGCTTCCCGGCCGGCGTACCGCGGATGGGACCGCCGACGAAAATCATGGCGAGGGCCACCGAGGTCGTGTTCCTCTACAACCAGAAGAACACGTGGCGCCTGATTCCATTGAACCGTCCCCACGATCCGATCAATTCGCGGGACCAGAGCTACATGGGTGATTCGGTCGGTAAATGGGAAGGCGACACGTTGGTGGTCGACGTGACCGGCTTCAACGACGAGACGTGGCTCGAATGGCCAGGCTACTTCCACACGAACAAGATGCACGTGATCGAGCGACTGCGCCGCGAAGGCAACCTGCTGCGTTACCAGGTGACTGTCGAGGATCCCGATGTCCTGATACAGCCCTGGGTAATGGACGAGCGCGTGCTGCGCTTGAATACTGCGCCGATGGTGCAGGTCGAAGATCCACCGTGCGTCGAGACCGACGGCGTGAACATGTATACGAAGGAACGCGGCTAGCCGCCGCTCGAGAAATCGCCGCTCGCTGTCGTTCGTGACGAGCGCAAGCGCGCGCGCGTAGCTGTTCGCCGCTTCCTCCCGCGATCCGAGCTGCCGCAGCAAGTCCGCCCGGGCCGTGTGGAGCAGGTGATAGTCGTCGAGATCTTGTGCTCTTTGTGTCTTGGGGATTTGAGATTTGAGATTTGGGATTTGGGATTTACGGTTCCCGGGTCCCCGCGCGACTCCTTGATTTGAGGGCCGCGAGAAATTCTGCTGGTGTCTCGACGCGCATCCCGTAGCGGAGGGCGGAGACAAAATGCCGTCGGTTGTCGGTGACGACCACATTTGCTCCAACCGCGCGAGCGACCTCGGCGATGTGGGTGTCATAGATGCGACCCCCCGCAACGCCGTCCCGGGCCGCCGCCTGCAGCATCGCCAATCGATCGGATTGAGGCAGATCGTGAACCGCCATCCGCCCGAAGATTTCTTCCTCGAGTAATGTGCAGGCATCCGTGGGCGCGATCCTGAATTCGGGAGGCAATCGCGTGGCCACGGAGAAGAACTCGAGGCAGCAGTGCCAGGCGGTGGACGGTTGGGTGATCCGTTTCTCAGCGACCAGGTGAAGAACGGATTGCGCCGGGGCGCTCTGTGGACCGAAATCAATCAGCCCGGCGAGCAGCACGCTGGTGTCGAGGAAGACACTCACGGCCAGCGGTTTCGCTCTTCTTCGATGAGCGCCGCGATGTCGACCGCTGGTCGATCGTCTGCGGGCACTGTGGGGCGAGCGACCAGGCGCCGTCCCACTTTGACGAGCCGCGGAGCTGAGGCGATGCGCTCCAGGCGGATGCCAAGCTCGTCGTTGGTGACCTCGAGCTCGGCACCCGGCGACAACCCGGCGCGTTCCCTGACGGCCGCCGGAATGACCACCCGGCCTGCCTTGTCGATGGTAGTTCTCATGCCATCAATATACCATCTCGCGGCGCCTTCAACTGTTTCGCCCAGACCCCCAGCCCCAGGTCACAACCGCAGCTATATTGGCATTCGGATCTCATGGCATTCGAAGCGTGGACTTGCATCTTGTGCCATGGGCTTTGGGTCTTGGGATTTGGGATTTGGGATTTGCCAATGTCGATCGGGGCACTCGCCGTTCGTCTCACCGACGGAGGGATTAGAACAACATGAAATACATGCTACTGATTTACGACGACGAGAAGATCTGGGCCACGATGCCCGAGGCCGAGCGCAAGAAGATGTTCGGCGAGTACATGCAGTTCAGCAAGGACGTGCGGGAGAGTGGTCATTATGAGGCCGGGGCCCCGCTGCAGCCGACCTCGAAGGCGACGAGCGTCAAGGTGCGGAATGGCAAGCGGCTGGTGACCGACGGCCCGTTCGCCGAGACGCGCGAACAGCTCGGCGGGTATTACCTCGTCGAGGCGAAGGACCTGGACGAGGCGATCGGCATCGCCGCGCGGATCCCGTCGGTGCGGATGGGGACGATTGAGGTGCGCCCGGTCATGGAGACCCCAGCGGCCACTTAGAAAATCCCAAATCCCAATCAGGTTCAGTTCACCGCGAAGCAGTAGAACAGCCCATCGCCGCCGGTCGACTTGAACTCATCCTGGCTGCAGCCCATCGTGTCGTGAGAGGAGTTCCACGACTTGCCAGTGACGGGATCGTTGCCGCTGCGATCGAAGTGGCCGACGCGTACCTTGCCCGACATCGGGAAGTAGCGCACCCAGTTCCCGCACGTCGTGTTGGCCGAATCCGACCCGGGGTACGCCGAGCCGTCAGGCTGCGAGCCTGTCAAGATGTCGTGCTTGTTCGGCGTGTCGCCGCGACCGGGCAGCATGTCGCCCTTTTCCGTGATCGCCGTCTGCTTGCTGATCTTGTTGTTGTCGCTGTGGAGATCGGCGACGCTGCTGGCGATCATCACGCCCTTGGCGTTGTACCAGGGGCCAGCGCCGATCCGCTCACGCGCGTTGATCGTGGGGTGACCGGCGGATCCGTTCTCGCTCAAGTACGCGTGCCACGTCTTGGCGCCGGCGCCGGCCGCTGTCGCCAGCATCTGGCAGTGCCGATCGGCGCCAAGCAGGCCCCCGAGGTTGCCCCCCTTGCCGGGACCTGCGCTGGTCACGAAGAAGCTCATGGGATTGGCCGGCGGCGCCTGCTGCGCGAGCGCCGGGGAAGCGCCGAACGCGGCGAGCAGGGCGGCGGCAAACCAGGTACGCGCCGGATTCATCGGATTCTCCTTTCAGAAACGGGTACGGGAGTGTAACCTGTCCCAAGATTTCTCTGAGGGAGGAGATTCGCTGATGGCCTCGCTCCCCGGGGCAACGGACGGTCGGCGTGGAGATGATGGGCTTGGGGGGCTCGGCGAACGCTGCCCCGTCCCGTAGCTCGTACCCGAGTTGAATCTCGGACGGACCTGGCCTACACTGCCCCAGACTTGAGCTTTTCCGCTTTTGCGCGAGGGAGATGCGATGAAAAAGGGATCTTTGTTACTGCTGGCAGTTGCGGCGGCGTTCGTGGCCGCCGTCATGTCCCTGTCGGTCGACGTTCAGGGCCAGCGCGGCCCCCAGGCCGCGATCCCGGACGGGCCTGGTAAAGAGCTCGTCTCGACAGCCTGCACCAAGTGTCACCAGCTGAACTTCATCACCAACTCCTTCGGTTTCTCGAAGGCCGAATGGACGAATCTCTTCAGCACGATGGTGGCCCTTCCAAGCGACCAGCAGGACACGATCGCGACCTATCTGGCCACTCACTTCCCCGAGAAGCCGAGCGCGCCGAAAGCCGTGATCATTCCCGGACCGGTGACCGTCAATTTCAAGGAATGGCTGGCGCCGACGCTCGGCCAGCGGCCGCATGATCCGCTGTGGGCCCGCGACGGATCCCTCTGGTGGTCGGGCCAGTACTCGAGCCGCCTCGGCAAGGTCGACACGCGGACGGGCGCCTTCCGGGAATACCCGCTGGATACGGCGAACTCCGGTCCGCACGGCCTGGTCGAGGACAAGGACGGGAACATCTGGTACACCGGGATCAACGTCCAGGAGATCGGCAAGGTCGATCCGAAGACAGGTGCGGTGACGGAGTACAAGCTGAACAACCCAGAGGCCCGCGGACCGCATACGCCCATCTTCGACAAGAAGGGTCAGCTCTTCTTCACGATCCAGAATGGCTACGTCGGCCGGCTGAACATCACGACGGGCGACATGAAGATCGTCAAGTCGCCGTCGGACCCGAGCTATCCCTACGGCGTCCAGGTCGACTCGAAGAACCTGCTCTGGTACGTCGACTACCGGCAGCCGAAGCTGGCGAGCGTCAATGCCGACACGATGGAAATCAAGGAATACACGCTGCCGCGCGCCGATGCGCGTCCACGCCGCGTCGCCATCACGGCAGACGATGCGGTTTGGTATACGGACTTCCCGCTCGGCTACCTCGGCCGCTTCGACCCGAAGACGGGCCAGTGGAAGGAATGGATGTCGCCGGGCGGCAAGGACTCGCGTCCCTACGGGATCGCCACGGTGGGCGACATCGTCTGGTATAGCGAGTCGGGTGTGAAACCGAACACGCTCGTGCGGTTCGACACGAAGACCGAGAAGTTCCAGACCTGGGTGATCCCGTCCCACGGGCACGTGGTTCGGAACATGATGGCGACGCCGCAGGGCAACCTCGTGCTGGCCGAGAGCGGCATCAACAAGGTGGCGCTCGTCGAGGTCGGCCGCTCGTCCGGAACCCGCTAGCGGCTCACATTCCCAACTCCCACTCTCAACTCCCAACTCCCAAGACGTTCTTGGGAGTTGGGTTTCAAATCAACGCTGGTTTCGTTCTACGGGTCCTCGCCCTGTTGAGCGTGAGGTCTCGGGCGGCCGGCAGCCGCGACCAAGATTTCGCCGTCCATTCCCATTGGACGATTTCTCGGCCCATTTTCGGCTTGCCGTCGGCCGTATGGCGATTTTCGCGCTTGGGATGGCGATTCCTGATTCCTAAGGACGTCCTGGGAATTTGATTTCAGATCAACGCGGCTTTCGCTCGACCTGTCCTGGCCACGTTGAGCGTGATCGCGATGCCGAAGAGGACAAGTCCGGCAACGTCCGAGAGCGCTCCCGCGTAAAAGAGCAGCAGGCCGCCGGCGGTTGCCAGTGTCCGCTCCACTGCGTTGGCTTCAGAACGGATCCATCCTCCCAGCCCGGCGCCCAGCGCGAGGATCCCGATGACCGCGGTGCCGGTCGCCATCAGGACGTCGCCTATCGGCGCCTGCATAAGAAGACCCATGCCCTGTTTGGTCAGCGTGAAGGCAAACGGGAACACGAACGCTGGCAGCGTGTATTTCCACGTCAGCATCATCGTCGGCACCGGCTTGGCGCCGGTAATCGCAGCAGCCGCGAAAGGCGACAGCGCGGTTGGCGGGCTCACTTCCGACAGGACGGCGTAGTAGAAGATGAACATGTGTGCTGCGAGATCCGGTACGCCCACCTTGATCATCGCCGGTGCGACCATCACGGCCGCGATGATGTATGACGCGGTGACCGGCACCGCAAGGCCCAGCATCCAGATCGCAAGCGCCGAATACAACACGGTTAGAAACAGATACCCGCCTGCCAGATCCACGATGAGGCCCGAGATCTTGAGCCCCAGTCCCGTGAGCGTCACGGTACCGACGATGATGCCGGCCGTCGCAGTCGTCGACGCCACAGGCAGCACGCTGCGGGCGCCGGTGTAGAGGGCGCCCAGCAGCCGGCGCGGCCACAGTGCGTTCGCGCGATCCACAAAGCTGAGCCCGACCGCGATGATCATGGAGAAAAACACCGCGCGGAACGGCGACATCCCCAGGATGAGCATGAGGGGAATCCCGACGACCGCGAGGAAGTGATATCCGTGCCGCTTCGTGAGTTGCCACAGCGGCGGTGTCGCGATGGTCACAGGCCGTGCGCCCGCCCTGCGCGTATCGGCCTCGATCATCAGGAAGATGGAGAAGAAGTAGAGCAGCGCGGGGATCGCCGCCATCACGATGACCTTGAGATACGTGATGTGGTTGAACTCCGCGATGATGAACGCCGCCGCGCCGAGCGCCGGCGGGCAGATGATTGCGCCAATCCCCGCGGCGGAGAGTATCGCGCCCCCCATGTCCGGCTTGTAGCCGGCACGCTTGAGCATCGGCCACGCGACCGAGCCAAGAGTGACGGTGTTCGCAACGCCGCTACCTGAAACGGTGCCGAGCAACAACCCTGCGACGGTGACGGCTCGTCCCGGACCTGCGCCGCCTCCTGACTTGCCGACGGCGGCCAGTGACCATTCGAGGAAGAACTTGCCGGCCCCGGACGCGCCAAGCACGGCGCCGTAGATCGAGAACAGGATGATATAGCTCGCGGCGACGTCGAGCGGCACGCCGAAGACGCCCTCGAGCGTCATGTAGATCGTCCCGACAATGCGCGACAGGTCGTAGCCGCGGTGGGCGATCATCCCGAGGCCGACGAGATCGAGCAGCGGACCGTAGAACGTATAGAGGATGAAGCCGGTCGCCGTAATGGGCAGCACCCCCCCCGCGGTGCGCCGGGTCGCCTCGAGCACGAGCAGGATGACAATCGCGCCGAGGAGCATGTCGCGCCCCGTGGGATCAGCCGCGCGATAAATGAAATTATCGAAATCGATCAGCGGCCACGTCAGTGCCACGACGGACAGCGCGATGAAGAGCCAGTCGACCGCGGACACCCGCGTGCGGTCGCGCGGGCTCGCCGTGGCCGGGTAGAACATGAAACTCATGACCAGCACGATCAGGAGAAAGCTGGCTCGATACACCAGCGGCTGCACGATGCCGACCACCCAGTAGAGCGCGTAGAGCGACAGGCAGATCGCGAGGGTCGTGCCCAGCCGTGCTGGCCATCCGGTCAGGTGCCGCGTTGGAGATTGGAGCTCGTCGTCAGGGGCGGTTGGGAGTGGGACCTCGGGGGCACTGACTACTTCCACACACCACGCTCCTGGTAGTACCGGATTGCACCTGGATGAAACGGTGCCGGCGAACCTTGCGTGGCGGTGTCGAGGCTCAGTTTCTTCGCCTCGGGATGGATTGCGGCGAGATCCTTCTGTTTTTCGAAAAGCACCTTCGTCAGCTCGTACGCGAGGTCCTCGCTCATCGTGTCCTCAACGACGAGCGCATTCGCGACGCCGACCACGCCGATGTCTGACGTGACGCCTGGATAGCTGCCGTGGGGGATCACGAGGCGAAAGTAAAGTCCCGGCGCGTACATCGACTGCAGCGCCGGCAGCACATCATCATTCGGGACCAGTTTCGCGGTGATGCCGACCGTGCTCGCGAGATCGAGCAGCGATGCGGTGGGCAATCCGCCGCTCCAGAAGAACGCGTCGATTTTGCCGTCCTTGATGGCATCGACGGACGCGTTCACGCTGAGGCTCTGTTTGCGGATGTCCTTGTCGGGATCGAGTCCAGCGGCGCGCAGCAGGCGGAACGCAATCACTTCGGTGCCGCTACCCGGCGAGCCGGTGGACACGACCCGCCCTCGAAGATCGGTGAGCCGCTCGATGTTCTTCCCTTCGATCGTGGCAACGTGCGTGTAGTTGGGATAGAGCACCGCCAGGGTACGAGCCTTGACGGGGGCCTTCGCGAACGGCCCGCGTCCGCCAATCGCGTCGTCCAGCGTGTCAGTGAGCGCGAATGCGATGTCAACCTTTCCGAGCTGAATGAGCTTGAGGTTGTCGACCGATGCATTGGTGACCTCGGCCGTGACGTCGACGTTGGGAACCGACTGGCTGATCACGCGCGCCAGCCCGCCGCCGTACGGGTAGTAGACGCCGCCGGTGTTGCCGGTGGCGACGGAAAGCCGCATGGTACCGCCATGTTTCCTGGCGTATTCACGCGGATTGAAGCCGGCGGCGGCAAGGCCGATGGCGAACAGCACAAGGCCGCTGAAAATGAGCGCCGGAAGTCGTGAGGTCATGGAATCAGCGGGGCATTCTACCTACTCCGCCCGCAACACGGCGTTATATAATCAGGCGCTTTCTGCGCCATTTTTTCGATCTGAAGGAGATTCCATGTCGCGGTTTGTACGCGTCCTCGGCGCTGTGGTTCTTGCAGTTACGGTTGTGCCGGCTTACGTCGCGATGAATTCCGTCCGCGCGGCCGACGGGCTGCGGCTGCGGGTGATCTCGAGTCACCCTGGCATGGTGAGCGGCGGCGATGCGCTCGTACGCGTCGATCTTCCTGCGGACATGGCAGCGCGCGACGTCGTGAAGCTCTCGCTCAACGGCGCTGAGGCGCGCGCGAAATTGAAGGACGATGTCGGCGGGCGGTCGCTGACCGGTCTCGTGACCGGCCTGAGGAACGGACCGAACACCCTCGAAGTGACGGCCAGCAACAAATCATCGGCGAAAATCACGCTTGTCAACCATCCGATCGCCGGACCGCTGTTCGCCGGCCCGCATGAGCAGCCGTTCGTCTGCATGACCGACAAGTTCAAGCTGCAGGGCGGCGGCACGCTCGGCCCCGCGCTTGATGCGAATTGCTCAATTGCGACTCGTGTCGACTACGTCTATCGCTCGAAGACGGACGGCAAGCTGAAGCCGCTGGCCGATCCGAAGACGGCGCCGGCGGACGTCGAGATGGCGGAGTCACCCGGGACCGGGGGTGCGGTGCTCGGGACGCGGATTCCGTTCATCGTTCGCATCGAGACCGGCACGATCAACCGCGGAATTTATCAGATCGCCGTGCTCAGCAACCCGGCGACCGAGCCGGTCATCGACCTCGTGACGCGGCCGGCGGCCTGGAACGGGCGCCTGATCTACACCTTCGGCGGCGGCTGCGAGCCGGGCTGGTATCAGCAGGGCGATTCCACCGGCGGCGTCGATGACGCGGTGCAGCTCGCCCTCGGGTACGCGGTCGCCTCGAACTCGCTGAACGTGCAGGGCAACAACTGCAGCGACGTCAGCACCGCCGAGACGATGGCGATGACGAAGGAGCACTTCATCGAGACCTACGGCGTGCCGGCGTTCACGATCGGATGGGGCTCGTCGGGTGGATCAACCCAGCAGCACAAAATCGCCGAAAACTATCCCGGGGTGCTCGATGGATTGATGACTGGGCGCAGCTTCGCGGACGGCACGTTCTCGAGCAGCACCGCCAGCGGCGAAGGGCGCCTTTTCGAGCACTACTTCGACAAGGTCGCCACGCAGAAATACACCGACGATCAGATCATCGCGGTTACCGGCTTCCCGGTCGTCAACACGATTCACAACCTGTCGCGCGTGCGCGCGCCGCGCTTCAGCGCGACGGAAGCCTGCCCGGAGGAGCTCTCGAAGGACCTGCGGTATGACGCCGCGAGCAATCCCAAGGGCGCGCGCTGCGACCTGTGGGATCACAGCGTGAACATCTATGGGCGCGATCCGAAGACCGGCTTTGCGCGCCGGCCGCTCGACAACGTCGGCATCCAGTACGGGCTCGGCGCGCTCAACGCGGGCACGATCACGGTCGCGCAGTTCTTCGACATCAACGAGAAGATCGGCGGTTTCGACATCGACGGCGCCATGGTGCCCGAGCGGATGGTTGCCGATGCCGCCGCGACGCGCGCGGCGTACCGCCCCGGCCGCATGAACCAGGCGCAGGGCGGCATGTCGATGGTGCCGATCATCGACTACCGCAGCTACTACGACGACCTGCCCGGCGGCGACGTTCACATGCGCTTCCAGACGTTCACCACCGACGCGCGGCTGATGAAGGCCAACGGCGCGACCGACAACCGCGTGATGCTCACGCAGGACCGCCAGTTCGGCGACTTCCGACTGACGAGCCCGGTTCTCCGCGAGGCACTGAGCCAGATGGATCAGTGGCTCACGGGGCTGTCGAACGACACCTCGAACGACGCGGCCATCGCGAAGATTCGCCGCGCGAAGCCGGTAGGCCTCGTCGACGCGTGCTGGACGAAAGAGGGCCAGAAGATCGTCGAGAAGCAGCAGTTCATGGCGGGCCGATGCAACGATCTCTACCCGTCGCACTCGTTCCCGCGGTTCGTTGCCGGCGCGCCGATCACCAACGACATCATCAAGTGCCAGCTCCGGTCCATCACCGCGTCCGACTACAAGGTCGCGTTCACCGCCGATGAGATGACGCGGCTCAAGAAGATCTTCCCCGGCGGCGTCTGCGACTGGTCGAAGCCGGGCGTCGATCAGCAGCCGCTTGCGGGGACGTGGCAGACGTTCAACACCGAGCGAGGAACGAACTGAGTGCGGACGAAGGTCATTACTGTTGTTGGCGTGGTCGGACTTGTGGCGTCGCTCGCCGCGCATCCCTCGGCGTTGCTCGGGATGCCCCGAGCGATAAGCGAGGGGCAGGCGCCGGCGCCGCGGTTGCCGCACGCCTCGGCGTTGGTCGGCGTGGCCCGAGCGCCAATCGAGGGCCAGGGGCAGGCCGCGCGGACACCTGGCGGCGCCCCCGATTTGCGGCAGGTGCTCTATGACATGGCCGATTCGATCGGCATGCTTCGAAACGCGCAGGAAGTCGATCGCATCGGCAGCATGAACTACTGGGCGACCGGCACGGTGATGTCGGGAACTCAGACGTGCAAGGTCGTCGACTACAGGGCAAGCGTGAACTGGATCCACAAGGGGATGCGCGTCGACTACAAGTGCGACGGATCTCCGCAGCGCCACGTCGAGGTCGTGAAGGACAACCTGGCGTGGAACGAGACCGAGCCCGGCAAGGGCGGCACACCGGTCACCGGCGCGGCAAACGATCGCGCGCTCCTGCTCTGGACTCTGCCGGCTGGCGCCATCAAGGCGGCCAACGAGGCGGGCGCCGCCACGAAGGTTGCCGTCGAGAGCGGCAGGACCGTGGTGAACTTCCCAATCGCGTCGCTGAACGCGACGATGAAGCTCACCCTCGACAAGGACAGCCACATCGAGCAGGTCGAATCGCGGATGGGCACAACGACCACTGTGACGATCTACGGCGAGTACGGTGACTGGAACGGCGCCGACTATCTGAGCGACGTCCTGTTTCCCAAGCGGATCGTGCAGAAGCGGGGAACCGCGGCAATCATGGACCTGACGGTCACCAAGACCAACACGTACAACCCGTACGTCATCCTGCCGGTGCCCGCGAACGTCACGGCCACCGGCGCGCGGTAGGGGAGCCTCACGACGTGCCTTCATGTCTTCGTGGTTCAACTGACCGACGCGCAGAACTTCCTCCTCAGGCGGCCAGTCCAGCCGTCTCGAATTCCAGCATCACGCGTACCACGTGGCGATACGGCGGAGCTCGGTCACGTTGTTGAGTACCGTCAACGGGCTTCGCGCCCTTCGTGAATCGTCTTCGCGCGCTTCGTGTTTGCCAAGTCCAGCATCCTGCGTGCAAGGCGATACGGCGGAGGTGAGTTGGTGTTAATGTCTCAGACGCAACATTCCGCGAGACAAGCCACGGAGTCATGACGCGTGTCTCCGCGGCCCGTATCGGGAGGCCGCCGTGCAGATCCTGTTGCTGTCGATGCCCGATTCGTTCGAGCACACCCCCACGATCGCGATTCGCATGCCCAACGGAGCCCTTGCGTCGCTGGCTGGGAACATCGATTCACATCATCGCGTCGCCATTGCCGACCTCGTGCTGGCGCAGTCATCGGTACGGCGCACCGTTGAGCAGCTGATGCGCGAGATCCAGCCTGACCTTGTCGGGCTGTCGGTGATGACGTTTCAGAGAAGCACGGCGCGCCGAATCATCTCGCTCATCCGGTCGCTCAAGCCCGGTATCCGCATCGTGGTCGGCGGCTACGACCCAAGTCTTGCGCCGGATGCGTGGACGGATCCCGCCCTGGGCGTGGACATGATCGTCCGAGGCGAGGGAGAGCTGACCTTTCGCGAGCTGCTGCGCGCGATCGAGGGCGCCACACCGTTGTCGAACGTGGCAGGATTATGGTTTTGTGAACAGGGCGGCTTCCGCTGCACTCCGGCTCGGCCCGTGACGAAGGTCGAGGAAGGAACGATCAGACCTCCGAACCGTGCCGCGCGTGTGCTATCCGGTTACACGATGCTCGGACGAGGCGTGGACGTCATCGAGACATCGCGCGGGTGCACGTTCGACTGCAGCTTCTGCTCGATCATCGAGATGCGGGGGCGGAACTTCCACCGGTTTCCGCTCGAGCACGTAATCGCCGACATTGCGGATGCGCGCCGCCGCGGCGCGCGCGCCCTCTTCATCGTCGACGACAACATCACGCTCGACGTGGCGCGGTTCAAGGCGCTCTGCCAGGCGATCATCGACGCAGGTCACAGCGATGTCGATTACATGGTCCAGGGAATGACCTCGTCGATCGCGGAGCATGGCGACGAGCTGGCCCCGCTCATGCGCAAGGCCGGTTTTCGCTACGTGTTCCTCGGCATCGAGAACATCCTCGATCAGGATCTGGCCTTCCTGAAGGCGAGCGCGAAGAACAGCCAGCGGCAGGGAGGGCGCAGGATCTCCAATGCGTCCACCGCCGCGGTGGATATCCTCCATCGCCACGGCATGCTCGTCATTGGCGGGCTGATCGTCGGCAACCCCGACGACACACCGGAGGCGATTGACGCCAACCTCGCCTTCGCGCGGAAGTACGTCGACTGGCCGTACATCCAGCATCCGACGCCGTATCCGGGGACACCGATGACGCGCGATTTTGTCGAGCGCGGCCTGGTGGTCAATCGACGCGTCGACGAGTACGACGGAACGACCGCTGTCACACGCAGCGTGCACCTCACCGCCGAGGAAATCGAGTTCATGCGCTGGAAGGCCGAACGCTGGATGAAGGTGAGGCACATTCCGACGGCGTTCCGGCACGACCCTGGGTTCGTGCTCCGACACGGCCATCGCATGCTCGCCCACACGTTCCGCGGAACCACGTGGAAATCGCTGGCAGGACTCGAGAGCGAGCGCGATGTATTTGGCCGGTATCGTGCGCTTCGGGCCCGCGAACGCGAGTACGTCGACTGGCCCGATCCGCTGGAGAATCAGCCCCGCGACACGGGAAGGCCGGCGGTCTCCCAGGCTGCGATGCCGCCGGCAAGCTCGCTCACATTCGTGAAGCCATCGCGTTGAAGAAGGCTGGCGGCCATCGACGAGCGGTAGCCGCCCGCGCAGAAGACGAGGAGTGGTCGATCGCGCGGCAGGACCAACGCAGCGGTGCGCAGCGAGTTCAATGGTGTGTGCGCCGTGTCGGCGATCCATTTTTCCGCGCGCTCTCGAGGTGACCGTACATCGATCGCAAGCGGAGGCTGGGATGACGCCAGCCGTTCCGCTGCGACGTCCGGGCTGAGACGATCGGTCGAGACAATCAGACTGTCGTGGTGCGACGCATCTGATTCGGCTCCACGGTTCGCAGCTGCCGCAAGCCCGCCCTTCAGGAAGCCCGCTACCTGGTCGAACCCGATGCGTCCGAGACGCATCGCCGATTCCGTTTCCGCGCCCGGTTGCGCAACGATGATGATTGGCTGGGTCGTGTCGAGTATCGTGCCTGCCCATGTGGCGTACTCGCCGCCGAGACCGATGTTGATGCTGCCAGCGAGATGGGCGGAGGCGAACTCAGCCGGATCTCGCGTGTCGAGAACCTGCGCGCCCGCGAGCTGCTCGGCAAGCAATTGATCGAGGGTCAATGGCTGGAGTTCGCGCGCCAGCGCCTGGTCGAGCGTGGGCCGCTCGCGGCTGTTCAGCACCGCGTCGTAGGTGAAGTACGCAGGTGCCTCGGGTTGGTCGGTCGTGACGAGCTCGACGAACGCCGCCTGGCTCATGGGACGCAGGGCGTAGTTGACGCGCCGCTGGTCACCAATCGTCGAGACCGTGTCCTTCGACAGTGCCTTGCCGCACAACGAGCCGGCGCCGTGTGCCGGATACACCAGCGTGGCGTCTGGAAGCGTGAGCAGCTTGCCGTGGAGCGAGTTGAACAACATGCCACCGAGGTCGACCGCCGACCAGCCGAGCGCCGCGCGGAGATCGGGACGTCCGACGTCGCCCACAAAGAGCGTGTCGCCGGTCAGGACCGCGGCAGGCGTCGTAGCGCTCGTGGTCGTGTCGTACACGACAAGTGAAATCGATTCCGGTGTGTGTCCGGGGGTCTCGAGCGCCTCGATGCGCACGTCGCCGAGATCGATGACGCTGCCGTCGCCAACCGGCGTGAACGCGTATTCGGCGCTGGCGGCGCGACCGAGATAGATGGCTGCGCCGGCGCGGTCACGCAACTCGAGGTGGCCAGCAATGAAGTCGGCGTGGAAGTGCGTGAGAAAGACGTGGGTGATCCGTAAGCGGTGATCCGCAGCGAACGCCAGGTATTGATCGACGTCGCGCTGCGGATCCACGACTGCGGCCAGGCCGCTCCGCTCGTCGCCCACGAGGTACGACGCGTGCGCCAGGCAGTTCAGGTAGAACTGTCGCAGGATCACTGCCGCGCCCGTGTGCTCATTGCCCGACTATGAGCGCGGCTGGGGCACGATTCTGATGTAGGGCTTCGGCGATTTCCAGCCGTCCGGGTACGTCTTCTTTGCGTCGTCGTCGGAGACCGATCCGGCGATGATCACGTCTTCACCGTGCTTCCAGTTGACCGGCGTTGCGACCTTGTGTTTGGCCGTGAGCTGCAATGAATCGATCACCCGCAGCACCTCGTCGAAATTACGCCCCGTCGTCATTGGGTAGACGATGATGAGCTTGACCTTCTTGTCGGGACCGATCACGAAGACATTGCGCACGGTCTGGTTGTCGGCTGCGGTGCGGCCTTCGAAAGTGGCGGAGAGGCTGGCCGGAAGCATGCCGTACAGCTTGGACACCGCCAGGTCGGTGTCGCCGATCATCGGATAGTTCGGTGCGTAGCCTTGGGTGTCCTTGATGTCCTCGGACCATTTCGAGTGCCTGTCGACGGG
>ORMF012416374.1_pt1 | contig 27414 bp, 18 predicted proteins | sample 1779871 | NCBI WGS metagenome assembly ORMF01 (sample SAMEA104232316, study PRJEB22302) | groundwater metagenome | biome: forest; feature: aquifer; material: groundwater | place: USA | collected 2011-08-07 | depth 5.4 m | reverse complement strand
GTCCCCTCGGAGACAGACTGATAACTAATGCCATTTAGTAAAAGATAATCCAAATCACCCGTGTATGAAAAATCGTCCCCCGTAAATGTATTGTTCGTTAATGATATCCCGATAGTCTTTCCAAGATAACCTGCAATATTGAAAGAAACATCTCCACCCACAAAGAAAAAACATATAAGGGGTCAGTTCTTGAAACTTGAAATAACAGCCCCCAGTTCTTCCGATCGTCTCCGTAAAGCTCCATCAGAGGTCAGCCGCAGCTCAAAACGCCGGAGAATATGACTTATGGCAGAATCGGTCTTGGCAAATAGCGCGCCGATCCGCTTCTGAGTCATCTTGCCCAGCCTCCAAAGAAGGTAAATCTGAAAGTCTTCGCCCTCCCCCTCAGCCGTCTCCATTATGAGATCCGCCGGCAATCTCAAAAGCTCGTCTCTTCTGGAAATACCGTATGCGGCGGCATTTGATTTGAATTTATCGGCAAAATCCCTTGAGCCTAAAATAGCACCTGCAATAAGACTCTTAAAGGGATCTACCATCTCCCCCTTCATCCCCTCAAGGACGAACCGGCGATAGTTCTGAGGCGAGTCAAATTGACCCAGAAGATACGAGCGCTCGAGATACCGCGGGGCATCTTTCTTTAGAAAAAACCGCATACTGGACCAAGGGTAACTTGCGGGGTCTTCACACATAGAAGCTTTGACCGGATTCAAATGAATGTAACGGGACAATTGAAGCAGGTAGGCGTCTTTTTCAACGAGGTAAGCCTTATACCGGCCCTGGAAGAGGTGCCCTGTGCGCTTATGAATACGGTTAAAGCGCAGCGTGTAGACGCCAAGAAGCCGCTTCATGAAATCTGAAAGATCAGGACCCTTGGTCTCGATAAGAAGATGGATATGATTGGACATAAGGCAATAGCTGTGGACTGCCACGTCAAACCGGTCGCAGCACTCTGCGAGATTAGCCAGAAACAAATCCCGGTCATCGTCCGTACGAAAAACGTCTTTACGTTCATTGCCTCTTGAAAAGACGTGATAATAGGCGCCCGGAAACTGGATCCTGAGTGGGCGGGTCACGGAGCGGACGTCAATGATTCAAGATTCAAGAACTGACCCCTCATGTTCTTTATTTTTCGGTTTTACTCGCGGTCAAAGAGTATTCACTTGGGTTTCGGTTGGGGCACGATAACTATCAGGAGTAACCTCATCGTAAGCAACCTTTAACACTAAATAAGAAAAATCTTCGAGCGACATCTTGTATTTATTAATGATGTTTTGCACCAACAAATTTTTCTTATTATCGTCATATCCACCCGATGCATCTTTTGTAGTTTCTAATTCCTTTGTATACTCGTCATAAATTTTTCTCTCAAGCGTAGAGATAGGCGCCTTCCCCTTTTCATAATGCTTAGGTCCTATTGAAATTAGGTTTCCTGACTGTACGACATCCGCGTGATAACCATGTTCCTGCATCCATTTTTTGGTCTCATCGCCTAGACTTTTTGGCTTGCCTGCCAAGTTGCCGCTTGAACTACGCGGTTCCAAACTACTTACATTGCCCATTTCTTTGCGAGCTGCTACGGCGAGCACCATAGTCATGTTGGCCTTTGTGAACTCCGGGCTGTCGATTAAAAAACTATCCACCTTTGCTATGTATTCCTCTGGTGCCTTTTCTAAGACAACGCCTTGTTTCTGAAGCTTCTCCATATCTGACGTTATTTGGACGCTCTTTTCTTCTGAGGTCATTAACAGCCAGTCTTTGCCCGTGACCTGTTTTTGATCGTCGCAAAATAATGACGTTGAAACTGAAAGCAGCGTTGCCGTTGTTATAAGTAAAATCTTAATCCGCATGCTTGGTCCTTTGGATCACAATATTAATTTTGTGCGCTTCAGCTGCTGATCGCATATTTTTCCTTAACATACTCTAGAGTAACTTTTTTCTCTCTAGGACCACCGCTATGGCACTCCCCTAATAGGTTATATTCTTATACAAAATGAACCGCAGTCTTTGCATTTATACAGTATGTTACAAGGGCGCATGCTCTCTCGTGGATTTTCATGGTTTGAATTAGCTACCCGAATTAAAAATACTGCTAAGACTAGATTTTATAGCTACAAAAAAAGGCCTATTTCACGGGGCTTGATATGGCAAAAAATTAATCCTCATTTCATGTAATAGAACGACCTTCGATCAATGCTTCGAGTCGTTTACGATCCTGAGCTAGTTCGGCAAGAACATCCGGGCGGGTTTGAACAGACTCAGCCCATTCTAGTTCTTTTAAGGCAAGTTCGTATTTACCAGCTCGTTCGTAAATTCTTGCTAGATTTCTCCTAGCCATCCATGCACCTGCATTTTTTCCCAACGAGTACTTAAGCGCCTCTTCCGCAGCGGCTATAGCCTCGTCATATCGACCTTCTTCTGCCAATTTTTCAGATAGTCTACTATAGTGTCCTTCCTTTTCGATCTTTTGTATATTAGCTGCATGCTCGTCCATTTCTCTTTCAACATCAGGACGATTAAAAGCAGAGCGCGGATCATGATATTTGGGACCCGGAACATATAAAATTCCAGTAATATATAAAACAAAGATTATTCCTGCAAAAACAAATATCATAAATCCAAAAATAGCTTTTTTTAGACCGGACGACGTCCGGGGGGAGATGTTAGCCACCAAATCTACCCGGATCAGCATATTCATCTTGAGGTCTAAGCGACGTAACATATTCCGCATACAGCCTTTGCCTGGCTGGGCTGTCGTTACCAAGAGCCAAATATCCTGGCGATGGAGTTACTATAGCATTCTCCTGACCGGAGGCATAAAAGGAATAACTGCTATAGTTATACGCGTCAGGCTTGGGTGCGAGGTTTGCTCTGACGGGGTTTCTTTCGATATACCTGCCGCATTCCAGAAGATATGCGTCATCTTCCACAGGGAGACTCTTGTACATGCGCTCGAAGGAAGCGCCCTGATGTTTAGCGGTCTTGGAGTGATAGTAAGCGTAGCGACGCTTTATGAAATGTGAAAACCTGCTCAGACCCACGACGTCATCAGACTGCACGAGCATATGAACATGGTTGGGCATCAGGCAGTAATGGTAAATAACCACGCCCTCCTCTTTCGAATGAAGCCTCACCAACTCCAAGAAATACAGATAATCTTCCCGAAAATGAAAAAGGGTCTTGCGGTTGATTCCTCTTGTGATCCAGTGGTAAACGCCTGTAGAGCTTGTCTGACGGGGCTTTCTTGGCATCTGCGGACTCCTCCTTTGGTTGATTGATCGGAGGAACCGGTCGGTGAGTGCTCTTACCTTTACAACTTAAAAGTCTGATTGTCAATAATCTAACGTCTCCCGCGGGACGTCGTCCGGTTTACTCAGCTGGGATTTCTTCATCATAAAGCCCGCAATGGAGAATAAAATATTTTCAGAGCCACTTTGCAATCGTTATTGTCCAGGTTCCAGTTACCTTTTTACATTGTACCACTGGTTTGGGATTAAGTTGGAGGATGGCTTGGATATTGTGGGGTATGTCGTAGAATTGATGTCTTGCGAGGTTGTTAAGCCAGTCGAATAGTATTTTAGTTCACCACCCAATGTAGTCGGATGTTTCAATTACTTTTTGAAGATGACCTTTTTGGCCGGTGCGCTTATCCTCCTCCAAAGCGGCTTTGACCCGTTCATACTCGGCAATGGCAAAACGGAAAGATTGGCTAAAGCGATGCTTCTTCAAATACCCAAGCGTTTCATTCATGAAAGCAATACCAGCCTCCGCGTCACTAACGTAGTCATACAGATGGATAATGTCTGATACAATTCCAGTTGCGTATCCGCCCGAGGCAAAACCTTCCCCTGTTAAATCTTTTTTGTATTTATTTTTTAAATAGGAAATATGATCATAAACGGGTTGATTTGACTTGGTATCCCGTGCCTTAATTAAGGCCTCAAGTTGAAGTTTTAAATCGATGTTATGCGGAAAATTTGGAGATTGTTTTAAAAAATATTCTTGTTCTTTTAATGCGAGCTCAAACTTTCCTTGTAATCGATGAATATCTCTTATGCTTCCTAGAGCGGTATTTCTATCAAAGCCGGTTTTAGAAGCACATCTTAATGCGTCTTGATATTTTTCTATTGCTTGGTCGTATAAACCGCGTTTTGCCAGTTGAGAGCCTTCATCCTGCAGATCATTTCTTTTCATAATTAATTGCGTCTGATTGTCACTTCCGTAAGGTGCAAACACGGATTCCTTGGCTCCAACAAGAACATACGTTGATCCTTTTGATGGTTTGGTTCGATCTTCTCCGTACACGGACGTTGGGACCAAGATTAGAACTAAACCTAATATTCCAAGGTGCCATAAAAAAAATTTGATTATTCTCATGCGACATAACTCTCAATAAAACTTCTGCTCACTTGATAAACTCCATTGGCATCTAGAAATATGGAATGTTGGCTGAAAAATGCATCCGTCTTAGTCTTGCTTTCACTCGCCCTTATCAAGTCCGTCACAAAATTGCTCACTTGCCTGTTCCAAACTCGTTCGGTTTCATTGTTCCACGACGTTCTGTACATATAGTCAAAATGAGTAGCTCCCTCAATCTGCACGTTGATAGTGTTTACATCGCAAAGATTGACTCTTTTACCCCCAAGTCCAAACTTATAAAGAACATCCTCAGTTCCCCATACATTTAAAATCTGTTTGACCTTGGTATTTGCTAATGATACCAGATTCACTCTGGGATTACTTGCCGAAATGATATCAGCTATGAGCGACATGCCTTGATTAAAATCACCTTGAATGGCATTGATAGCCTGGTTTACAGCGTCTTGAACTGGTTTTAGGAAAAACAAAAACCCGTATAGTTGTTGAATAAATCCAGCGGCAGCATTCAGTTGCGCTTGGGCTTTTGCAGCAATGTACTGTTCGATGGCTCCGAAGATTTTGACTACTACCGCCGCAAGATCCTTGCCTAGATCCACGGTCGCAGCCCCAAGAGCAACTAGTGTAGTGACGTTGTATCGCTGATTAGCAATCGCCTCAACAAGCGGCATAAATCCACCAGAATAACCCATCGCAATCATGGGTCGTACAAGTTGTGCATAATTCGTAGCTCTCCAGAAATAAGTATTTAAATCCTGGATGACTTTGTTCGTCAGATCTGTCCTTGTGTTGTTTTGCTGTGATTCTACAGCCCATTTAACCGCGTCAATTCCCTGATTAATAGAATCCGTAAAATTAAAAATTGGCACGGTTACGGTTGGTTGATACAACGGGACAGCGATAATATCACTATTCGTGATGGCATGCGCGCTGCGACTTACTAAATCAGAGGTTAAATTCGTAATATAATCCGGCGGCACATCAGGATTCGGTTTAGGATTTGCGATTCCATTGCAAAGCACGTATGTTAATTTTGAGGCGGCATCCACACTGGCCTGAACGGACGAATTGACGGTAAAATCCGCCGCATTCGCAACGTTCTCATGCATAAATAACGACATTCCTTGAGGAACAAGCTTGAATACACCTCCCCAGAAGTCGAATGAAAGACTGGTGCTTGCGGAAGTCGACTGATCGGGTTTAGGGCCCTCAATATAAATAGGGGTGTTCGGTTTTTCAGGATCAACCTGGAAGAGCGTCCCGGTTGGGCCATCGATTTTAATGCTAATAAACTGACCGTCTCTTACACCGCCGATAAAGTCGAGATCATTGGTAACGTCAGCAAATACATTCCCCTGCAATAGTGAGAAGTTCCCGAAAGAGTCGTAACCGAAGTCCCCAAGTTGGTAAACTCCCTCGTCTTTTCTCCCGATAAGATGCGACACATCGTCAAAGTATAGAGAATTTGAGCCATTGATTCTTAATTCTTGGGCTGTTTGTCCGGTAGGAAGAGTTGTGGGCGTCTTGGAAGTGGAGTTAAACAATCCTTGAACGCCGCCCTTGCTTTGAATCGTTTCTAAGGCGCCTCGACTAAACACCGACGTCGCAATGGATTCCAAGGCTCCAACAAGTCCTCCTTTTTGCTGGATAAGAGACCCGAAGCTACTTACACCCTGAAACACCGTCTGAACCGCGCCTCCAGCCACATTAAACACGTTTATAGCCGCGTTCTGAATGATGTTAAAAATGCCTTGGAATAAGCCATCCCTGCCGATTGCGAGCTCGATATTATGGACAATGTCTGGGCTTAAAAGCGACCCAAGGAAAGGGCTTGAGTTGCCAACGAAATCGACACCATACCTCACTATCCCGCTTGTAAGACCTTGGTTAATTGCCGTAATGATATTCTGGCCGACATTGACCCCGCCTTGTAGCCCAGCACCTAATGCCCCTGAGATCGGTGACCCAATCAGTCCGCTAATTCTACTGTCAATTCCAAGACTGGTTCCAAGCTTATCGATCCCGTATTGAGCCAATGAGCTAAAAAGCTGGGGCTTAATGCTGTTAAAGGCTATCTCTAGTGTCGTCCCAGGATTTGTGATGATATTGCCTTGGATTGCTCCCAGAGAAAGTCCAATAATGTTGGTAAATTCTGGATTTAGGCCAAGATCAAGCCCGAGGTTTCCAACCTGATTCAAAGTAACGACCTGCTGCATACTCGACTGAATGAGCTGAGTGCGCGACACCTCAACACCGTTAACGAGCGATTTTTCGGGATTCATCCCCCCCACCACCGCCCCCGCCGCCAAGGACCCAAAGAAGCCTGCCAACTGAGGATTCACCCCCACCGCTTCAAGCCCCTTCGAAACTCCGAAACTCACGCCGATACTGACCGCAGTCCTGGCGATCTGAGCACCGACTTGCGAGGACACGCCAAGCGCGCCGTGCAAGAACTGGCCAAAGCCGTCGCCGATGGTGCCAAGGAACCCGGTCACGCCACCGTAGACGTTCTGAATAAAGCCGCCGACTGCGTTGAAAGCAGTCCCGAGAGCTCCAAGCCCCGTGGTGAGTCCGTGGAAAACATCCTTGAAGAAACCTCCCAATCCACCGGGAGCAATGCCGAGCGTCACGATGGAGGAGAGCGCCGAAATCCAGTCACCCTCTATTACGCTGATGATCGTGGAAAGGCCTGTCAAAACAAGACCGAGTATATTAAGCCCTGGAATCCATACGAGAATCGATCCTAGTAACCCCAATACACTCCCCCAAAACGCCCCCCTCACCGCCTGCGCCTCGCCAACAGCCATCGTCTTCGCCTGATAGCCGGCAACGGTTTCAAGCTTCCGGCTTTCTATCGCGACATTCCCCTGCCAGACCTTCTCAAACCCGGCTCTCGTGACGGTCAGCGACTCGTTCTGCTTGTCCTGGCCAATGCCCGGGTCGATGTACGTGACCGTGTCGGCGGTGATGTTCGTGATGATGACATAATGGTTGCCGTTTATATGCGCGATCACACGCGGATTGTAATTCTCCGGGTGGTCGATGATGTCCTGCTTCTGCGCCGCGGTGAGCAGGCTCGGGTCGCCGACAGAGGAAGGGTAGCGGGTGATCTCTTTGTGCGTCGAGACGGTTTCGATCGTCTGCTTGTAGACGGTGGCGTCGACTTGAGTATTGCCGACGAGCGTCAGGGCGTGCGGAGCGGAGCTCATGTCCTGGATACCCTGCGCGGGGTCTGTATAAAGAAGGAGCTTCGTATACTGATCGGCGGCGGCACGCTTCGTGGAAGGCGTGAAATTCTGGGTGTACCGGGCCACGCCCTTCGAGATGCGGAAGCCGTCTATCTGGCCTTTGACGTAATACCCGTAGTCGCCGGGAGCCCAGAGGTTGCCGATGGAGAGTTCGCCGGTGTAGTTGGGCACCGTGGCGGTGGACGTGAAAGATCCTTTTGAGACACCATCCCGGTAAAGCGTGAATGTGGAGCCGGAGCGAACCACGGCCACGTGGTGCCAAGTATCGGATTGGAGCGTATCCGGGAATTCAAAAGTATAATTTCCTGTGGAATAGAGATACCACTTCGAATAAGCGCCGTCCCAGAAAAAGTAGCTGTAGCTCGTGTCGGCGTATCCCTGGCTATAGATGATCTGCCGTCCTGCGGCAGAATCAAACTTAACCCAGGCATCAACGGTAAAATCCCCCGTTCCGAAGCTCCAATCGTCGGAGTCTTGAAGCTTTATGTAATCCCCGCTGCCGTCGAGCTTGATCGAAGATCCCGGCGCATTGTTGACGTCCGTAACGTCCTCGATGACCACACTGTCCGCATCGTAAATACCCTGAAGGTCTTCCCACGACAGCTTGGCACCGGACAAGTCGAGCCCGTAGAGCGCTGCAACTTTATTGAGCGAATAGACGGATAGGACAAGGTCCCCGTCGTCGAGCGGCGAAATGACGCCCGTCAGAATGTCGACAAGGATGGCTTTCTCGGCGATGTCTTCGCGAGAATACGTGATCCCCTTCTGGTCAAGGAGAGATTCGAGCGAGAGGAACGCCGACTGGCCGAAGTGGAGACTGCGGGAGTTGAGCCAGTTTAATACAAGATCAGCGTCGTGCTGGCTGAGAACCGCAAGTTCCGACGGCGTAAGTCCGAGGGAGCTTGCGAAGGCCTGTTTTTCCACGTCCGTCATGGAAAGGTAGCTTTGTATCTTGGCCGTCACCTTCGACTTCACGGAGTTGACGTACGCCGTACGCTCGCCGAGCTCGGGAAGGGACGCCAAATATTCACCCACCGCTTCCGCGGCAGTCTTATAAACGGTCGTATGGATCGTCAAGCGCTCGACGAGATTGGAGACGGCCTTTGTCACCGGGCCGGCATTGCCGTACAAAACGACGGCGCGAGCGGACAACGAATGATCCACGAACGAGCGCCCTTCCCCGCCCCGAAGCAAAAGCTTCGTAAAAGAGTCCGCTTCATACCGGCCGGCAACCGGAGTGAACGGCGCGGACCACCGGGCCACCCCCTTGGAGATACGGACTTCGTCCAGAGCGCCGCCCAGGTCATAGGACGTAAACAGCGTGCTATAATTCAGATCCCCGATCTTAAGCGCCTCAGTGTAGTCAGGTAAGGCCGCAGTCGTCTCGTAGGCACCTTTTAACTGCCCGTCTCGAAAAAACTGAAATAGCCCGCCTTCTCTCACCAGTGCGATGTGATACCATGTATTTGCTGCAAGCGAGTCAAGCGCCTCAAGCTTGACGACGTAATTACCCCCCGACAAAGCATAAAAGCGCCACGTCGAGCCGTAGCGATACAACCTCATACTATTGGAACTGCTTAAGCCCTGTGCAATCAGAGCATCGTATCCGCTGATCGAGTCGAGCTTGACCCAAAAATCGATGGTAAAATCCTGAGCACCGAAGTTCCAATCGTCGCTATCCGGAGCGGTCACGTTGTCATTCGAGCCGTCGAAAGCCATCCACGAATCGCGCGACGGCGGCAGCATCCCGATTACGGCGATGCTCCGGCCTGAATTGCTCGCGTCGATCAACCTGCCGTTTGAATCCATCCTGAGAACAAGCTTCGTGGACGCATCGGCGGGATGACGGACTGTTGTCGGGCTAAACGGGGCGGTCCACCGGGCGACGCCCTTGGTGACTCTGACTTCATCCATCGCGCCCGCAAGGTCGTACGCCGAGCTTATGGAAGTGCCGTAGTTCATTGCACCGATAGTGAGACTGCTGGAATAATCAGGAAGCGCCGCGGCCGTGATATACGAGCCCTTTAGCTGGCCGTCACGGTAAAGCTTTAACGCTCCTCCCTCGCGGACAAGAGCGACGTGATACCACGTGTTCGCCGAGAGTGTGTCCGGCGCGTCGAGATGCACGACATCGGCTCCGCCGAGAAGGCTATAGAAGCGCCAAGTCGAGCCGTTTCGATACAGCTTCATGTATGTCGAGGTGCTCGTCCCTTGCGTGATAAGCGCCTCGTAGCCGCTTACGGAGTCAAACCGGACCCAGAAATCGACGGTAAAATCCTGATTTCCAAAATTCCAGTCCTCGCTGTCCGGAATCGCGGCGAAGTCGCCGGCGCCGTCAAAGAACAAGGGGTCGACAAATCGTTCTTCCTCATGCACTTGGTCGATCGCCATTTTCTGGGTATCGTAATCCAGCTTGTTGATCCAGTACTGGTATTCGGCTGAAGATGGATCGCGCCCGAGAATTCTGCGGTAGTAGTCGTAGATGATCGGTGAGGTTTCCTGGCGGAGGATCTCATTTTTCAGCAGTTTTTCCTGCTCCGCCAGCGCCGTAAACGCGGTCTCGGCATCGGCTTTGATCTGATCGGAAAGGGCGCCGACTGCGGAGTCCAGCGCGGCATAGGCATCCGCTTCCTGAGCACTGAGCGCGGCAAGCGCCGCGCGGACCTGGTCCATGGCTCCGCCGATCTGGTTTAAAGCATCGCCTTTCTGGGACTTCGCCTGCTTGCCCTTAGCGGAGATACCCGAGACGTCGTTGAATTGCTGTTCAAGAGCGCTGAGCTGGCTCAAGAGGGCGTTCTTCTGTGCGGCGACTTGGCTTTCTATGGACTGATAAGCGAGGTTTTGTTGTGCGGCGAGGGCTTGTAAAGTAGAGGCGCGGTCGGTCTCGATCTGCTGCTTGGCCTTAAGAACCTCGTCGGGCAGGACGTCGCGGGCGTTCTTGAGATACACGCGCGAGGGGTTGCCTTCGGCGTCATAGGAATATTCGATCAGGACTTCGCCCGCCGGGCTCAAAACCTTGGAGGGCTTGTTGTTCTCAAATAAAGTCACCGTGCCGTCGACTTTGGTCTGTGTTTCGAGCGTGCCGGAGGCGGAGTATTCCTGCGAAACCATTGTCTGCACATCAAGAATAGAATCCTTGGCAGTCAGAGACCACTGAGATTCAACGGACGGCGCGTTCATCTTTGAGAAATACGGCTCGCTTACAAAAGAACCTACCCTGCCATTCAAGGACTGTGCGGGATCATTCAGCTTTAGTGGAACGCCTGAAAGGAGGCTCCCCTGCGCGTCAAAAGTGATCGCGCCCACTATTCCCTCAAATTTGTATCCCGTCAGCGCGCCGTTTGGATCCTTGGTTTGGCTGAAAGCCAAATAGGACTGATCGGCGAGCTTCCACTGGATTTCGTATATTAGGGCGTGCGCGTAGCAACCACCGTGATCGGAGCCTTCCCCGTAACCGTAGGCAAATGCACGCACGGCCGTAACACCCGAAATATTTACGTCCTTTGTCACCTGCCCCGAAGCTCCGCCCCCCGAACCTCCCGGCAAAACAACCCATGTTCCATCAGCCAGCTGATACTCTATGGAATAGGCTCCGCTTCCATGCCCGCCGTAATCTCCGTAACCGTCCCCGCCGCCCAAAGCACTATACCGAACCTGGGTAAGCGTCTGCGGCTCAGGAAATGAATGGGTCGAAGTAACGGTCAAATAAACGTTGCCCTGGTTTTGGTCAAAGCTCCGGCTGTCGGTCAGCGATTGAGCGGTCGTGTAATCATTGTCGGTGCTATAAGCACCCGTGCCGCCGGCGTAAACATGCCCTGTTGCCTGGCTGACGGCCTCAGGCGTCAAAACATTGTTCAGCTTAAGACCCAAAAGAGCGCCGCTGAGGTCATATTTTAGATCGGCATTTTCCGCTCTGACCCACACAGCCTTGGTGTCGCCGTTGGTGTCCTTCTCATACCTGTAAAGAAGCTCTTTACCATCGGGCCCTGCGACTTTAGTGAGCGCCCCGTCTGTGAAATAAAAATGGGTCTCATCAGGCTCGATCGTTTCGAGGATAGAGGCGGAATCGAAAACATTCTTTGTCCCGTCGGCTTGAGTCACTGTAGCTTGTTTGAAAGTATTGTCGGGGTTCAAAATAATATCTGTAATAAACGCGCCGTCGGGCATATCGATCTTAGTGATCTTTCCCAGGTCATAATGAACCGTCGCGCCCGTGGTCAGTCTCTTTTCGATCAGCTTTTCCTCCACGATCTCTTCGCCGTCCGCATTGTTTGAGTATGAATACGCGAACTTCTGATCCTCCTTCTCCAGGGAAAGAAGCTTCTGGGCCGAGGAATACGTGCGGATGACGCCCTCTTCGTCGGTCACGACGGTGAGGTTGTTGGGATAGGTGTAATGATAGGAATGGAGAGTCTTGCCGAGACGCGAGACGGCCACGTGCGAGACGTTCGAGTCCGGCGTGTACGTGTACGTCGAAAGAACGCTCGTCTCTTCGGCGAGGTCCGTGAGGAGAAGGCCTTCTTTGTATATCTTGGTCGTCTTCTCTTCGACGTCGCGGATGGTCGTGATCTCGGCACCCGATGCGTCGAACGTGTAATTGTATTTGAACGTCAGGACGCCGTCTTTTTGGATCTCGCGTATCTTGCCGTAACGGTAGGCCACGTTCAGCGTGTGGGGGTTCTCAGGGGTCGAGGCGATGACGGAGAACGTCGGTGTGTTGTCGGCGTCGTATTCGGTGATGACGTTGCCCTGGGTGATCGTGTACGAGAGGACCTTGCCGTTAGTGTCTTTGACGTAATCGAAGACCTTGGGGGATTCGTTAGGCGTCTCGATCGCGTGCAGGTCGTTGCCAAGATACGAAAGGACCTCATTATTCTGACGGATGAGCTTCTTTAAGTTGAACGCCGTGTCGTACTGCATTTGGATAGGCGTCAGAGCGTCGGGGATCTGCATCTGCGCGTTCAGAGTCGCTTCGATCGTCTCCGGAGTGTAGCTAAAATTATACTCGAGCTTGCGTGACGTGATGAGCTTCGTGGGCTTGTCGTCGAAATAGAATATCTCGGTCGTGTCGGGGTGTGTTAAAGAGATGAGCTTGCCGTCCGCATAGGTACGCACTTCCCCGTCAGGGGTCGTGATCTCAGCGTGGGTCACGTTGCCGGAAGCGTCGAACACGAGGTCGTGAAGCTCCGTGCCGTCCGTCTTCTCTATCCAGTCGATTTCGTCGGAAGCGGCCTTATAGTGGATCGTGAGACCGTTTAAAGCTACGCTCGAGAGCCGGCCTTGGACGTCGTACGTGGAGGCGAGACCGTTTTTGACAACCCGGGAGCTCGTCAGATTCTCGAGTGAGCTCTCCGTGAAAGCGAATTGCGTCAAAACGCCCTGGGGATCCAGGGCCTCGGCCAATAAGCCTTCGGCGTTGAACCGGAGCGTGTAACCCTCGTTGTTCACAGCTTCCCTCAAGATGCCGCCCGCGTAGAGGGCGCTTTCGAAGGGGATCTTCGATTGAACGGGAGCCCAGGCATAAATCACGGGGGGAGCCAAAGCGGCGTGCGTCACCTCGCCCTCGGCGCTGACGAGAACATTGGTCTCGTCGTAGACCTTATACGCCAAGAGCGAGGCCCCGTCGGCCGAGACGACGGTGTCTTTCAAAGACCAGCCGCTCGAGAGAACGATTTCAACCAAGTGCCCGTTGCCGTACTTGTGCTTATTCCCCGCGGGGTCAAGAAGCGAGCCGAAGCGGACCAGGAGACCTTCGGGCGCAGCTTCCTGCGTGAACAGGAGCTTCGTGCCGTCCTGACTGAGGACGCTGTCGAGGACGCCATCGCTGAAACGGCTCTCGGAAAGATCGGTTTTATTGACGGTTCTGACGAGTTTGCCGGAGACGTCATAAACGCTCCTGAACGAAGCGCTCTCGAGCACAGTCTCAACGACGTTTCCCTGCGGATCGAACGTATATGAATACAGCGTCTCCGTACCGTCTTTGGCGATGACCTTTTGAATACGGCCGTTCTCGTAAAGCACCTGACGACCATCGGGCGCTTGCTGCCCGATGACCGCGCCATTGCCGAATATCTGGAGAGAACCATCGGACAGGCGCAGGTCGGCTGCGACGATGGCGCCGTTGGCGTCCAAGACGATATTGTTGAGACGCGTGCCGTCCGGCCGATCGACTCCTTTTAAGACGTTGCCGACGTAATGAAGGATATCGCCGTTTTGGGTGGTGAGAGAGAACTTATTCTCCAAAAGCTCTTGCTGTTGGTCTATGGCTTGTTGCTGATAAGTCTGGCCGTCGGCGAGTTCTTCAGCGCTTAGACCTCCCCTTCTCTGGTCGTCTTCGATGAAGCGGGCCTTGGCATCGATGAGCATCTGGCGGACATCAGCGGCATAAAGAAGCTGTGACGAGGAAAATGTGAGGACAAGCGCCGCGGCGATGGGCTTTAGGAATAGTTTTCTAAAGGGGCTTTTTTTGTTCATGAAAAAAGCCCACTTGAATAAGCGGGCGCTCCGGAGGTTTTGATCGTTGTCATCATTCTATTCACAACAGGCTAAGTCTGCCTGACTCCTTGTTTGGTTTCAAGGGGGAGAGTACATCATGTTTTGTGTTATGTCAATACTATATTTGATTTATTTGCAACATTTCCAAATCCGGCTTAAATACGCTAAAGCGCGCTAAAAAACATCGGGCCTTGTATTTGAGACATTTCATTATTTGATTTTACATCAAGAATCAGTTACCATTGTTTGAGGGAGGGGCCACACCATGAAGGGTCTGGGGAATCGGATCAAGCTGCTCCGCAGGGAAAGAAAACTGACGCTCGTCGATGTCGCCAAGAAAACGGGCATCGATCAGGCCACGCTGAGCCGCATAGAAAACAGCAAGATGACGGGCACGCTCGACTCCCACATGCGGATCGCCGAAGCCCTGGGTCTGCGCCTCCCCGACCTCTACGAGCAGGTGCTCACCAAGATCGCGGACCTCCGAGAAAAAAACGCCCGTCAGAAAGTCGAGACTTTCTCTCACTCGAGCGGCGCCGTCGCCGAGCTTTTGACGACCGGGATCCTGTCCAAGAAGATGATGCCTGTCCTTCTGCGCATCAAGCCCAAGGGCCGCACAGAAATAGAAGAATTCCCCGTCGGCACCGAACGCTTCCTATATATCCTTTCCGGCTCTGTTCAAGTCAGGCTGGGCAGAGAGATCAAAGTCTTAAAGGAGGGCGAGAACCTCTATTTCAACGCCACGCTCCCCCATCACTTCGAAAATACGTCTAAAAGCAGTGAAGCGCGGTGTCTATCCATCATGACACCCGCCTCGCTTTAACCTAAAGGGAGGATCCATGACGCCAGTCAAGCCCACCGTCCTCATTTGCGACGACGAGGAAGGTATCCGGGAGTCCTTTAAGCTCATCCTCTCCGACCTCTACGACCTGAAATTCGCGGTCAACGGCCTCGAAGCCCTGGAACTCTTGAAGACCCTAAACCCCGCCGTCATGCTGCTCGACATCAAAATGCCCAAGCTCCACGGCATGGAGATACTCAAACAAGTCAAAAAGCTAAAACCTTCCCTCCCCGTCCTCATCGTCACCGGCTACCAAAGCGTCGAAATGGCCCAAGAAGCCATCAAAAACGGCGCGGCGGATTATATCCCGAAGCCGTTCGACTCGAAATATATTCTCAAGGCTGTGGCGCAGAGTATTAAATAAGTCTCGCGCCATTATTTATGACCTCTTATATTTATAGTTCCTCATTTACAGCTGTTTTTTCAATCCTTCTTGGTTTTTTTGTTTTATTTAAAAACTCAAAGAATCTTGTCAATCAAACTTGGTTTCTGACCACCGCCTCTATTGCCGGGTGGAGTGGCTTCTTATGTCTTGCCTATACATCAAACAATATTTCAAACGCTCTGTTTTATTCTAAAATCTCTCAAGTATCCGCCGCATTCATCCCTGTCTTTATGACGCATTTCACATTAGCGTTGACTCAAAACCCTCAAAGAAAGTTTTTAATACTTGGGTATTTAAACTGTATTGCTATCGTGATTCTCGCCCTGACGGACCACTTTATTACAGTAAAACCGATCTCTGTTTTTGATTACTACCCTTCAGCATTAATTGGGTACCACTTTTTTACCGTTCATTTTTTTATTTTCTTGGTTTACCACGAATATCTTTTATTAATAAGTATCCCGAATCTTCCGAAAGTAAAAGCAAACCAGGTGAAATACATTTTTGTTGCTGTAACATCGGGGTACTTAAGCGGCATTGTAACTTTTTTACCCGTCTATGGCATACCCATAAACCCCGTGACTTCTCATTTTGTTTGGCTATATGCAGCTGGCATAAGCTACGCGATCGCAAAGCATCATTTGATGGATATAACAATAGCCCTAAAAAAGGGGCTGCTTTACACCCTTTTAGTTGGAATCATCACTGCCATATATTTTGCGAGCGTATACCTCGCGAGCTTATACTTCCAGAGTGTGTTGGGTTACAATGAATGGCCATATGTGCTATCGATTGTTACAATTATAGCGCTTTGCTTTAAACCCCTTGAACGAAAGCTGTCTCAGCTTGTCGATTTGCTTATTTTTAAAAAGACAAGCGAAATGATTGCTGAAGAGAATAAGAAATTACTAGAAGAAATGCGGCGACAAGATCAATTAAAAACAGTTGCTATATTGGCCGCAGGAATGGCCCATGAAATCAAAAACCCTTTGACGTCTATTAGGACTTTTGCAGAGTATCTTCCCACTAAGTATGATGACCCTGAGTTCAGAGAGAAATTTCAGAGAATAGTCGTCGACGAGGTGGACCGGGTCAACAACATCATCAAACAGTTGCTTGATTTTTCAAAACCCGAGAAGACAACCACATCAGACGCCTCGTTATCACTCATCATCGAAGAGACTCTCACGCTTTTGAATAACAACCTCGTTAAAAATCGGATCAGATTTTCTAAAAAACTGGACGAAAGTATCGTTGTCTCGGTCGATCGGAATTTGATCAAGCAGGCCCTGCTTAATCTTTTTTTGAATGCAATACAGGCCATGCCCGACGGAGGGCTGCTGACAGTGGAAAGTTCTAATGTGGGCGACTTCGCAAAATTCACGATCCGCGATTCAGGCGTGGGTATACCCGCGGAGAACATCCCTCACATCTTTAATCCGTTCTATACGACGAAGGAGGAAGGAACTGGTCTAGGGCTTTCTATCGTGCACGGGATCATTCACGAACACGGGGGAAAGATCACCGTTCAGAGCGAGATGAATAAAGGAACGACTGTCAGTGTAACATTGAAAAATCGTAACTAGTATACTCGCGCTTGTTCAGCTTCCCCTTCTTGTAAGCGTTGTCAAAAGCCTCCACGATCTCCGGGTCAAACTGCTTGCCGGCGCACCGTCTGAGCTCTTCTAGCGCCTCTCCGACCTCCGTGGTCTCTTTATAGGCCCTCGCCGTGATCATCGTATCGTAGGAATCCCCCACATTCACGATCCTGCCCAGAATGGGGATGTCTTTGCCCTTCAGGCCGTAGGGATAGCCGGCTCCGTCAAAGCGCTCATGGTGGTAGAGGATGCCGTCCGTCAGATGGGCCAGCCCTTTGACGGGCTTGATGATGTTGGCGCCGATGATGACGTGCTGCTTCATGATCTCAAACTCTTCCGGTGTGAGCTTGCCGGGCTTGTTCAAGATCTGGTCGCGGATACCGATCTTTCCGACGTCGTGAAGGAGCGCCGAAAGCTGGACCGTCTCCATGAACTCGCGGTCATACTTCAATTTGCCGGACTCGATCAATTCGTCCGTGATGACCAGGCTGTAATGCGCCACGCGTTCGGAGTGACCGTGTGTATATTTGTCGCGGGCATCGATCGCCGTCGCGAGAGCCACGGACGTGTCTATGAAAAGCTGGTGTTCCTTTTCATAAGCGCTTTTCAAGTCGGTGATGAGCTCGGCGTTCTTGACGGCCATGGCCACGTCGTTGGCCAGTGTCACGAACAGGCTGATCTCCTCTTCTTTATACTCCTCGCCGGAAAGCTTGTTGCCGAGAATGAGCACGCCGATGAGCTCCTTCTTATAAAAGCTCGGCACGGCGACCGCCGCCTTGAGGTAACCCATCTGCTTGAGGATATCCTCATAATGGATCGCCCTTCCCTCCTGCTTATTGACCAGGATCTCGAAATTCTTCACGTGCTCGAGCTCCGACGCGATAAGGGCCTCTCTGCGGGCGAAAGCGCCGTTGTAGCCGTTTAGAAAAAAATTGATAAGCGCGCTGAACTTAGGCAGGCGGACATAGCCGACGGGGATCTTGGTACCCCCCTCGCCCTTGCTGTCGATGAGAATGTAGGCGTCGTGGGGCTTGTCATAAAGGAGCACAGCCACATGCGTGACCCCCATCCGGCGATCGATGAAGCGGGTGATGATCTTGAGCAGCGTGACCGGGTCTTTCACCCGGATCATGCCCTTGGAAGCGTTGAGGAGAGCCTCGGAATAATCGACGCGGGTGAACATCAGGCCACCATCTCTTTCAGGCTCTTGATCTTGCCCAGAACGGTGTTCTCCAGGTACTCAAGAATGAGGGGCTTGGTAATGTAGTCGTCCGCGCCGAGCTTTTTAGCGAGAGCGATACTGTCTTCGTCATTGACGCCCGTCACCATGATAAATTTGGACTTAGGCAGGAGCGCCTTCACCTTAGGCAGGTATTCAAGCCCCTCCCCCTCGCGGCGCATATTGACGTCCAATATGACGATATCGGGTTTTTCCTGGGCCGCCCTGGACATGGCGTCGTCGCCATTAGAGGCCGTGACCACAACAAAACCACGGGCCTCGAAAAAAGATTTTACAAAGTTACAGATATCAAGCTCATCATCGACCACCATCAGCTTCGGTTTTCTTGTCATGATAAAAGCGCCTCGTTTATGGTCTTCTCAAGATCTCTTAAAGAACTCAACGGTTTGTCAAAACAGGTGTAAGCGCCCATTTGTATTAAATGGGTTCTGGTCTTACCCTCGCCCTCTGAGGCCGTGATCATGATGCATTTGGTGCCCGGCTCAGTAAGTAAAATCTCCCTCAACACCTCATCTCCGTGCATTCCCGGCATCTTCACATCCAGGAGACATACGCCCGGACGTTCCCTCTTGAAGATCTCGAGCCCCGCCTCGCCCCTGTTGGCGACGAACACCTCAAAACCACGCGGACCGAAATAGTTCTGGATCAACCCCGTGAACTCAGCCTCATCGTCTATCGTCAAAAGTTTCTTCATGCTTGGGCCGCCATCATTGTCTTTGTCGCGCTCGGAAACCGCAGCGCGAACGTCGTGCCGACACCCACTTCGCTCTCGACAGCGATCGTCCCCTTATTTTTTTCGACGACCTGCTTGACGATGAAAAGACCAAGACCCGTGCCCTTGCCGGGAGCCTTGGTCGTGTAAAAAGGGTTGAAGATCTGGGCGATCTTATCCTGAGGGATCCCGGGGCCGTTGTCCGCAATCCGCACCACGATGGATCCATTGTCCACAAAACCGGAGATGGCGATGCGGCCCTGGGTGCTTTCTTCCATGGCCTGAGCTGCGTTGCGAATAATGTTGAAAAAGACTTCCTGTACCTGCTTGCGGTCACCGAGGATGATGGGGAAATTCCTGGGAAAGTCTTTTTGAACGTCGATGTTGTTCAGCGTCAGATCATGCCCGACAAGACCAAGCACTTCCTCGACCTCTTTCTCGACCGTGACCTCCTCAAGCTCGGACCGTTTGGAAGGCTTCGCGAAACCGGAGAGCTTCTTGGTGATGGACGTGGCGCGATCCGTTTCCTTTATGACCTTAGCCATGACCTCGGATGAGATCTTTAACAGCTCGTCCACATTTTTGTCTTTATAAAATCCGTCACGGGAGTTCAATAAGAACATCTCGCACTGACCTCGAACGATGCCCAAGGGATTACAGATTTCGTGGTTAATACCGGCAGCGAGAGTGCCAATGACGGCCATTTTTTCGCGCTGGGCGGCTTCGGCCTGGGTCCTGGAAAGCTCATCAAAAAGCTGCGCATTCGCAATGGCAATAGCTTCAGTTCTGGCCAGCGTGCTCAGAATATCTATATCTTCTTGAGTAAAATCTTCGCCGGATTTTTTCATACCTAAACATAAAATACCGATCAAATCATCGTGTAGAGATATGGGCAAACAAAGTTGAGCGTTTAGCCGGTTAAAAGTCTCCTTTAATTCACCGGTCTCCATTCCGTCGACGCTCTTATCCCTCAAAATATATTCACCCGATGTTTTTATATATGAGATAAGCATATGGGATTCATCAAAAAAAATCCCTCTTTCCTTTACCCCAATACTGGAAGCCATTTCGAAGACCTTCTTATCCTTCCTATGCAAAAAAACAGAGGCCGACTCAAGTTTTAAAATCCGGACGAGTCCCGCCACCGTTTGATCGGGTAATTGCTGAAGATCTAAAACAGTCAGAACTTCGTTTGTAAATGTCTTCAGAAGGTCACGATAATCGTATTTCTTTTGAAATAAGTACTTCTCCGTCGCATTAGTGAGGTAGGTTTCTAGCGGCCGTAAAGCAAATGTAATAATAAAAACACTAGGTATCATTGAAACCCATTGATTCCAGCCAAAATACTGCTCGAATATATTTCGACCTATCATCGTTATAAGCGTAAAAACGCCATAAATAAAAGCGAACAATCCTGCAAACACAGCCGTCCTTTTAACCACAACCCCAATATCCATAAGGTTGTGCCGAAGAATTGCGTAAGCGACTATGCCAATATACAAAGTAATTAGAATGTTAAAATAGGGCGGGAAATAGATGTTGTACCAAAGGGGCCAGTTTGTGCCGCCTCCCACAAATCCAATAACTGCAGCAATTAAAAAATATTTAATTTGATTCCGCTTCTGCATGTCTACGCTGTGACGCATACCCCTTAATAACAAGTAAAAACCATAGCTACACTGCACCAACCATAAACAAATATAAAAATTAAAAACCAGCGTGGCTGTCGGCCAATAGCCAAAACTCCCCTTCATCGAAACGTCTGAAAACAAGCGATTTTGTAGATTTAAGTAAACAAAAACAAAACTGAGCGCGTAAGAAATCCATATAATTATACTATTCTTAAGTTTTAAAAATTTATGCACAAACAATACATAAGATGGAGTTATTAAAATAATCCCCATGGTCAAAACTTTAAAATGATAATGTGCCGATTGGGGATTTGTTGATATTTGCCAAAGAAAGTAATGCAAGCTGAACAAAGCTACAAATAAACTTAAAATAAAATACGATCTACTGGCTGAAGATTTTCTGTTTTTTGAAATAACAAAAAACCCTAGCACCATACTAGATATAAAATTAACTAGCCCTGAGATAGCAAGAAAATTCATTTATTTTTTTTGATAGTAATAAAAAATATGTCCTTCGTTGAGTCGCGAGAAATCTCCGTAATGGCTTCCGAAACACCACTCTCCTTTAGCAACTTAATAACTTCTGCTTCGTTCCTCGGAATAAACTCCCAATCGCAAAACCATTCTGGAGACAGGTGTGAAAATGTTTTTTCTCTGTCTTTATGCGCGATAACAAATTCACCTCCGGCACTTAGCCAATCATAACACTGCCTGACAAGTTTCTTAATTACACGGTCGGGAAGATAGTCGGCTAACCCAATACTGTAAATGAAGTCGAAGCTATTCCTATACTTATTCGAAAAATTATCATTCCTGATAATAGCGAGCAGATCTTCATTGAGAAAATTAAATTTTGAATTTGTCTGGAGTTCTAGAAGCTTTGCTCGTGAAAATTGTAAGGATTCGTTATCCCAATCTAACAAGAAGAAATTTAAATCCCTATCTGAAATCTGGTTTTCTTGAAATAATTCCCGGATCTCTCTGCAAGAACCGCTTGCCAAATTCAATATCCGCAGCGGACCATTATTGTTAAAAATAAATCTTTTTAGGTGCTGTTTAAGAATATTCTTTCGGTTTCTTACCGCCACCCCATATGGGCTACCCTGCAAGTACGCGTCAAAAAGTAGGCCTATATTATTGCTGGAAATTAATAAATGATCATAAATTACTTCGAGCGTTTTAAAATCACCTGGATACCCCTTTGGCTTATCATGGCCGTGCTTAACAATACGGCTCTTATAAGCCCAGGGAGCCATAATCTTACGAAAATCTTCTTTAATCTTTCTATAGAGTTTCGGGTCCAAAAGTTCACAACGAAGCTCTTCGCCGGAAAGCATTATAGAGTCTGTTGCTTTTGAGAAAACGTCTAAACACTCAGTCTGATCAGTGCCGTTTAAAGAGAACCTCGTGTCCACATCCTCTAGAATACCTATGTACTTGATTAGTCTTTTAGCGAACTTCCCTACAGCCATCCGATCTTTCCTACCCGCAAGCCTTGTAACAGATGAAAATTCGCGCAAAATTAAAAATCGAGTGATCAAACTCCATGATAGGTTATTTTGATCTAAAAATGCAGCCCCGTACCTATTAACACCACCTTCCGCAAAACTCCATACGGTCTTGGCTTTTGCTGAAAATTCTTTGCCCATTAACTTCATTTTTATTAAAAAAATGCTTGGCAACTTGTGCGACTTGCTAGCAAACGACACGCCCGAGTGAGTGATATTTAATAGGTCGCCTTCGACATCTCCGTATACCTTTAGCCCTTTGCAAATATCCAACCTAGGACAAGCACGAAGATCTATGTTTTTAATCAGCTCGGTATCAATAGTCATCACTTTGAGTTACTCACAATCATATCTTGCCGTGAGTTCGTATTCTCCTGCTCTTCAATCCACCGATCAATCGTCTTCCTCTTAAACCGCCAGTGTGAACCGACTTTAAATCCAGGGAGTTTGCCGCCAGAGGCGTGTTTATATATGGTGAGGGGTTTCATGCGGAGGTACTGGGCGAGTTCGCGGACGGTGAAAACGTTTTCGACTTCGTCGTTCATGTTGCCTTTCGTGCCGGTATCAGGCTTTATCTTTAATTATGGCTTTTATCCGATTTCTCCAAATAGAACAAGAGTCTACATTAAATTCTATGCTCGGTCAATGTTTTGTTAACAATATTAAGCACCTTATGAAATACTTTATTATAGTTATATAATATCGACTAATTGTATCATTAAAACACAAAAGGAGGATATGTAGTATTAAAAGAGGCTAGATTTGTTTTTTTTACAAAACAGCCAAAAGGCTGCTTAATAAAAAACTTTTACGAGAGTGAGACCTTGAGGCTTGGCGGTGGAGCCGGCTTTGGACCGGTCTTTGGAGCGGAGGATGGCGGCGACGTCGCCGGATGAGAGCTTTTTGCGGCCTGCCTCGAGGAGGGTCCCGACGAGGACGCGGACCATATGGCGGAGGAAGCCGTCGCCGGTCACCTCGATGCGGACGAGGGGGCCGGTCTTACGGACGGTGAAGCGGCGGAGGGTACGGACGTAGGTAGTCTTCTCATCCCCTTGGTCCTTGAAGGCGCTGAAATCGTGCTTGCCGGTCAAAACCCGGGCAGCCCGGCGCATCCTCCCCACGTCCAGGGGCGATGGGTGCCAGAGGACGAAGGGAGCCTCGAAAAGGGGCCTTGTGGGGCTATTCCAGATGTCGTAGCGGTAGAGCTTCCCCTTTGCCGAGTAGCGCGCATGAAACTCCGGTGCGACCGTCTTGGCTTGGCGGACGAGTATGTCAGGCGGCAGGTAGTAATTGATCGCCCGCTTCAGCGTCGCGTCAGACAGCGGGCTGTGGGTCTTGAAATGCGCCGTGAGGCCGAGGGCGTGGACGCCGCTGTCGGTGCGGGAGCTGCCGTGGAGGTTGGTCTTTTCCTTCAGGATGCGGGCGAGCGCCTTTTCGAGGCACTCCTGGACCGTCCTGTCTTTGAGCTGGCTTTGCCAGCCCTCGTAGCGGGTGCCTTGAAAACCGATTATGAGGCGGACCGTCCGCTGGGCGCGGCCCTGCTTCATCGTCTCGCCTCCTTAATGGGTAAGACGACGACAAATTCGGTTCCCTCCCCCACCTCGCTTGACACCCGGACCTTGCCCTCATTTTTCTCGATGATGGAATGTGTGATCGCAAGCCCCAGGCCCGTCCCATCATCTTTATTGGTGTAGAAAGGGTCGAAGATATGCGCAAGCTCGGTCTTGGAGATACCGCGCCCGGTATCTCTGACGCTGATCTCGGCCGATCCGCCCATCACTTTCGTCCGGATAGACAGTAAGCCCCCTTTTGGGCGCATGGCGTCGATGGCATTCATGAGGATATTCAGAAAAGCCTGCTTCATCTGATCCGGATCTGCAAAGACCGAAACGGGCTCCGATTCTCTCTCAATGGTGACCCCTGCCTTCATGGCGTCGTTCGAGATCAAGCCGACCAGCCCTTCGATCAATTTGCCGACCTCAAATAATCTCATCTTTGGCTCGCTGGGCTTAGAAAACACAAGAAGATCAGAAACGATCTCCTTCACCCTCGCTACTTCCTGACGGATGATCCTCGAAAACTTCTCCCTGAATTCAGGGTCATCGTACTTCTCCGGCAAATACTCGGCGAAGGTCTGAATAGCAGTAAGTGGGTTCTTGATCTCATGGGCCATGCCGGCGGCGAGGATGCCTACGCTTTTTAGGCGTTCGCGGCGTTCGAGTTCAATCTGAAGCTTCTCTTTTTGCTCCGAAATTTCATCGATGGTACCTTTAAAGAATTTTTTATCTAGAACACGCCGCAAAAACATTTCAATGGGCCTCAACAACAACGTAATAAATAAAATAAGTGCCGCGCTGCCGAATAAATAGTTCGAGGAAACCTTACGGTTTGTAAAATAGCCGTGAAAAAAGAATATTGCAAGAACATACAGTGCGGATATCAAAAAAACTGAGCATGAATAAAAGAGTGTTTTTTTGATAACAATACGAATGTCCATCAACTGATGTTTTAGTATCGCATAAGCCACAAGCAATACAGACGCGAGTTCACTGATCAGTACCCACGCAAAAAATATCTTAAAGTCGTAGACGAACAGAAAATACAAGGTTCCAGCGATATACATCAAAACAGCGGCAAAAAGAATATAGATAATACGCATTCGCTGAAGAGCGGATACCTCCTTAAGATATCCGTTTATTAATACGATCGACCCAATTATTCCGCAGATAAATGTATAAGCTACAAAAAGATGATAGTTTTCAGTGGGTGTAAAATAAGCTACTAAATAATGGCTTGGATTCATGGGACCCAAAAGGAACCCACCAATAGTGGAATAAATAAGATAGGCTGCGCAGGCACTCATTATAAAATTGCATAGAAATTTGCTGGGCTTGGATAACCGCCTGGTTACGGAAAGTGCTAAATTTAGATAACAAATCTGTGACAAGATAGGTCCGATGTAAAGCCAACGGTGGGCTACCAACGCGTGAGCTGAAAGGATATAAATGAATTTATCCGTGGTCCAAAGACCCATGCATAGCAGCGATGCTGCATACCAGCGATTGACGCTGCTTTTTGGTTGTTTCAAGAAAACGAATGCGCCTATGAAATAGCAGGACAGCGTGGTGGCTAGCGCAAGGAACGATAGCCAAGTTATTGAAAAAATCCCTGGGTCGGATGATAACCGAAAATCACCCTTTATCAATCCGTGGGCGAAGAAAACCACGGTGACATAAAAAAGAGAGAGCATAAAAGCAAAAATTGAGTAATAAATCGTCCTCTTAATGACAACTCGTATATCCATCAGCTGATGTTTAACGATGGCGAATGAAATGATGGCCGCATATAGCCAAACAAACAGTGAAAAAAATGGCTCCACAGGCACCCGGTACACCGGAAGAAAAGTCGAGATACCTCCAAGATAGCCACACGATAAAGCGATAATGATGTACCGGATTTGATTTCGTTTGGGTTCGTCTAGGCCCGGCAAGCTTCTTGATAAAATATAGATGGCATAGAACATAAAAAAGAAAAAATGTAGCGTAAAAAAGTGGTAGGCCTGCAGCGGGTAAACATAATTTTTAAAATTTAAGAAAGGGCTGACGGTACAGAAGTATTTGGTAAAACCGAAGATCGTAAATAAACAGCTTGAGGCATATCCAAAAGTGATCAGTTTAAACTTATTCGGTTTATAAGCTGTGATCTCCTTGCAAAAGTGCGCGACAAAGACACCCATATATGCGGCTGTTATATTTGTTATTTTGGCGTATAAAACTGCTTTTTCATGGTCGGATTCCTTCATCATCAATACATAAAATAGACTCCAAACTGAGACCGCAAAACAACTCATCGACCAAATCCGGTTAGCTTTGTTTGGATTCTTATAGATCACAAACACAGCTAGACATAACGAAAAAATACTCGTAAATGATAGGCTGTACAGATAGACGCTTAGAGGCGTAAAGGAGAGTATCATACAAACAAAAACCCGGGATTGGACCCGGGTTTTTTATTGGCTCCGTTCATGACATGCACGCTGGTATTCAGCGGACCGTGCGCCACTGAGGCTTCGGCGCACTTCCGGGTCGCATTTCGACGTCAGCGACCCTTCAGTCCGCACAGGAGCTCCGCGATCTGGACGGCGTTCAAAGCCGCGCCTTTGCGGATCTGGTCGCCGGCGACGAAGAGCCACATGCCTTTGGGGGTCGACGCGTCGCTGCGGAGGCGGCCGACGAGGACGTCGTCCTTCCCTGTCGCATCGAGGGGCATGGGGAAATAATTCTTCTGTCTGTCGTCCACGACCTTCACGCCGGGGGCCTTCGACAGGAGCTTGCGTATGCCGTCGATGTCGGGCTTGGAGGCGAGTTCGAGGTAGACGGCTTCGGAGTGCGCGCGGAACACGGGAACGCGGACCGTCGTGGCCGTGATCTTGATCTTCTTGTCGTGGAAGATCTTGGCGGTCTCTTTGATCATCTTGATCTCTTCTTCGTTGTAGCCGTCTTCTTTCACGGCGCTGTTGTGCGAGAAGAGGTTGAACGCGATCTGATGCGGGAAGACCTCTTTTTTGGCGGGCTTGCCGGCCAGGACGTCGCGCGACTGGTCTTCGAGCTCGCGCATGGCTTTGGCTCCGGCGCCGGAAGCGGCCTGGTACGTCGAAACGATCGCGCGCTTCACGCCATACTTCTTATGGATCGGCCAGACGGGCATGTTCATGATGATCGTCGAGCAGTTGGGATTGGCGATGATGCCTTTGTGCTTCTTGATGTCTCCGGGATTGATCTCGGGGACGACGAGGGGCACTTCGGGGTCCATGCGGTAGGCGCTCGTATTGTCGACGACGACCGCACCCGCCTTCACGGCGAAAGGCGCGTATTTCTTGGAGATCGAGCCGCCGGCCGAAGCTAGGACGATGTCGATGCCCTCGAAAGAGTCCTCTTTCAACTCTTTTACCTCGATCGTGCGGCCGTGGAAGCGGTACTTCCTCCCCACTGAGCGGGAGGACGCGAGAAGATCCAGACGGTCGACGGGGAAATTGCGCTCCTCGAGTATCTTGAGTATCTCCTCGCCCACGGCGCCCGTTGCGCCCATGATGGAGACGTTGTATTTGGCCTTCTTCTTCATTATTTGACCCTCTCGGCGACGAGGTCGCCTGTCTCGCGCGTGCCGTAGCCCATCTTGCCGGCTGCGAGGGACTTGAGTTTATTCTTCGTGACGTCCATGACGGCATTCTCGATCTCCGTGGCCGCCTTGGTCTCGCCGAGCGAGTCGAGCATCATGGCACCCGCGCAGACGGCCGCGAGAGGATTGATGACGTTGAGGCCGGTGTACTTGGGGGCCGAGCCGCCGATGGGTTCGAACATGGACACACCGCCCTTGTCGGGG
>ORMF012695643.1_pt1 | contig 27418 bp, 22 predicted proteins | sample 1779871 | NCBI WGS metagenome assembly ORMF01 (sample SAMEA104232316, study PRJEB22302) | groundwater metagenome | biome: forest; feature: aquifer; material: groundwater | place: USA | collected 2011-08-07 | depth 5.4 m | reverse complement strand
GCTCGCGTGGGCGCTGTGGCGGGGGACTCACCCGTTTCACTTAAAATCGTACTCGCCACCGAGTTCTGGTTGAATACCCCCAACAGAGTTACACAGCGCGATTTCGCTTCGCGTCTGGCGTGGATCGTTCGCACGCCCGTCAAGCCGGCCGAAGGATACCGGAAGTGGGCGGATGCGTGGGTCGACGCCGCGACCGGTAATGTGATCGGGGGCGACGTCTTTAGTTCGCGCGGATCGGGACTCCCTGCCCTGCCAGGCGCGAGGATTCTCGCGGCGCTCGGACTTTCACAACAGCTCGAGCTGCGCCCTAAAACCTCCGATTCCGGTCCAACAATGGTCGCACTTGCGAGAACGAACCCGCTGCGATACTTCGGCGCCGTGTCCGCTGCCGGACCTCCGCTGCGCAACGAGAGTCTTCCGAAGTTTGCTGCGACCCACAGGCTTACCGCGACGCTCAAAAGTGGAAAGCAGGAGGCGTTCGATTTCGATGCCATCGCGGGCTTGATCCGGGACTCTGAAGGCGGAATTGTGAAGGCAGGCAGTCTGCTCTCCAAGCTGCTCCGGCCGTTGGCGGAGCGCCGCCATACTTCCGAGCCAAGGCGAACTTCGAATCAGAGCCCAAAACGATCTCCGCCGCGCTGAATTACTGATTAGCGCAATTCAGATCAGTCTAGATCCGTTCACTTGACCGCTGGCTTCTCCGTAGCGTACAATCGCCGAAGGAACACACTCAGAATGGAGAAACGAGATGCTGAAGCAGGCGGTTTGGACGGGAAACCCCTCGGCGAGCGCGCCCTACACGCCGGGCGTGATATTGGGCAGTCTGGTATTTGTATCCGGCCAGGTTCCCATGGATCCGGAGACGCGGCAGATCGTCGAGGGAGATTTCGAGACGCACGTGCGTCAATGCATTTCGAACGTGGAGCGCATCCTGAAAGCCGCCGGAACGGACCTGGAACACGCCGTCAAGGTGACCGTTTTTCTGAAGGACATGGACAACTTCGCTCGCCTGAATGCCGTATACAGCCAGTACTGGGGCGATATCCGCCCGGCGAGGACGTGTGTGGAGGTCGCGCGGCTGCCGCTGGACGTGGATATTGAGATCGAAGCGATCGCGACGCTGCCGGGTTAGCGCCCGATCAAGCGGTTCACGCAGTCCAGCACGGCGGAGGCCGCCGCACGGTAGAGATCGGCGGAGGCGATTGCGGAACCCGCGACGGTGGTCGTGTAGGCCGGGCATGCATAATCCGCAATCACGCACACATAGGTTTGCCCCGCCGATGTTTGGAGCCGCTGTACTTCACCGATCACCAGATTGCAGTCGTCCGCAAACAGCGGGCGTACCGCATCGACCGCAGCTTGTGCGACCAGCCCGATCACTTCCTCTTCATCCACATCAGCCGTCGTTGTGACTTGGGGCAGCGTCATGGACGGACTTTGCAGCTCGATCGTTACTGTACTCTTGCGGCCCTTCCGCGTTACGTCCACCGACACCAGTCGCGGCCGTCCTCCACGCTCGACTTCGCCGTCTCCCGCTTCCGCGAGGGCCGCCGCCTTCTTTTCCATGCAGTTCTTGCTGGCCAGATCGACCAAGCTGTTCATCGTCGCGGCATAGTGGACGTGGAGACGTTCGTGGCTACGCTTTCCCCCGGCTTGACCAATGGTACACGTGACAGCTTCATCTGCGTGAGCTTCGATGCTAATCTGTGAGACCGCCTTTTGAACGCGCTCCCCGAGTTCCGAGGCCTCCTCGGACGATCTCAGGGTGCCGATACAGAACTCATCGCCTCCATATTTGCTCACGAAGTCCAATGGAGCCTCCGTAACGTCGAGAAGAGTCTTCGTAACCATACGGAGAACGTCGTCCCCCAAGAGGTGGCCGTACTTTTTGTTGAACCGGCCGAACTTGTCCAGGTCCACGAACAGGACGGTGATCTCCTGGCTGTTCTGCAGCCTTTCGATGGCCCAGTCACGTAAACCATCCGACCAGGGCAGCTCGGTGAGGGGATCGAACGAACGGGTGATCTCGGGGAGGAGGTCGGTGGAAGTGATCACGCCGACCAGTTTGCCGCTATCAAGCACCGGCAGACGGTGAACGCGAGCGCGCACCATCAATCGGGCGGCCTCGTCGGCGTCGACGTCCGGAGTGACGGTCGGAACGTCCGTGCTCATCAGATCGGACACGAGCCTGCCCTCGTCTCCCGCCAGCAGGCGGTCGGACTCGATCATGCCGACCAGCTTATTCCCATCCACCACAGGCAGACCGCCGAAATGGAACCCCTGAAGCAGCACCACAGCAGTTTCAGTAGTATGTCCGGGGTTCACCCAAACGGGCGCTCGGCGGAGAACGTCACCGACCTTTTTCTTTAACTCTAGACGCCTTTCGCCCGCCATAATTCACATCCAATGTCACGGTTGGATACCGTCATGCAAGATCCACGGACCCAGGAGATCATCGGGACTTAACGCCCACGAGAAAGCGGCGCAAGCTCAAGAGCCGATTGCCCAAACACGCAAAACGCCCCTTCAGTAGGTTACTGCAACTTCCTGTTCCCGGACATTCCTGAAGAAATCAGGGTGTCCCCGGAAATTACATCAACTACCGAAAGGGGCGAAATCGTTCGAGCGAATGCGTGCGCTCAGGCAGATTTGGCCGGGCGCCTCGCACTGGGAATTATAACATAGAGAACCCAGGCTGCATAGCTCGTAGAAGTACCATAAGTCCCGATACACGCCTCGTATTAAAACAGGGTTTTCTGAACTGCGATCGATCCGACGCGCCACATTGCGCTAGGCCTGCCCCGAAGTGCGACGTCCAATTGATGGACCGTCGACGTTCCCGCTCGCAGACCCTCAGCGACGTAGCGGCGGGCGAAGGCGGGGGAGTTGTTCACAGCTGAAAGATGCGCGAGCCAGACAGTAGTCGGACCGTCATCCTCCAGCCTCCGCGTGATTAAAGTTGTGGCGTCCGCATTTGAAAGGTGGCCGCGATCGCTTGCTACGCGTGCTTTCATAAATGAAGGATATGGGCCCCTCCGCAGCCACTCCACGTCGTGGTTCGATTCGAGCACACACAAGGCGGCTCCCCGCATTGCCTGGTACACGGCTTCCGACGGACATCCCAGGTCGGTCGCATAAAATACCTTTACCCCACCGGCTTGAATCACATATCCGACCGGCTCAGCGGCGTCGTGTGAGACGCCGAATGAGCGGACCAGAAACTGGCCGAGGCAAATCTCGCCGCCCGTGGCGATCTCCACGGTCCGTGGAAGTTCGCCGCGCAGGTTTGCGGCGGTAAGCGTTGGCCGGTTTGCGATCACCGGAGCCGCGAACCGCGAACTTAGAGCGGGGGCGCCGCGCACGTGGTCATCGTGCTCGTGGGTGATCAGGATACCGGCCAGGTGGCCGGAAGTGATTCCGCGACGCTGGAGCGCTGCGCCGAGAGTTCGGCCGGAGAGTCCGGCGTCGATCAGCAGTCCCTCGCCGCCAGCCTTTATGAGGACCGCGTTTCCATTGCTTCCGCTGGCAAGGGAGTGAACTTCAATCTGCAAGAGTGTGTTCGCCCAATCTTCAACACTGAATATGAGACTTGACGTCCTATAGAGGGCTGTTCGGTTCGGAACCGCCATCGAGCTCTACCTGAACGTTAGCCGGCGCGAACAGATATACCTTTTCGCCGACCCGATCGACCGAGCCATCCATGGCATAAGTGACGCCGCTGAGAAAATCGATAATCCGCTCGGCCATCTGGGGCGACGCCTTTTCCAGGTTTACAATCTGCTGCTGGCCGATCTTCAATCCGTCCGCCGCTATCCGGGCGTCGTTGAATACGGACGCATTTTGCCGTACGGCGATTCGAACGCCGCGCACGGTATCGAGACGGATCGATGTGCGGCGGCGGGAGTCCACGAACGGCGACTCCGTATCCGGTTCTTCATAGTCATCTATTCCAAAGACGCGCTCTCGAAGCCTCGCCCAGATACCCTTGGATTGTGGCGCCTCGTCATAGGCCTGATTAGTGCTCATTTCAAGTTCCTTGCGCCGAAGATGGCCGTACCGATTCGAACCATATTGGAGCCTTCTTCGATGGCCGTCTCAAAATCTCCGGACATGCCCATTGAAAGTGTGTGCCGATACTCGGCAGGGAGCCGATCGAAGAGTCCTTTCAATTGCGCCAATTGTACCCGAATCACGCTCTGCGATGCGGTAAAGGATGCCATCCCCATGAGCCCCCGAAGCTCGATGCCGGAAATTCCGGCCACCTCACCGGCAAAGTCCAGCGCGGCATCCGGCGAAACTCCAAACTTCGTCGCGGACTCATCAAGCTTGACCTCAACCAGAACGGGCTGCCGATTCCCGGCCGTCAATGCCCTCCTCCCTAATTCGATCGCAAGCTCGCGAGAATCTATGCTATGGACCAGCGCAAAATGCCCGGCGACATACTTCGCTTTGTTGGTTTGCAAGTGACCGATGAAGTGCCAGTGAACGTCCGTTCCGAACTTAGGTATCTTATCCCGGACTTCCTGGTAATAGTTCTCCCCGAAATCCCGCACGCCCGCGTCGAAAGCCTCCCGCATGTAATGAACCGGAATGGTCTTGGTGACTGCGACCAGCGCAATATCGTCCACGCTCCGCCCGGACCTCCGGGCCGCCGCACAGATTCATTCGCGCACGCGTTCAATGTTGTCTGGTATTGCGCTCATAGTTACATTCCGGAACACTTCAACCCTGCGAAACCGACTCGTGCTATAATTCCCCGATAGGAGAATAGATTTATGCCGTTCAAAGTCCGTTGGGTGATCCCCGCGGCGGTTGTTATTCTCGTTTGCGCCATAGGCATAGCCGACCCATTACGTGACTCGAAGCCTGCTTCGCTGGCATATCGTCTCACGCCGGGCCAACCGCTCAGTTATCGTCTTGTGGCCAATATTAAGGCGCATATGCCGTTCCTCGATAGCCCAAAACCGATCGATCTGGTGGGCACGCTGACCGTCGTTTACCTGGCGTCGCCAAGAACGCTTCTGGCCGACGGCACCTCGGACGTCGAGCTGACGGTCGATTCCGTGGAGCTCATGTTGGGAAGCGGTAAGGATCGGTTTGAATTCCCAATTCCATTCGAAGACGTGCAGAAAATGCTGAACCAAACAGTCACGATCACTCGTCTCGGCGAGATCAAGAAGGTGGCCGGCGGAGGTCCTCCCCCGTTCAGCATAAGCATACCCGGCATCGATCCCACGCGGCTTTACGCAATGCTTTTCCCAGTCGTATTTCGGCCTGGACCTGTGAAGGCCGGTGATCGATGGACTTTTAAGAATGATTTTCTTGGCGGAGCGAGCGCGAAACCGTCGTTTGCCGTTACCGTATTACCCTCGGGAATCGATGACCCAGTCGCCTCGGCGAGGCTTGAAGAAAAGTTCTCCCTGCCGGTCGACATGAAGCTGGACAAGGATAAGAAGCCCATCACGGATGGCGCGGCGCCCCACTGTACTCGGAAAGGTGTTATTGGCGGAAGCGGAAGACTTCTATTCGACAACGCGGGCGGCTGCTTTCGCAAGAGCGCATTCCAGATCCGGGCCGATGTTACTGAAAAGCTCGTCGGACCGCCAACCACCCCCGATGAACCTAAGGAGATCGTGACCGCCGTCAAAGTTGATGTAAGCGTCGACCTCATGCCTGTTGCCCATATGAGCGAAAAACCGGCCGTGGATAAAAAGGACAAGCCATGAAGTTTCGCGCGCATCAAACCGCTCTCTACCTGGTTCTGGCGCTGGGTTTCGTTCAATCTGTTGGTATCGCGAGCTGCGTCCTTCCCGCGAAATCGGGCGTGACGCTCGCTGACGACGAATACAACTTTATCCGCGTGTATAAGTCCGGTGATGTGGATAAATACCGGACCAAAGTCAAGGTCGAGGGTACCAAGGGAACCATCGAGATAAACCTCGTAACGACCGATACCGTCAAGGACGTAAAGTCCGACGGCTCATACGTGATCCAGACAAAGATCGATTCCGGCACCCTGACGATCGGAGAATCTACCAATCCGTTTGCCGGAGTTGGCCAGACGATCAGCACAACTTTTGATCGCACAGGGAAGATGCAGAAAACCGATTCGGCCTCCAGTGGCCGTGGTGGTGGGGTTGCCGAACTGATTGGCATTACGCGCCTTAATTTCACCTCCACCGACGGCCTGAAAATGGGTGAGACTCGAAAGTTCGAATTGGCCCTCGGGGAGAGCGGCTCGCAGAAGGCGGTGGGTTCGATCAAGGTTGTAAAGCTCGAAAAGCCTGGGAACGAGGTCAAGGTCGAGTCCGTAAAGGTACAGACGACCGCGGTCGTCTCAGGCAAAACCACGCCCGGAGAAAAACCCGTAAGACTGGATACGACGTCATTGGTCGATCCGAAATCGGCGGTCGTCTACAAGTTAACAGGTTCCGTTTCCGATCTGCCACTCGGCACATTGGGATCGGGCAGAGTAGCCTTTGACCGTGTACGATTGGAAAGCCAATCGCCGTAGCATTCCCACATTTCGCGAAATAATCCGTGTGTTTTGAATAATCTCATGGAGGACACCCAATGAAATCGCTGCTTAGAATTCCTCTCGCTGCCTGCCTCGCCATCTCGTTTTCTGGTATTGCCCAGGCGGTGGCGGATGAAAAAACGGTGCCGCTCACCCGAACTGCGAAAGAAGGCGACGTCGTCCGGTATAAAGCGACCATCAATGCAAACGTGCTTGGGATGGATGTTGTCGTAACACGCAAGTACAAAAACACCGTCAAAGAGATCCGGAAGAACGGTGAGATCGTCGTTATTCAGAAGGATGAAGGAACGACGATCAGCTTTGGGGGAATGGAACAGCCGCCGCAAGACCCCACGCCGGATATCACCGAGGTGCGTGACAAGCTCGGTAAGTTGATAGAAATAAAGCTGCCTGAAGCGATGGGCGTCTTCACACCAGAGGTCCAGCTTCTTATGGCCAGGACCAGCGAACCGCTCTTTACCGACAAGCCGGTCAAAAAGGACGACACCTGGCAGGTCGAGCTCGAAAACCCGGTTGTCAAGGGCAAAAAAGTTACCGTTAAGGCGGCATATCTGGGTTCAGACAAAGTGGACGGCAAGGATCTCTGGAAGGTCAAGCAGTCGATGGAGGCCGATACCAACTCCGAAGCTAAGAAGGTAAGCGGCGAATTCACAGCTTGGCTCGATCCCGATAAAGGCAGCACGGTGAAAGCTGAAGGCTCGATGAAGGATCTGCCGATCTCCGTAAATGGCGCCGAGCTGCTCATGTCGTACACCATGAAGATCGAAACCGTCAAGGGTGACAAGTAGACCTTGCGGTCCGTGCATCCGGTCGGAGGGAAATCGGGAAGGGCGGTTAGAGTCATAATGATCATTCGAACGCTGGCCCTCTGTGCGGCGATTGCAGCGGCATGCGCGCATAAGCAGGAAGCGATCCAGCTCCGGTACAAATTCAGCCCAGGACAGACCGATCGATATCAGATCGATCTTTCCGTACTAACCACCACTCCCGATCAGCCCCCAACCGGCAAGCCAATTCCACTGCGCGGCGGCGGTACGAGTGTCGTCAAGATCGAAAAGGTCGAGCCGGACGGAAGCGCGCAGGTTATCGCGACTATGGAGAATTTTCGAGTCGGCGGACGGCCGACTATAGACGGCGCTCAAACGTCTAAATACACGCTTAGCGCTCAGGGCATTGCGACCGATCCCGGGCCTGCGAAACCGGTCGACAAGGGGCAAAAGTCCGTAGATCCACGCGTCCTTGCCAGGCTGTGTACGATCTTACCTCCAGGTCCGGCGAAGCCCGGGGACAGTTGGAAGAACCAGGTTCCGGACCCGCTCAGCGGAGGCGGGTCCGTTCAGGTTATTGGGCGCTTCTTCCGGATGGAAACCCTTGATGGTGTGGAAACGGCGCGGGTCCATCAATCGATGTCGATACCGATGGTGGTCGAGATGGCTGTGGCGGGGTCGAAGAATGTCGTCAAGGTGACCGGCAGCGTAACGATCAGCTCCGCCATCAATTTTGATCCCGCAGCGGGTAAGGTGCTCCGATCGAGCGTCTCCGGTCACGGTGTGCTGAGGGCCATCTCGGAAGGCGCCGCGCCTTCTCCAGATGACCCGCCGTCTCTGGATTTCAAGGTCGACGTCGTCGCCACGCTCGTCCATTAACGGAACAGATGCAGCCCGCAGACGAACAATGTCAGAAGAGCGCCTCCCCAATGAAATCCGTACCCGCGCGGACGAACTTCGAACCCAATTAAACCGCCATAACTACCTATACTATGTCCTCGATCAGCCCGAGGTCTCGGACGAGGCATACGATAAGCTCCTCCGCGACCTCCAGTCGCTCGAGGAGAGCTATCCGGAGCTGATCACCCCGGAATCACCCACCCAACGCGTTGGCGTCGAGGCCGTCACGACCTTTGCGCCGGTGGACCACCGTGTCGCCATGCTCTCGCTGGGAAATGCCTTCGGCGAGCAGGAGCTGCGGGAGTGGGATAAGCGCGTCAAGCGATTCGTCGGAATGCCGGAACACGAGGACATCGAGTATGCGGCCGAGCTAAAGCTGGATGGACTTTCGGTCTCATTGACCTATGAGAATGGCAAACTAACGACGGGTGCAACGCGCGGCAGCGGCCTGACCGGCGAAGACATAACGCCGAATGTCCGTACGATCAAAGCGATTCCGCTCACGCTGCGAAAATCCCAGCATCCAATTCCTGAGCTGATCGAGGTTCGCGGCGAGATCTTTCTAACCCACGGGGAGTTCGCGCGAATAAACGCCGACCAGGAGGAGTCGGGCAAACCGACTTTTGCAAATCCGCGCAATGCGGCCGCGGGTTCGGTCCGGCAGAAAGACCCGAAGATCACGGCGAGTCGAAATCTGGACGCCTATTTCTATGGAGTGGGCGCCTGTGCGGGACACAACTTCGAAAACCAGTATGAGCTGTTAAGTACCTACAAAGAATGGGGTCTACGCACCAATCCGAATGTGCGCGTCTGCGAGAATATCGAAGAAGTGCTGGAGTTCACCGAGGAGTGGGCGGTCAAGAAGTCCGGGCTGAAGTACGACATCGACGGCGTTGTGGTAAAGGTCAACTCCGCGCACCTTCAGCGCGAGCTCGGTTACGTAAGCCGAAGCCCGCGATGGGCCATTGCTTTCAAATATCCCGCACTTCAGGCCCGCACGACGGTCGAAGACATCGTCGTTCAGGTCGGGATGACGGGCGCGTTAACTCCCGTGGCTATGCTCACGCCCGTTCCGCTGGCCGGGGTGATCGTAAGCCGCGCTACGCTCCATAACGAGGACGAGATCCGACGGAAGGATGTGCGGGTTGGAGATACGGTTGTCGTCCAACGAGCAGGCGAGGTCATCCCGGAAGTCGTGGAGGTCGTGGTCTCCGTGCGGAAAGGGACTGAACAGCCATTCGCCATGCCCACGGAGTGCCCTTCGTGCGGAACAAAGGTGATCCGTCCCGAAGGTGAGGCGGTCATTCGCTGTCCGAATCCTGCCTGCCCGGAGAAATCACGGCAGAGGCTCCAACACTTCGTCTCTCGCAATGCAATGGACATCGAGAGTCTCGGAGGTAAGCGCATCGATCAGCTCATCGACGCCGGACTCGTGAGATCCGCCGCCGATCTCTATCGGCTGACGATGGATTACCTTCTGCCCCTTGAGAGGATGGGCGAGAAGCTGGCTGCGAACATCTTGCAGTCCATTGAGGACAGCAAGGAACGGCCGTTGAACCGCCTGCTCTTCGCATTGGGGATACGACATGTCGGCGACCACACGGCCGATGTCCTGGCCGAAAATCTGGGATCGCTCGACCGCGTGATGAACGCGTCCGTGGACGAGCTTAGTGCGATCCATGAGATCGGGCCGACTATGGCTGAGAGTATCGCCGCATACTTTTGCGACGAAGACAATCGCCAGATGGTAGAGGATCTCAGAGCCGCCGGTGTGACACCCAAGGAAGCAGAAGGCGCGCCGAAATCCGATCTTCTTGCCGGCAAGACCTTCGTCTTCACGGGAACGCTCACCAAGTTCTCCCGCGAAGAAGCCGAGCGCACCGCCAAACAGGCCGGCGCTCGTGTCTCCGGCAGCGTAAGCAAGAACACTAGCTATGTGGTCGCCGGGGCGAATGCGGGATCCAAGCTCGCAAAAGCACAAGAACTGGGTGTGCCGGTGATTACGGAGGATGAATATTCGGAAATGCTGAAGAAAGAATGACCGAACAGAGCATATGACGGAGACTAAGGCTGCGAATGACTGTAACTTCTTTCCCCGTCTATTCGCCAAATGTGAGTGTCACTGTGCCGTTCTCAGGCGTGCAGCAATCACTGTAGCGCTCCCGTGTTTCTCAGAAAATGAAGATTCCGCTTATCGTCTCCGTTATTCTCTGCCTGGTGGTGAGTTTCTCAGCGACTGCCTACGAAGACCTCATTTCTGTTGGCCGCGGCCCGCTTACCTTCCCGGAGATCGCACAGAAGCTTTCGACCGGCGTACGGACTGTTGATTGTGCTTCAGGCCTGCGCGATCGCGCGGCGTTCTTGTGCCTGAAGGAGCGATCGTGGGACGACGTAAAAACCCTCCTCGAACGTGGATTGGACCTTCGCATCACTCCAAAGTCCGATACGCCGGGCCACTGGACGCTCGATCGCGACCCCGACACCGCAAAGCGTGAACGGAGCTGGCAGATAAGGCTCGCGGCCGCACTGAGGAACGAGCTGAATCGCAAGATTGGCGCCAGCCCCAATCTGATTGAACCCTACGCAGCAACTTACGAGCGCCAGCGGGAGCTTTGGCAGCTCGCGAAACGAAGCTCGGAAGGCGATAAGAGCACCGACGCGGTATATGCTGCCCGTCAGTATAATATGGCCGCATCGATACGGTCGCCCGCCGCCTGGATAACGGCGCGAGTATTTGCACATGGATTATCGGGCGACATCACGGACACGTTCAAACACGATCGGCCGTATAGTCGTGTCGAACTTCGAGAGTTCTTCGATCCCGAATCCGCTCATGCGGTTTGGGCTGCCATGCAAAGTTTCGGCGGTCTCGGCGAGCCAGATCGGGCGCTCTCACAAATCCTGGACGATCATCCACTTCCCGACGACCTCGTCGCATACGTGGTTATCCGCTTTGATGCCTTGAGCTTCTCACTGACCCTTAGGACCGCGATCTTCGGGTCGGGGAAGTTGGTGGAAAGTGGCGGTATGCGCTGCACCGCCGGTCCCATCGGCGGTGACTCCGTCTTTAAGGGGTACCACAGTGACAAGTCGGATATCCATTTCGCCGGACTCGGGTCGGAAGCCGTCAAGTGGCTGGACGCTGAACGCGCCTCCACGACCGCGTTCCTTACGAGTGAGACCGCGCGCAGGTCGTTCACAGTCAAAACGAGCACTGCGATTCACGATATGTCGTCGGTGCTGGAAGCATGGTGCAACGGCTCTGAGGGCGAGGCCGTCATGGAGCTGTGTCCACACCGCGAAACGCTGGGAGCCTGCAGTGTCAAGAAGTTCGAGCTACAGCCCGGCGCTCGTTACACACTGTCGGACATCCTCAAGCCTGAAACCATCTGGACCGTGCACGACCGAAACGGCGTTTTCCTCGTGAAGAATCAATTCGCCTTTGTAGACAGATTGCGCGATTACCCCATGTCCGCGTACCTCACATTGGAACGAAATTGGCGAAAGAACGGCGGGCGCGAGAGTCGGATACAAGAGCTCTCACTGGATGATCTGAGTGAATATGCCCGGAGCGTTACTGCGGAACAAGCAGCCGGGTGGCGTGCTAGCCTAAGAAATGACTATCGTGGATTGGCCATACATCGCGTTGCTGTTGCACTGCCGGGTCTCCTGTTATTGAGCCATCTGAATGAGAAGCAGCGAAGCGAACTATCTCGCGCGATGACGAATGGCGAGTCATACCAAGTCGCATTGAATAAGTGCCCATCCGCCGTGTTCCACACGGTCCTGGGGTTATATCACTCGGCATACGGAGACAGCCCAGTGCTGCTACACCCGGGTTTTGGCGATCTCGTTCGATCGAGCCTTCTTCGGGTAAGCGTAGGAGGTAATTCGGACGCTCATGTACATCACCTGCAGGGCCAACTTATCCCGTCCGACCTGCCGCCGGAGTGGAAGGGCTACGATCTATTCGACGAATCGCCGCTCTGCCGGTGGCCTTAATCCGACAGGGAAGTTCAATGAGGAATGTCCCACGAATTGTACTGCGATGGACCGCTGTACCCAGCCTGCTCATCGCCCTGTGGTTCGTCTGGCCGCGCCCGCCGAAATTGATGGATCGCGCCAGGAAAGTTGCATCCGTCAAGGGATGGATGATCGATCGGGGCCCGGACGCCTGTATGGCCTGGGGATGGATTTCGGACCGCGAATTGATCTTTCTCCGCCAGAATGGCCCGCGACCGGCGTTCTACAGGCATGATATCGTGACGGGCGTGGAGTCCTCAATCCCCGCCTTGACAAAGCTCTTCCTCACGACCGGGGCCGATCCCGACGGAATCCAGGTCGCGCCGGACGGGCAGTACGTTCTCTGGAACGGATATCATGCCGAAGATGGAAGGATCGTTGGCGCTCGCATAGACGGCGGCGAATTCTTCCGTGGCCCGAATGGACTTCGCGGATTTGCCCGCTGGCTCGGAGACAGCCGCCACTGGTTCGAGCTGGGTATGAAAGTATCGGTGTTTGCCGATGCGCGGATTTGTTCGATAGCGGCCGGCGGGTCGAGTGCCAGGATTAATATCCGCGCGGCGCATCCGATTAACAACAGCAGCTCATATGGCGGTAACGAGATTGTCCGAGGCATCCAGGGCAGCTGTGACAGAATTCTAACTAACGATTGGAGCTATCGAGCAATAACGACATCGACACGAGTATCCATATCCGAACTCAATCTCGCATCCGGCTTCTCGCCCACGCGGACATACAGCGTCCAAATCCCACAAGGACGTTATGCTTGCGATGTGATCACGGCGCCTCGTGGTGATCAAATCGCCTGGAAGTTTGCATTCGAAAACCACGAAGGGGTGATTGATGTCTTAAGCAGATGGCTGCCGCGTTTCAGAGCGCCCTGCCAGACGGTGGCATTGTATGTCAGCAGCGTGAATGGCAGCAATATGCACGATCTGGGCCGGATGGAATCGATCGATAATAAGTCGGACGAGGTTTTCATGCGCGAGCCCGATTACATCAAGTGGACTCCCGACGGAAAGCACCTTTCGTTCATCTATCGAGACTCACTTTATCTTGTCTCCACGGAGTAATCCAGCAGCTTTGGTCTTAATCCCGCATGGTCTCCGGATCGACCCCGATCGAGTGGCACCACTCCCGGTAAGCCGCCGGAGCGATCTCGCTGGGTTTGATCTCGCTGCGGCCGCCCCAGAAGACATTGGTGTATGAAACGTGAATGCCCACGGACTCAAGGTGCGCATCGATCGCCGCTTTATGGGCAAGGAGAAGCTGCTTGTCCGTCCCATGGGCGACCCCCATCACGTTTACGTTTCCGAACTCCGGGCCGGCCTCCCGCCAGTACGCGTGGGTCATGATGTGGAATCGGCCGACTTCCCGGCCCGCATCGATCTCCCGGCCCTCCGGTACGGCCCAGTGGAAGAGCGCGTTGAAACGCGTCACGCGCTCGCCCGTGCTGAGCGGCTTGAAATGCTCCAGGAAAGTCGAGAACCGGCCGATCACGCCTCGTTCATTCAGGCCGCGGGCGACCTCACAGAACTTCCCGAGCGAAACGCCGGCTTCTTCAGCGCGACTCGCCCAAATATCGCGCCGTATCTCTTCTGGGTTAAACTCCCTTTTGAGGGTCATTAGCACATCCCATTCCAATCCGCTCAGCTCCACGATCTCGGTATCGAGGACCTCTGCAGGAACCTCCGCCTTGCTGCCGGGCTGCATCCCTTTTCGCCGAACGTGCCCGACGCCAAGTGCGAATAGCCGCTTCGCCGGCAGGAGCTTGTAAGTATCGGCGCCGGTAAGGCGGCAGAGCAGGTCGCAGTGCTTCTCGAGCGAGTAGCCCTGGGGAACCTTCAGCGTCGTCCATAGCCGGTACCGCGCGCCGGCGATATCCGCGTCGGTCGAACGGATCACCACGTGACCGGAGAAGGGATCGTTCCGGAACATATACTCGAACGCCCCGTCCAGCCTGTCCGGCGGCACAACCCACGCAACGAGCGCCCCCTTAGCAAGGTTGGTCGCCATGAGTGTCTGGCGTACGCGCCGGATGGTCCCGGCCCGCAGCATGGCCGCGATCCGCTCAATGACCGTGTCCACGTCGATCCCCGACAGCCGAGCGATCTCGCCCATCGGATCATCCTGGAAACCGGCGATTTTATCCTCGGACACCGCGAGTATCGCCGCGTTGATCGTATCGCCGATATTCACCGGCACCAGCATCTCAATCATTTCTTATTGTCCCAATACCCGATTCCTCAACACCGAATACCCAATACCCAATACCCTCTGCTCACAAAAAACGCCCGCCGTTGGGCGGGACGGATTTGAGGCGCCGAGCGGAATCGAACCGCTGAATAAAGGTTTTGCAGACCTCTCCCTTAGCCACTTGGGTACGGCGCCCTGCCGACGTTCTATTCTAGCACAGGGTAGCATGCGAGCGGAAGGGGTTACGCCGCACGGGGCACGGCGGGATCCGCGGTCTCTTCCTCCGGCCGCACGGCGTCCGCCAGGCGGCCGAGCTTTCGTTCTGTCTTGTCGCCGAACATGTGCGCGTCGGCGCTGGAGAGGAGGGCGGCGCAGTCGTCGCCGTCGTTCGGGAAGCAGGCGAAGCCGACACTCACACCAAGGTGCAGGCTGCCAAGCTTGGGATGGACCAGACCCGGATCGTATTTTGCGACGGCCGCCTGTAGGCGGTCGCTCATTGCTTCGGCGTCTTCCGCGCCCGCGTTCTGAAGAACGACGAGAAATTCATCCCCACCGTACCGGGCGACGATATCGTCTGTCCGCACGGTCTCTTTGAATATCCGGCTCAGGTCGCAAAGGACCTGGTCGCCCTTCTGGTGCCCGAAGTTGTCATTGATCGGCTTGAAGCTGTCAAGATCCAGGCAGAGCAGCGCAAATCGGTCCACTTCCCGACCGCCGCTGACCGCGCGCAGCCGATCGGCGGGCGTGGTAATCTGGTCCGTTTGAGCCTTGCCATCCGGGTCGTCCTCCACCCGCTCATAAGCGGAACAGCGTGCCTCGACGTACTGAGTCAAGTAACGCAGGTTGTGAAGACCAGTCAGCGGATCGGTGAACGCGTGACTTCGGGTCCGGTCGAACAGTACTCCGTTGTACAGCGCCATGGCTGCGCGCTCGGCGATCGTTTCCAGGAATTCCCTGTCGTGGACGCCGAAGGCAAACCGCTCGGAATGGTAGAGGTTGATCGTCCCGAGGTTCTCTCCCTGGTGGACGATTGGGACGATCAGCGCCGCCTCCAAGGCAAACCATTGGGCCGTCGGAGACCCGTTCAGCAGCAGATCGTCCTTATCGTAACTGCCATGATATGTCTCACCCGTCTCGGCGACCTGATATGTTGTGCTCGCGGAACCTACGGGACAGCATCCTTCGAAGAACTCGCGATTGAGGCCCACGGCCGCCCGAACGGCAAGATGCCGGTCATCGCCCTCGCGCAGCAAGAACAGGCAGGCCGTGCCGGGCAGCAGTCCCTCCAGCTTGCGCGCAAGGATGTCGAGCGTTTCCTGAAGCCCAAGGCTGGTCGACAACGTTTGGGCGACCTCGTAAAGAGCCCACAGCTCGGACGATGCTCGTTGGATGTCGCGCGCCGCCTGGTCGGCCTTGCTGGAGCCCGGTGTACCCGTGTGCGACTCCGACATCGCCAGCGACCCGATTCCTTCCCGGGCCATCTCCTGTACGATATCGTCGATCACCTCCAGAAATGCCTGCACGACCTGGGGATCGAAATGTGATCCGGACCCGTCTTTGATCTCGGCGATAGCTCGGTCGTGGCTCCACGCACCTCGATAAGATCGAATAGATGTAAGGGCGTCGTATACGTCTCCCACGGCAAGGATTCTGGCGGTTAGGGGAATCTTGTCGCCTTTGAGCCCCTCCGGATAACCGGAACCGTCCCAGCGCTCGTGGTGGTATTTCACCACCGGCAATACGGGCCATGGAAACTCCACTGGGTCGAGGATCGCCGCGCCAATTTCTGGGTGCTTTTTGATCTTGGCGAACTCGTCATCCGTCAGCCGGCCGGGTTTCAATAGCACGTATTCCGGTACGCCCAGCTTGCCGATATCGTGAAGCAGCGCTCCGGTGTTGAGACCCTCCATGTCTGTATCGTTCAACCCCATATTCTTCGCGGTTGCCACCGCATATCTCTGCACCCGAAGAATGTGCTGATGCGTGTATTGATCTTTGGCGTCAATCGCGAGAGCAAGGCTCTTGATGGTCGCAAGATAGAGGTCGGCAAGGTGGGCTTGGCTCACTTGGAGCTCTTCTATATGCTCCTGCTTTTCCTGGGCACGGGCGATATAGATCGCGTACGACTGGTATGTCAGATATGTGATCGGCGCACCCATGATAAGCATGGGGGCGATCTGGTTCTTGAAGAGAACGCAGGCAAGCGTACTTATCGACGCGCCCGCAAAATAGCTTGGCGCCGTCCAGAGGAAGGTATCGGTCCAAACCTTGCGAATCCGCTGGCCGCCGCAGAGCCCGATGATGGTTGCAACGCCACCCGTATTGATGGCGTAATAGGCGAGGCAGCTTGCGCCCACTGCGGGAATGGATTTGACGTCCAGCCCGTCCCCGTTGATCCATACGAAAACGATCCCGGCCATCCATGTCTCTACCGCGTTGAGCGAAACGTTGAAAAGCAGCTGGTGTGCAAGCTGACGCCTCGGATAAATGCATCCTGAGAGCGTACTTACCACACCGACGATAAGTCCGGCGTGCGGTCCCATTCGGAGTATTGCCGCGAACGTAATGGCGAAACCGAGAGACATGGAACCAACATTCGCCGCGATGGGATGTCGGATGAGTTGAACTTTACGGCTGCCAACGAGGACTGCGAGAGCGAGAAAGAGGCCGAGCTCCCAAAGTCGCTGGCCTTGGATTGGTGAATGAGAAAGTCCCGCCCAAGCGGCAACTCCGAGGCCGGCAAGATAGATTGCGGAAAGGAACCGCTTCGCTGTAGTTGGAAGACTCTGCATTCACAGGTCCTATGGATTGACCGGACCTGTCCGCGAGGACGATCCGGCGTGGGCTGCCTCAATATTCACGTGACGCTCCAGCCCGCTTGGACAACGGGATTTTCCGCGTCCACGCATTTCTTCCACGAAAGCCGGCAAATTCGCCATGTAAACTGCTCGCATATTGACGAGTGCTGCTCGTGCTTTACGGCTCAACATAGAGATCTCATAGTAGTCGCTAACGAAATACCAGCTTCTCCCCTTCGACGGTAAGAAGGTGTACCAACGCTCAAACGCGAAGTCTGTCAAATCCCTACGCTCCGGCTGCGAAACCGGAATTGTGGTCGACCTGTAATCTCATTTGGAAATATCATGAGTCCAGGAGGATGCAATTGGAGCGAATTGTGCGTTTATTGCCGGTCATCTTCGGTTTGCTCTTATCTACCGGCGCCATTGCGCAGACTTCGTTGGATGAAGGGCGTAAGCTCTATAAATCCGGAAAGTACGCGGAGGCAGCGGCCAAACTAGAGCAGGCTGCAAAAGAGGATCCCAAGGATGCCCAGGCGTGGTGGCAGTTGAATTTCGCCTATCACAAACTGAACCGTGACGCGGACTCACTAAAAGCCGTTCAAAAGGCGGGAGAGGCCGACCCGTCGCACGGATTCGCGTCCGACCCGGCCAAGTATGCCCAAATCCTTGCCGATCGGCAGCGGAGCGCCGGCACGGCGGCGACTGGACAGGCGGCCGGGACCGGTCAGCCGTCGTCCGGGCGTACTGGCCCGACTTCTTCCGGGTCCGGGTCCGGCAACCTGACGCAGCAGCTTGTAAATGGAGACGTCTACGTTCAGCCGGGGATAAATGTCGATGTCGAACGTTTGCGCCAGGTGACGCGGGAGCTGCGCCCAACCGTCGTGAAGATCGTTGTCTTCAACTCACGGTCCAACTCGCGGACGCTCAGCAGTGAGGCCGACAAGGTCCGGCGGTTCCTGAAGAGCGAGATCAATCAGGGACATGGATATGTCATCGCGGCGAGCCGCTCGGCGGTCGCGGTCTCCTCCGACTCTATCAACAGGAATGACCTGAAGCAGTTAACCGACCAGGTCGCACCCTCAATGGCGGCCGGGGACTACACTGGCGGTCTGGAACGGCTGGCGCGAGGGCTTGTGAAGGAACGGGCTCGAACAGAAGCCCCCGTCAGCGTAACACTGGGTGGTATCCCGACCGTACAGCACGGTCCGAATTGGATGCTGATATTTCTGGGAATTACCGCGGTGGTGGTCGTAATATGGCTGATTGCTCGATCGGCCGCGAACAGCCGGGCAATGGGCGCGCGAAAGGAGCCGTTGGAACGGCTGCGCAGCGAAGTCATCAGCCAGATGAATTACCTGGACGACAGCCTCACGATGGCAAGCGCCGCCGCTCAGCCCGGCATTCGTGCAGCGCGTGTTGCCGCGGGCTCCAAACTGGACGAAGCGAGCCGGATCATGGCACACGCAAAGTCGGACCAGGAGCTCATGCGGGCGCAGAATCTCCTGGATCAGGCGCAGGCGGATGTCGCGCGGGGTCGGGCGGTATTGGAGGCACCAGCCGGTGCAGTCGCGGGCGCAGGCGCAGCGGTTTCGACGTCGTCTCCTCCCGCTGTACAGACGAGCGCCCAAACGGACTGGAGCAGCGTTCCGCAGGATGACAAGGGTGTCTGCTTCTTCTGCTCGCGGCCCTCTTTATTGAGCGAACTCACGCCGGTCACCGTGAACCTGGACGGCCAGCAGCAAAAAGTGCTGGCGTGTCCGACTGATCTTGCGACAGTCAGGTCGGGCCAAACCCCTCAGATCAGGGCATTTCAGGAGGGCAGCAGATATGTCCCGTGGTACGCCTATCAGAACTACGATCCGTATCGAGATTATTATTCCAGGGGATACGGCGGAGGCTCTCTGCTCACGGACATGATCATGTTCAGCGCGATCGACAACATGTTTTGGAACTGGCATCATCCGATGGGATGGGGATGGGGCGGATACGGCGGTTATGGCGGCGGCAATACCTACGTTTTCTATGGCGACCATCCGCAGTATCAAGACTACTACAGCCACCACGCCGCGTCGTCCGGTGACTTCGACAGCACTCCCGCGGATGCCGGTGGAACGGACTTCCTCGACTCGACGGGAGGCGATCTCGGTGGGGGCGCGGGAAGCACAATTGGTAGTGATCATTCGTAGCGAGGTCGCATGCGCCACTCCCGAATCCTGTTTTACGCCGTTAACGGTCTGGGGCTCGGTCACGTAACACGGCTGTTGGCGATTGCGCGCAAAGTTCGAGAACAATTGCCAGAGGCGGAGATCGTGTTTCTAACGTCTTCGGAGGCCGAGGACGTGATCTACCGCGAGGGATTCGCGGCGTTCAAAGTACCCTCGAAGACACTCCGGGCCGACGGACGCATTCGCGCGGCCACATATGCGCGAATGCTCCAAACAGTCACGCTGAACCTCCTGGCCTCATTCCATCCCCACGTACTCGTTGTCGATACCTTTCCGGCGGGGACAATCCAAGAATTGCTCCCGGTCCTTCGTTGGGATTCGCGCAAGGTCTTCGTATTTCGGGTTCAGCGCCCGGACGTTGCGCGAACACCGCTCATGCAAAACGCGCTTCAACTGTACGAACTTGCGATCATTCCCCATGATGAAGGTACGGAAGACGTTCCCCTGCCGGAAGGTCTCAACCGAGTCTGGACCGGTCCCATCCTGATACGCGACCGTTCGGAAGCCAAATCGCGGGAAGATTCCCGTGCCACTCTTGGACTGCCACCGGAAGGCAAGATCGTCTACGTCTCATTCGGCGGCGGCGGCGACGCGGAGGCGGACCGCGCTCTAGAGACAACGATCGATAGCCTGCGGGGAATGCGGGACATCCACCTCGCCGTCGCCCATGCCCCACTCTTCCGCAGACACGTCCTCCGGTCCGAGGGCGTTACGCCCATCAGCTACTACCCCATGGCCGAGTTATACCCGGCCTTCGACGCCGCGATCTCGAGTGCCGGTTACAACACCGCTATGGAGCTCCTGAACCACGGGGTTCCGACCGCCTTCGTTCCGTTCGCTCGTCAGGTGGATGATCAGGAAGCGCGGGCAAGTCAGATGGAAACCATCGGCGCGGGGATCATGTTGTCCTCATTGGAACCGGATGCGATTCGGGAGGCTGTCAACCAATTGGTCGCCCCTGCGCGTTCTCAGGAGATTCGCGATGCCGCAGCTCGCATGGTTCCGACCAATGGGGCCAACAAGGCGGCTGAAGCCATCCTCCGCCTGCTCGGCTGACATCCGATTCCGATCTCTCCCCGTCCAAGCCGGCAGCACGTTTTACGTGCACGCCGCGGGAAGGTCTAGCCTGAATTATTCATTAACCCTTTGCAGCGAACGCGGCGCTGTCCCGTTCACCTGTGCGACGTGAATAATCCGGGCTAGGCACGAAGCTCACGCTAATGTTCGAAGAGCTGAGGGCAGAAACGTCGAATTGGTTGGCCGCGGGTCACGGCGCGGCCAACGCCGGTTTCAAAGTCCAGGCTTGTAACCGGGCTTGTTCCATTACTTTCGGCGCGCGAAAACCTTCTCGGTGGATGATCCAGCCACCGAACAGGTCGGGTGTGTCCTCGGCCACGTGGCGCTCGGGAAGTACGCGAACGTGCCTGCCAACCGTTATCCCATCCTGTACCGGAAGCTTGCCGTGAACGCGATAGTAGCTCCATGCAGCGGCCAAGCCCCGTAGGAAATCCGCGGGTGGCATAGGGTCCGGGCCGATGAAGACGCGGGCCGGTACGCGATGTTCGGTTTGAATGAACTGGTGAACGTCGCGCGCAGCGTCGCGGAAGGCAGGCCATTTGATTTCTGATGTGGGGGAATCCTCTTTCGTACTTCTATCCGGTCCGAGTAAACCGGCCGCTTTGAGTGGGAACACCGGAGCGCGCCCGTCGATCACGTCGTTGACAGCTCGTGTCAGCAACTCGAACTGATCTGCCACCGAATAGGCGCGGCTGCCAATCCGCTGAAAATCGACCCACCCGTTACTGAGAATACGCCGGGCCATCTCGTCGAGGTCGGCCGCGCTCGCGCCCTCGGTGCGCACGAGGTCCGGATAGAGGACCGGCAGGTCGCTGGCGGTGATCCAGCGTACGCCCGGGATTTGCCGGATGTGGTCGATGTACTCGGCGAACCGCTTGAACGCGGCCTCTGTTTCCTGGGCTGTGCGCTGGGGCGGAGCCTTCCATTGCTCGCGGGGCGGATTCGCCCCCCGGGCGAAGTTCACGCCATCCCAGAACTGCTTGTGCACCCATTCGCAGGGATGGTAGAAGATGCTGATCACACCGCCGCCCTCGGCCCGAAGACGGTCGGCGATCTCAGTGACTTTTGTCTTCGCCGGTTGGACGGCGTCCGGATTGTGCAGCTCCATGCGAGTGTAGTTCTGGCCCATATGATACACGTTCAGCACGTTGGCGTACCAAAACGGCTTGTTGTCCAGGCCGACGTGGTTGCCCTCGTCCACATAGCAGGGAATGCCGTGGGGCGCGACACCGATTTGCTTGAGAGCCCCAAGCGTCTGCGGCCCCCACGATGAGCCGGGCTGGCCGTAACAAGCGAGGGTGGACACGCCGAGGATTCGCCGAACGTCCGCTGCACCGTCGCCTTCACGCCTTGCAAATTCCTCGACCCCGTCCAGCCATCCGCAGTCGGCAAGATACTCAGTCGGCGTCGGATGCACGGAGTGGAAGTCCGAGTGATACCCGATGTCGTGCTTCTTGAGCGCGGCAATGACATCTCGGCGTCCCCGAAGTTCCAAAACGCGCGCTTTTTCGCCAACCAGCTTAAAGGTCGCCCGGATACCGCGCTCGGTTAGCATCATGCACAGTCGCTTGGTCGCGTCGTCATCCGCTAGCAGGAGATAGTCCTCGGTATCGAACCAGAGAATGACGTTGACGGCGCTGGCGGCGGGCGCGCTCTTCGCCGGCTTCTTTTCTTTGGCCGGACCGGCCGGAGGTGGCAGCGCTCCATCGATCTCCAGTTTCGTCGAGTCGATGTCGACGTTCACCCCACCCTCTGGGACCGGGAGTTTGAGCGACCATAGAACCGCCTGTGTTACAAAACGGCGGTAATCTGGAATCTGCCAGTTGGCGTGAAAGTGGAGGCCGACAAATCCAAACGACCTCCCCCCGTCCGGCCGCTCCCAGCACCACGCGGCCGGCTCGGCTTTGCCGTCGATTTCAGATAGGAAGATCGGCCGGATGCCCGGCACGCGGTCGAGAGAGTAGTAGATCTCATCGAAGACCTTGATGTCTCCAACACGGCGAACGATCGGATGACCGGGGGCAGCCCTCTTGAGCTCGGTTTCAAGCTCCCGATACTTCCGCTGCGGCCCACCCCGCGTGGCGCCGAGAACGTCGAGCTGGCCCTGGATATACTTCGGATCTACGGCCCCAACGCTCCAATGCAGCGCCACGATGGCGCCTCCACGGGCAGCCAGCCGCTTCAGCGCCGCGTGCCTCTCCGGCGTCATCTGCATCCAGCGCGCGCCCTGCGTCACCAGCATGACGATCCCATCCGCCTGATCGATCAGCCCGGGGCCTTCAGACCAGGGTTCGTCCGAATTGACGACCGTCGTTTGAACGTCCTTGTGAGGCTTGAGCAGCTCGGCCAGCACATTCGCACCCGCCATGAATTCGTGCGTCATGCGTGGGTGTCCATCCGGCCCCTGGCCGACTATCAGGAGACGTTTGGGCGCCGCTTCGGAAGGGAGTGCGCTTGTGATCATGCTCAATACAAATGCAGTGATCGCGACATATTGCCGCGCGAAACTTATAATCATGATAGAATTCGTCCCCAACGCATTTCACAGTTCATTCTGATGCCATTTCTGCAGCTCGAGGATGTTTCCTTCAGGGTCGCACGTGTAGCAAAGAGTCAGTTTTCCCGCGCCGGGAATATCGAGAGTGACGATCTCCCCATAACCTCGGCCGCCCCACGAGAGCACTTCTTCCCGTTTACCTGCAACGTCTTCTACCTCAAAGGCGATATGGGTGAAACCGGGCCGAGTGATCTCCGGTCGAAAACTCATGGTGTCACTCTGATACTGGAATATCTCGAGCGTAGGTCCACTTTCACCATGTCCTGGAAGACGCAGGTGGCGGCCCTGGGCCCTGGCGCCCGGCTGCGCGGTAAGCGCCTCGAACTTAGGACCATGGTGATCCCGCTCGCTGCTCATGGGGACGCAGCCGAAGACATTTTCGTAGAACTCGGCCAACCGGCGCCAGTCTTTAGCGATCAGGTTAATGTGGGCATACCGAACCCCACTCACTTCCGCGGTCCGCGCAGCTGTTCCAGGCGCTTGGCTGCTTCACGATCGACCCATGAGCCGTGAAACTCGACCCTCAGTTTCTCGAATGCCGCGATTGCTTCCCTTGTCTTGCCCTGTCGAGCCAAAGTCTCCGCCTCCCGGAAGCGCTCGTTGCCGACCGTAAGTGTTTTCGCACCGATGCGGACTGCTTCCGCGATCGAGATCGTCTCGGGAACCTTCTTCAGCACGGGCGGGTTCGGGTCGGTCAGGATCCCGAATGCGACGGGCGAGCGCTCGCGGAAAAGGCGCGCCCGCATGTCGCGCTGATAGTTTACGGCATCGCCCCCCTCTCTCCCGCCGAACGGATCGATTTCGGCCATCGCGATGTCGTCCGATCCGTGTCCTTCCGCGATGATCGTTCCTTGCGGCGAGATGATCATGGAGCCGCCGCCTCGCTGCGATACCACTAGATAAATGAAGTTCTCCACGGCCCGCGTCCGGAAGGCGGCGATACTGATGTCTCCGTCGCCGATCGCCGCTCCTCCGAGGGTTGGGTGGAATACGATGTCGGCTCCTCCCAGCGCCAGGCAGCGGGCGGCCTCGGGAAAGACCATGTCGTAGCAGATCAACATACCCACCCCACCAATGTCACGCGTCTCAAAGACCGGGAATCCGGTTCCCCGTTTCCGGTCGAGCTCGCCGATGGGCATGTTCACCTTGTGGTAGCGGCCAATCTCTTTGCCGGTCCGGCCGAGCAGGAACGCGGTATTCCGCACCGCGCCGTCTTCGCCAATCGTGTCGTTGCAGCAGACGAGATACATATTATGGCTTGCCGCGGCTCGGCCCAATCGGTCCAACATGCGCGTCACGGCCTCCGGGAGGACCTGCTTGAGCTCAGTCTTGTGGCCGGCTTCCCAGTGCAGCAGTCCGGTCGTGTCTTCCGGCAGCGCCAGAACGTCGCATCCGGCAGCTCCGGCCTTGTGTACGAGCCCCTCCAACTCCTCGAGCGACTGATCTAGACGGGTAAGCGCGTCTGCCGGCGAAAGCTTCCAGTCGATCAAACGCGAGCGCGGCTGTGCCGCACCGATGCGGATCAAGCGCTTCTTCCCTGCCTGAACGGCTGTGCCTTGAGCATGTCCCTTTGACATCGAGTGCGAGATCGAGAAGCAGATCAGGCACGCTATTTGAATAAATCGCATATCACTTCACCTCCAGCCACCATTGGAGGATTTCGTGGACTGGCGGGGAACTCCTCCATCTAAGGAGTGGATCGAATGACGGGATACCTTACTCTCCTCGCAATAATCTTCGGGCTGCCGCACGCAGACTCTCCGAATGTCGATTGGCCCAACGTCGGCAACGACAAAGGCGCGACGCGATATTCGCCCCTTAAACAGATCAACCGCTCCAATGTGAACAGCCTCAGAGAAGCTTGGACCTATCATGCGGGAGACGGGGGAAAGGCGACGACGATCGAATGTACGCCCATCGTGATAGATGGCGTCATGTACGTAACTACCGCCTGTGTGCGTGCCGTTGCCCTTGATGCCGCAACCGGCCGAGAGATCTGGAGCTACGACCCAGCCTCTGCCGGTAAGCCCAATCAGACTCGCAGCAACGCCGGCGTGAACCGGGGGGTTGCCTATTGGACGGACGGGAAGGACTCGCGAATCCTATTAGGCTTATCGACTGGCTGGCTGATATCTCTCGACGCGAAAACCGGCAAGCCAGATCCCAACTTCGGCAAAGACGGCTGGCTGGACCTGCGGGAGAACATGGGCCGGGACCTCAGCAAGCTCGAATACGGGGTTACGTCCGCTCCTGCGGTCTACAAAGACACCGTGATTCTTGGATTTGCCTGCGGCGAGTCAGCCGGGTTCCAGGCGCCCGGCGACGTGCGCGCATTCGACATCCGCGCCGGGCGACAGGTCTGGAGATTCCACACGATACCGGCACCCGGCGAGGTGGGCAACGAGACCTGGGAAAACGGCTCGTGGCAGAACCACGGCGCGGCCAACAATTGGGGCGGCACCACGATCGACGAAAAGCGGGGCATTGTCTTCGTGGGGACCGGTTCCGCCGCGGGTGATTTCTACGGCGGCGACCGGCTGGGCGACAACCTTTTCGCAAACTGCACGATCGCGGTGGACGCAAAGACCGGCAATCGGCTCTGGCATTTCCAGGTCGTTCACCACGACCTTTCCGACCACGACATCCCCTGCCCGCCCGTCGTATGTACAATCAAGCAGAACGGTAAGACCGTGGATGCCGTAGCGCAGGTCACGAAGACCGGCTATGTCTATCTGTTCAACCGGCTAACCGGCAAGCCGATCTTCCCCATCGAGGAGCGCCCGGCGCCACCGTCCGATGTCCCCGGCGAGCGTGCCGCCGCCACCCAGCCGGTCCCGCTAAAACCTCCGGCCTTCGCGCGGCAGGAGGTGACCGAGTCCGACATCACGGACATCTCGCCGGAAGTTCACGACGAGGCGCTGGCCAGATTCCGCAATTATCGCGCGGAGGGTGCGTTCGTTCCTCCAAGCTTTCGAGGCAGCATTACGGTACCGGGATTGCTCGGCGGCGCAACCTGGGCCGGCGCGTCATTCGACCCATCATCTGGCCTGTTATATGTCAACTCTAATAACCTGCCATATGTCCTGAAGCTCGTGAAGAAACCTGACGACACCTACACTATCACCGGTTACAACCATTTCCGCGATATCAACGGGTATCCGGCCATCAAACCGCCGTGGGGATTACTCACAGCCATCGATCTGAGTAAAGGGAATTTCGCATGGCAGGTACCGCTCGGCGAGTATCCTGAGCTGAAGGCCAAGGGAATTGCGCAGACCGGTACGGAAAACTTCGGAGGGACCATCGTCACGGCGGGCGGCCTTGTATTCGTCGGGGCCAGCAAGGACGAGATGTTCCACGCATTCGACAAAACCACCGGCAAGCTCTTATGGGAACACAAACTTCCGACTGGGGGGTACGCCACGCCCTGCACGTATGCGGTCAACGGTCGTCAGTATGTGGTCGTCGCCGCCGGCGGCGGGGGTAAGGCCACCACGAAGTCGGGAGATTCGTTCGTGGCGTTCGCATTGCCTTAGCAGGGATAGCCAAATAGGCGATCCTCTCCATCCCGCCCCAACGGTCAAAAAGGGGCCCCGAACTTGGAGCGCGGGTCGATAGTCCCACGCGTCTTGTTCCCGGCGGCAAGGGTAGGGGCGGCGATGACGCTGATGTTATCGGCCCAGTTGGGGGTTGCGGTGGCCATTATAACTTGCTCTCTTCCTCTTCATACTCTCCTGGCCACTGCTCACCACCGTAACTACTAATGCCAAAGAGACCCAAATGCAGCCATCGTGCTTCCGTGCCGTAATACCACCCTTGTCCCTTGGAAAACTGTCGAATACTGGGTTTGAGCCAATAGCAACGTGTTTTCCATTTGCCGCGTATGGGTATGGTGGAAATTACGGCAACTGGTGGGATCACCACCAGCCCGATCACCAGCACCCACCAATATCGGCGCAGTTTCTTCATGAACAAACCTACCTGCACGGCAGGTCGGAATGACGGCTACGCCAGCAAGTCGCGGACGACTTTTCCGTACACGTCCGTCAGCCGATAGTCGCGGCCGGCGAAGCGGTAGGTCAGTCGCTCGTGGTCGAAGCCGAGGAGGTGGAGGATCGTGGCTTGGAGGTCGTGGACGTGTACAGCGTTCTCCACCACGTTGAAGCCGAGGTCGTCCGTCTTGCCGTAGGTCAGCCCGCGCTTGACGCCGCCGCCGGCCATCCAGATGGTGTACGCCTGCGGATGGTGGTCGCGGCCCAGGCTGCGACCCAGGGCGGTGTTTGTCTCCACCATGGGCGTGCGGCCGAACTCGCCACCCCAGACCACCAGCGTAT
>ORMF010709401.1_pt1 | contig 27426 bp, 23 predicted proteins | sample 1779871 | NCBI WGS metagenome assembly ORMF01 (sample SAMEA104232316, study PRJEB22302) | groundwater metagenome | biome: forest; feature: aquifer; material: groundwater | place: USA | collected 2011-08-07 | depth 5.4 m | reverse complement strand
CGGCGGGGGCGGCGGCGGCGGGCAGGCGTATTGTGCCGGCGTGAACCAGCCCGGCGGAGGTGGTGGCGGCGGCGGCGGAGGCGGCGCCGTGCGGATATCGTCGCTCACGCGAATCCACGTAGCGATGTCAGGTGTCGTCCGCGCGGACGGCGGGCGCGGAGGGACTGGTTTCGACTTGGGTGGGAGCGGAGGTGGCGGATCCGGCGGCGTAATCTGGCTCGCGTCGCCCCGACTGAGCATGGAGGGCCGCCTCAGCGCTCTCGGCGGCGCGGGTGGTCCTGGTTCGGGCGCCTGCCGACTGGCGGCGGGCGCAGGGGGGGTCGGACGCATCCGAATCTCCACGAGGACCGACGTCTGCGTGCTCACGGGACCGACGGTGCCAGCGGTCGTGTCAGGCTGCATCGCGACGTCGCCCGGAACCGCGGGCCGGGTGTACATCGCAGATTCCCCGCGCTAGTCGTCTCGCGGGGTTGCAGGCATCGCGAGCGTGTCAGCACGTCGCGGTCGGCGAGCGACTTCGCAGCGACTCATCGAACGGTGTGCACATTGTGGCTTCGTTCAACGCCCCGCGCGTCGTCGCGACCACGGCAGCGCGAACCACAACCAGGCGAAGGTCGCAGCAGCCACGACGGTAACGACTGCCGTTGCGATGCCGTTGAACAGCAGGTCGGTGATCACGAACACGACGCAGGACATTGCCACCGCAAGCGCTGCGGCGCCTGCAATCGCAAGCGTCGTGAACGTCCTCAGCATCCGCTCTTTGTCCTCGACCTCGCGGCGCCAGTGAATCCGGTGATAGACCGACGGTGCGATCAGCAACGCGGACGCCAGCGTGACGGCGAGAAAGCCCGCGAAGAAGACGTGGCGCGCGGTTCGATCGAGGAGCCCGAAGCGGTCGCTGAGTGGCGCAACCAGCATGAACCCGAACATCATCTGAACGCCGGGAAGCGCCACCCGAAGCTCGTTGAGGATCTCGAGAAGCTCGCGGCCGAACCGGGCGGTGGCGGCGTCGGTCGAAGGGGCGCGGCGCGGATCGTCGATCGGTGGGTCCATGGTGCTCGTCGGGTGAACGACACACTGTACTCCAAGTGCGCCAGCGACATCGTCTACGCGCAGCACGTTGTGCACGCACCGTCGTAGCAGCGTCCCGTGCGCCGGCAGCAGCTTCGGCCGTCGGCGCAGTCCGTATCGTCGATGCACGCGCCCGCGTCGGGTGCGAGGGGGGGGCAACACGATGTGCACGTCGGGTCGTAGCAGCGCAGCGTGCGTGGGCAGCACAACGTCGGCGGAGCGCAATCGGGGTCTCCCGCACACGTCGGGCCACCAGCGTCGGGCACGACAGAGCATGCACCGGCCATCGCGACACGAACTCCTGCCATCGCAGCGAGGCAAGGGTGCGAGTACGTGACGTGGTCGCAGCCACACACCGCGTCGTCGACGGGCGGACAACGGCTCGGTGGTGTCTGACAGTCTCCGAGCGATCCGCAGCCGGCGCCCGCGCAGTACGTGCCTGTCGGACACTCGGCGTTGGTCGTGCATGGTCGCAGCGGACCGTCGCGGGCAGCGTCTGTCGGCGGTCGCGCGTCGATCGCAGGCTCGGAGATCGAGTCCTGAGCCGCCTCGCCACCGACGTCTGACCCCATGTCCGAGCCGCTGTCAGTCGCCGCGTCGGTTGGAGCATCGACGTGCCCATCCATCCCGAGATCGGCGCGAGCGTCGTCGAAGTTGGCGTCGCGGGCGATGGCGTCAATTGCGACGAGATCCACCGTGTCCGACGGGACCATCGATGAGCCGGAGCAGCCGATCGTCACGCACAGTGCGGCGGCGCTCGCGAGACGCTCGATTCTGCGGCGCACCCACGCGGCGTCCATCATGAGGAGAGTGTGCGAGCTTTCGCCGATGGGCGCCAGCGACTCTCGGCGTCCTCTCGGGCGCTGCGCCGGAACACGCCGCACGCGATGAATGCCATCCAGCACGGCACATTCCACTCGATCGAACTCGGCGTCGGTGTCTACAATCGATCCGTCAACCGACCGGCACGGAAGGACCCCTCAATGCACTACACTCGATGGTTGATTGTCGCTCGATCGCTCGCGCTCGCGACACCGATCGCGGTCGTCAGCTGCGCGTCCGCCATTCGCCAGCAGCCCGTATCTGATGTGGGAGGCGGCGCAACGTCGACGTCGAGCGCCTCCCTCGTCGAGTCACCGGTGCCCCACTCCGCATCGACGTCTCCAGGCCCGGCCGTCGCGTCGTCGGCCGACGTCGCAGCGGAGTCGTCCGCGCCTGCGTGTCCAGCGAGCGTACCGACGGACGCCACCGCGTGCGTGGGGCCGGACGATCGGTATTGTATCTACGCGCCGTTCACCGGTCGGCTCAATTCCTCGCCGCAGCATGGCAGCACCGAGTGCCGATGCGGCGTCTCGACGGCGCCCGCCGCTGCACGAAACTGGTCGTGTCACGTGATCCACCACGCAGGTCCCGCGGCGCCGCCTGAGCTGGCGTAGCCGGCGGTGCAGAGGTACTAGTCCATCGATCGCCACCAGTCCACGGTCTCCGCAAAGACTGCGGCAAGTTGGTCGCCGCTATCGAGACTCCAGAATCCGTCCGACGGGAAGTTGTTTCGAACCTGCATGCGTCCGTTCGACGGATAGCGCGAAAGATCCATCTGCACCTGTCCAGGGCGAACACCGCTCAACGCGTGCTGATGGCAACCCACGCAATTGGAGCGCACCAGTCCCGGCGCACCGTCGATGTACGGATTCGAACACCACGACGCTCCGCCGCGTCCCTCGTTCACCGCGCGCAGGGCCGCAGCCAGTGTCGGAGCGTCGGTGTCGAACCCTCCCGACGGCTCGGCATCCAGTTCGTCGAAGTCGGTCGCGACACACATCTTGTACGATGACCACGGGCCTCCGAGCGCACGGACCGCTTCCGGTCGATCGGCCCCGAAGTCGTCGTTGGGATTTGGCGACCACCAGAGTGTGATGTTGAGCCAATGATCGACTTCGCGTGTGCGGATGTGCATGCCCGCGAGGCGGAACGTTCCCCCCGACGGGACACGCATCGTGTACGCTGCGTTCTCGTCCGGCTCGATCGTTGCGTCGCCCATGCCCCAGCTTGCGTCTGCGCCCGGTGCGAGCCGCCGCGTGAGTCCCGCAGCGGAGGTATCGTATGTTGGGAACGCGATGCCGATGTCGGTGCGTCGCCACTCGAGTGCAACGGTCGCCGCGGACGGTGGGAAGACGCCATGCAGGCACGCCGCGACGTCGGCCGTCGGCGGTGTCGATTGCACGTCGAGCATCCCAGTCACAGCCTGCGCGCGGGCCGACACGCGGACGACGAAGATCCCCGGTCCCGTGGTCGAGCATGTCGGCGTTCCCGACGACGTGCAGCGCACGGGTGCGTCCGCTGCAACGCCCTCGACGATGCGCAACTCGACGCCCGCGATCGACGTCCCGTCCACTCGTGCTTGGATCGTCCCACCGGTCGCAACGAAGAACGGTCCGGCGATCGTGGAGCCACACGAAGTCAGGGAGAGTGGTTCGCGGGCCAATTGCTGTGGTGCGGGGCTTCCGTCGACGAACGACGGCGGTGCGCCGCTCGCGACGCAGCGGAGGATCTCCGGGTAGCTCGATGCCAGGTGTCGCACCGCGTCGGGACTCATCGCGATCCGCTGGACGCCGCCGAGGTTTGCGATGGCAGTCCCCGTGTCGAGCGATCGCGCGTACGCGTCGAGTCGGGACGACGGCCACTCGGGGAGCGTGGTGACGAAGTCCACGTTCCAACCGAACGCGTTGTCGAGTGCCGTGTCGCTGAACCGGGACTGCGCCGCGCGGTTCTCGCGACCGAGTTCTGCGTACAGGCGTTGGAACGTGCGCGTGACGTCTTCGCGGTCGTACCACGTTCGAAATCGCGGGACGGTGACACTCGGCAACGATGTGGGACGCGCGAGCGCCACCGGAGCGAGCGTGCGCGCGACCGCCGCCCAGGCCACGGCACGCCGTGCTCGCTGGGATCGGTGCAGTTCGTCCGCGCGTGCGGCAATCGACGTATCCGCGGGGTAGCGCGACGCAAGCCCGGTCAACCAACGGCCCTGCGCGCTGGCCGGGTTGGCGTGCATGCCCATGCCGTCGCAAGGCGGTGGCCCGCCGGAGCACGCGGTCGCGAACGCGGCCGTCGCGATGCCGACGGCTCCGCGCAGCCACCGTGGAATCATGGAATCAGAACGGCAGCGTCACTGGCAACGATGTGTTCTCGCGTGGAGCCGAGCGTGCGCACGATGAAATACACCCACCCGTCGTTGCGGAAGTACGGGTACTGCGCGTACTGGCCGGGGCCCATGTTCGTCACACGAATGCGAGTGCCGGTTCGCAGTTCGAGCAGGTAGATGTTCGACGCGCCCATCGTGCGGTACGGCGCAAAACCCGCGTCGGATGCACCCGTGAAGCCCAATTCGCGCGCGTCCGCATCGACTCCGGCGCCGCCACCGATGTAGTGATGGTAGGTGACCCAGCGCTCGTCGAGCGAGAACGCCGGCTTCGCGCCCTGCGTGCAATAACGCCCGATCTCTCGGATGCTGGCGGTAATGGCGCTGCCGACGTGCGACGCGTCGAGTGCGTTGAGAATGTAGCCCTGGTACGCGCCGGCAGCGTCGACAAAGCGCGAGATCATTACGCGAGACGACGGCGACACCACGACGTCGCCTTGCATCGGTGTCGTCACGGACCGCGAGCCGACGAGTGTGTACCCCGAGCCGGTGTTCGCCATGAGCGAAAGCGTGAAGCGCGCCGTAGCGGTCCACGCTTCGTTCCGCGGCGTTTCCTGGAGCGTCGGCGAGTGCCCGCCATCGTCCCACGCGGCGGTTCCTGCGGAACTGGCCCAGTAGTCACCGCCCATGAGCGACGCGCCGAGGTGCTCGTACAGCCCGACCGAACTTCCGACGCAGGGCGCGCTCGTGACGGAAATGCTGGTGCCCGTTGCGGTCGTCAGAACGCTCATCGGACACAGTCGGCCGCCGGGTTGGTAGACAAAGCCGCTGTCGTCTGGGAAGAATGCAGGGTCGTACATCGCCCCCACGGCTTGGACTTCCACACCGCGCACCATGTCGTGCACGTGCGTTCCTCGCCCGATGAATCGCCCGTTGAACGAGCCGCGCGTCCAGTACCCAGAGCGGTCCGTGGACGAGTAGAGAATTCGCAAGTTGGCAGACGGAATCGCCGACCGCGTCGCACCAATGTTCGTCGCGTCTGCGAGCGGGATCGTCGCCAGACAGTCGCGCGTCGCAGCGCCGACGGGGCAGCCGTACATCATCATGCCGCGGCTGCGGTTCAGTGCAGCCCAACCTGCGGTCGCCATCGCGGCCACGTGCGTCCCGACTTCGGCCGTGATCGGGCAGCCGACCGTTGGCACGTCCGTCGGCGTCGGCACGTCCGCCGGCGTTGGAGTGTCCGTCGGGATGGGCGTGTCGGTCGGAACCGGTGTGTCCGTCGGAACTGGCCTGTCGCTCGGAATTGGCGCGTCCGTCGGCGTTGGCGTGTCCATCGGCCCGATCGTGTCTCGCGGCGTCGGCGTGTCGGTCGGGGTCGGAGAGTCCGTCGGCATCGTCGCATCGGTCCGGTTCCCGGTATCCGTGGGCGTCCGAGTGTCCGTGCTGCCATCCGTCGGCTGCGGATCGCCGCTGCACGCGGCGATCGCCGCGGAGGCGACGAGCATGAAGGGTGCAAGGTGGACGCGGGTCAAATGACGGAGGTGGCGCATGGGGACGGATACTACTTGACCACGGGCAAGTTCAAAAGGGGGGGAGTTTGCGTCGTGCGAGGCCCCCCCCCCCGACGGGCTCATCACGCGGTGCGTCGCAAGATCCAACGGGGCCCTGCGCCCCGATGCGGTATTCTCCGTTCGCGAGATGACGGTCAACGCGGTTTCTTCCTGGGCAATTTCCGCGACGATGTTCGTCGCGTCGCTGCTGGTACCGATCGCAGCCGGTGCCCAGTACATCGACCTCCCGGGCACGCAACCCGGGGACCTTGCTACCGCGACACCGCTGGACAGCCCGCGATCGTGCGGCGTCGCGTGTCACTTCTCGTTCGACGCAACGGTGCCGTCGGCGATGCCGTACGACGGCTGGTTGGGCTCGATGATGGGCAACACGATGCGCGACCCGCTCTTCCTCGCGGCGCTGACGGTCGCCGACCAAGACCGCCCTGGCATTGGAGACTGGTGTCTTCGATGCCACACGCCGCCGGGGTTCGTCGGCGGACGAACACGCGGCCCGCCGAGCGCGTCGCGCGGCATGAACCTGGAATCAGACGATCAGGACGGTGTGACGTGTGACAGCTGCCACCGAATGCTCCCGACGACGAACCTCGGCAACGCGCAGTACGTGATCTCTCCCACGGACACTCGATTTGGGCCGTATCCCGTGATCGACAGCATTCGCCATCCCGGCGAAGCGTCCACGTGGCTCGCGGATCCGCGCATGTGCGGCTCGTGCCACGAGGTCACGAATCCCACGCAGCCTTTGCGTCGCGCGGACGGCACGGACACCGGTCAGCGATTTCCCCTCGACACGTCGTACAGCGAGTGGTCGCGCTCGGCCTTCGCCGCGAGCGGATCGACCGACCCGCGAACGTGCCAGGATTGTCACCTCCCTCGGATCGCGGGGCAGGGGCACGTCGCGTCGAACACGACGGCCATGCTTCGCAACCGCCCGCGCCGCCACGACTTCGCGGGCGCCAACGCGTGGGCAATCCGCGTCCTCGGCGCGATGCGTGCGGACATCACTTCCGGGGACTTCTACGATCCGGACGCCGCGCCGTTCTACGAAGCCAGCGCGCGTCGCTCGGAAACCCTGCTGCGCGGTGCTGTCACACTCGAACTGCGTGAGCTGCCGTCGAGCGCCGCGGCCGGAGCGAGCGTCGCGTTCGTCGCGAGAATCACAAACCTCGCAGGCCACCGCGTCCCGACGGGTTTTGCCGACGGACGCCGCGTGTGGTTGGCGGTCGACTTGATCGACGCGGACGGACGCGTGATACCGATTTCCGGTGCGTACGACAACGCTACGGCCCACCTCGACGAGAGTGACTCGCAGTTTCGCTCGTACGAAGCGCACCACGGTCGCGCGGGCACGGGTCGCGAGGACCACATCGCGTTGCACGACACGATCGTGTCCGACACGCGCCTGCCTCCCCGGGGCTACCGACCGCTGCCGGGACACGAGCCCGTCGGCCGAGATTACGCTGGCGGCGAGGGCGGTGCGCTGCGTCACTGGGACGACGCGCGGTACGTCGTCTCGATTCCCGCCGCCGCACGCGGCACCGTCACGATTCGCGTGCGCGCACGCTTTCAGGCGACGACCCGCGAGTACGTCGAGTTTCTCGTCGCGCAGAACCGCACGGACGATCGCGGTCGTGAACTTCAGCGTCGGTACGAAGCGTCGGGTCGCGCAGCGCCGTTCGACATGGCCGAAGCGACAGGCCAGATCGCCGTCGAGACTCCCGCACCGGACGCGGGCGTCGACACCGGTGATAGCGGCCCGACCGCGGACGGACCGACGATGGATTCTGGAACGGGCCGGCCGCCCGGCGGATGCGGCTGCCGCGTCGGTCAACGCGGCGGCGAGCTGGCCGGAGCCCTGTGGGTCCTTGCGCTCGTTGCAACCCGGCGGCGCCGACGCGTCCGGGACTTAACTTGTTAACTTTTTAACTTTTGTTCGCGCAACTCCGCGAGATCACATCGCGTCGCGAACGGCCGGCGCGTCGCCCGAACCGGAATCGCGGTTGGCCTCGGGCGACCTCGTTCGCCCCGCGGGTACGGCCGGCCCGAGATCGACGCCGCCGATGACGACATGCGGCCCCTGCGCTGCCGGGCCGGCGACCGATGGCGCACTCCGACCGAAGCGATACGGCACCTCGGAGTGCACGCCCCAGCCCACGCCCGTCGCGTCGGCGACGAGAACGAGATTGCCCGCGGGGATCGTTGCCAGGGCGAGCGCGAGTTCGATGCTGTCCACGCGCGGTGCCGCAGTCGGCGGCAGATCCAGCGCCGTGCTCCCACGCACGACGCGCGCGCCGTCGGGCACACGCACAGAAACGTGCAGCACTTGGTCGAAGTTCCCGCGCCGCGCAAGTCGCGCGGTCACGACGAACGTCTCGCCCGCGCGAGGCTCCCCCTGCGCTTCCCACGTGACCACCAGCGGCACTCTTCCGTCGGTGGCACGCGGCGCGTCGATTTCGCTCCGCGTCGAGGCGCGCCCCCGCGGCCTCGAACACCCTGCGGTGTTGCAGAGTGTCGCGAGCGCGCCGACCATGGCGACCATGGCGACCATGGCGCTCGTGGCAATCGTCGAGCGCGCACGTGCCTCCGCGACAACGCGACTGCCTACGGCCGGCATCTCGTGCGGTCGGACGGATACGGATAGTGGGTCATCGGCTCGACCGCTCGGTCGACCGCTTCCCGCGAAAAGCCCGCGCACAGCAACGCATCCAGGAAGTCGGGCAAGATCGGCGCCGGTTCCATGGTGCGCACAATGTTCGAATACTCGCTGGTCATGTCGTTGAAGTCGTACGTGTGCCGCCGGTATCCCCGCTCGAACGCTCCGCCCGCGGGAACCATTCGCATGCGCGGCGACGCGAGAGCGTCGTAGATCGCGCCGAGATTCATCCCGCCGCCCCCAACGCTCCACAGAATCGCTGACACTTCCTCCTCGCCAACGCGCTGCAAGAGACCGGGCGTGTCGGACGGCATCGTGTCCATTCCGTTCGGCATTGGTCGCGGCCGCGCCGTCGTCGCCATGCGCGTCGAGATGTTTGACCAGAACATCGAGCCCGACTGCTTGTCGACGTACAACGGATCGCCGCGCACGAGCGACGAGTACCCCGTTGCCCAACCATCGGACCACGCGAGTCCGGGAAACGCGGGCGTCGAAGCGTTGTGACCGCCACCTTCGCCCGGCGACCGGCCGTACGCTTCCATGATCCAGTGACCCGCCTCGTGCGCCACGACCGAGTCCGAATAGAACGAGAAGTCGTTGTCGTAAATGAACCACTCTTGGTTTTCGAACCGCCCGCCGAGTGCGACGAACGCGTCCCCCGCGACGCACGCTCCGCAATCCCACGCGACGCCACGACCCATCCAGATCAAGATCGCCGCCGGCTGCCGTCGGTAGTGCGCGACCACGCTCCGGTACACCGCCGCGTGAACGTCGAACACGTTCGCGACGCCCGATCCCTCGGCCTCGCTCACGCGAAAAATGTTGTCCGCAGGCGCCATCGTCAGGTCGAAGCGCCACGACCACGCGGTGGGCATCGTCGCCATGGCCGTCGACGACGCCATTTGCATCCCCGCGGGCAACCCCGGATCCGCAACCGCAATCCGCGCCGTCCCGTCCGCGTCTCGCAACAACGCAGTGACCACGAGCGAGTCGCCCATCGCGACCGCGTCGGGCACGCGCACGTTGAACTGTCCGGCCATCGCAGCGTCCGTGCCCGACGTCGTCGATCCCACGAGCATCGTTCCGCGGAACACCGAGACCAGGAAGCCACGACCCGGGGCGTCCGCAGGCGCGCCCCAATCCGTCGGCATCGCGGCGGGCTCGGGGCGCCGACGCTGGAACACGAAGCTACCCGAGAGCATTCTCGATCCGGCCGTCGTGACACATTGCGCACCGGCTGCCGCCGCTTCGCACGCCCCCGGGCACATCGAGTCGACCCACGCGCCGCTCGTGCACGTGCGCAACATCGTCGTGCTGCCACAGGTCGTCGCGCCCTCGCGACACGCCGTCGTCGCGACACACCGCGCGCGGCCTTCGAGTTCCTGGCACATCTCGCCCGCGCCGCAGGCCTCCGTCACTACGCGTGTGTCCATGCGGCTATTCTCGGTCGTGACGAGACAGCGCTCGTACGCCATGGCCGACATGCACCGCCCGCCGGTCGTAACACCGTTGCATGGATCCGCGCCGCCACCGTCGTTCCCACCGCCCCCCTCGTTCCCACCGCCATCGTTCGCGGTGGTTCCAGGTCCGCAGCCGACGCCAAGCACCGCGGTCGCGATGATCGTCACCGCCCAAGCCGCGCTGCGTACCCTCCGAAGCGCGATCGTATTGCGAGCGATGCCGCGACGAGCAAGCGATTCAAGATCCATCATGGATGGCGTGAATAGCCGGACGTCCGCCGCACGTCCATCAAAGATCGCAGCCCGTCATCGCGACTCGTACACGGTCCGCGACGGCAGCTCGAGCGCGCTGAGAAACCCGCCCTTCCCACAACCCGTGTCCAGCCCGATGCAACATGGGCCGGCCCACATGTCCAACGGATCCTCGGGCGTGTAGCTCGACAGATCGGGCGGCAGATTGGCCGTTGCCGTATGCCCGAACACGACGAGCTTCCCGTCGTAGTTGCGAAAAAAATCCCCGTCGCGGCACCACAGCAACGCGTGCGGAGGCGTCACTTCGGACGGGTGCGGGAACTTTCCGTCGTGCTTGGGAATTCCTGCGTGAACGAACAGTGCGTGCTCGTCTTCGTAGAAGTACGGCAGCGATCGCATCCACTCGACGACGTCCGCGGGAAAGAATGTTCCACGCGTCATCGCCATGAAATCGTCCTTCGTCGGGATCTCGCCGTGCTCGGGCGCGGGCGCTCCAAGGAACGAGCGCAGCGTCGCGAGACAGCCGTTGGGCGCAGGCAAGATGAAGTCCGGCCAGCCGCGGTCGATCACGCGCAGCCAGGCGTCCTCGTGGTTGCCGCGCAGCGTGACGACCTTGGACGGGATCATCGTCGGCAATCGACGCACGAGGTCCACGACGTGCGCGGACGACGTTCCGCGGTCGATGTAGTCCCCGAGAAAGACGATCGTGTCGTCGGCCCCGACGTCCGGGAGCTTCGCGAGCAACCGCACGAGGTCGTCGTGCTCGCCGTGCACGTCGCCGATCGCGAAGGTTCGCCGAGTCATCGTCGCGAGGCTCCGACGGCGCGAGCGGGCGCGCAAGGGAAAGTCGCCGCGTTCGAACCGACGGCGCGTCGTTGAGCTACGAACCGACGGCGCGAGCTTGAACGAAACTCGTCGTCCCGGTAGAGCAGAGACCATGCAAACGCCGGAGGGATCGCTGGCGCACGCTGCCGAACAGGCGGAGCGCGGTGCCGACACCCTCGCCGCGTCGTGTTTGCAACTGCGCCCGGGCGAGACCGTCTGGCTCGGATCGTGGAGCGCAGACACGATCGCGCCGATGGTCGCTCGTGCGCTCCAGCGCGCGGGCGCGGTGGTGAAGCTGTGCGCGCTCGATCGCTTTCGGGACGCGACGGACGAGCGCGCCGCGCTGAACGAAGTGTCGGCGACGCTCCGTGGATGCTCGGCGTCCGTGCTGATCGCGGGCGGCGGTCTGCAGTCAGGCCTCTCGATCGGAATCATCAAGGCGGCGGGGGTCGCTCGAACGCGGCACATTCACATGCCGCGGATGGACACGCGCGTGCTCGGCAGTTCGGTGCGTGCGGATCCCGACGTGCTGCGGCAGATCAACGCGCGGATCGAAGAGCGGTTGCGCCGCGCGACGACGGTCCGCGTGACGAGCGGCGCTGGGACGGAGATGCGCCTGGGCCTCGATCCGCGACTCCCCATCGTCGCCGACTGCGGTCGCCCCGAGCCCGCGCAGTGGGACAACCTCCCGACGGGCTTCGTGTACTTCCACCCGGTCTCCGCGGAGGGCACGTACATCGCCGATCGCGTGGCGCTGACGGGCGCGGGCGAAGCGGACGCGGCTCACCTGCGCCGGTCGCCGCTGCGGGTCGTGCTCGTGCGCGGCGCGGTCCAGTCGTTCGAGTGCGCGGACGACTCGATCCGCGCGCTGTTCGAGACGTACCTCGGCTCCCACTCGGAGGCCCGTCGCGTCGGGTTTGCGTCGATTCCAACGAACTATCTCGCGCGCACGGAGTTGCAGCACTCGACCCACGACTCGCTCCTCCCGGGGATCAAGTTGCATCTCGGCTATCCCGACCGCGCGCGCACGGGCGCGACGTACGACGCTGCAGTTCAGTTTCGGCTGACCGGCCGGCGACAATCCGTACGCGCCGGCGATACCGCAATCGTCACGACCGGGCGGCTCGAGCGTGCACTCGTCGAGGGGCTCGACCCGTTTCGCTGAGCGAGCGCCTCAGGAACCCTTCCGCGCGAACACGGGCGCCATCGTGCCCGGCGGCACGGGCGCGACTTGCGCCATCGGAAATCCCGCGGCTTGCAGGTCGCGAACGATCGCGTCGGCGAATCGGCGTCCGCCGCCCCACAGCGCCGTTCGCAAGCGCGACACGGCCGACCCGAGATCGGCGCCGTCGCGGCACGTCGCGAGCGTAATGAAATACCCCCCCGGCTCGAGCGCACGAAACACACGCGCGGCGGCATCCTTCCACGCAGCGTCCGGGAAGAACATTTGCGCGACGTACGCAAGTGCGTAGCGGTTCTCGTCGACGAGCTTGTCTCCGAGTTGCCCGCGCATCTCGATGCGACCGTTCACTCCGGCGCCGGAGATCAGTCGCTCGGCGCACGCGAGTGCGATGGGGCTCGGCTCCATCCCGACGACCCGCACGGTTGGAAACATCCGCGCGAACGCGATCGCACCGCCCGCGCCGCCGGCGCCGACATCGAGAATCGCCGCGCCATCCTGCGCGAGTCGTTCCGCCAAGCCCGGTAGCATCCCGGCCACGCGGGGAAGAATCATCGCGTTCGCCGCTTCGGAGTGGCGTGCCTGCGCCTCGACGACCTCGGGATCGATGGCCCTCCAGCCCTCGAGCGCATCGCCCGGATCGCGCACGCGGCGCCAGAGCGCCGAGTGTTGCTCGAGCGTCGTGTGCACGTCCGACTGAACGAACGCGCCGGCGGCCCCGACGGCGAGTGCCGTGCGCGCCGGGTCCGTCCAGCGCACCCGATCGTTCGACGCGTCGATCCATCCCTGTGCGGCGAACACGTCGATCAATCCACGAACGACGCCGACGGACACACGTCCCGCGTCCGCGAGGGACTCGACGGTCCCGCCCTCTGCGAGCGCAGCGACCAGTCCGCGATTCGACGCGATCTCGAGCGACGTCAGCACCCATGCGCCGAGAAAGTGTTTGCCCAGTTGCTCTTGGACTGTGGGTTCGCTGGTCATTGCTACGGACTCCTCCGGGCGGAGGATACCGCACGTTGTTTGGCGCACCCAGGCACCGTCGGCGCGAGAACGCTGGCGTGCGTTGACGCCCCCCCGCCATGCGCATAGCGTCACTTCATCATGGCACGTCCTGTGACCACGATCGCTCTACGTGATCCGCACGCTCTCTCCCCGTTCGCGCTCGCAATCGTCGCTTCGCTCTGCGGCTGCCCCGAGCCCGTGAAGGAAATGGCGATGTCTTCTACATCGGCGCGAGGGTTGTCTATTCCGCGGGGTGTGGCCTCGAGGGCATTGTTCGCCGCTACGACGTGTTTCGTTCTCGAGACGGCGCGTCGTGGGAGCGCGCCATGTCCGTGGCCTTTCGGCCCCGAACGGGCGCGATGCTCGCATCGACAGCACCCGATGGGTCACCACTCGTGACCCGCGATTTCACACCGCCGACGTTCGTAGTCTCGCGCTCGATATTTCACGACGTTGCGCTGTTGTTCGTGGAGGAGAATGGACAAGTCGATGCAATTGATGAGCAGAAGATCGTGCAGTACCGCCTTGATCGTTCGGCGGACTGCTCGCCGACCGACGGTGGCGCCTCGGGCTGCACCGGTGTCACTCGGCTAACCGTTGATCTTAGCGGCCATTTCACGTTGCGCGGGCAAGATCTCGGGCCGGCGCTCGCCGACCGCCGTGGCGTGTTCCAATACCAGCCCGCCGCCTTCATCGGGAACCAGACCGAACTTGTGTCGCTCACCGATTCGCGCGTCGGACTGTTCTGGTACGTGCAACCATACCGCGGTCGCACCGATATTCTCGACGAGTTTCATCACTTCACCGCGGTGGAAGGGACGATCAGTGGCGACGCGGGCATGTCGTGGGGTCTTCTCCGTCGCATCACGATCCCGTCGCCGACGGCACCTTCCGTGCTCCATTTCGGAACAGGCGTCGGGACGGTGTTTGTTCCGTGTACCCCAAGCACCGGCGATCCCCGCGGTGAATACTATGGTGAGTACAACGGTGGCGCGTTCCGTTCGCCGCTCTCCGACGACCTGCTCGCTCTGGCGGCGTGGGGCGACTCACGAGAAGGCTGCGAAAGCCAGGACGCACTGCTCTCGGTTCACCATCACGTCTTTGCGGGTGGTCCGTGGTAGTCGTCGGCGTCAAGTCGTCTCGCAACGTCGCGTGCGCCGTTTGGCTGGCGTGTGTGGGAACGGGCGCCTGTGCGCAACACGTCGTCCCGCGCGACACAGATGACGATGCCGCGGTCAGAGACGCTCCGGGAGCCGACACGCCCGTTTCGGACGAACCGCAGCCCTTCGACGGCCCGCCACCGCGGTGCGCGGACTCGGGCTACCGGACTTGTCGCGACAATCTGACCTGCGATTCGTTGGAGACGTGCCAGTTCGGCAGGTGCTGCTCCGGCCGCTACGACCCTCTCACCTGTCGCTGCGAATGCGAAGACGGCGCGAATTGCCCCAGCGGCGCCTTCTGCTGCCGCGCGTCGCCGTGCGTTCGCGATGAGCCGAACCCGGAGTTACGAACTTGTCGCCTCGAGCGAGGTTGCTTCGGCTGGCCAGACTGCGAACGACTCCTGGACGCGCGTCGCACCGATGGAGCAGAACAATGACACGTTGTGGCACTCCTGGCGGACGGATTCCCTCGGGGACGCACGGCCCGTGAACGCACGGCGCGCGGCGTACCCTGCACCGTCTGGCGCCACTCGCATCGCCCACAGTGCATCGTTGTGCGGCTGCCGGCCGCACCACATCGGTCGCATTGCCCGCAACGGCTACCCTCGCTCTGTGCGTCCACTCGTCGCGTTGCTGGCCGGGATCGCGATCGTCGCGTGCATCGGACCGCCGACGGAGATCGTCGTTGCGCTCGATACGGACGTACCGCTCTCGCGAACGATGTTGATCGTGGCGACCGTCGCTCGCACCGCGGCGCCCGCGGACGCCATGGCGGACACCCACGTGTGGCGGCGCGGACCGGTGTCGGATTCGATTCGTCTGCCGGGAACCTTCGGCATCGTTCCGCGTGCCGACGGGCCCCGTGACGAGGCGGTCACGCTCACGATCGACGCGCAGATCCTTCCACTCAATCCCGGCGAGGCGGCTGTCACGTTGCGTCGCGTCGCGCGGCTCGTGTTCGTGCCCGGCACGCCGACGCAGGTGCGGATCTTTCTCGCGTTCGCATGCGCAACGCCGTCGACCGACTGCACGCGCACGCCACTCGCGTCGTGCACCGTGGGCGCGCGGTGCGAAGAACTCGACATGACCTGCGGCGACGAAGGCCGCTGCGTATCGCGCGACGTGCGCACGATGCCCGTCGACGCGGGACGCGTGGACGCCGCGGTGATGGACGGTGCGACGACCGACGCGTCCGACGTCGTCGAGAGCGACCACCACGGGATCGACACTGCGTGCTCGCCGAACTGCGCGGGGCGATCGTGTGGCGGCGACGGCTGCGGCGGGTCGTGTGGCGGCTGCAGCGGAGGGCGCAACTGCAACGGATCGGGCCAGTGCGTGTGTTCGGGGTTGGACTGTGGCGGTTCGTGCGTCGACGCGCAGACCGACAATGGCAACTGCGGCTCCTGCGGCAATGCGTGCACGGGCGGGCGCTCGTGTTCGGGTGGGTCGTGCGTGTGTCCGGGGGGGCGGACGTCGTGTGGAGCGACGTGCGTCGACTTGCAGAGCGACCCGTCGTCGTGCGGATCGTGCGGAAACGTCTGCGCCGGGGGCAGTCCGAGCTGCTGCAGTGGACGTTGCGCGAACACGAGCGCCGACAACAGCAACTGCGGCGCGTGCGGCGCCGTGTGCGCGTCCGGAACACTCTGCCAATCGGGCTCGTGCGGGTCGTGCGGCAATTCCGGCCAGCCGTGCTGTGGCACGACCTGCAACATGTGGCGGTACTGCTCGGCCGGAACGTGTCTGCCGTGCGGAGCGCAGTTTGCGCTCTGCTGCCCCACGGGCACGTCGTGCAACGGGCCGCTACTTTCGTGTCAGGGCGGCTCGTGCGACATCTGCGGAACGTACAATCACGTCTGTTGTCCCGGCAGCACGTGTCCGTCGAGCCCTTCGTTGCGATGCGTGTCGGGGACGTGTTCCTGCATCATCGCCGGCGCCGTGTGCCCGCAGACCGGACGCGTGTGTTGCCCGGGTCTGTCGTGCCTCGCTGGGCGGTGCAACTAGGATCGACTTGACGCCCGCCGCCGGCCGCTCCACGTCACGCGATGTGACGCCGACCGCCGATGGATTCCATCGCCGCCCGCTGCCGACCGATGCGATCGCGTTCGCGTCGGACGAGGGTCGTGCGATTTTTCGCGAAGCGCTCGACGCGGGCGGAATGGACTCGTTCTTCGCGCTCTCGGAGCAGATGGTGACGCAGGCGGACCCAGCGTTCTGCGGGCTCTCGTCGCTTGCGGTCGCGCTCAATGCGCTGGAGATGGATCCGGGGCGGCTCTGGAAGGGGCCGTGGCGCTGGTACGGCGAGGAGTTGTTGGACTGTTGCGTGCCGCTCGACGTCGTGCGCACGAAAGGTATCACGTTCGGTCAGCTCGCGTGCCTCGCGCGGTGCAACGGGGCCGAGGTCACGAGCCGTCGCACGGACGAATCGACGCTCGAGGATTTTCGTCGCGACGTGGTTCGCGCGACGGTTCGCGCCCGGTCGACCACCGCGATCGGCGCGCCCGCGCGTGGGCCGTTTCTCATCGCGTCGTATGGTCGTGCCGCCCTCGGCGAAACGGGAGGCGGGCACTTCTCACCGATCGGCGGATGGCACGCTGCGCGCGATCTCGTGCTGGTCCTCGACGTCGCGCGGTTCAAGTACCCGCCCCACTGGGTGAGTCTCTCGCGCCTGTACGACGCGATGGGGACGATCGATGTCGAAACGGGGCGGCGCCGCGGGTGGATGCTGGTCACTCGTGGCTCGTCGTTGTCGTCGCTGCACTTCGTGGTCAGTTGCAAGCGCGAACCGTGGCCCGCGATTCTCACGGCGTTCGACGACGTAGCCGCCCGGCTCGCGACGATGAGTTCGGTGACGATCGAGTCCGTCATCGGGGGCGTGCTCGATGCCGCCGCACCGATTCGCGACTGCCTCACGACGTATGAGCACGACGACGACGGATTGCCAGACGCCCACCGGGTTGCGGTGAGAGCGATCGTCGAGGATCTCCGTCGCACGCGCGCGTTTGCGCTGGTCGAGCCGGCCGCGGCGTCGCACGGTTTCGATCCGGAACTCGCGGCGATGTTGTTGCTGAGCCTCAACGACGATCTGTTCGCAGGCCTCGCCGACGCGCCCCGCACGGAAATCACGCGCGCGCGCGACCTCGAGACGCTTTCGCCCGCACTGCGTGGCGAAGTTCTCCGGGTTCGCGAGCAGCTCGGGCTCGTGCGCGAGATGGGCCGAGAATCCGCTGCTACGCTCGGGTCGTCCGCCGGCGCGCCGCAATGACCGCGAACGCGAGGAGCGCCAGTGCAGCCAGCCCGGTCCGACCCGTTCCACCCGCGCGACATCCGCAGCCGCTTCGCATCGTCGTCGTGCCGGTGTCGCCCGAGGCGTCTCCGGTGCCGCCCGAGTCGCCGCCCGTATTGACGTCTGCGCCCGCGACGTCGCTTCCAGTCACGACATCCGTCGTGCCCGCATCGGCTCCGGCGGTTGGAATTCGACAGCGGCCCGTGGGCACGCAGCTCGCGACGCCGCCCATCACCGCGCAGCCTTGCCCGGGGCAGCACGATCGCGGGGCCATCGAGCACGCCGGCGCGCCGATCCATTCGACACAGATCCCACCCGTGCCGCACTCGCTGTCCACCGTGCACGGCATGCAGGCACCCGCGTGGGCGGTTGCGGTCGCCGTGAGTGCCACGAGAGCGACGAACATCGAGATCAACGCAGTCTTCATGCGCAGATGCTAGGCGTTCGCGATGCGCGGGGGAAGAAACCCGCCGGCGTCGTTCAGCGGACGGTGACGTCGACGTTGAACGTCCGTCCCGCACGCGCGATCGAGAGGACGGAATGGTCGATCGTCCCGATCCGCGTGAGCAACTCGAGAAGGCGATCGGGCCGCGACAGGTCCTGACCATCGATCGCCTGCAGCTCGTCGCCGTCGCGCAGCCCGATCCGCGCGAGAAAGCTCCCTGGACGAAGACTCGACAGTTCGACGCCGGCCATTCGCCCGCCGGCCATGCGGGGTGTCATGCGTGCCGACTGCATCAGTTCCATTGGGTTTTCTGCGAGGCGCGCGACGAACGAACGCTCGAGCGTCACCTCGGTGGAGCCGTCCGGGGGGCTGTGAATCACGGCGGAGTTCGTCGCGGGCGTGTTCGAGTGTGGGCTGCCGCCGCTCGGAGAGTCGCTCGGAGAGTCGCTCGCTGCGTCGCCCGGAAGTTCACGCGGCATGTGCTCGGCGATGTAGCAGCCCCGTCCGGAGCGCATCGCGACGAGCGCAAATCCCCCGTGCTCGGGCTGCCAACCGATGCGCGCAACCGTACCGGGCCCCAGCGCATCGCCACGTCGGTACGGGATTGCGGTGGTCGACGGCGGTATCGTTGCGAGAACGAACGAGCGGTTGGCATCGTCCGCGACGAGCACGCCGGTCAATTGGTAGCTGCCGCGGCACGGCGCAAACGGGGTCGTCACGTTGGCGACGCGCGGCGCGGACGGGTCGCGGGGTGCGCGCGGAGGGGTCACGTTTGCAATCGGTGCGGTGGTGGACGGCGGCGCCGGCTCGCGCACTGCGAGCGGCGCGGGGCCCTCGCGGTGGACGAGCGCCCACGCGAACTCCGCGTCGTTCCACGCGCCGTGTCGGCGTCCGAAGTCGCGCATTGCGAGGACGCCGCGCGAAGCGAGCACGAAACCAACGAGTGCGGCCAGCGCGCCGACGACGGATGCGGTGCGGCGCGGAGTCGATTCGAATTCGCGGTGGCCCGGCGGCATCGGACCCGTGACTTGCGCGCCGCGTGCCACCACGAACGTGCATTCGGCGCGCGGGGATGACGGCGGAATTCGCCAAGCGCACGGTGCGCACACGACAGATCGCCACTTCCACACGGTCGCGCCACGACAAAATGGCAACGGGTCGCGGCGGTTCCGCCGCAGGGGCGCAGTTCTAATTCCACCCCACCATGAACGTCCCGCACGTGGGTCCCGTCGCGCGAATTCCGAACACGAGAGTCGCCGCCCCGAGCGCGTTCACGTTGAGCGGATTGCCACACGTCGACGTCAGCGCGCATGTCATCGTGTCCACCGCGAAGACCACGAAGCCGCCGACCGGGGTGACATCGACCCGGTACATTCCCGCGGCCGGAATGTTCATCGCGTAAAAGACGTCGCCGCCCGCAACCGAGCACGCCGGTGAACTCATATCCGCCGCACACGTCGTGCCGGGAAACGCGATCCCCGGTCCGAGCGTCGTCGGGCGAGTGCAACTGTCGTTGATCGGGGGACACTGCCCCGCCTCGCACCGTGCCGGTGTGCAGACCCGGCCGCATACGCCGCAATTCGTTGGCGACGATGCGAGATTCGCCTCGCAGCCGTTCGAGGGCAGCATGTCGCAATCCGAGAATCCGGCGTTGCAGCGAAACTGGCAGGCACTCGCGACGCAAATGCCAACCGCGTTCGGCGGATTCGGACAGCCCATCGGGCACGCGACATCGTTGACGACGTCGAGCGGCACATCCGGCACCACGGTGTCCGCCGGCGTGTCCGTCGTGTCGACCGAGTCGACGACGTCGATTGCGTCGAGTCGCACGTCCGTCGGGGCATCGGTTGCGGCGTCGATTCGACGGTCGGCCGGGACGTCGATGGGAGGGACGAGAACGTCGCCGTCGGTCGGCTGCGGCGTGACACGCGGGTCGGTGCAACGCCCTTCGTTGCCGCACGTCTGACCCATCTCTTCGCAGCGCGCGCTGACGGTGCACGCTGCGGGCGGAGACGAGACACAGCCCGTCGTGAGCGCGGCGCACGAGAGAGAGAGAAAGATCCGAAGCAGCGTCGGTTGCTGCGCTTGAAAACTGAACCGCGCCGTTCGATGGATCGTTTGGGCTGGTGCATCCGGGCCGCCATCGCCGATATGCGCATCGATCCGGAGCGTGACCTCTTCGTCGGGAGCTGCACCGCGTGCCGGCAACACGCCGAACGTCGCCGGCAGCCGAATGCCCGATGCGCCGCCGCGGATCCAACTGACGTTGGTGCCAGAGCCTCCCGCCGCGCCCGAGACACGCGCGGTGATCGTGAGCGAACGCGTGAGCGGAACGTCGGAGTCGAGTACGACGATGACTTCGGTCGGCGGATAGACGCACGCGTGGCCGACTGCGAGCGCCAGTGCAGGCGCGAGCCCAAGCGCGGCCAGCATCGAGCGTCGCCGCCGCGGCACCGGAATCGCAAGCGTCGTGCCCCCGTCGCGCATCGCTGCGACCAGTATGTGCCGATTTCCGTTCCCTGGGTGACGTGAAGAAAAGCACCGGCGCCCGTCGGAAGCGATCGCCCGGTGGCGTCCTGGCGCTCACCACGGTCCCTCGCACACGCACACGGCGGCCCGTGAGGCCACGCGCTTGAAAGCATCCTACTCCGGTAGTATGGTTTCTGCGTGCCGCGAGGAAGCCCCGCGATCAAGCTTGCCATCACCGTCGATCGCGACGTCCATGCGGACGTCGTTCGCGCAGCGACGGAGGCAAACGTCAGCGTCTCGGCGTGGATGACCAACGCGGCACGACGCTCGCTCAAGATTCGAGACGGGCTCGCCGCCGTCGCAGAGTGGGAAGCGCAGCACGGCGCGTTCACGCGACAGGAACTCGAAGACGCTCGTCAGCGGGTGCGACTCGAGCATGCGCGGGGGCCCGCGACCCGGCGCTCGCGGCGGCGATGAGGCCGGTCGTCTATGACGCAGGCCCGCTCATCGCGGCCGACCGGAACGATCGCCGTTTCTGGGCGGAGCATCGCGCTCGGTTGGAGGCGGGCATCGTGCCGTGCGTTCCCTCGGTCGTCGTTGCGCAGGTGAGTCGCTCTCCGAGGCAAGCAGAACTCCGCCGATTGCTTCGTGGGTGCGAAGTGGAGTCGCTGGACGAAGCCGCCGCGCACACGACGGGAGCGCTCCTCGGCAGGTCTCGCACCGTCGATCTGGCCGACTCGACGCTGGTCGCCGTGGCGATCGACCGCGCGTCGGACATCGTTTCCAGCGACCGCACAGACATCGAGCGCCTCCTCGCGAGCGCTCGTGTGCGACTGCGCATCGTCGAAACGTAAGGACAGGTTCCGGCGACCACCCCGGGGGCAGACGGCTCGGGCGCGGCGGAGCTACGGCTCTTCGCGTACGTCCGCCCACAGCAACGCGAGATCCAACTCGATCGCGTCGAACGGCTCCGCGCGAACCCGCGCGCGATCGGCGTGGACGGCAATGATCGACCACCGGCCGCCCTGGAGACGAAGTACTTCCAACGTCCGCGCCGCGGGATCCACCAACGCGCGAGCGCGAACCACCGACGTCAACGCGGCAGCTCCGAGCGAAACACCTCAGCGGATTGTCGGCGGTGAGACTTCGGTCAGCCGCGCCAGTTCGCTCCGCACGTGTTCGCGCGTCTCGTCGTCCAGAATGAGAACGCGCGTCTCCCGAATCCCGCGCGTGAGCAGAACCCGGTATGCGTTGCGCACCAATCGCAACATCTGCGGCGATGAACGCACCGGCTTGTCATGCGACGCGGCCTTCACGGACACCCACTCTCCCCCTCGCCACACGAGATCGTGTCCCCAGATCACGCCGACGCGATCGAACTCGAATCCTTGCGCGCTGTAGATACACCCGACCTGCCCGATGCCGGCGTCCGTCTCCGCCCAGAGCGTGTAGGGATGCTGATCGGGTCGGTAGGACTTGGAGTCCGATGCCTTTGCGTTCCAGGGACGTTGCCAGTCGCCAATGACGACGTCGTTCACCAGCGATCCATTCTCGAGTGGATTGCTCCACTTCCAACAGAATCCTCCGAGCAGCCGCGCGCGTTCGCCGTGCCCGCGGCTTTCGTCCAACAATCGATCGAGATCGGCAGTCGAGTCCGCAATGTCGATTCGATAGCGGTCGCCCCACGACGCCGTGGGTGCGCCGGTTGAGAAGCCCAGCAACCGATCGATCCACGCGACGTATTCTTCGCAGCCACCACAGCGGTACTGCGCGGCAAGATCGTACGTCTTCAATGGCAGCTTCCGCCGCCGTGCAGTCTCCTCGATCAACGCGGACTGGCCGATTTCGTCGGGACGCACGAACTGGTTCTCGGCGAGCAGGAAGACCGTCACTTTCGCCGCGTCGATGAGTTCGTCGACCTGCGAGCGCCGTCCGCGTTCGATCGCGGGAGTAAATCGGGTGTCGCTGGTTTCGCGAATGCGGTGCGCTTCGTCGACGAGGAGCAAGTCGAGTCCCTGCGGCGGCGCTTTGCGTAAGGCCATGTTCCAGACGAAGAGCTTGTCCGCACCCTTGAACTTGCTTCGCAGCGCGGTCGTGAACGCCTTGCCACCGGTCGAGTGGGCGGCCTTCAGCCCGAGTCGCGCAACGTCCGCGAGAAGTTGAACCGCGATGACCGTCTTTCCGGTACCCGGTGCGCCGCGAATGAGGATCACAGAGGAGCGTTGTTTGCGCTGCGCCGTTCGGACTGCGCCGAGCACGGCCTCGAACGCGACGCGTTGTGCATCGAGCAGGCGCCAGCGAAGATCGTCGTGCAGGACGGCGTCGAGGGCGTCGAGCACGCGGCGACCGACGCTGAAGGGGCCGCCTGTGACATCGGCGAGGATCTCGCGCCCGCCGCCGTGGCCGACGACGGACTCGGCGTGGGTCCGGAACGCGACCGCCTCACGCGCGCCGAATGCCGGTGCACTGTGAAGCAGATCGGAGAAGCGCGACTCGCGCAGAATGTCGACCCCCGGAGGCGGCATGTTGTGCAGATAGGCACAGGCGGTGGATGCGACGGACCCAGCGGTGAACGCGCTGTGATAGTCGGCGAGCCACTCGGCGTAGTCGAGCGCTTGCCGCGACGGATGCGCGTGCTCGATGCCACCGACGACGACATTGGCACTGTCGTCGTTCGCGAGGGAGACATCGGACCACTGTTTGAGTTCGACAACGAGCGCGCGGCGGCGTGACGTCGCGTCGCGCCCGAAGAGCATCACGTCGATGCGCGCGCGGGAGTAGGGAAGGTGGTATTCGGTGCAGACAGCCGGCGGAGTCAGACTGATGGCCGACTGTGCTCTCGCGACTCCGTAGGGTCCCGGCGCGTCGGTCCGATCTCGAACGCCCACGGCGACATCGGTCCGTGAGAGATCCTGCAGCGATGTGGCGAGCGCGGCGAGCGACGCGCGCCAACTCTGTACTTCGGACGGTCCGGGAGTCGTGCCGTGAAGGGTGACGAACTGCCCGGTCATCGCGCCGGCAATTCCGTCGGCATTCGCGAGGCGAACGAATTCGGCGAGGGTCCCGTTCCAGAGGTCCATGCACACGTCTCCCGTCGTGGAGCGGCGCCCGGACCGACAGCCCATGGAGGGAGACGGTTCTCAAATCGGGGGAGGCAGAGCGTAGCGCGATTGGAGGAGAGGGATTGGGAAAGTCGGCGACGGCGACGGCGACGGAAACGGGAACGGAAACGGGGAAAGGGAAACGGGGAAAGGGAAACGGGCAGGGGAAGGGACGCTACCAGGGAAGTTGTTGGCCGTTCTGGTGCCAGAAGCTGCCGCTGTTTGCGATCGTCAGTGAATCGATTCGGGCGAGGAGGCCGGTCGCGGAATCGGAGGGTTCGACTTGTCCGTGCGTCCCGGTCATTTCGGTCCTGACCATTCCCGGGTGGAGAACAGCGACGGCGATGCCGGCGGGCCGGAGGTCTTCGGCGATGGATTTGGCGGCCATGTTCAGCGCGGCCTTGCTCATTCGGTAGCCGTACGCGCCGCCGGAGGAGTTGTCTTCGATCGAGCCCATGCGACTGGTGATCATCGCGATTTTGGACCCTCGTTGCAGGCGCGCGCGCAGCGCGGCCGTGAGGCGAAGCGGACCGAGTGCGTTGACCTCGAACTGCTTTCGAATTCCGTCGACGTCCAGCGCTTCGAGCGAGTCGCCCCACAGCAGAATTCCTGCGTTGTGGATGAGCAAGTCGACCGTGCGATCTCCGAGCGCGCGAACGAGCGTCTCGATCCCGGACGATTCCGTGACGTCGACGCCGGCCACGACCTCGACGCCAAGCTTGTCGAGACCCGCGGACCGTTTCCGGCACGCAGCGATGACGGTTCCGCCTCGTTTCGACAGTTGCTCGGTCAGCGCGAGTCCGATGCCGCGATTTGCGCCGGTGACGACGGAGAGACTCAGTGCCATGGCACGGCGGCGCCGGGTGTCGTTCCCATCGTGTAGCGCATGACACCGTTGGCGGTCGCGACGTAGATGTCGGTGCAATACAGCGGTCCGACACCGAACTCGATGTTGGCCGCTCCGCCGCCGCCGAGGCCGATGCTCATGTTGGCCGTTCCGTCGGCGTTGCGAATGAACAGTCGACCGCCGTTGTCCGTGACGTAGATCCGTCCCATCGCGTCGAACGCGAGTCCGTCGGGAGCGCCGAGTCCCGTTGTCACCATCACGCGCGCCGTTTCCGCGAGCGGAGTGCCACCGAGTCGAAGTCGAAACAGTGACCCGCCCGAGAAACTGTCGACGTACAACTGGCCGTCCGCCGCGAACGCGACACCGTTCGCGCCGGGGATCGTCGTCGTTGTCACGCGGTTGCGCGATCCCGTCGCGCCGTCGGCGCGGTACACGTTGCCGCCCGCGAAGTCCGAGTAGTACACGGCGCCGTCGGGTCCGACCGTGATGCCGTTGGGTCGTGCGCCCGCGAGCATGTCGAACATCGTGGCGGTGGGAGTCGCCGCCGCCATGTCTACCTGCATCACAGCGCCGGAGCCCGGAACGCACACGAACATCCGCGAGTTCGCGGCGTTCAGCGCGAGGCCCCACACCGTCGTCGCACCTGGGATTCGCAGCCACATGGGCTCGTTTGCCATGCCGGGCCGCAGCCGACCCACGCCGCCGTTCTGCGAGTAATAGATCGTGCCATTGCGGCCGATGACGAGACCTTCGGTGCCGGCCGTGCCGGTGAGCGCGGGACGCATCGTGCCGCACGCGCCGGCATCGCTCGTGACCGGGACGTCGGTGCCCATCGGCACGTCGGTGCCCACGGGAACGTCGGTTCCCACGGGGACGTCCATGCCCACCGGCACATCGGTGCCCACGGGGACGTCCGTTCGAACGTCCGTTCCGACGGGCACGTCGCCGGGGGGGGGCGAGTCCGTTCCGATCACGTCCGCGCCGACCGCGTCGCCGGTCGAGACGACATCTCCGGACACCGTATCGCCGGCGTCCCCCGCGACGGGCCCGCCACATGCAGCAAACGCGAAGGGGAGGGCGAGAGCAGAAATCACGAGAAGTTGGCGCGAGCGGTTCGTGCGTTGTGCCTGCATGGTGCCGCGATTGTCGTCAGTTTCGCGCTTTACACAAGCCCCCCGTGCGCGCGAAGTTGCGCCCCCCGATGGGACGACGCGGTGACTACGATTGCATGGCGTGTGGCGCATGCTGTGCGAACACGGATCGAAATCGCGGAATCGAGTGGTTCGAATATGTCGAGATCGAGCGGCGAGACAGGTTGCGTCGCGAGCCCGATCTGTTGCGGCGCCTGACGGTCGTGAACGACGCAGGCGAGATCCACATGAAGCTCACGGCCGACGGCCGATGCGTTGCGCTCGAGGGAGAGATCGGCGACCGCGTGACTTGCGGCATCTACGACCTGCGCCCCGCGGGTTGCAAACGCGTCGAGCCGGGGAGCTACGCATGCAAGCGGGCTCGACGCGAACGATTGGGGATCAACCCGCGCGCGGCGTGAGCCCCCATCCGGCGTGCTTCGGACGCCACCTTCCTCCGAAAACGTGGGAAGGCTTCAGAGCGCGATCCCAGGGGCCGGGAAGTCTCCCAGGAACTTCGAGACCTCCGACGCGATCGCGGCCAGCTTCGCCTCGTTCTCCGCGTTGGTGACGGCCTCGTCGAACCACTGCGCGACGGCCGCCATGTGTTTGGGTTGCAAACCGCGCGACGTGATCGCGGGCGTTCCGATGCGCACGCCCGACGGATCGAACGGCTTGCGCGGATCGAACGGGACGCTGTTGTAGTTTGCCTCGAGACCCGCGGCGTCGAGGGCTTTCGCGGCCTTCTTGCCCGAGATGTTCTTCGAGGTCATGTCGAGAAGCAGCAGATGGTTGTCGGTTCCGCCCGACACGAGGGAGTAGCCCCGCGACGCCAACTCGGTGCCGAGCGCCCGCGCATTTTCGACGACCGCGTGTGCGTACGTCTTGAACGCGGGCTGCGCGGCTTCGCGTGCTGCGACCGCGAGCGCCGCAATCTGACTGACGTGCGGCCCGCCTTGCAGACCCGGGAACACGGCCTTGTCGATCGCGGATGCGTGCGCGGCGCCGGTGAGAATCATTCCGCCACGGGGCCCGCGGAGCGTCTTGTGCGTCGTGCTCGTCACGATCTGCGCGTGACCGACGGGCGATGGATGCGCGCCGCCGGCGACGAGCCCGGAGATGTGCGCGATGTCCGCGACGAGGATCGCGCCCGCGTCCTGCGCGATCTTGGCAAACGCGGGAAAGTCCCACAGGCGCGGATACGCCGTGCCGCCGCACCAGATCAACTTCGGCTTGTGTTCGCTCGCGAGCGCCTGGACCTGCTCCATGTCGATGCGATGGTCGTCGCGACGAACGCCGTACGCGACGGATTTGAAATACGTTCCGGTGATCGAAACGCTCCAGCCGTGCGTGAGGTGCCCACCCGCGGGCAGACCGAGACCCATGATCGTGTCGCCCGGCTTGCAGAATGCGAAGTACACCGCGAGATTCGCCGGCGAACCCGAGTACGGCTGGACGTTCGCGTGCTCGACGCCGAAGAGCGCTTTGATTCGGTCGCGCGCGATTTCCTCGATGGGATCGACGAACTGTTGACCCTCGTAATAGCGCTTGCGCGGATACCCCTCCGAATACTTGTTGTTGAGCGGGGACGCCATCGCGTCCTGCACGGCGCGCGATGCGTAGTTCTCGCTCGGGATCAGGCGCAGCTTGTCGTGCTGGCGGCGCGTCTCGTCCGCGATGAGTTTTGCGATTTCCGGGTCGGACTCGGGCAGAGCGGGATCGAACGTCACGAACACCTCGAAGAGGGAAGAGGGAGGGAGAGACCGACGATAGCAGCGGGGAAAGAGGGGGAGAAGGAGGATGGGGAAGGGGACCGGGACCGGGACCGGGATGGG
>ORMF012314161.1_pt1 | contig 27454 bp, 23 predicted proteins | sample 1779871 | NCBI WGS metagenome assembly ORMF01 (sample SAMEA104232316, study PRJEB22302) | groundwater metagenome | biome: forest; feature: aquifer; material: groundwater | place: USA | collected 2011-08-07 | depth 5.4 m | reverse complement strand
GCGAGCGACTGCGTACCGAGCCGACGGACGCCCTGGGCGTCCTGGTGGGGACGCTCTGTCTTCGTGCTGCGGGTGCATCGCCCGCGGAGCCTTGGGCACCAGGACGTGGGGCCACATCGACGACTTGGGGAGTTTCTGCCGGCCAGGAACCCGACCCCAAGCTCCACAAGGATCGATAGGGTCAACAGATAGCCACAGTAGGCAAGGGCGAGTAGCGCCGACAACCGGTCGTAATCGCCGCGCCTCAGCACTAACGTGGCCGCGATCGGAGACAGGGAACACCCCGCGACGATGGCGACATCGGGCCAGCAGGGCAGCCTCCACAGAGGGCAATGACGGATCGACGTCATGCAGATCGTGCTGCCCAGCGGAACCACCATGCAGGCCGCCCCGAGCCACGACAGCATGGCCTTCGGAGGTTGGGGCGACAAGGGGGGAAGCCCCGTGCTCTGCTCGGGAGGCGAAGGCATGCTTCCTCCCCCTGGATGGAGACTCACTGGGGCAACACTGACAACATCGTACAGGCCATTGCCTCGATGGTCGAGGAGCCCCTTCCGTGAACCACCCCAGCAGCGGCATTCGAATCGGGAACGATTGCCCGGGATCCATACCTGAGCCGCCGCCGCTTGTGCGTGGGCCGCGGTGGGGGGTAGAATCCGCGTGGAGGACGCCCGAGGACGTTAAGATGAGCACCGTCGTCATCCAGGAACAACTGCGGATCCCGAGCAAGGTGTCGGACCTGAGGTCCTTCCGGCGGTGGGCCCTCTCAGATGCGTACCCCGACACGGGTCGAGTGGCCTGGCTGAAAGGGGAGGTCTGGGTCGACATGAGTCCGGAGCAGCTCATCACCCACAACAAGGTCAAGGGGCGATTCGGCAATGTCCTCGACGCGCTTGCACTGGAAGAGAAGCTGGGGATGTACTTCCATGACCGGACGCTGCTCTCCAACCAAGCGGCCGACCTCTCGACCGAACCGGACGGCGTGTTCGCTTCGTTCGAGGCGCTCGAGGAGAACCGTGCGCGGCTTGTGGAGAACCAGAACGGACCGATCGAGATGGAGGGGAGTCCGGACATGGTCCTGGAGGTCGTAAGCCCCAGCTCCGTCCGGAAAGACACCGTGGTCCTTCCTCGTCTCTACTGGCGCGCAGGCATCCCTGAGTTCTGGCTCGTCGACGCACGAGGAGAGCGCCCCAAATTCGATATCCTGGTTCGTGGGCGCAGCGCGTACACGCCTACGCCCAAGACCGGTGGCTGGGTCGCCTCGCGTGTCTTCGGCCACTCCTTCCGCCTCGTCGCGGAACCCAATCGGCTCGGGTACCCCGAGTTCACGTTGCGGGTTCGCTGACGCATGGGTGACGCCGCCGCCAGGGAACCCAGGTTCTATGCGCTCCTGAGGGGGCTTGGCAGCGCGATCCTGCGGGTGTTCTACCGCGAGATCTCCGTGCGGTGCGAGGCCCCGCCGCCCGAGACGGGCCCCGTCATCTTCGCGGCCAACCACCCCAATACCCTCATGGACCCGCTGGGCGTCGCGCAGGTGACGAGGCGGCCCCTCCACTTCCTCGCCAAGAGCGGTCTCTTCAAGAAGCGCATCGCGGGCTGGCTCCTCCGCTGCATGGGCGTCATCCCCGTCTACCGGAAGCAGGACGACCCCTCGCAGATGGACAAGAACGAGCAGGCCTTCGAGGCCTGCTACCAGGCCCTCGCCGCCGGGCAGGCCCTCGCCCTCTTCCCGGAGGGCCTCTCCCACGACGACCTCCAACTCAAGCCCCTCAAGACCGGCGCTGCCCGCATCGCCTTGGAGGCCGAGCAGGCCAACGGCAACAAGCTCGGCGTCAAGATCGTCCCCGTGGGCCTGACGTTCCCGAACCGCGCCCGATTCCGCAGCACGCTCTCCATTCGCGTCGGTGCGGCCATCGACGTCGCGCCGTACACCGAGCGGTATGCCTCCGCGCCCGAGGAGACCTTCCGCGCCCTCACCGCCGACATCGAGGAGCGCCTGCGGCAACTCATGATTCACATGGACCGCCTCGACCTGACCGAGAACATCCGCAAGGTCGAGGAGGCCTTCCGCGACGACCTCAGGATGTCCCTCGACCCCTCCTGGCAGGCTGCGGCCGACACCGTGGTCCTCTCGAAGTCGATCGCCGACGCCGCGGAGAGGCTCTCGGAGAAGGAGCCTGAGGTGATGGCCGGCTTCTGGATGCGCGTCGACCGCTATTGGAAGAGGCTCCAGTGCGTCCGCCTCCGCGACGAGGCCCTCCGCGACGAGCGGGGCCGCCTCGGGTTCGCCGCGTGGCTCCTCCTGTCGATCGTCTACGGCGTGATTGCCCTTCCCCTCGCCCTCTACGGCCTCGTGAATCACTGGATCCCGTACGAGGCCGCGGGGAGGCTTGCGGCACGACTGGCGCGGGGCCCGGAGGACGTCGCGCCCTACAAGGTCTACTTCGGGCTCCCCCTGTTCCTCCTCGCCTACGTCGTCCAGGGGTACGCGGTCTGGAGGTGCACGAGTCCGCTCGTGACGGGGGTCTACGTGGGGACACTCCCGTTCGTGGGCTTGTGGGCCCTCGCCTTCTTCCGGAAGATGGCCGCGTTCTGGGGGCGCGTGCGTCTGGGCTGGCTTGCCTACCTGCGCCCCGCGACCGTCGCGCGACTGCGCGCGGATCGTGAGGAACTGCGCGCGGAGCTGGAGGGGCTCAAGCAGCGCTACCTCGCGCTGCGGGAAGGGGAGGCCGCGTCGGCGGAAGGAAATCGGGGCGCCGGGATTTGAACCTGGGGCGCGAACCACGCAAGACCCCAGGCGCACCAAGGGGTTGCGTCAATCCGCCCAACCCCCTGTGAGCGAATCTGTCCCTTCCGACCGCGCCCTGGCCCGCCTCCTCGCCCTCTGGCCCGACCTCCCCGAACCTGTCCGCGCGTCGCTCCTGGCGCTCGCCGAGGCCGCCCGACCGAGGCGGTAGGTCCCGGCCAAGGGCAGGATGCGCCGTCCCGGGCTGTCCGAGTCGGATGGGGGCTGCACATGCGCGACGAAGCTCTGAAGCGGACGGACTGATCCGTCTCTCGCCGCGTCCGTTGGATCCGTCGAGTCCATCCTCGGAGGCTGCCCATGTGCTTGCAGACAGCCGTCGTGCCGCGCGTCCTCCTGGCGTTCCTGGCCCTTCCGCTCCTCGCTGACGAGGTCGTCCTCCCACGCCAGCCGACGCCGTACGCGAGCTCGAAGGAGGCGGTCGACGCGGTGGAGCACGGATCAATGCTTCCACGCTCTGACTGGAACCTCCCGGCAGACGGCGAGGGGTACGATGGGGTGTGGCTCGCCGTGATCGACGACGATGCCGCCGGGCTGGACATGCTGCTCGCGGCCGGTCCCGAGGTCGATGAGCTGCTGCTGAAGGTGGTCAAGGAGGGCATCGCTGATGGGCGGCGGACGGCCAAGGTGGACGCCCGCCTCCACCGGGACCTGGCGGGGTACACTCGCCTCCTGTATGTGCTGGCGCTTCGTGGACATGCCCAGGCGGGCGCCCTGGTGCAAGAGGTCGCGAACGACTCGGACCCCCGCATCCGGCTGATCGCGGCGCGCATCGCGAGGTGCGCATCGGACGTCCCGGGGTTTCGGGAGGGGGCGTCCGTGCAGATCCTACGCGAGCTGCTTGAGCGCGAGGGTGATCCTTGGGTGAGAACCGAGCTTGAGCAGGCCGTCGGGTGCCTCGAATCGGAGTCGCCGAAGGGGTGGCCCCATTACTCCGAGGACCTTCTCGGATTCCGGTGGGCCGCGGAGGGCATCGCGGGTTCCACCGCATCGACCGACGAGGATCTCCTTGCCATCGCAGAGGACGAGACCCGGCCCCGCGACGAGCGGGTTTGTGCCCTCGCCGGGCTCGGCGCTGACGCCGTGCGTACCCACAGCACGCGAATCGTCGAGCTCGCTCGTGAAGACCTGCGCACCGGTGTTCACGAAGAGATGGAGGTGTCGGTCAGCATGGCGGCCGCGCACGTGCTCGCACATGCCCCGGGCGAGGAACCGACCAGTGCCCTCGTGGACCTGGTAATGGACCCGGGCGCGCGTGGCTGGCTCGGGGCCTACCTCATCTCGGTCGTCGATCGCCGCCTCGGCGTGCACATCCACACGCTCGACTTCCTCCGCTGGCACGTGAGTGTGCGACGAGTCCAGCACGGGAAGTAGTGGAGCATCCGTCACCTGCTGGGCCATCGTGCGATCGCCTACCTTGTATCCGGGTGACAGTTCGGGTGGAGGTGCGTGCACGGGGCCTTCGGAGCCCCGCCCCGTCGCGTGACGCGCGCGATTGAATGCCTGTGCACGGCCAGCTCGACGAGGATAGGATCCGCCGAGGGCCGACTCATGGCGAGAGGCCGTTCCTCCGACTCGAGGAGGCGTTTGGGGTGGAGGACACCGTTCAAGTGCGCGGCAGGACGCTGTCCATCCCCTCGTGGGAGGCAGAGACCCTCGTCCACGCCGCCGTGTGCACGGTCCTGCTGCGCGCGACCGTACTCTTGTACGTCGCCTCCTTTCTCACGGGGGTGCCGTCTCTGCCGCCTCGGTACTCCGTGCTCACCGCCACGTCTGAAGAGCGCCGGTTCCTTGCCCTGCTCGGCGCCACATGGCTGGTGCTGGCGTTCGGGGCGACCGCGCGGCGCGCGTTCGCCCGCTGGGGACTCGTTGTCCTCGAGGTCGCCTTCTGGTTCGCGGTCACGGCCTTCCTCGCCTGGGGCCCCTCCGCGGCCCCGTCGTGGCGACAACCATCGTTCCTGGAGTGGGCGCTGTGGAAGGCGCGCGGCCTGGACCACCAGGTGCTTTTCGTCCTCGCATTCCTCGGCCTTCAGGGAGTCGTGATCGTGGTTCCATTGCTGTGCCGGGGGGCCCGCCACGCTTTCGACAGGGCGTCCCGCGGAGCGCCCCTCGCGCCGATCTGGCCTGCCGAGAGCCCGGTCGTCTTCTCGGTCAGCCGCTGGATCGCCCTTTCGCTCGTCGCCGGGATAGCTGTCGTCGAGGGCCTCCTACTATTCTGTTGCGGTGGGCTTCTCACGGAGACGTGATCCACGGCGCGGGGCCGCCTGGGGATGGGAGATGTTCTCTATTGCAACTGAGGAGTCACAGTGCGACTGATGAATCACAGTTGCAACAAGGAATCAGGGATGCTACCCTATCCACCATGAAGGTCGCACAGCTCACGGTTTCGCCCCCCAGGGGATTCGTGGCTGCACCGGCGGGGACCCCCTACGAGCTACGCCGCCGGGACGGGCGCGTCGTCGCGGCGATCAAGCGGGGAGTGGGTGCGGTCCGCGACCTGCAGGCCGCGCTCATCCAGCTCGCGAAGACGGTCGAGGGGGACCGCAAGATCGAGTGGGGGTGCCTCGTTCTCGTTCGCGGACGGATGACCGCGGAAACGGCGTTCGAGGAGTGGATCGCGATCGTCGACAGGCTCCTGGACCCCCATGTGCGGAAGCGCCTGGCGCTGATCTGGATCGAGCCGGGCACGTTCAGTGTCCGCCCGGACACGCCCGAGCTCCAGGCCCTGGGCGCCTCGCTGCGGGAGTCGCTTGAGGGAGTCGAGGCGGCCTGGAAGGAGCGCCGCGCGAGCATGACTCCTGCGCTCTTCGAGGTCCTGAAAGTGCTGCTCCACGGCTGGCTCCGCGGACGTGGGCCTCTGGCGGTGGGGGAGATTCAGTCGGCCGCCGGAGTCGCGTATGGAACGGTGTCCAACGCGCTGGAGTTCCTCGCGGACCGTCACGAGGTCGTGAGGACGTCCGATCGGAGCGCGGAGTTGACCGGGTTCCCAACGACTTCCTGGCCCGAGGTCCTCGCTCGCTCCGACAGTCTCCGCCGCCCAGCCTTCTATGCGGACCGGACGGGGCGTCCGCTCGACGCCGAGTACCTCCTCGAGAAGCTGCAGAGGCGTCCGCCGGAAGGGGTCGCGCTCGGGGGCGTGGTTGCGGCGCGGCACTGGGACCCCGCCTTCAACCTGAACGGCACGCCACGCCTGGACATCACCTGGCACGTGACGATGGCGCCGCCGCTTCAGGATCTGGTTGCGCGCATCGACCCTTCACTGGAGAGGGGCTTGCGCGCGGACGAGCGGACCGTGCTCGTCCTCCATCCGCTCTCTCGAAAGGAGACCCTCTTTGAGCAACCCGGCGGGGGGCGCCTTCCGATCGCGGATCCCGTGGAGACGCTCCTCGACTTGCACGAGATGAGGCTGGTGTCCCAGGCTGAGGATCTGGTTCGAGCACTGAGGAAGGGACATGAGGCGACTCGACCCTGACGCGATCCTCGATCGCCTGGCGCGGGAGATCCCGACCGACTTGCACGACGACGTGTACCTGATCGGGAGCCTCGCGGCGGCGCATCACTTTCGCGGCCGGATCGAGCTGGGTGGCGTGAACACGAAGGACGCCGACCTGGTCGTCCAACCCGTCGGGAACATCGCCACCGTCGAGGCGATCGCCACGAAGCTGCGCGCGGCGGGATGGATGTGGAAGCTCGACTACGCGCCGGTGGGGGCGACGACGACCCCCGAAGACGCGCTGCCCGATGTTCGGCTGTTTCCGCCTGGGGACGGGGCGACGTACTGGATCGAGTTGCAGGGGCTCCCAGAGATCGAGCAGGCCCAGGAGATTCGGAGGCTCCGGGTCGTCGTCGAGGGGGGCCACCTCTCGGTCCCCGCCTACCGTTTCGGCGGCCTCACGGCACGTGGGCTCCACGCGACGCCGCAGGGGATCCCCTGCGCGGACCCGTCGATGATGGCACTCGCGAATCTGCTCGGACACCCGGAGGTCGGCGTGCGGCGGATGAGCTCTCCGATCGGCGGGAGGGAGTGCCTTCGCTCCGCGAAGGACCTCGGTCGGGTGCTCGCCTTCGCGTGCCTCTCGGACCCGCGCGAGATCGAGGCGTGGCTCGATCCGTGGTCGCAGGCGCTGCAGGCCTGCTTCCCCCGCTCCTGGAAGGGCCTCGGCGCCCGCACGGGCGCAGGCCTTCGGGCCCTGCTCGCCGACGGCCAGGCGATGAGCGACGCTCACTGGACGACAACCTATGGTCTCCTCAGCGGCAAGGGCGTGGATCAGGCCCGCCTCGTCGCCCTCGGCCGCTCCCTCCTCGCCAACCTGGTCGAGCCCTTCGAGAGTCGCTGCCGCGCGTCGTAGCGCAGCCCCAGTTCCACCTGGCGCATGTCCCGCCGCGGCGCACGTGTTTGCCCCATCCTGGCCGGAGGCGAGGATGGGGGAGCTGTCCCCCCGTCACGCCCTATGGGGTGAGGGGGGACAGACACTGCCCCGTCCAAGCGCATGCGCATGGATCGGTGCCCCGGCCGCGACGTGGTCTCGCGTGCGAGAGCACGTCGCGGTTGGGGCGGGGCGGTGGAGGCGGGCGAGGTCCTCGCGCAGCAGAGGCCCGCGTCCGGCGTGGAGGCCGGGTCCGCTGACCTGCCTGCACCGCCCCCATCCCCGCCAGGGGTGCATCGGCGGCATCGCCGCCTGCCCGACGCCCGGACCGCAACGCGGGTCCGGCGGCCACCCCTGGAGGGGTGTTGATGGCTGTATGGGTGATTGCCCTGGCGCGCCTCATGCGCCAGGGCGGGTCTCGGGGCCGCGTGACTCACGTGAGTCCGCCCGGTGGGGGAGGGGACTGCGGTCCCCTCACGTAAGCAGAGATTCATCCAGTCGGTCCTGAGGACCGGAACGACCAGCGCAGTCGAGCTGGTCGGTGGCCGTCGATCCCGGATCGATGGCGCGTGTGGTCCCCCTCGTCTCGCCCTTGAAGAGGCCGTCGCCTTCTCTGGGGCTCGGGGAGAGGAGGCGGTGGCCGCCCAAGGGCGGGAAGAGGGGCTCGGGGAGCAAGGTGGAATCTGGCGGTGGTGGAGTGGGGAGCGAAGGAAAGGACGGGCCCCTCCCTTCGCGGGGGCAGTTGGCCGGGCGATCACGCCTCGTCGGAGTCGCCAGTGAGCCCATGGTGCTTGCGGACGTTCTGTGCCTTCCACTGGAGGCCTGGGTGGGCGCTGATGGTGGATTGGAGCGTCACGTCGGCGGTGAGGAGCCCGGGGGCCACCTCGCCGCGGTCATTCAGTCGGCTGAGGAACTCGACCTCCTCCGGTGTGAGCGGCAGGACCACCGACAGACGGTCACGACACTCTGATTCGAGCTGCTTCGACCACTCGACGACATGCTCTCGTGACGGTGCCAGGTTCGCCCGCAGCAGCGGCAGGAGTTGTCGCTCGACATCGACCGGATCTGCCTTCACATCGTCGAGGGACACCGTGCGCCAATCCCGCCGGTTGATGCCGCCGTAGACGACGAACCCCAGGCGCAGCTTCGTCCGGTCGACGGAGGTCGCGCCGAGCAGCTCGTGCACGTCAAAGACGTCGCGACTCGCCGCACGTGCGAAGAGGGCGGCGAGCTTGCCCGCCGCGAGCTCGTGGATGTCGAGCACCGGTATCTGCGTGGCACCGAAGGAGCCGATGCGCTTCGAGTCGATGATGCTCGGCGGCCAGAGCGGTGTCCGCAGCATGAAGTTCACATCGACCTCGATGGCGCCAGGGCGACCGGTGATTGTGGTGTAGGAGAGCCGCCACTTGCCGCCGGCGTGATCTGCGGGGACGCGCTTTGTCTGGAGCCGCTGGCGACCGCAGACGGCCTGGATGGCCTGATCGACCTTCGGACGCTCGTCGAGCATGGTCTTTCGGTCGAGCGCGCCGATATAGTTGAGGTCGATGTCGACCGAGAGGCGCGGCACGTCGAAGACGAACAGGTTGAACGCGGTCCCGCCCTTGAGCGCGATGCGGGACTTCAGGAATGGGTGGCTGCGCAGCCCTTCCAGGAGCTCGATGAGGCGGATGACCTTCTCCAGGGCCTCCGGTCGAAACCCTGCCGCGGCGGCCTCTCGGTTGAGGTCGTTCTCGTTCAGCATCAGGATACCTCCGCCCAGGTCCGAGAGAGGATCCGCTCCGGGACGACCAGGTTCCAGCGCGTGATGAGCTTTCCCGACTCCCGCTGGGAGTCCAGGTAGCGCGGCTGTGCCGGACGCAGCTCTGCGAGCGCCTGGAGGTGTTGCTCCTCGACCATGAGCTGCTCGCGGTGCTGCTCGACGTAGAACCCGACGCGCGCGGCGGTCAGGGCTGACTGCGCCTTCCTGGTGTGGTCGATAACGGCGTCGAGGTCGAAGTACTCGACCATCTCGAAGGAGCGCCAGATCTCCTCCCAGCCGGCGCACGTCTCGGGAGCGTCGAGGACGTCGACCAGCGTGCGCTCGAGCGTCGTGACACGCGCGAGGCCTCCGGCATGTCGATGTTCGACGATGCCGCCGCCGAAGTGTGGGAGGGATCGAAGCGCGGCCGGGACCTGCACCGGGACGAACTCGAGATCGCCGAACACGAACCGTCGTTGGCGGGCGCGAGTCAGGTAGTGGAAGCGGCGCCAGGTCGAGTAGGCCTTGCCGTGGAACTGGAGCGCGGCGTGGTGGGCCACGACGGCGTCCTCGGCGAGCTTGGTGGAGAGCAGGTAGGGATCGACCGTGACGCCTTGAGGCGGGGCGCCTCGCGGGAGGGTCGCGTAGAGCCCCCGACGGATGTGGACGAGGTTCCCGGCTGCCACGTGCTGCTTGAGGACGGAGGCGCTCGTCAGTCGGCTGCGCCCCCCGGGGCCTGAGTGAACCGAGACGAACTCATCGTACCGGAACACCGGGTGTGCGGCGAAATAGTCGACAGGCTTGACTTGCTCGTTCGAGTTCATACAGGCGCTCATTCTACCTGCATGCGCGCATCTGTGCAAGTGGCACTTGCTGAAATGCGCTATAGCAAGCATGTGCACTGCCTGTAGTGATGCGAATCCGCAAGTTTCCATAAGGTCAGGGGAGGGCGATGTACTGGTCCACCGCAGGTAGGTATTCATCCAGGCGGTCCAGGGGACCGGAAGGACCAGCGCAGTCGAGCTGGTCGGTGGCCGTCGAGAGGGATGTGAGCTTGTGCGCGAATTGCGAGGCCGATAGAATTCGCGGATTCTTGGGGGGGAGGAACGAGGGATGATGCGCGGCGTGTGGGTCGGAGTGCTCATGGCGTTGTCCGCGTTGGCTCAGGACCCCGAGTGGAAGAGGGAGAACTTCGCGGGACCGCTTCCCCCCGGCATCGAGCGGGGGCAGAGTGGCCGGGCGGAGCTCCTCGGCATCCTCGGGTCGCGTCGGTGGAGGCATGGTGCCGCTGTCTTGTCCGTCGCATTCAGTCCGGACGGCAAACGTGCCCTCTCGGCGAGTTACGATCGCACGCTCAAGCTGTGGGACGTGGAGAGCGGCAAGGAGGTGGCCACCTGGTGGGGGCATGCGGCCTGGGTCTCTTCCGTAGCGTTCAGTCCGGATGGCAAACGCGCCCTCTCGGGGAGCGAGGACTTCACCCTGAAGCTCTGGGATGTGGAGAGCGGCAAGCCGCTGGCGACCTGGGGACCGTGTCGGTGCGGCATCTATTCCGTCGCATTCAGTCCGGACGGCAAGCGCGCCCTCTCGGGGGGCGAGCATCGCACGCTCCAGCTCTGGGACGTGGAGAGCGGCAGAGAGCTGGCCGCCTGGGAAGGGCACACGGGCGCTGTCCACTCCGTCGCGTTTAGCCCGGACGGCAAGCGCGCCCTCTCGGGGAGTTGGGACAACACGCTCAAGCTCTGGGACGTGGAGAGCGGCAAGGAGCTGGCCACCTGGAAGGGACATGCGGACCATGCCACTTCCGTCGCGTTCAGCCCCGACGGCAAGCGCGCCATCTCGGGGAGCGAGGACAAGACGGTCAGGCTCTGGGACGTAGAGAGCGGCAAGGAGCTGGCCACCTGGAAGGGGCAGACGATCGAGCAGGGATGGTCTCGACACGTGCTATCGGTCCAGATCCAAACCCACGCCCACGAGCGACAGAACAAGGCCATCACGAACTTCCGCGATACCCTGCCGCCCGCCGATTCGGACCTGGCCATCCATGTCTTCAAGGACCCGTACCTTCGGAGATCGGCCCGTGGGGAGGGGCCGGGCATGAAGCGGAATTGCTCAACTCCGTCGAGCGGATTGGGGCCCGGACGATTCTCTCGACACTGTCGAGAAAATCCTGGGGCGGCAAAATGGCAGACGGTGTCTGCCGAATTCAGGGTCCAGATTCCGCCGACAGTGTCGGCGAAATCGCCCGTGAAGCCGGGGCTGGGCGTCGCCGACGTCGAGGGGTGGGTCGCACCCCTTGCGGCCGCCCGGGGCGGAAGGTAGCATCCGTTCGCGAGGAGTTCGCCGATGGCCTCCGTGTACAAGCGCAAGGCGGGGCTTGCCGCTCCGAAGTGGTACATCAAGTACCGCGACGCGCAGGGCCGCATCCGCCGCGTGGCGGGCGGCAAGGACCGCGCCGCGACGCTCGCGAAGGCGCACGAGCTGGAACGCCGCGCCGAACGCGAGGCCGCCGGGCTCTCCTGCCCCGCTGATGACGCCGCCCGCGTGCCGCTGGACAAGCACCTGGCCGCCTTCGAGGCCGCGCTCCAGGCGCGCGGGAGGACCCGCGAGCACGTCGCCCGCACGCTCGCCCGGGTCCGGCGCGTCCTCGCGGGGTGCAAGCGCGTGGGCGACCTCACCCCCGCCCGCGTCCAGGGCGTTCTCGCCGAGATGCAGGCCGATGGCGCGGGCGCGACAACGCTCAACAACTACCTGGTCGCGGCCAAGGCGTTCGCCATCTGGCTCGTGCGGAACCGTCGCGCCCCGGACAACCCGCTGGCCGGGCTCTCCCGGTACAACGCCGCTGCCGATCGGCGGCACGTCCGCCGTGCCCTCGAACTGGCGGAGCTCTCCCGCCTCGTCGAGACGACGGCGAAGAGCGGGGGCATCGTCCACGGGCTCGACGGGCCCTCGCGCGCGGCGCTCTACACGACCGCGGCCTACACCGGCCTTCGGGCTGGCGAACTGCGGAGCCTGACCCCCGCGGCGTTCGCCCTCGACGCGGACCCCCCGACCGTGACCGTCAAGGCGATGTACTCGAAGCACCGCCGGGAGGACCGCCTCCCGCTCCATTCCGAGCTCGTCGCGACACTGCGCGCCTTCCTGCCGACCCGCGCCCCGTTCCAGCCGGTCTGGCCCGGCGCGTGGCGCCCGCTCGCGGCCCCCATGCTCCAGGCTGACCTGGAAGCGGCAGGCATCCCCGTCGAGGTGGACGGCCGCGTGGCCGACGTCCACGCACTGCGCGTGACGTTCATCACCGGACTCTCGCGCGCGGGCGTGCACCCGAGGACCGCGATGGAGCTGGCGCGCCACGGGTCTATCGGGCTGACGATGTCCACGTACACGAGGCTGGAGCTGCACGACACGGCTGCCGCTGTCGCGAAGCTCCCGAACCTATTCCCTTTTTCGGAATCGGCCACGGCGACAGGGACAGCGGGCAACTCACGTGAGTCAGCCTGCGCCCCAATCTGCGCCCTTCCCCCTGCGTTTTCGGGCAAATCGGGGGAATCGCGTGAGACGGGCAAAGGCGCAAAAGAAAAGCACGGTGTCGCCCGCGAAGCGAGCGCCGGAGCGCCTCTGCAAGCGGCTGCGAGCGCGGGAGAGAGGAGCTACCCGGGGTGGATTTGAACCACCAATGAGGGAACCAAAATCCCTAGTGTTACCAGTTACACCACCGGGTAGTAGGCCGCATTCTACGAACTGGAGCCGTCCTCGTCCACGCGGGACGAGCCACAGTCAGCGGCTGAGCTTCGCACGGGCGCGCTCCAGCGTCTCGCGGAGCGCAGGGAGGCCGTCCCCGACGATCGCCAGCGCCGACTCGTACGACCTCACCGCCTCCTCCGTCCGCCCCAGGCGGTCCTGCGCGTCCCCCGTGTTCACCATCGCCCGCCAGAAGCGCGCGTCCCGGGCGAGCGCCGCGCGGTAGTCCTCGATCGCCGACTCCATCGCCGCCTTCGCGTCCTCGCCGTGCCCCGACTCCCACGTCCCGATCGCCATCCAGGCGTTCCCGCGGTTGTACGGGATCGAAGGGTCCCCCGCGTCCAGCGCCAGCGCACGCCCGTATGCCTCGATCGCCTTCCGACACGAACGCCGAGGGTCCTTCCCGCTCGTCTCCTCCCACGCCGCCATCGCCCTCCAGGTCATCCCGCGATAGGTGTACGCCGACGTCAGCCCGGGCCGGATCTTCGCCGCCGCCCCGCCGTCCGCGATCGCCGCCTCGTAGGCGTCCGTCGGGTCCTCCCCGCGCGACGCCAGCCACTGGCCGTATGCCAGGCACGTCTTCATCCGCTGCAGCAGCCCCTCGGGAGAGGACGGACTCGCTTCCAGCGCGCGCGAGCAGTCCTGGATCGCCGAGCGGTACTCCTCCGAGGCATCCTCCCCCCTCGAGGCCTTCCACGCCGCACGGGAGAGCCGCAGGTCCGCACGGTGAGATCCGTACATCCCCGGGTTCCCATGCATGTCGAGCGACTTTCCCAGGTCCGCCTCCGCACGCCCCCAGGCCTCCGTCGGGTCCTTCTTCCTCCCCGCCGCAATCTTCCCCAGATACGCCCACGCCGTCCCCCGGTTCCCCCACGCCTCCGCCATCTCCGGCAGCCGCTCGATCGCCTCGCCGTAGGTCTCCACGGCTCGCATCATCGACGCCTCGGCGTCCCCCCCGCGCGCCATCTCCCACGCCCCCTTCCGCAGCCACGCGTTCCCCAGGTTGTTCCGCATAGCCGCATCCGTGTCGTCCAGCGCTATCGCCGTCTCGTAGTCCACGACCGACCGTTCGTACGACGCGATCGGAGAGCCCCCCGCCGCCGCCTCGCACTCCCCCAGCCGTTGCCAGACAAGGCCCCGATTCGACAGCGCGTAGCTGTCCCTCGGGTTGGCCGCCAGGATCGCGTTGAAGTCCTCCACAGCCTGCGCGTACAGCCTCCGCGGGTCCCCTCCCGCCGCCCGAAGCGCTACACCCCACCTGAGTCTCGCGTTCCCGCGGTTCAGAATCGCCGTCAGCTCCGTCGGGTCGATCGCGAGCGCCCGGTCGAAGTCGGCGACCGCCTTCTCGTGCTCCGCAACCGCGTTCCCTCCACGAAGCGCCTCCGCCTCTCCCTTCCGATACCGCGCGCTCCCGCGACCCACAAGCATCACGACGCGCTCCGGGTCGAGCGCAATCGCCTCGTCGTACCGCGCGATGGCCTCCGCAAAGAGCGGCCGGGGGTCCCGCCCCTCGATCGAGGCCTGCATCGCCATCCCGCCTCCCGTCTCGCCGAGGTAGTACGGGATCTCGGGCAGGCCCGGACGCGCCTGCTGGAGTTCCAGGAGGTCCGCCCGCGCCTCCGCAAAGCGGCGGCGGAAGTAGCGGACCTGCGCGCGGGCGAAGAGAAGCTCCGACCGGAAGAACTCGAGGTCCGGCGCGTCGAGGGCCTTCGTCAGGGTCCCGTCCGCCTCGTCGTAGTCCCCCTCGTGAAAGGCCTTCACCGCGCGTACCGCCTCCGCGAAGTCCTCGCTCCCCTCCTTGCCCCAGACCGCCGCCTTCGACGCCCCAGCCAGGAGGGCCTCGATCGCCTCCCTGTCGCCCCGCATGCCCTCCTCCTCGCCCGCGACCGCGCGGAACCGGAGCCGCCCCCCGGTCTCCTCCACCATGGGCAGCCTCACCCGCTCTACGTACCTCGTGAAGAGGGCCAGGGCCTCCATGAGGCGCCCGAGCGGGACGTCCGGGTCGGTCGTCGCGGCCTCCCGCATCCGGGAGAGGCCCTCGTCGCCGCGTCCCGCGAGCCAGAGCGCCCACCCCGAGAGACCCTCCGCCGCCGCGCGCGAGGCGGAGTCGTCGGGCGTCGCGAATACGAATCGATCGACCTCCGCGAGGGCCTCTTCCCGGCCCCTCTTGCTGTCGCCGGGGGCGATGCGCCGGTCGAAGCGGAGGGCGTCGAGGCGGAGCACGGGCTCGCGCAGTCGCCTCCAGCGCGCGAGGACCGCCGAGACCCGCTCCGCCTTGCGCGCAATCTCCTCCCCCCGCGCCGCGCGCCCCTCCGCCGCACGCCGCGCATCCGCGGCCGTCGCGGCGGCCTCCGCACTCGCATCGGAGACGCCCGGCGCAGGCCCCGTGCGCTGCATGGCCAACGCCACGACTGCGCAGGCCGACGCAGCGGCCAGGACCGCGGCCGCGAGGGCCGCCCGATGCCGCCCGGCCGCGCGCCCGAGCCTCGCGACCGTCGACGGGGGCCGCGCGTGGATCGCCTCGCCGTCGAGGAACCTCCCCAGGTCTTCCGCAAGCGCACGGGCCGTCGGGTAGCGCCGCGCGGGGTCCTTCTCCAGCGCGCGGATGCAGACCGTCTCGAGGTCGGCGGGGACCGAGGGGAGGATCGCGCGCGGCGGGATCGGCTCCTCCGAGAGGACCGCGAACGCCACGGCCATCGGGCTCTCCCCCGTGAAGGGCGGCCGGCCCGTGAGCATCTCGTAGAGCGTCGCCCCCAGGCCGTACACGTCGGTCCGGGCGTCCACGGCGTCGCCCGACATCTGCTCCGGCGCGGCGTAGCTCGGCGTGCCGAGGGCCGCGCCCGGCGCCGTCAGGCGCTCGGCCGTGACGTCCATGGCGAGGCCGAAGTCGGAGAGGAGCGGCTCGCCCCGCTCGTCGAGGAGGACGTTGCCGGGCTTTACGTCGCGGTGGACGATCCCCGCGGCGTGGGCGAAGTCGAGCGCGAGGGCGATCGACCTCGCAAGCCCCGCGGCGCGCCGGGGCGCGATGCCTGTGACCCGCGCCTCGCGGGAGAGGGTCTTCCCCTCCACGTACCGCATCGTGAACCAGAAGAGGCCACCCTCGCGGCCGGAGTCGTACACGGGGACGATGTTCGGGTGGTCCAGGCGCGCGGAGGCGCGGGCCTCGCGGAGGAAGCGCTCGATCGCCTCCGCGGAGGCATGCTCGCCGGCGATGGCGACCTTGAGGGCGACCACGCGGTCCAGGCCGACCTGCCGCGCGCGGTAGACGACGCCCATCCCGCCACGGCCGATCTCCTGCAGGTCCTCGTAGCCGGGGACGCGCCGAGGCATGGAGCCGTCGTCCGGCGTGAGTGGGCCAATCGTCGCGTCGGTGGGCGTCGACACCGTCAGTGCCCCGCAGGGAGGGCCGGGAAGGCGTACGCGCGCCAGGCCACGTATCCCTCGACCGCGAACATCGCGAGCCCCAGGACGAGCATCGCAAGCGTCAGCCGGCTCGTCGACCCCTTCGACTCCCCCTCGGTCACGGCGGGCGGCACGAGCGCCGCGAAGAGCGCCCCCGCGACCAGGCCGCCGATGTGCGCGGAGTTGTCGATGAATGGGATCGAGAAACCCAGGACTAGGTTGAGGCCGATGCACGTGATCATGCCACCGGCGATCCCCTTCCTGTACGCCGGCGGGATCTCCCTGCGATACCTGAACCCGAGGACGACGGCCGCGCCGCAGAGGCCGAAGATCGCGCCGGAGGCCCCCGCGGAGGGGATGTCGCTCCTCAACACCGAGGCGAGCGCCCCGGCGACGCCCGCCACGACGTAGAGCGCCAGGTACCTCCCGGTGCCGAAGAACTGCTCGACCGCCCTCCCGACCGAGAGGAGACTCATCATGTTCACGAACAGGTGGAACACGCCGATGTGGAGGAACATCCCGCCCACGAGCCGCCACCACTCCCCCTGACGGAACAACGGCCCGAAATCGGCGCCGAATCGCAGCAGCGTCGGGACGTGCGTCGAGCCGCCCGAGCGCTCCGTCCACAGGTACATCGCGACACACACGGCGAAGATCGCCCAGGTCCCCCACGGGCGGTTCCGGAGGAGTCGACCGACGAAGTCCTGGCTGCGCTCGACCTCCGCCTGCACGCCCTGGCGATAGACCGTGGTGTCGATCCGCGCTTCTCCCGCGCGCCACTCGGCGAGGACCCGCGCAAGTGGTCCGGAGACGTCGAGGCGCGACTCGCGCTTGAAGTCCGTCGTCGAGTCCAGGAGGTCCACCGACCCGACCAGGAAGCGGCGGGTGGAGAATGACCTCGACCGGGCGCAGCCGGCGACCGCTGAGCGGACCACGGGCCCTGCCCCGCCCTCGAAGACGAACAGGATCCCGAGCGCCTGCCACGTCGGCGGGAGCAGCTTCCCGTCGAACCGCTGGTACCAGGCCTCGGCCAGCGCCTCCATCACGTTGATGGGCAGCCCGTCCCCGCGGGCGATGACGAGGGCGCCCTGCTGGTGCGCGACCATGCGCAGGAGGGGCGGCATGGCCCCCTCGGGGAGCGGGACCTCGCTCCAGCCGAGGTCCTTGATGACCGCGAGGGCGAGGGCGTTGGCGAACCGGCTGGCGGAGGCGGGTTCCATGCGGCTCCCTATTCGTTCACGTACTTCGCCGCGACGTACCCCTGCAGCCGCTTCCCGTCGCGCACGACGACGACCTTCAGCCACTCGTCCTTGCGCCCGACGACGTAGACGCGCTCGCCCTTCGCGAGCTTCACGACGATGTCCTTGTTCTCGCTCGCCCCCTCGCGGAGGTTCAGCTCGTCCGCGTCGACCTCCGCGATGTCGCCGATCCACGCGTACTTCTCGCCCGCCGTGAAGGACATCCACGCGCTCGTCCCCAGGTTCCCGTGGCCGTCGTCAATCGTGACGCGCCACCAAAGCGTCTTGCCCTTCGGGATCTGGCCCTTCACGCGGTACGACGACGTGGCCTTCACAAGCATCCCCGAGTCGAACGACGGCCGCTTCTGCGCCGGGTCGAAGGCCAGTTCCACACGGCACGAGGTCTGCCTCGTCGAGGGGTCGCACTCCCACTTCAGGAGGGGGTTCTCGTCGACGGCCTTCCCCTCGCCAGGGGCCTTTCCGGTCACCGTGGGCGGGGTGAAGTCGACCCGCATCTTCTGCCACGGGAGCGTCAGCTCTCCCGAGGCCCCCGTCAACGTCACGCGCCAGAGGAGCTCCGATCCGTCCTCGATCGGGAGCTGCACCACGTGCTGCGTCGCGGCCGATCCGACCTTGCCCGTGTCGAGGAGCATCCCGTTTGCCTCGTCGGTGTCGCGATCCACGACGACGCGGTAGGCCTTCTGCCAGCGGTCCGCGCCGAGCAGGCGCCAGGCGAGGACGAACTTCGGCGTCGAGCCCGCCTTCTGCGGGACGAGCCGCGAGGGGCCGATCGTCGCGCCGTCGACGCAGTCCCCCTCGGCGACGAGGAGCGGGTCGCCGTCCGCGGGGACCTTGGAGGGGTCGACGATGACGTGGAAGTGGTCGTCGTGCTTCGGCCACTCGGTCACGCGCTTCTCCTCGCGTCGGACCAGGTCGCCGTTGTAGAGGATCTCCTTCGCGCCGTACTGGAAGAAGAGGCGCGCCAGCTCGAGCGTGAGCGTCTGGTCCTCGTAGTTCACGTTGCAGATGCTCGTCGGCGAGGTCGTGACGTCGATGTTGCAGCCGTCGCGGTGGGTGACGTGCGGGGGGAACTCGGCGCCGTCGCGGCGGCTGATGTCGCCGATCAAGAGGACGGCCTTCGATCCGTGGCGCTTGTGCCACTCGCGGGCCACGAGGACGAGCATCCGGATCGTCTCCGGACGCCCCCAGTGGCGGTTGTCGTCGGCGCCCGTCGAGACGCGGTACGTGCCGTCTTCCGAGGGGGGCATGAGGACGTACCCGAGGTCCTCGTCCGCGAAGGCGACGATGGACAGCAGGACGGCTCCAGCGAAGGCGAGCTTCCGCATGTCGTGGGCTCCCAGGCGAAGGGGCGCGATTGTACTTTCCGGGTTCCCCGGGCGCGTCACAGGACGAAGCGATAGCACTGGAACGCCTCCGCCGCCTTCACGCTGATCTCGCGGCCGCGGTACTCGGCAAGGAGGCGGAGGGCCTGGGCCCCCCCCTGGTGCGGGTCGGGGCGCGCCTGGGACTTGTGGCACGCGTAGGCCTGGAGCTTCTGCTCGAGGCAGTGGGTGATGTCGACGTAGAAATTCGGCGTGAAGACCCCCTGGTCGGCGTTCCACGCGAGCTGCGGCGCATCGGCGATCAGGACGACGCTCTGGAAGGCCTTCATCGTCGCGAGGTGCGGGCGGCAGGCGGTGATCCCGGCGCGGAAGATCGCCTCGTGGTCCTGGTTGTAGCTCGGCGCGGGGAGGACCACCATCGTCGGTCGGGTCTTCTCCGTGGAGAGCCTCCCCTTCCGCTCGATCTGGTCGATCAAGTCGCGGCGCGGGAGGGTCTCGAGCCTAAGGTGGAGGTCGTTGTCCTCGAAGAGGATCTCCCAGTCGTCGACGCCGAGGGTCTTCATCGCCTCGGACAGCTCGTCGCGGCGTGTGGAGCCGTGGACCTTCTTCCCTGTCTGGTCGAAGTGGTCGAGGTCGCCGACGCTCGCGACCATGACGTAGACGTGGCCGCCGGCCTCCTTGACGCGGATGGCGAGCCCGCCCGCGCCCGCGGTCTCGTCGTCGGCGTGCGGCGAGACGATGAGGAGGTGCTGGTCCTTGAGGAAGGCCGTGAGCGCGTCGGACATGCTCCCTCCGTGGAACGGGTTGCGGCGTATCCTAGCAGGAGGCCGGGCCGGTTCAAAGTCCGGGCTCACCGACGGTCGATAATCCAGGTCCGGGAGGATTCCATCATGCACATCCCCGACCCCGTCCTCGTCGCGATCGAGGTGGCGACCGTCCTGGCAGGGCTGGTCCTGCTCGTCCGCGGCGTGCGCACGGAGCACTGGCAGGCGACGGTATCGGGAGCGCTCCTCGGGGCGCTTCCGGGGCTCCTGCTCCTGACGAGCACCGACTTCCGGGCCTTCGCGAACGGCGTCTTCGGGCCGCTCAACCTCGTCGAGATCGGCCTCCTCATCGTCCTCCTCGGCGGGGTCGCCGGGTGGCGCCTGGGGCCGTCCTCGGTGCCGGCGATGGCATTCCTCGCGGCGGGGATCGCGGGAGGGGCGCTGGCGGCGCTGCCGGGCGGGATGTTCCTCTCCAGGCAGAGCGCGGCGGTGCTCGCGGTCGTCGGGTTCTTCCTCTTCGGCTTCAGCGGGAGAAAGCTCGCGCCGGTCGCCGCGGCGGTGAACGGGGCGCTCCTCGTCTGGCTGGGAGGGGTCGCGGTCCTGGAGCGGTGGTGGCCCGTGGCGGCGCGGGAGGTCTCGGTGAACCGGGGCTGGACGCTCGTGGCGCTCGCCGGCCTCGCCGCGGTCGGGGCGATCCTGCAGCAGGGCGGCAGGTCCAAGGGCGCCGCCGGGGCCCCGAAGAGGACCCCGGCCAAGGTCGCCGTCTAGCGGATCGCGGTCTTCACATCGCGGAGGCGCGGGTCGCCCTTCTCGCCCGAGGAGAGGCGCTCCAGCTCGGCGCGGGCGTCCTCGACCGTCATGTCGCCGGCGATGTAGGCGTTCAGTCGCGCCGCGGCCGTGGAGTCGACGAACTCGCGCTCGCTCGCGTAGACCTTCGCCAGGGCCGCCATCAGGGCGCCATCGCTCCGCAACGAGTACTTCTGGTGATAGTCCTCGGCGCGGGTGAAGCCCGTGAACGGCAGGATCTCCGTCTCGATGGTCTTCCCGAGCTTCTTCTCCCACTCGGACTTCGACTTCTCCGCGAGCTCGCGCTGCGCCTCGCTGTGCGTGAAGAGGAGCGAGGCGTACTGGCGGCTCCACGACTGGGCGCAGGGGTTGTGCGTGGACCAGAAGATCTCGAGGAGCTTCTCGTAGGAGACCTGGGTCGGGTCGAAGTCGATCTGGATCGACTCCGTGTGGTCGCCGAGCTCGTGGTACGTGGGGCTCTTCTTCGTCCCGCCGGCATATCCGACGCGGGTGCGGACGACGCCGGGGAGGCTCCCGAACTGGGAGTCGGGGCCCCAGAATCAGCCCAGGGCGAAGGTGGCTGTCTCGAGCTTCGTGGTCTCCGGGGCGGTCGCGGTGGCGCTTCCCTTCCACATCGTGTCCTCCTTCTCGCCGGGCTGGTCGTCCGCCAGCAGGAACCCGACCCCCGCCAGGGCGACGGCGGCCAGGCCGAGGAGCGCGATGATCGGCCCCCTCCCGGGGCGCGGGGCATCATGGGTGGCGGACATGGATACCTCCTCGCGTGGGTTCCAGGATACGCCCGCGCATCGGACGGGTCAAGCGCGCAGCAACGGGATATGTCCCGGCGAAGGCCGCCTCATGCAGCACCCCCCGGAATGGACACGACCCGCCCGCGATGAGCGGACGGGTCGCGCGGAAACTCCGTAGTCGTGATTACTTCGCGTCGTCGTCGGGGCCGACGGGCGCGGTCTCCTCGAAGAGGGCGTCGTCAAGGCCCTTGTTGATCTCGTAGCCCGCGAAGGACATATCGATCTTCATGCCCATCACTTCCTGGGTCAAAGCCTCGGGGAACCACATCCCCTCGATCTGGGTGTAGGAGAAGGTCATCGTCATCGCCTGCTTGCCCATCTGACCCGTTTCGACCTCGCCCTTGGTCGTCTCGATGAGGAACTTGCCTTCCTTCTCGACGTAGGTCATCTCCATGTTCGAGGCCGACTTGCCCTCGCTCAGGAGACGGACGGGGAGGCCGCGGTCGTCGAACCACGTCTTCGTCTGGGTGATCGCCCCTGCCTCGTCGGTCCCCGGCTTGGGCACGCCGATCAGGACGACCATGCCGTCCTCCTTGGTCAGCGTGTAGTCGAACTTCTCGCGCATCATGCTCATGGGCTCGGGCACGATCATCTTGGCCATCGCCTTCATGCTGTCGGCCATCGGTGCCATCTGGGCCGCCATGGCGCCCTCAACCCCCTCGATCTTGGCCGCCGACTTGTCGGGGGCCTTCCAGTAGACGAACACCTGCATCTGCGCCATCGCGGGGTTCATGGCGAACATCGAGTTCTTGACCTGGACCTTGAAGTCCTTCAGGCCGTGCTCGGCGGGGGAGTACCTGAGCCCGTCGACCTTCTTCATGAAGTCCTCGGTCTCGTCGGCGAAGACCGGGGAGGCGACGAGCGCGGCCAGGGCGAGTGCGGCGAGACAGGCGCCACAGCGAAGCATGGGGGTTCTCCTGTTGGTTGATGTGCGGACGAAAGCGCCGACTATACGGACCCCCCGGGCGAATGTCAAAGTCATTCCGGGTCGCGTCCGCAGATCGCGCAACGTTCTCGCTCTCCATTGGTTACGGTCGTTTGCGGGTCGCGTCGGTGTGCGCTCACCCTTGCAACCGGAGCAAAAAAAAGCGATAATCCTCGCTCCCCTGGGGCAGGAGGGAGCGGGCTCACGGAGCCACACGGAGGTACGGCGATGCGGATGGAATACTGTTCGAGCTGCAAGAAACTCGTTGCGACCCGAGAGACCCGGACGCAGCAGAAGGAGAAGCGCGGTCAGAACGTCGTGACGGTGACGATGACGGCGATCCACTGCTCCGAGTGCAACATGTTCATCCGCAGCGACTCCTGGACCCGCCTCATCCCCAAGCCCAAGACCGCGCCCGCGCCCCCTCCCGTGGGGAAGAAGAAGTAGTCGACCCGCCTTACCGCGGTTTCGCCTGGCTTTTCGCCCAGTCGATCAACTCCTGCAGCCAACCGGGCGTGCTGCCGATCAGTCGCGCTGTCTCCGCGAAGTCCCTCAGGGCCCCCTCGGCGTCCCCGGTCGCCACGCGTAGAAATCCGCGCTGCTGGAGGACCCGCCAGTTGCCCGGATCGATTTCCAGCGCCTTCCCGCAGTCCTGCAGCGCGCGGGACGCCTCCGCGTCCGGCGACACGCCACGGGCCTGCTGGGCCTCCAACAGCGCGATTCGGGCCTGGACCAATCCGGACCACGCCCTCCCATTCTGGGGTGTCACCTCCACCGAGCGCTCCAGGTCCTCGATGGCCTTTGCGAGGGCCTCCCGCGGGTCCATCCCCGTCTCTGCGATCGCGAGCCCCCTCCGCGCCATTCCTCGGTAGTAGCAGGCCTCGCCGGCAAGGTCCTCTTGCTCGGTCAGAGCGTCGAACTCACGGATGGCGCGCTTGTACCCATCGCGCCCGTCCCTCCCCCGCCCTGCATCGTTCACGGCCGCAGAGTAGAGGGCGACCGCCCGGTGGAACAGCACATACCGTTGCCCGGGCTCGGCCCCAAGCGCCTCCTCCAGGTCCGCGATCGCGAGCCGGTAGGTCTCCGTCGGGTCCCTCCCCTGGACCTGGTCCCAGACTCCCTGGAGGAGCCTGGTCGACCCCCGATGTGCGAGCGATCCTGGGTGGCCGGGTTCCGCGGCCAGGGCCGCATCCAGGTCCGCCAGGGCCAGTCGAACGGACTCCGACGGGTCCCTCCCAGCCTCCAGCTCGGCCTGGCCGATCCCCTCGTGGCACTGGCCTCGGATGCGGAGGACCTTCGCATTCGCAGGACACCTCGCGAGCACGAGGTCGAGGTCGACGAGGGTGAGGCGGAAGGTCGGAATGGGGTCGACGCGCTGGTACGCCTCCGATTGGGCCAGTTGGAGTCGGGCCAGGCACCGGTTGCAGCGCGCATCCGACGCGTCGGGCGTCCGTTCGAGGATCCAGCCATAGTCCTCGATCGCCCGACGGTAGGATGCGCGCCCATCCCCGGTGCGCTGGGACTCCTGGCCGCCGAGACCGATCCAGAGGGCGCCGCGGTTCATGCGAACGGTCGTCTCTCCCATGTTCCGCTCCAGCGCGGCGTCGACGTCGTCGAGCGCCTGCCGCAGGATCGGCTCGGCGTCTCCGGGTCGCGCGGTCGCGGCGAGACCGGTCCTCGCTACAGCCCTCAGGAGGAACGGCAAGGCGTGATCGGGCCAGGCCCGGTTCACGGCATCCAGGTCCTCGATCGCGGCCTCGTACTTCGACTGCAGGAAGCGGGACTTCGCACGGACGAGCCTGAGGACGGTCTCGAAGGTCCGCACCTGCGCGGAACCGAGCGCGCGGGTGAGCTCGGCCTCGGCGCGGGCGAACTCCCCCGAGCGGATCGCGCGGATCCCCTCCAGGAGGGCTGCGAAACCCTCCGCGCCGGCCTCGCCCCAGACGGCCGCCTCACGGATCGGGCGCAGGAAGTGGTCCGCCTCCGCGAGCGCCGCCAGCTCCTCGGGGGTGCTGGGGTCGATTCCGACGAGCGCGACCGTTTCACCGGGCTCCACCCGCATGCAGGACTCGGCCTCGACGTACCTCAGAAGCGATACGAGCGCGCCCAGGAGGGCCCCGTAGGGCACATCCGGGTCGGTCGCCGTCGCCTGCCGCATCCAGGTGGTCCCTTCCTTCCCCCCCTCGACGAGGTGTCGCGCCCACCCCGCGAGGGCGAGCATCGCGGCCCTGGACGAGGGGCCGCCCGGAGTTTCGCGAATGAACGTCTCGACGGCCGGCCAGCTCGACGCCGCGGCCTCCCTCCGAGCGGCCGGGGTGAGACGGCTGTTGAAGTGGGCGCGCTCCATCGACGTGATCGCCTCGTGGATCCCATTCCATCGCTGGAGGACGCGGGAGACGAGGCGCGCCTTCTCGAGCGTGCCCTCCGCCCTCGCCTGTGCCTCCTTTGCCCGCTCCGTCTCCTCGTCCGCCCTCGTGACGTCCTCTCCCCGCCACCGCCAGACCCCGATCGTCGCGACGACGGCGAGGAACAGGACCGCCACCACGGGCAGGAGCACCGCGCGCCGCTTCGCCGCTTGGCGCGCGACCCGGCCCAGGAACGACATCGGTCGCGCGCGGGTCGGCCCCCCGTCGAGGTGCCGCTGGATGTCCGCAGCCATCTCGCGCATGGATGCGTATCGCCTCGAGGGCTCCTTCGACAAGGCCTTGAGGCAGATCGCCTCGAGGTCGGGGTGGATCGCCCTCCGCAGCTTTCTCAGGGGAACCGGGTCCTGATCGACGATCGCCGAGAGGAGCTCGTGCAGCCCCGACCCCTCGAATGGCATCTCCCCCGTGAGGAGCTCATACATGACGACGCCGAGCGAGAATTGGTCGGTCGCGGGGCCGAGCGTCGAGACCTCCCCCTGCGCCTGCTCCGGACTCATGTAGGAGGGGGTGCCGAGGAGGACGCCGGAGAGCGTGAGCTTCTCCGCGGTCGTGCCGATCCCGCCGAGGGGGACCTCCTTGGCGAGGCCGAAGTCCATGACGTACGGCTTCCGCTGCGAGTCGATCAGGAGGTTGCCCGGCTTGATGTCGCGGTGGATGACGCCCAGCTCGTGGGCGGCCGCGAGGGCCTCCGCGACGGCCTTGACCCAGGCGAGCGCCTGCGCGGGCGGCACGGGGCCGTCCATGAGCGTGTCGAGCGAGGCGGCCTCGACGAACTCGGTCGTGAGGTAGCGCTGCCCCTCGTGCTCCCCGACGTCGAGCACGCGGACGACGTTGGGGTGGACGATCTTCGCGGCGAGGCGGGCCTCGCGCTGGAAGCGCTCGATCTGGTCGGCGTCTTCGTTGCCCTCGGAGCGCATCATCTTGAGGGCGACGACGCGCGCGAGCTGGGTGTCCCAGGCCTTCCAGACGATCCCCATGGCCCCGCGGCCAAGCTCGGCGACGAGGCGGTATCGGCCGAAGGGCCGGGCCTGATCGGGGGCGGGCTCGGAGACGATCTCCCCTGGGACCACGGTGGGCGCCACGGGGTCGGTCTCGCGAGGGGCCGCGTCCCGGGGCGGCGGGGAGCCAGGGACGCTCGGCTCGATCATCCGGGGGACAAGCTCCTACCAGGGACGCGCCGCCCCGGTCAGGCGGCAGATTCGGTCGACGACCTCGATCTGGCAGACCGGGCAGTACCGCGCGTCGGTCGGCTGGTTGTTCATGAAGCAGCCGTCGGAGGGGACCACCCAGGTCCCGACGTCGCTCCCATTCACGACCTGCTCCCGCAGGAACCTCCCCTGGGGCAGGAACCCGTGGTCGACGAGCGGCTGCCACTTGGGCTTCACCGCGTCGCGCGCCTCGAGGTTCGCCTTTCCCAGGTCCCCGGCCCGCGGGTCGTCGTACTCGTCGGCGAGCTGGGCGAAGGCGTGGCCGACCTCGTGGACGAGCGAGTCGGGCGTCACCTGGGCCTCGCGCCCCCGCGTGACGCCGGTGACGCCGGGCATGAGCTCCTGGAGCAAGGCGAACCTCACGACGAAGGTGCCGTCGAGCACGGAGACGGCCATCCCGGACGGCAGGAACGTCCCGTGGGAGTCGTACGCGCGCGGGCGCGGGACGCCGCGCGAGAGGTCCTCCTCGTACTCCGCGATCACGCGCAGGAAGAAGAAGCCCTGGTAGCGGTCGAAGGGGGAGACGGCGAAGACGCGCGAGGCGATCGCGGCGAGGTCCATGCCGCTCGAGCCCGGGTCGATGAGGATGCCGATGCGTGCGTTCTCCCCCTCGGCGAAGCGGACGGGGAGGCCTCCCGCGTCGAAGAACCCGGGCGGGTACGGAGCGGTGAACCTCGCGTCGACGCCCGGGGAGTCGAGCCTGCGCTTCAGCTCGGCGCGGGCCTCGGGGTGGTGGTCGAGGAGGTCGACGGCCTGGCCGGTGGTGAGGGCGCGGACGTCGAGCGTGTAGGCGGCCTCGAGGGCGGCGATCAGGGTCTCGGCGCGGGCGGCGTTGGTCGCCATGGTGACGAGGGGTCCGATGGCGCGGGGGTCGCCGCGGCGACCGAGGGCGAGGGCGGCCTCGGCGCGGACGCGCTCGTCGGGGTCGGAGAGGAGGGCGAGGAGGGCGGCGTAGGCGGCCTCGACGCCCGCCTGGGCGAGGGCGCGTGCGGCGCGTATGCGGAGGCCGGGGTCGCCCATGGTGGGGATGGCGTTGGCGATCGCCTCGAAGGCCTGGGGGCCGCCGATGCGCGAGAGGGCGCGGAGGGCGGCATCCTGGAGGAAGGCCTCGCGGGAGGCGATGAGCTCGGCGAGGACCGTGGTGGCGGCGCGGGCTTGCATGCGGCCGAGGAGCTCGACGGCGGCGACGCGTGCGAAGAGCATGGCGGGGCCCTGCGCGACGGCGAGGAGGGCGGGGACGGCGTCGCCCTCGAGCTCGAGGCGCTTCAGGCCGAGGGCATCGAGCCACGCCTGGTCCTGGAAGACGATGGCGCGCCCGAGGGCGGCGAGGAAGGTCTCGAGGGAGACTCGGACGCCGTCGAGGAGGACGAAGACCTGCCCGGGCGCGGGGGGCTGGGCCTCGGGCACCTCCTTGGGCTCGGGCGCTGGGGGAACGACGGGGGCGAGCGGCTGCGGCTCGGCGGGCCCCTGCGGCGGCGCTGGCGTGGGCCGCTTCGGCGCCCACGGCCAATAGAAGTAGAGGAGCGCCCCCGCCACCGCGAGCAGCAGGACCATCACGATCCAGGGGGCCTTGTCCTTCATGCGTCCGTATCACCTCAGATGCACGTCACTCTAGCACGCCGTCATGGCCTTGTCTGCCGCGAGAGGGTCCTTTCCAAGGCATGGCACCAGCGCGCCTGCAGCGGGGGCACCCTTCGGGGAGGTTCGACTTGCGGACGGCTAGAATCTATGCAATAGTCCATACATGTACGACATCGTCGTCGCGCCCAGTGCGCAGGAGGAGTTGACGGAACTCCGTGCGTTCGCCCGTGTGACCATCCTGAAGGCGATTCGTGAGCAGCTCCTGAACTCTCCGACGACACTGACGCACCAACGGAAACTCCTGATCGGGGCTCGACCACGATTCGAGG
>ORMF011462769.1_pt1 | contig 27483 bp, 29 predicted proteins | sample 1779871 | NCBI WGS metagenome assembly ORMF01 (sample SAMEA104232316, study PRJEB22302) | groundwater metagenome | biome: forest; feature: aquifer; material: groundwater | place: USA | collected 2011-08-07 | depth 5.4 m | reverse complement strand
TGCTGCATCACATTTTGCAAAATGCGCGGCTGTGCCTGCGCGACAGGGTGCAGGTTGTCGGCCTGGAATTGTCCCGGCGCGACACCTTCCAGAAAAAACGGAACCAGCGCCACGTGGTATCGTTGTGCCAGTTTCGGGTACAGCGCCTTGAAGCGGGCGGTATAGTCCGCGCCGTAATTGGGCGGCAGTTGCATGCCCAGCAGCAGTACCTTGGCGCGTGCCTTGCGCGCTTGCTGGATGAGGGAGGCAAAGTTGGCTTCGATGTCGGCGATGGGTGCGCCGCGCAGGCCGTCATTGGCGCCGAGTTCGAGGATAATGACAGCGGGCCGGTGTTGGCGCAATGCCGCATCAAGGCGTCGCAGACCGCCGGTGGTGGTCTCACCGCTGAGGCTGGCGTTGGTCACCTGATATTGCGGATGGCTGCGTTGCAGCTCCTGCTGCAACAGGTTCACCCAGCCCGCTTCGCGCGGGATACCATAGGCTGCCGACAGGCTGTCGCCAAACACCAGTATCGTCGGTTGCGCGGCGGCGGTTACCGGCAGCAGACAACAGACACACAACAAAACTGAGCGGAAGAAAACGGAAAATTTCATGGCATCCATTGTGCAGGCAGTGAATCTCGGTAAGCAAGTGGAAAGCGGCGGTCAGCCGCTGGTCATTCTGCACGAGGTCAGCTTTGCCGTCGAGGCGGGCGACAGCCTTGCCATCCTGGGCGTTTCCGGTTCCGGCAAGTCCACCCTGCTGGGCTTGCTGGCCGGGCTGGATGTGCCCAGCAGCGGCACGGTGTATCTCGACGGGGTGGATATTTTCTCCTTCGATGAGGATGGCCGCGCGCGTTTGCGCGGACGTCTGGCAGGCTTCGTGTTCCAGTCATTCCAGTTGCTGCCCGCCATGACCGCGCTGGAAAACGTGATGCTGCCGCTGGAACTGCGCGCCGCACCGGATGCGCGCGAGCGCGCCATGGAAGCCCTGCAACGCGTGGGATTGACGCAGCGCATGGATCACCTGCCCAAGCACCTCTCCGGCGGCGAGCAGCAGCGCGTGGCGATTGCACGCGCCTTCGTTGCCCAGCCGAAAATCCTGTTCGCCGACGAGCCTACCGGCAACCTCGACGCCGCCACCGGCAGCCAGATCATCGAACTGATGCTGGAACTGAACCGCGCACAGGCCACGACCCTGATCATGGTCACCCACGACGAAGCGCTGGCGCGGCGCTGCAACAGGCAGTTGCACTTGGCGGCGGGGCGGGTGATGTGATGTGATGTGATGTCGAAAATTGGCGCTCATTGCATGCCTGTTGGTATTGCATATGTGCTGCACTTGGTCTGCTTGGCATTTGCTTTAATTGATACGGAGCACTGAAATGACTCAAACATTTAATCGCGTAAGGGAGAGTCTAATTGCTCTTCTGCAAGATCAAGATCACAAAGTAATTGCGCTGACAGGTAAGTGGGGTACGGGTAAGACTTATCTTTGGCAAAGCGTGGCAACAGATCAGTTTGGTAAGAAAAAGGCTAGTGAACAGCCGATCTACGTTTCCCTGTTTGGGGTAAGAACAATTAACGATCTTAAGCTCCGTATCCTGCAAAATACCTACTTAAAAGATGCTTCGACCGTTCAGCAGCTTATAAATACTGGTGGTGGCATCCTTGCGGGAGCAATTAAAAAATTCACTGGCTACTCTGCAGAAAACGCTGCTCTGATATGGTTACCACAGCTTACCAGAGGCAGACTAATCGTCATCGATGATATCGAGCGTAAGCACAAGTCACTAGACATTGACGAATTTCTCGGCATGCTAGATGAGTATTCTGAGACTCACGATACTCGGTTTCTCATTCTTTTGAATACTGACAAACTCCACGAAAACACAGGCATGTGGGCTACGCTCCATGAAAAAGTAATTGATGCTGAGGTGGTTCTTAATCCTACCGTATCTGAATCTTTTGATATTGCAGCAAAGGGGAATGCCAGTCCATATCTACCCGTGGCTCGTGCTGCGGTTGTGATCTTAAATATCAATAATATTCGCGTAATCGAGCGTATTTTGAAAACCATGAAGCGAATCACTGACGCAATAGAAGATGTTGATGGTGTGTCGGCGACTCGTTGGGTGCCAAGTACTGCTTTGCTTACTGCATGCCACTATCGTGCTGTCGAGAATGCACCTCCATTTGAATACATAAAATCATTCAACCAGTTCGGCCATTTGTTCGATGATAAAAATGGCATTAAGCGTGACCCCAAAGAATTAGACTGGGATTTGTTGTTAAATAAATTGAGCATACATGGTGTAGATGCATACGAAGAAATCATGCAGCAATTCTTGCAGTCTGGACTGCTTGATATTGATAGGTTGAAGGAGCTATTTGAGAGTTATAGGAGAGAGGAAGCCAACTCAGAAGCATTCGCAAAACAAAATGAGTTTTTCAAGGCGTTTTGGTGGGATGCACACCATAGCGAAGACGATCTCCTTGCTATGGCCAGAGAGTTCCTCCCGTTTATCAATGTGCTTGGCCCTGATTCCGTTACTGACATCGTGGCCGTTGTCGAAAAACTTGGAGATGAAGTTCTAGCGCGGAAGTTTCTTGATGCATGGTTACAGTCCATCGAAACTCGCCCCGAATATCAACAAATGGGGGAAGGGACATTTGATATTTCCCTTCGGAAGTATCATCCTGACGTGATAAAGAAGATGAACGCGATACGTGATGAGCAACATCCACCATTGACCGTAATTGAAACAGCAAATCGCATCATCGACAATTCTGGTTGGGGCGACCGCGAGAGAATCTCATTGCATAACTCAACTGTCCAGATTTACGAAGATGCACTTAAGCAGATTACTGGAGATCAGTTGCGCCGTTTTCTTTCTTTACATCTTGAATGGGCTCGGAGGACTACTTCTTATGACGAAAGCTTTAAAATAGGGACAGACAATTTTTTAGCTGCATGCTTCAACGTCTATTCTGCGAACCCCAATAGCAGGCTATCAAAAATTATTTATCGCACTTTTGAAGCAAATGCATTGGCGGCAAAGCTTGAGCACACGCCTCCGATTTATAACACAAGTAATAGGGATGAAACTAGATGATATTCCTTAAATAAAATGAACCTCCTCCGTCTATCCCTCAGCCTCCTCCGCCGCGACTGGCGCGCCGGAGAATGGCGCGTGCTGCTCATCGCACTGGTGCTGGCGGTGGGCAGCATCACAACTGTCGGCCTGTTCGCCGACCGCGTGCGGCTGGCGCTGCAACTATCAGTCAGGTAGGATAGTCACATCGTAGCAAGTAAGAATGACAGTTGTTTTTCGTCCAAAGGAGATGAAGATGGGAAAAAGCGAAATCATTGATATGGCCCTGCAATTAAAAGCGGCAGAGCGCTATGAGGTCGTGGAGAAAATCATGCAGAGCCTGGATAAGCCTGACCCTGAAATTGACAGGGTGTGGGCGGAGGAGGCATTGCACAGGGCGCGGGCGTGTGATGCGGGCCGCATGAAAACACTACCATTCGAAGATGTCTTTGGTGGCAAGTGATGCGGATTCGGTTTTCCGAAGCTGCTAATGACGAGTTGAACGATGCCTGTGATTGGTTTGAGCGGCAACAGTCCGGGCTGGGGTTGCGTTTCAGGAATGATGTGCGTGAAGCCACACTCCGGATTGCGGGATCGCCGTTGCTGTTCCAGATTGAGCTGGAAGAAGTGCGGCGTTACGTTATGAATCGGTTTCCCTATACCTTGAGGTACGTGTTGAGGGGTGATGAGTTATGGATCATGGCGGTTTCTCATCAACATCGTCGCCCGGATTACTGGGTGGAACGAGTCAAAGAATAAAGCTAACCTCTCCCGTAAACAGGTGGAGGGAAGAAGCATGAACTTCCTCCGCCTCTCCCTTAATCTACTCCGCCGCGACTGGCGCGCCGGGGAATGGCGCGTGCTGCTCATTGCGCTGGTGCTGGCGGTGGGCAGCATCGCCACCGTAGGCTTGTTCGCCGACCGCATCAGGTTGGCCCTGCAACAGGAAGCCACCAGCCTGCTGGGCGCGGATTTGCGCCTTACCTCGACGCGCCCGTTGCCGCCCGCGTATCGCGCTGCCGCACTGCAACGCGGTTTGCATGTCGTGGAGACCGCGACCTTTCTCAGCATGGTGACGACGGCACAGCAGAATTTGCTGGCGGAAATTCAGGCGGCGGAAGCGGGCTATCCTCTGCGCGGCAAAATCCTGATTGATGACGGGAGCGGGGAGCATCTTCGCTCAACGCTTGTTCCCTCTCCCCAGCCCTCTCCCGGCGGGAGAGGGAGTGTGGCATCCATTCCCGCACGCGGCACGCTGTGGGCGGATACGCGCCTGATACGGCGCATGGGGCTACATCTGGGCGACGAGGTGGGCATCGGCGCGCTGCGCTTGCGCCTGGCTGCGCATGTGGTGCGCGATGTGGATCAGTCCGTCGGCTTCTTCAGTTTCGCGCCGCGCGTGCTGCTGAATGCGGCGGATTTGCCCGCCAGCGGACTGGTGCAGGAGGGCAGCCGCATCAGCTACCGTTTGCTGGTGGCAGGTGAAGCGGTGCAGGTGGCCGGTTTGCGCGCATGGCTGCAAGAAAGACTGGGTCTGGGCGAGAAGCTGGAGGATGTGCGCGATGCACGCCCGGAAATCCGCAACTCGCTGGAACGCGCCGAGCATTACCTCGGCCTGGCGGCGCTCACCGCGGTGGTGCTGGCGGGCGTTGCGCTGGCGCTGGCCGCGCGGCACTTCATCACGCGCCATCTGGATACCTGCGCCATGATGCGCTGCATGGGGGCGGCGCAGTCGCAGGTGCTGCGCATTTTCCTGTATCAATTCCTGTTGCTCGGCGCGTGCGCCGCGCTGCTGGGCTGCCTGCTCGGTTATGCGTCGCAGGCGGTGCTGGTGCAATCCATCCCCGCCATGCGCGAATCTGCCTTGCCGCCACCCGGCTGGATACCGCTATGGCAGGCCGCCGCCAGCGGCATGGCGCTGTTGCTGGGGGTCGCTTTCCTGCCGCTGTGGCAGTTGAAAAGCGTTTCCGCGCTGCGCGTCATCCGCCGCGAGCTTGGTGTCCCGGAAATGCACACCGGCATGCTGTATGCCTCCGGCGCGGCTGTATTGTGCGGATTATTTCTGTGGCAGGCGGGTTCGCTCAAGCTGGGCCTGACCGTGCTGCTGGGCCTGTTTGCAGGTGCCCTGCTGTTCGGCCTGCTGGCCTGGCTGGCCGTGCGCGCATTGGCGGTGTTGCCGCTGCCAGCGCGGCGCTATGCGCTGGTTAACCTGGCACGGCACGGGCGCAGCAATGCAGTGCAAATTGTCGCGCTCAGCCTGGGCGGTATGGCCCTGTTGCTGCTTACCTTTGTGCGCGCCGACCTGCTGGAAAGCTGGCGCACGCGCCTGCCGCCGGATGCGCCGAACCGTTTCATCGTCAACATCCAGCCGGACCAGCGTGCGCCGCTGCAGGATTTTTTCGCGCGGCAGAAATTGCCGGTGCCAAAATTATTTCCCATGGTGCGCGGACGCTTGATCGCGATCAACCAGCATACGGTCAGCGGCGACGACTATGCCGAGCCGCGCATGCGCGAGCTGGTGGAGCGCGAATTCAATTTATCCTGGTCGGACAGTTTGCCCCCAGGCAATGAACTGGTGCATGGCGCATGGATGGAGCCAGGCGCATCTTCGGCGCTGTCGGTCGAAGAGGGAATAGCCGAAAACCTGGGCATCCACGTGGGCGACACCTTGACCTACGAAGTGGCGGGCACCCGCTTCAGCGCGAAAGTGGTGAACCTGCGCAAGGTGCAGTGGGACTCGATGCGGGTAAATTTTTTCGTGATCGCCGCACCCGGCATGCTGGAAGGCTATCCGGCCAGCTATGTCACCAGCTACCATCTGCCCCCGGACAAGGCTGCCGCGGGCGATGCGTTGCTCAAGATATTTCCCGGTCTGCTGCTGATTGATACCGAGGCGATGATGGCCCAGGTGCGCCACATCATGGACCAGATCGCGCAAGCGATGAGCGCGGTGTTCCTGTTCACCCTGCTGAGCGGCCTGGCCGTGCTGTATGCCGCGCTGCTCGCCACGCAGGACGAGCGCACTCACCAGGCCGCCATCCTGCGCACGCTGGGGGCGGACAGCCATTATCTGCGGCGTCTGCACCTGACCGAGTTCGCCGTGCTGGGCGCATTGAGCGGCCTGTTCGCGGCAGCGGGCGCGGCAGTGCTCGGCTGGGTGCTGGCGCACCGGGTGCTGCAGATCCCGTATCACCCAAGCATCATGCTCTGGCTGGCCGGGCTGGGCGGCGGCACCGTCATAGTGATGCTGGCGGGATGGCTGGTGACGCGGCGCGTGGCGAAGGTGCCGCCGTTGCGCCTGGAGTTCCTGCATTAAGCAATGGGTCGTTACACTATTAAAATTTCCATAAATCATTACATCCGTTCACCCTGAGGTATCGAAGGGTAAATCGGCACACGGTCTGGGGCTTCGATACCTCAGCCCGAACGGAGTGTTTGTCACGTATTATGGAAACATCAATGGAACTTGAACACGCGTAATATTCAGGTACTGGAATAATTCCAACTAAATAGAGTTCGAAGCACATCAGGGAGATAACATGGCTTCTTCGCATACCTGGAATTTTTTTCGCGCCGGCGATTTTGATCAGGTGCAGCTGGACAGCGGCGCGGACCTGCTGGCCCTGAAGGAACTGGATCAGAAGCTGTGGGTGGCTCTGAGCTGCCCGACGCGCGGCATCGAGTTCGATGCCAGGACGCTCGACTTGATCGACGCTGATGCGGATGCGCATGTGCGCGCCAATGAGGTGCTGGCGGCCATCGCATGGGCGGGCAAGTTGCTGAAGAACGCCGATCTGCTGGTCGAGGGCTCGGAGAGCCTGGCTTTGGCCGACATCGACGACAGCAGCGAAGAGGGCAGGCAGGTGCTGGCTTCCGCGCGGCATATCCTGAAAAGTCTGGGCAGGGCCGATGCGACAGCGATTTCCCTAGCGGACATGGCTGACATCGAGAGGTTTGTGGCAGGCCTGGAATTCAACGGCGACGGGATAATTTGCGCCGGAAAGATTCGCGATGCCGGGTTGCGCGCAACCGTTGAGGACATCATCAAGTGCGACGGTTCGGCAGCGGATTTGAGCGGTGAGATCGGCATTAATCAGGACCTCGCCGGCAAATTTTTTGCCGAGGCCGTTGCGTATGCAGGCTGGCAAGCCAAAGGCGAAAGCGATGCGGCTATCCTGTTGCTGGGCGAGAAAACCCAAGCAGCGGCGGCAGTTTTTCATGCCGTCAAGGACAAGGTCAGCGACTATTTCACACGTTGCCAGCTGGCGGCATATGACGCACGCGCAGCCGTGCCGCTGAGCCGTTCCGCCGAGGATTACCAGCAACTCGCCGCGCAAAACCTGTCGGCGCAAAGCAAGGAGGTGGCCAATTTCCCGCTGGCGACGATAGAAGCGGACAAGCCGCTGTCATTGGCTTCCGGCATCAATCCGGCCTGGCAAGGCAAACTGGACGCATTGCGCGAGCAGGTGGTGACACCGCTGCTCGGCAACAAGAAAAGCCTGAACGCGCAAGACTGGGCTGCGCTGTGCGCCAGGTTTGCGGCATTCGAAACATGGCAGGCGGAAAAACCGGCAAGCAGTGTCGAGCAGCTCGGCATCGCGCGCATACGCGAGATTCTCGGCAGCGGGCACAAGGCGGCAATTGACGGACTGATCGCCCGGGACAAGGCGGTTAAGGCCGAGGTGAAGGCGACCCGCTCGGTGGAAAGGCTGCTGCGCTACAACCGCGACTTGTTCAAGCTGGTGAACAACTTTGTGTCGTTCCGAAATTTCTACACCGGCAGGGACAAGGCGATATTCCAGGTCGGCACGCTGTATCTGGACGGGCGCAGTTGCGAGCTGTGCGTAAGGGTTGAGGATGTGAACAGGCACGCCATGTTCGCCGGCATGAGCGGCTTGTATCTGGCGTATTGCGATTGCGCGCGCAACGGCGGGACGGAGAAAATGAGCATCGCCGCCGCATTTACCGCAGGCGATTCGGACTTTTTGACGGCCGGGCGCAACGGCATTTTCTATGATCGCAAAGGCCGGGACTGGAATGCCAGCATCGTGCGCATCATCGACCACCCGATCAGCATCCGCCAGGCATTCTGGTCGCCGTACAAAAAATTGATCAGGATGATCGGCGAGCAGACGCAAAAGCTGGCCGCATCGCAGGCCAGCTCGGTGGAAGACAAGATGCTCAAGGCGGTGGTGGACAGCAGCAAGCCCGCGGTTGCAGCGCCCGCTGCGCCGCCCAGGCAGCCCTTCGATGTGGGCAAATTCGCCGGTATTTTTGCGGCGATAGGTCTGGCAGTCGGCGCGATCGGCGGCATTCTCGCTTCGATTGTCAGCGGTGTGCTGGGGTTGAAACTCTGGCAAATGCCCTTCGCGCTATTCGGGTTGATGCTGCTGGTTTCCGGCCCGGCCATGGTGCTGGCCTGGCTCAAGTTGAAGAAGCGCAATCTCGGACCGATACTGGATGCCAGCGGTTGGGCGATCAACGCGCGGGTGCGCATCAATATCCCATTCGGCACTTTGTTGACCGGAATGGCCGAGTTGCCGGAAGGCGCGCAGCGCTCGCTGGTTGATCCATTTGCCGAGAAGAAACCGCTGTGGCCGTATTATGTGCTGGTTGCGGCGGGGATCGGTGTGCTGATTGGCTTGTGGTATATGGGCTTTTTCGGGCACAGGAATTAAAAGCGGTTTGAAAAAATGCTGCGCGGGCAATTTCGTCAGCGCAGAAACTTGTCGGCCAATTCGAACAGGCTGATGAAGATTTCAAAGATGATCAGCCCGATCACATACCATTCCAGCTTGTGCAGTTGCTTGGTGTCCCACACATCGGCCAGCGTCTGCGCGGTATCCGAGATCAGGCCCAGCTTGCGGTCCAGCGCCGATTGCCGCTCCTTCAGCTCGAATTCATCTTCCATGCTGGCATACAATCCCCCCAGCTGCGGGAAATCCCACAGCGTTTCCGGCTTGTCCCCGATCTCGGCGCGCCCCACCATGCGATGCTCGATCAGCAGCATGTTGCCGATCTTGGACAACAGTTCCTTGGAATCGGCGCTCACATTGCCATGCGTGGCCAATTCCTGTGCCAGCGGCTCGATCTTGTCGAATTCCCCGGCAACTTTCTTTTCATAGAGTGTGAGCACCAGGTTCTTGCTCAGGGCATCGGCGATCACCTGCAATTTTTCCAGCGAAATTTCGTCCAGCGAAACCGCGCCGCTCTGTATGCCGATGCTGCTCATGCCGCAATGGATTTCCAGTTCTTCGATCTCCGGCGTTGGATAGGAATTGGTCAGCATAGGCTTGAGAGTATCGATGAACCGGACTTCGTCCAAGCCCTTTACCCCGAAAAACACCACAACCCCGTAGCGGAACAACACCGCGATGCCACCGTCGGCATCCACTTCCAGCGTCAACGGCGTGGTGGCAAGGCAATCGGCGATCTTGAACAATTTCAGGTCCAGTCGGTCGCCCAGCAACAGCGCGCGCGCTTTCAGATCCTGCCGGTTTTTTAGCTTCAGCTCCATGAGGTTGAATGAATTTTTATTCCAAGGTTAAGGCCGGTTCATCCGGCTTCGATAATGCGGCATATTGTAAGCTTTTACGGGCTCGAGTTGTGACACAGGCCGGACGTGGAAAATACCGGAGAGGCGCGAGTATCATACGCTCACTCAAGACAAACAGAGGACTGCTTTGACTTCCATTCCAAGCGTTCTGGCTGCGTTCGCCATCATCCTGATCGACCTGCTGGGTCGGGCCGGATTGGACAAGGTGCTGGCATTGGCCGGCGGCCCTGCCATGGTCGCGCTGTGGGCGCAGCTGCAGTCCGTGCTGGATCTCGTCAGCGGCGTGGCAATCAACGGAGTCGTGCAGGGATTGACGGTGATGATCACCCAGGCGCGCGACTCGCGCGACGAGCGCAGCCTGCTGCAAAGCGCGCTCAGGCTGGGGTTGGGCACTTCACTGGCCGCGGTGCTGGTTATGGTGCTGGCCGCACCCTGGCTTGCGGCGTGGCTCACCCGGGAAAAAATCGGAGCGCTGCTGTTTTTGCTGGCCGCATGGGCCGGCTGCATCGCGGTCATTCCTGCCATGCTCAACGCCTATTGGCTGGGCAAGCACCAGCAGCAGCGCATGTTGCTGCTGGCCCTGCTGCTCGGCATGGTCTGGCTGCTGGTGGCGGCGGGCGCATGGCTGGGGCTGTCGTTGCGCGGGCTGATGCTGGTGCAATGCGGCGCGCTATTGATTATCGGCAGCGTGATCTGGCGCTATTTGCGCAGGCTGTCGCAGGCTGGCGGCGGGCAGGCGGAGGAAGCGGAGTATTTTCAAAAGCTGGCGAAGTTCGTGCCGGTCGGCCTGGCCATCGGCATCATGAGCCCGGTCTCGTTGCTGCTGGTGCGCGGCATGCTGTCCGGCATGCTGTCCTGGGACGACGTGGGGTTCATCCAGGCGCTGTGGCGTTCGACGGAGTGGGTGACGGCCACGGCAGCCGGAGTGCTGTCGCTGATCTTCCTGCCGCGCCTGAGCAGCACCTGCGGCTCGGCGCAATTCAAGAGTGAGATGCTGCGTGCGGGTGCGGTCGTGCTGATACCGGCGGCGTGCCTGCTGCTGCTTGTCTTCTTCAACCAGCGCGCCATGCTGGCAACGCTGTATGATGCGCGCTTCGCGGTGAGCAATGAAACCGCGGCGCTGTTCATGCTGGGCTGCTGGATACGCGTCGCCGCGTGGCTGTTCCTGTATGGCCTGTTTGCCGCGCACCGCACATGGCTGATCGTGGCGGGAGAAATGTTGTCGCTGCCGCTTTTTGCTCTGCTGCTGTGGCTGTTTGCCGGCGGGATGACGCTGGAACGGACAGCGCTGCTTTACCTGCTCAGCTATCTCGTCTATCTCGGCTTCAACGCCGCCGCCTTGCTGTACTCGTCGCGCCATCCAGCCAGCGGGCGTAATGCCCGCAATGCGCTGCGTGAACTACCGCGTGCCACCCCAAAGTGACTTGATGCGCGCCTCGCGGCCGCAATTCACCCGGTAGAATTCATAGCGGATTGGGTTTTTCCTGTAGTAATCCTGATGGTAGTCCTCGGCGGGATAGAACGCGCCGGCGGCCACGATCTCGGTATAAATGTGCGGGAAGCGGCCGCTTTTTTCCAGTGCCTGCTTGCTGGATAGCGCCAGTTTTTGCTCGGTGTCGTTTTGATAAAAGATCGCGCTGCGGTATTGCGAGCCGGCGTCGCAGAATTGCCTGTCCTTCACGGTCGGGTCGATATGCCGCCAGAAGTAGTCGAGCAGCTTTTCATAGCTGACGCGCTGCGGATCGTAGCGAACCCGCACTGCTTCGGCATGCCCGGTGCCGCCCTGGCTGACCTGCTGATAAGTCGGGTTGGGCACCGACCCACCGGTGTAACCGGATTCCACCGCGATTACCCCGTCCAGCTTTTCAAAGTCGGCTTCCATGCACCAGAAACATCCGCCCGCAAAGATTGCTGTGGCGCTTTGCGGCGCAGGCATGCCGGCCGCCATGAGCAAGCCGGCAAATGTCGCGGCACAGCAAGCCAGTATTAGTCTGCGCAGCGTGTTCATGTGAGTTGCCATAGCCTTCTCCCAGGGTTCAACTGTTATTCAGGATCAATGCTCCCGCCTCCATATCAGGGCGCCGTCCTTCCACACTTCCTTGACGCGGTGGTAGGGCAGGCTGTGCACGATTCCTTCCTCGTCTGTCACCTCGAAGCAGAAATGGCTGTCCGGGTCACGCTGCATTTCATTGAGCGGCACGTACACCAGCTCGTCGCGCACATGGTCGAGGTAGCCGATCCTGAATTCGCCGCGCCCGAACTCCGGGTCCCAGTGGATGCGGTTCAGCAGTTCGTGCAGCGGGATCATGCGTTCCTTCCTTGCGCTACGGCGACAGCGGAAGGAGGATTACCATCAGGCTGCCAAAAAGATAATGCAGGTCTCCGCTTGTTTTGTGGTCAGACCGCAGCAGGTTCTTCGAGGTTCCCTGGCTTACATCGCCGCGTAGTGTTTCTTTGCATCCAGCGCTTTCACGATATAACCGCGCGTCTCCTCGTAGGGAAGCCTGGTGCGCAGCGCGTCATACACCTCGTCCGGCCGCATCGAATTGATCCTGTTCAGCGCCTCCTCCTGCCTCGCCTTGCCGCCGAGCGAACTGAAGGCGCGGAACACGTTGCTGGGGCCGGTATTGTAAGCGGCGATGGCGCAATATTCGCGCGACACCGGGTTGCTGACCTGGCTCAGCGGGCTGTCGTTGAGCAGCACGCTCAGGTAGGTCGAGCCAAGCTCGATGTTGTTGTTGGCATCGAACAGATAATCCTTGCTCGGCATCACATCCTCGCCTTTGGCTTTGCGATAAGCCTCACGGCCGCCGCTGGCGGGCACGAGCTGCATCATGCCGTAGGCCGGCGCGCTGGAGACGGCGTAGGGGTTGAACGAGCTTTCGATCTTGATGATGGCGTAGATCAGGCTGCGGTTGACTTGCGTGGTATCCGAATTCCTGCGCACCGCCGCCGCATATTGCAGCGCGCGTTTATCCATGTGCGTGTTCACCATGTTCATGCGGACGTAGAGCACATTTTTCTTGATGCTGTTGGCATCGATGGTGCGGCTCTGCAATTTGTTGGCGACGAGGTAATCAGCGTAACGCTCCATCTCTTCGCGCGTCTTGATGACGGCATTGTTCTGATCCACCACCAGCTCCTGCAGGTAAGGTTTGCCGGTCAGTGCGATCTCCTTGTCCGAGAACAGATCGACCGCACCTGGATCGCCCGGTGTGAGCAGCGCCACCACTGCCGCATTGCGCAATTTCTCTTTCGCCTTGTCCTCATCCAGATGCTCGATCAGGATGGTGCCAGCGTCGTAATCCACCACCACGCGGTTCTTGTAGTTCTCGGTGTATTTCACGTAACGCGTGCGGCTCGGCAGCGTGCCGGATTCGCGCTTGCCCCACTTCGCGCCGCTCTCCTTCTGCACTTTGCCGATCAGGCGGTTATACTCGGCCTGGACCTTCTTGAGGTCGGCAAGGACCAGTTCAGGATTGTACTTATAGGCGCTCACACGGCGATCGGCCATGCTTTTCAGGGCCTGTTGCGGGTTTTTCGCCGTCGCCACCTGCACCATCTGCTGCGTGGAACAGGCGGGCAGCAACAATGCGCCCATCGCGATCAGTACCAATCCGCCTTTGATCTTCATCTGCCCTCCATGGTTCTCCGGCGCCTCCCGATGCAGCATCGGTTGCAGCACATCTTCGATCTCTGCTGCGTGGCTCTGAAACCGAGGCTGCCCCCGATTGTTCGGAACGCCGGATCCAATTGTATACGGCTCAGCAATTCGTGCAGCATATTGCGCCCGATGCGCAGCGTCAAACAACACCCGCGAGCCACCTCTGTAACACTTATACTCCTCCCCGTGAACGACATTGCATACCCAACCCGCGGAACCGCCGCCACGATTTCCTTCCTGTCATGAGCAAGCTGCCCCTGGACCGCATCCTGCAATCGCAAGGCTTTGGCACCCGCAAATACTGCCGCGAACTGATCGCCGACGGCGAAGTAAACATCGCCAGTGCAATCGTCACCGATAGCCAAGCCAGCATCGAAACCGGCGGCCTCGAATTCACCGTCTTCGGCGAACCGCACCGCTATCGCGAGCATCTGTATATCGCACTGAACAAGCCCGCCGATTGCGAATGCTCGCGCAAGCCCAGCCATCACCCCGGCGTGCTCAGCCTGCTGCCGGAACAATTTGCCCGGCGCGACGTGCAGCCGGTGGGCCGCCTCGACCACGACACCACCGGCCTGCTGCTGATGTCGGATGACGGCGCCTTCATCCACGCGCAATCCTCACCCAAACGCCACATCCCCAAGGTCTATGTCGCCACCACGCACGACCCGGTGACACCGGAGTTGGCCGCGCAGTTGCTGGGCGGCGTGAAGCTGCACGACGAATCCGCGCCGCTGGCGGCGGTCACCTGCCGCATACTGGATACGCATCAATTGGAGATCGTGCTGGAACAGGGAAAATACCACCAGGTGAAACGCATGCTGGCCGCCGCCGGCAATCATTGCACGGCGCTGCGCCGCACCGAGATCGGTGGATTGAAACTCGATGCGCTTGGATTGGCGGAAGGCGAATGGTGCTATCTGGACGAGGGGCAACGGGCGCTGCTGGTGCAGGGCTGAAAATATTCGAGCCTGGCCTCATTTGCTCCGCCGTTTCTATTGCGAATTTGAATCAGACCTGTAATGAGTGTCCCGGATTACATTGCATTCCATCCGGGCTCTCTTGTATTTTATTCCCTGGGCCAGTATGCGGTGGCGACCCCGTCGCCCAGATCGGCCTCGATCAGGCGGCGGCGCACCTCAAGCAAGCGCCCGATCAGCGCGGGTTCATGCTTGGCGTATGCCGCTGCATCCGGGATGCGATCCACCACGACACCGAGCAGTTCGGTGATCGCATTGCCGATGGAATTCTGGCTGATGGTAACGATCAGCTTGCCTGCATCATTGCGGTAGATAAGCTGCTTGAATGCAGGCTCCCAGCGTATGGCATTGGCATATTTCGCAGCCACGATACAATGGTCGCGCACCTTCTTCGCTGTCTTCATGAAATCATTGTTGAACAGCAGCACGCTTTCCACCTCTTCCGGAAAATAAACGTCCTGCAGCATGGGCGCGTTGTGCGTGGAGACCTGCGAGAAGAAAGTGCGGTAGAAATCGATAAAGCCTTTCAGCACCTCGTCGTATTCTTTCCAGAAATGTATGTCCTTGAGCGCATCCGCTCCACCCTGTATCTCCCAGCTGGGTAATCCCTGCGGGTATCCGGTCAGCCCGATGCGGGCGTCGGCCTCACTCGCAGGCTTGAGTATCTTCAGATTCAGCGCCTTGTCGAAAAATTCGCGATACACATCGCGCATGTATGCCTGAAACAGACTGTGCTGGCCGCCATCGGTCAGGTTGGGGTTGTCGGCGTCGGCCAGCCTGGCGTTGCGCAGCGCCGCCATGGGGAAAACCACAAAGTGGTTATGCAGCATGCGAATGCTGGGCACGCCGGGAGAAGTCAGCGGCCAGGTCGCATCCAGACTCGCCTCGCCCGCCAAAATCAGCGCCTCATCCGGGTCGGGATACTGCTCCAGCATGTAATCCATGATGATCTGATTCATCCGGTTCCACACATGCTTCACATTGTCCGCAACCTGCGTGCGCCGCACCGGACGCCCCAGCGGGTTGAGAATAGTCTTGGAAGTGTTGTAGATGATCGAGCAATCAAACTCGGTGCTGTGTCCCAACGCCTTGCGATACAGCAACAGATTTTCCGGGTTCACCAGCAAACCGTTGTTGTTCACCAGATCGTTCAGGTTTTCCGTGCTGTTGAAAAACTCGTTGTGCTTCAGCCCCTCAGGCACATCCAGGGGAATAGACCTGAAAGGAGTCAGGATTTCGCGCGGGCCGGATTGCATCGTGTCGTTTCTCTTCTGAAAATGCCGCCTCCGATTATCAGACGCAGCCAGTCGGCTTGGGCATGCCGCCGTATTTGGTGATCGGTTTCATCGGGCCGGTCATCCACAGATCGAAGACATCCTTCTGGTCTTCGCCGATGTATTTGGCGAACTTGCGTATCGGCGGCACCGTGCCGAATTCCTCGTAGTATTCGCGCGCCTTCATGATCTGTTCCCACTTCTTCCCGTTCAACTCATAGCCGTCCGCTTCGGCCATCAGGCGGCCGATCTCCGGCGTCCACTCGCTCATATCGACGAGATAGCCATCACCATCACGATTCTGGATTTGCATGGCCAATTCCTTTCAACTCATGGGAAGCATGAGCCATTCAACCTTGCCAGAGGTGTTCAGTCAATTACTCTAAAGGGTGGTGCAGGGCGCTTGAAGCTTGACCATTGGGAGGGTGCGGCGAATTGATAGTGGTCTGAACCGGCGTTATTCAAGCGAGAAACAGATCACCCTGCTTGTTCCGTTATAAGCGCAATCGTCGTGCCTGCGCTGGCCTTGTCGATATCCATCTGCACCTCGCAATATTCGTTGTTCTCGCTGATGGGGGTGGGGTCGTCCGCGCAACTGCAACCGGCCATCACGCTCCGGTAAAAAATCCCTGCCTTTACGCGGATCACATTTTCCAGTTCGACAACACTGATGATCGCGACCGTGACCGGCGCTTCGGCAACGACATAATTGCCGGCTGACAACCCCTGCTGCAGCGGCAGTTGCCCCGCCTGCTGCGCGAGCTCCTGTTTGAAGATGGCCTCGAAACCGGGAGTCCCCCAGGCGCGCAATGATTTATCGAGTTTGATCATGGACGATTCTGCTAATGGCTAGCCAATTTTTGCAGCACAGCTTTCAACAACTTCCAGCAGCATGCGACAGATTCTATTTTCACCCGCTCGCCGGGCGCGTGTGCGCCGCGGATGTCGGGGCCGAAGGAGATCATGTCCAGATGCGGATGGCTCGCCGCGAGCAGGCCGCATTCCAGCCCGGCGTGGATCATCTGCAGGCTGGCGGGCCGGCCGAATTGCGCGGTGTAAACCTGCTGGCACAGTGCGAGCAAGCCGGAGGCCGGGTTCGGCGTCCAGCCCGGATACGCGCCGTCCTTCCATGCCTGCAAGCCGTAACTGGCGGCACGGGAGACCAGCTTGTCGGCCAACGCATCCGCCCGACCCTCATGCAACGAGCGCACCTTGAACGTCGCTTTGAACGCGCCACGTTCAAGCGCTGCCACTCCGAGGTTATCCGACGTATCCACCACGCCGGGGAAGTCATCGCTCATACGCTCGACACCACTCGCGGTTGTGTCGAGGAAAGCGAGCAGGCGTTCCTGCTCCTCACGCGAAATGGAGCTGTCAGGCGGCGTGTCGTCATGCCTGCAAACGAACGACACGTTTTCATCCTCCTCTGCATAGCGTTGCCGCCATGCATCATGCCGATGCTGCACCCACTCATCAATACTTGCCGCAGCCACAGCAGGCAGCGCGCATAGCGCGAACGCCTCGCGCGGGATCGCGTTGCGCGCCGAGCCGCCCTTCATCCCGATCAGGCGCACGTCGGTGTGTACGGACAGATCGCGCAACGCCTCCGCCAGCAGCTTGATCGCATTGCCGCGCACCAGATGAATGTCAATGCCGGAATGGCCGCCGCGGAGTCCGGACACTTCAAAGCGCAGCAGCGCATAGCCCGGCGGCACTTCTTCCAGCATATCTATCTCCGTTCGTGGTGAGCTTGTCGAACCATGAACGGACAAAGTCATTCCCCCTTCGACAGGCTCAGGGCGAACGGGCCTAGGTGAATTGCGCACTTCCACATCCACGCCGCCCGCGCAGCCGAGATAGAAATGCCCCCCCTCCTCGGAATCCAGGTTGATCAGCGCCTTGCCCGGCATGGCGCCGGGCGCCAGGCCGCGCGCCCCACTCATGCCGGATTCCTCGTTGACGGTGAGCAACACTTCCAGCGGCGGATGAATCAGGCCCGGCTCTTCCAGCGCGGCCAGCGCGAGCGCCACGCCTATGCCGTTGTCCGCGCCCAGCGTGGTGTCCTCCGCCACCACCCAGCCATCGCGCACCTGCGCGTTGATCGGGTCGCGCTCGAAGTCATGCTGTGTGCCGGCATTGGCCTGGCACACCATGTCGAGATGGCCTTGCAGGATCACGCCGGGCATCGTCTCGCAGCCGGGGCTGGCGGGCTTCTTCAGGATCAGGTTGCCCGCGCTATCGATAATGGCAGCGATGCCGCGCGTCTGCGCCCACCCGATCAGATGCTCGCGCAACGCCGCCTCATGCAGCGAAGGGCGCGGTATCGCGCACAACTTGGCGAAGTGCGCCCAGACGGTGGGCGGTTGCAGGGTTTCCAGAGCGGACGGCATGTGAATCAAAACCTATTTTAAAAAGTTGCAGGCTGGCGGTGAGGCACGAACCCCGGCATTCATGAATTGTAACCGCTGGGGTTCACAAACTCATCCCAGCCTACCGCGTTTATTCAGAAGGGTGTCTGCCTTCAAGCCAATCCATCGCACCCTGTCCGGCGTGGCGTCCGCTGGCGAAACAGGCGGTCAGCAGATAACCGCCGGTGGGTGCTTCCCAGTCGAGCATCTCACCGGCGCAGAACACGCCGGGCAGGCTGCGCACCATCAGATGTTCATCCAGCGCCTCGAAGGCCACGCCACCCGCGCTGCTGATCGCCTCATCCAGCGGGCGCGGCGCGATGAGCCGCAGCGGCAGGGATTTGATTGCGGCTGCCAGCCGTTCGGGGTGATCGAAATCGGCCCGGGGCAGCAGCTCGCGCAACAACCCGCTTTGCACACCCTTGATATTTGCCCGGCTCTGCAAATGGCTGGACATCGAGCGGGAGCCGCGCGGATGGCCCACCTCGGCGATGACTCGAGGCAGGTCTTTAGCGGGAACAAGGTCGATGTAAATGACGGCCTCGCCACGGGCCTCAATCTCATCGCGCAGCATGGCAGACAAGGCATAGATCGGGCCGCCTTCCACTCCGTTCGCAGTCACCATCAGGTCGCCCCGCCTGGAATGGGAATGACCCGCCGCATCGGTAAAACTCACGCTCACCGACTTCAACGGCTGCCCGGCGAATTTTTCGCTGAAGTGCGTGCTCCAGCCGGCATCAAAACCGCAATTCGCAGGCCGCAACGGCGCTACGGGAATCCCGCGCTGCACGAGCAGCGGCACCCATGCGCCATCGGAACCGAGCCGCGCCCAACTGCCGCCACCCAGTGCCAGTACCACCGCATCAACACGCGCAGTGACCTCGCCCCCAACTGTATCAACACGCGCCGTGTCGAAACGCAACGAGATGATTTTTCCATTCAGGCTTTCATTGGCCCAACCACACCAGCGATGACGCATGTGGAAATGCACACCGGCCTCGCGCAAGCGGTGCAGCCAGGCACGCAATAGCGGTGCGGCCTTCATGTCAGCCGGGAACACGCGCCCGGAACTGCCGACGAATGTCGAAATGCCGAGACCATGCACCCACTCCCGCAACGCATCCGGCCCAAAGCCTTCGAGCAACGGCTGCAACTGCGCGCGGCGCGCGCCGTAGCGCGTGAGAAAATCATCCGGAGGCTCGGCATGCGTAATGTTCATGCCGCCCTTGCCCGCCCTCAGAAACTTGCGCCCCACGGTGGACATGGCATCGTAAAGATCGACCCGCACGCCGCCCTGGATCAACACCTCAGCCGCCATCAACCCGGCCGGGCCGCCGCCAATGACGGCAACTGTATGCGGGTTATTTTTCATGCGGCAACTTCTCCGGCAATAGCGATGTCGGCATCACGATTGAAGCGGAATGAAGATTGAAGATTTTTCAAGGAAGTGACTCGATTGATTGTTGCGGCTCAAAACAAATGTGATGCTGTTCCTATTAATTGCTCCTGAACCTATTAGCTTGGGTGCAGCTCAACCTTCCATCACGCCATACAGTATCGCAGGCTAGGGTGAATGGTCGCAGGCCGGTTCTCCCCATTGCAACTCTATCCGCAGCGAGCGTAGCCTGGATAAAACGCGATGCAATCCGGGGCAACCTTGGGCACATACACCATAACCCCGGATTACGGCATTCGGCCTGCATCAGGGCTACGACACCGTCAGACTTTGATCGCCCGTGTCAGCAGGTACTCGTGATGGACGACATTGTCGTGCATATACTCGCCCAGCACCTCATCCATCTCGTTCCGCCACGCTTCGAGTCTTGCGGGGTCTTGCTGCAAAGCCTGCACGGTGCGGACGAAAGGCCCCGCCTTGGCTTCCTGGAACAGGCGCAAATGCCTGGGGCTGAGCGCCGGGATGCCCATGATGCCCCGTTCCTGGTGCAGGTCTTTCACGCTGTCCCCCAGCCGTTGCCGCACGATAGCGACATCGCCCCACTGCACAGGCGATGGGATACCTTGCGGCGGCGGAACATACTTCGCGATCAAGCTGAACTGACGGCCAATCAACTGCTCGCCGGGCCAGGTGGCGAAGGCAATGATGCCGCCGGGCTTCAGCACGCGCAGCATCTCGCTCACCGCAATCTCGGGCCGTGGCGCGAACATGTGCCCGAACTGGCTCAACACGACATCGAAACTGGCATCCGGAAAAGGCAGTGCCTCGGCATCTCCTTCATGCCAGGCAATATCGTCATGACCGGCCACCTTTGCGTTTTCCCTCGCCTGTGCGAGCAGCGCAGGGGTAAGGTCAAGTCCGGCCACCCTGGCGCCCATGCGCCGCGCCGTGATCGCAACCACGCCGGTTCCGGTCCCCACATCCAGCACCGCCTGGCCGCCCGTCACCCCGGCATAGCGAACCAGATGTCCGGCCACGGGTGTCGTGAAGACGGCTAGGTCGCCGAAATTTCCCATGCTCCAGGTTTCACGTTGTCTGGATTTGAATTCCGCCATCGGATCAGTGTTCAAGTTTTCCTCCTTCGAAGAACAAGTGAACAAATCAGGGCCAGGCCGCGATTGTTCGTTCAGTGTTCGGCATCACACCTTCCGCACACCCTCGCCGTATTTTGCCACTGCCTTGTCTGCCGTCAGCAGCGTCAATCCCTCCACGCGAGCTTGCGCCACGAGGATGCGATCGAATGGGTCTTTGTGCAAAGGCGGAAGATCGTTCACTGCAACGGTATGCTCGCTTGTGACAGGCAATTCGCGGTAGCCATTGACCAGCAGCATGCGCCACAGGCGGCGAAGGTCAACGTTGAAATCGGTGCGCCCGAGGCTGTGTTTGATGCTGATTTCCCACAGGCTGGCAGAACTGAATACGAGATGGTTTGCTGGATCGAGCAGCAAGGCACGCGCCTTGGCCGACAGCCGCTCGGGCTCACTTGCCGCCCACAGCAACAAGTGGGTGTCGAGCAGCAGGTTCAAGCCTTGCGCCCTGTAAACAGGCTTTCAATCTCGCTGCTACCTATCTGATCGAAATCGTCGGGCACGGAAAATTCACCAGCCATGAAACCGAGGCGGCATGCTGTTCCCGCTTCTGCCTGCTCCAGTGGAATGACCTTGACCATCGGCTTGCCTGCCTTGGCAATAATAAACGCCTCGCCCTGCGCGGCCTGATCGACCAGCTTGGAAAGCTGGGTTTTTGCATCGTGGATATTGACGATAAGCATAACAACCTCACAATGAACTAACGCCGCTTAGTTTACAGTATGCCTCCAGAAAGGCAATCGTTGGAGTTTTATCAGAAACTGAGGCATGTCCCTGAGATTTTTGAAAATGCCGTAATGCAAGACCTGCCCCCGTCGTCTACGGTATCTTTTACTCTCTCTTAAAAATGTCCGATATACCCCGGTCAGTTCACGCTGACCCGATTAGCTCGGTCTACCCCACTCATTCCAGGTGGGACGCCGAAACTCGTATATTTGCGCCCTGCATCATGCGAGAATTACAGAAAGAAACCCAAGCAAGCGATCAAACTATGGATAATCTCATCGAGGTCAACGACCTGCATTTTTCCTATGGCCAGCTCAAGGTGCTGAAGGGCATCAATCTCACGATCCCGCGCGGGAAGGTTGTCGGAATAATGGGCCCCAGTGGATGCGGTAAATCCACGTTGCTGCGCCACTTCGGCGGTCAGCTGCGTCCATTGCGGGGCAGCGTGAAATTCATGGGGCAGGTTGTTCACCAACTCGACAACGACGAGCTGTACAGAATGCGCCTGAAAATGGGCATGATGTTCCAGGTCAGCGGCTTGTTCACCGACATGTCGGTTTACGACAACCTGGCCTTCCCCTTGCGGGAGCACACCGATTTGCCGGAAGAGATCATCAATGATCTGGTGCTGATGAAGTTGCATGCAGTCGGATTGCGCAATACCAGGAACCTGATGCCGAGCGAGCTGTCGGGTGGCATGCAGCGCCGCGTGGCGCTGGCGCGGGCGATCGCCGCCGATCCCCAACTGGTCATTTATGACGAGCCTTTCGCCGGGCTCGACCCGATCTCGCTCAACACCATCGCCAACCTGATACGCACGCTGAACGATGCGCTCGGCACGTCCTCAATCGTGGTCACCTATGACCTGATGTCCTCGCTCAAGGTCGTCGATTATCTGTTTTTCATCCATAACGGCATAGTAGCCGCGCAAGGCACCGTAGACGAAATGCTCAACTCGCAAGACCCCTCCGTCCACCAGTTCCTGCATGCCGAGCCGGACGGCCCGATTGCATTCCAGTACTCCAGCAAACACTACCTGGATGATTTGAAGACCAAGGCCTGATACCTTGCCGGGGTGTTGTCAGGTCAAAACGACTGCGATGCTACCACCATCCATCAAGACTATCGCGATGCCGCCCCCTTGATTCGCTCTCCTTTGTGCTAAAAAAGAGGATGCATTGGCTTGTCAAACCACAGCCGTTTGCGTTCGGGTCCGTATGTGCCGATCAACTTCCATTTGCCGCCTTCCTTGACCAGCACATGATCCTGGTTAGTCCAGTTATCAATAGTAACGAGCCTGTCTTTTGGGTCAGGCGAGCCCAGCAAGAGGCCGCTGCACTGAAAAACAACCATGTTCTTATCGGACGAAGCTTTTCCGAGTTTCATGTTGTGCTGCATTGCCATCTTTTCAAATCTGGAAAAAATCCTTTCCCATATCTGTCTTGCAGATTTTTTATCATGTTCGCCGTCGCTATAGTTGTCTGAATATAGCGCCATAAGGGATTCCAGGTCTCTTGTTTCAACGGCATTTTCCGCCGAATGGAAAAACGCCATCACTTCATTGTAGGTTTGTTCTCCCAGCTGTTGTTTTGCAGCGGGGTCGACGTGCATGGAATACTTGTCCGAAAGTTGATGTTCCGCACCGCTGGCGGTGCCGGTAAAGATGGATGCGGCAATCAAGACAGATGCGCCGCACATTATGGCCAGACGGTTTATTGTGTTCATGCGATGTATACGTAAAAACATGGCTGTCTCCTCGTAATAGTTATGCGGTAATACGCTCCGCCTATTCTGGAAAAGAATCGGGGGGCGTAATGTGCTGCCAACCTTGACCACTCAATGTCTTCAGGAAAGCAACCAAGTCTGCCTGCTCCTGTTTTGTCAGCTCCAGCTTGGCTAACTCAGTATCAGGAGAAGGCTTTCCCGAGCCATTCCTTTTGTCATAATACTCCAGCGTTTGCTCTAATGTAAATTTCGGACGCCTCATTTCAACGTCCAGGAACGGATTGGCAATGCCCCCCATGTTGTAGAAAGCCACCGTTTCTTCCAGCATCGCAAAAGCCCCGTTGTGCATATAGGGAGCGGTGCCGGCAATCTCCCTGAGTGTAGGCGTCTTGAAGGCGCCAATTTCCTGCTCGTTATGGGTGACCTTGTAACGGCCAAGATCAACAAGGGTGGCATCCCAGCCTACGCCAATATTGTGATATTTCTCATCGGTAAAATTCGGCCCGCTATGGCATTGCGAACAACGCGCCTTGCCTTCAAAAAGCGCCAGGCCGCGTTTTTCAGACTCACTGAGGGCATGCGGATTGCCATTCTTGAATTCATCATATTTGGCATTGCCGGAAACCACTGTGCGTTCAAACGCAGCGATGGCCATAACCAGGTCATCTATATTCATATCCCTTGCAAAGACCCTTTTAAACCAGCTTTTGTACCCCCTGATATCGCCCAATTTTTTAACGAGCAGTTCATGGCTGGGCATGGCCATCTCTTTTGGATTAATCAGAGGTAGCTTGGCCTGCTCCTCGAGCGAGTTCGCGGCGCCATCCCAGAACTGCTCTCCGGAAAATGCACGGTTGATAATCGTGGGTGCATTTCTGTCTCCTGCCAATAAACCCACCCCCAGAGATACTTTGCGCTTATCAGAGAAGGCAGCCTGTGGAGAATGGCAGGAAGCACAGGAGACGGTATTGTCGCTGGAAAGACGAGGATCAAAAAAAAGGGAGCGGCCTAACGCTACTTTATCTTTGTTTATCGGGTTATCCGGGGGCAGATAAAAATCCTCCCGGTTCAGCCCTGTTGGCAATTCAAGCTCAAAATCCTCAAACTTCATCGTCTGTGAAGCGGGCAGGGGGCTTTCAGCCAATACATTACCCGCCAAAAGAACGCCCAACAGGAAGCCAAGAGTAGGCACCGTATGAATGCCATCATCGCCACGGCGTGCATCAGGGCGAAATGGTTTGATCATCTCAATACTCCTTTGAGGTAATCATGGAGGCCGGGTCAGCTTCGCAGTTGTTTTTCTGAAGCTCTTTCATCTCGGCCCCTCCAGATACAATAAGATATCGCTCCTCTTGATTCGTTCAGGGTTTCCGGAATAAATCGTCGAGCGGGTTCATGGCTGCGGGGGTGCTTCCGGAAACGCGCGTAGCTTGGAACTCCTCTTCGATATTGTCGCGATAGAAGCTCCAGGCCGAGCCCGAGCCGCTGAAGCGGCGCCAGGTATCCTCGCCGACGCCGCCGTACTGCAGCGTGCTGCCGTCGTCGAGCTTGACCTGCAGCAGCCGGGCGCGCGCATCGTAGCCGATGGCGCGCAGCCTGCCCGAATTGATCTTCTTCATTTCCATGTGGGTGACCTGAAACTATTTCGAGGCTGATCTCATTAGCTTTATATTTTTTCTGGCCTGCATACGTGTTTTTCTTTATTTACCTTTTGGCCGCATCTGGCACATACAAACTTCGGGTCGGCCTGTTTCTTGGCACGCTTTTTCGCATCCTTCGTTTTGCACATTGTTTTCGACATAAAACCCTTTCCGTTTAGAAATGTATGCCCCTTTACAACATCAATGCATGTTTGAAGTTCACTTGAACATGGGAAAACTTCCCCCTCTAAAAGTAATGCGATGCTGACCCCGTTAGCTGGTACCCTGACCTCGTTAGCTGGTACCTTTCATTTTAGATTGGTCAGTTCCGTCCAATCCACTCACCTGCTTCATTAAATGTTTGTGCTTCCAGATAACCAGACGCATTCCACAACGCATCAAAGGCAGGACGAAGTGCGCGGCAATAAGTACCATAGTCACCGTATTCATTAACAATGCATTCTGGCAAAACTATCTCCTGTCGACTCAATGGTGACAGTTCTTCGTCTTCCCACTGATCGCGTCTCACAGAGTAAGCCACACCCGCGACCCCTTCAAGAGTAATCATAATGCACAAAGGTGCAGGTATATTAAGGGTGCGTAGACCATCGATGTACTTTGGCACAACCTCAAAAAACTGTTTTTCTGTTCCAAGACCAGAGATTAATCGTCTTCCTGAACGTTCGCTAATGATGCCAGCCTTTGTTGCTTCAATTGCGCCATTCCGGAAAACCTGCGTATATCCGTTATTATGATCGCCTCCGCGTTCATTGATGAAACCGTCCAAGTTAAATCTGGGACTCATTCCAAGATTTCCTAGCGGGCGGAACACTTGGTGATTCAGCTGTACTGCACGGAGGTCAACCGTTGTATTTCCGATGAACGATGAAAAGGGATAAATATGTACAAAAAGGCGACCGTTCCCAGCGAGCGGCCTTATTCCTTCACCTGAACAAACATACCGAACCCGTTCATCTCTAAATTCACGCATTCGCTGAAGCGCTGTAGCATTGACCAGGAACATTGATCTTAACTCCTCAACTGAAGCCTCGTGTGCGCCACTCGAATTGCGAATCCAATATCGATTTGTTCCATACGCACTTACACGATGTGGAGCCGCCCAACTTTTTGGAATGCGCATTACAAAGCAGTAATGCCCATTTGCGAGAACAATTGCTCTAGTTCGTATACCTATAATTCGTGGCTCAATTCCACTTCTAGCAAGCTGCTCAAGACGGAGGATAGCTTCATCTGTGTTCGGGACCTCAATTCCTCGAACTCCGGTAGGAAGTCCATTCTGGCACTCCACACCAATGATGAGATGTCCTCCATCTGCATTCGCAAGCGCAGATATGTCTTTTAGCGCTTCTTTCTTGTCAGCGTCCGATCCACCATATATTTCGCGTTTATATTCGATACGAAGCCCTTCTGGAACACCACCAGTACAAAGCTCTTGAATATCAGATTCGCCAATATTTTCAAAATCATTCCGGTCAATCGGCATCATTGCCCTCAATAGGTGTAAAGCGAGCTAATCGGATTAATCGGGATTAATAATTAAACAGGGTCAGCTTCGCAATTGTTTTCATTCATGGAGCAATCAGTGGCAGGCCACAGTTATTGTTCACCTATCCACCACCCACTCGCCACCACGCTGCTTGGGAATTATTGGGGTCAGCTTCGCAATCATTTTTCAAATGGATTACGAATCGTTAGCGAACCTTCAATGGTCTGCCCTTGCTGCATATCTTCGGTGGCGAGCGTCTCGCACCCAGCCGACATGGCAGCGGCTAAGATCAAGCTGTCGTAATAGGAGTATCGGTATTTTTGTGCCAATGCCAGCGCTTGCGCGATGGTGTCCGGCATGACCGGTACGACGTTGCAGGCATCGCTGACCTCCGCTACCGCTTGTGCTACCACATCGAAAGACAGGCTGAACTTGCGGCTCAATGTGTTGGCAAGTTCACTGAGGACTTGTGTGCTGACAACGGGGTTGCTAAGTTCGAGGAGTGCGAGCGCTGAGGCTCGCTTTTCCGGCTCGTCGCCGGAATAGAGATACACCACAATATTGGTGTCGAGGAAAGTCTTACCGCTCATTTGCGGCATCGCGATCGAAGCGGTAGCCGCGCGTAGAGATGGTCGCAGCCTTGAACTGGGTTTTGCGTTTGGCTGCTTCGTTTACAGCCTCCAGCAAGATCACCCGCACGTTCTTGCCGTTCCAGCCTTGATGTTCGCTGGGCAAGTCCACCACTCCGTCATGAGCCTTGCTGACAAATTCGATTGCTTGCATGGTCAATCTCCGATTGAATGGAGCACATTCTAGTCTGTCCCTGACAGGTTAGCCAGAGCCACTCCCTCTCCCTAGCCATCTGATAAAACCCCTAGCCATTCGACTAGACCACGAATTAATGGGGCCAGCTTCGCAATTGTTTTCATTCATGGAGCAATCAGTGGCAGGCCACAGTTATTGTTCACCTATCCACCACCCACTCGCCACCACGCTGCTTGATCTCTTCATGCATTGCATCCGGTGCGAGGTCGAGATCGCCCGGCCACGTTACGGCTCCTCCAAACACGGTAACTTGCCGAAATTCTGCAGGGTCGCTCAGGTGTGAGAATACTCCGCGAAAGAATCCCGGCAAGAAGCGTACAACGCCTTCAAGGCCATCCTTGAAGCGCACCAAAACCGCATAGTCGCCGACCACACGAACTTCAGTCACTCTCCAGTATGCAGACATGCCAGCTATCGTGCATTGGCAATGCTACGTTTAGCTGTCGTTTCTCAATAGGTTGTTCACCCGAGATGAGAGAAGATGAGGGTTCTCGAATCCTCTCAACCACTCTCGGAGTCTCGGATGAACAGCCATAAGAATGCCCGTTTAACACGTTTAGG
>ORMF010614159.1_pt1 | contig 27486 bp, 28 predicted proteins | sample 1779871 | NCBI WGS metagenome assembly ORMF01 (sample SAMEA104232316, study PRJEB22302) | groundwater metagenome | biome: forest; feature: aquifer; material: groundwater | place: USA | collected 2011-08-07 | depth 5.4 m | reverse complement strand
TAGTAAAAAACAATTCACAATCGATTGATTGACACAGTCTTGACGGCGCTGATATTTCTTGAACATCGTTGGTTCAAACAAACCCGTCCGAGAACGTGGCACTTGAATATTCTCAATGGGGCCAAAGGCGGTATCAAAATTGCGAGTGTAATGCCCGTTACGGTAATCAATACGATTTTCTGTTCTTTGGTAAAACTCTCGTTGCTGATATTGGATCATTTCTTCCTCAAGAGTGATTTCAAAAAATTCTTTGGTCATGGATCGAGCCAATATATGGATATCAAACTTAAAATCGTTGTTTTGAGTTTCCTGAAAAAATTGTTTGGCAAATTGCCATCTTCGTTTATAATTACCTGTGAGATTAACAGTTCTCATGGGCGTCTCCTTCTTGGTTTGGGTTTTGCGGTGGCAACCGCCATCCCGGGTTTCTAAATATTTCAACCAGAAGGATACGCCTTTTTTATTACTTTTTAAATCAATTTACACACTTTAGTGTACATCACCTTTTACTTAATTTCATTTGACCTAAAAAAGTTTATTTGATATAGTTATAGCTTGCGCGAAAGTAGGATAGTTGGGTAAATTTCTCAAAGGCCGTCCATCCAAGATGGGCGAGCCTAGTCCCACCACAGTTTTTGGATGGGAAGAAAAATGACGGGAGTTTTCATATGATTGATCGTTACACCCTTTCTAAAATGGGGAACATTTGGTCGGAAAATCATAAATTTGAAATTATGCTTGAGATTGAAGTTTTGGCCTGCGAAGCCATGTCCAAGCTTGGGGCGATCCCTCTCAAGGCGTTGGAAAAAATCAAGAAAAACGCCAAATTTAATATTGATGAAGTTAAGAAATTGGAAGAAAAGACTAAGCATGATGTGGTTGCCTTTATCAATAATGTCGGACAATACTTAGGCCCAGAAGCCAGATATCTTCATGTCGGACTTACATCGTCAGATCTTCTCGATACATCCTTATCCGCGCAGTGCGTGGAGGCTAGTGATATTTTAATCACGGATATCAACAGGTTTTTGGTTGTGCTTAAACAAAAAGCCAAAAAATACAAAGACACGCCTTGTATCGCCCGCACCCATGGCGTGCATGCCGAACCCATGACCTTTGGATTGAAAATTGCGGTTTGGTACGATGAAATGAGACGCAATTTAGAGCGTATGCAGCAGGCCAGAGAAATAATGCGATTTGGTAAATTATCCGGCGCGGTGGGTACTTACGCGAATATCAATCCTTTTGTCGAAGAATATGTCTGCCAGAAATTAAATTTAAAACCTGTCAATGTGGCTACTCAAATCATTCAGCGCGATCATCATTGTCAGTTTGTGACGACTTTGGCGATCGTCGGTTCTACTCTGGATAAAATCGCGACAGAGATTCGTTTGTTACAAAAAACAGAAGTGCTCGAAGTTGAGGAACCATTTTTTAAAGGACAGATTGGTTCTTCCGCGATGCCTCACAAGCGTAATCCTGTAACTTGTGAAAGAATTTCAGGGCTTTCGCGTCTTTTGCGTTCTCACGCAACGGCGGCCTTCGAGAATATGGCACTCTGGCATGAACGGGATATTAGCCACTCGTCCGTTGAGAGAATCATCTTGCCAGACAGCACGACCATCTTAGACTATATGTTCAATAAATTGATTCCCCTCATGGAAGGTCTTTTGGTTTATCCTAAAAATATGATTGCCAGCCTCGCTAAAACGCGTGGGCTTATCTATTCTCAGAGAGTTCTTCTCGAATTGATGAAAAAGGGATTAACCCGTGAGGCGGCATATGAACTTATTCAGCACTGCGCTATGCAGGTTTGGCAGGAAACCTCTGATTTCAAAGAAATTCTGTGCCGGGATAGAAAGGTTAGAAAATATTTAAAACCAAGCGAGATCGAAGGATGCTTTGATATTAAATATTATACAAAGCATTGCGACATGATTTATAAAAGAGTGGGCTTGTAATAGTCAATCGGAGATATTCCTATGGAAAAAAGAAATAAACTTTACGAAGGGAAAGCCAAAATTATTTACGCGACCGATAACCCTGAGCAAGTCATCCAATATTTTAAAGATGACGCGACCGCCTTTAACGCGGCCAAAAAAGGAACCGTCAACCAAAAGGGAATCATGAATAATAAAATCTCTTCGAAGATTTTTTCCTTTCTGGAAAAAGAAGGGATTCCCACGCATTTTATTGAGCAGTTAAGCGACAGAGAAATGTTGGTCAAAAAAGTTCAGATTGTCCCTATTGAAGTGATTACCCGGAATAAAGCCGCGGGTTCTTTGTGCCGGTTGTTGGGACTTAAAGAAGGAACCTCCATCGCTTCTCCTGTTTTAGAATTTTGTTACAAACGTGATGATTTAAATGATCCATTAATTAATGAATATCACATCTATGCCTTTAATTTAGCCAATCCTCAGGAAATTGAAGCCATCAAAAAATACGCTTTAAAGATTAATGAGCTCTTAAAACAATTTTTTTTGAATCTCAATTTGGAATTAATAGATTTTAAACTGGAGTTTGGCCGTTTTAAAGGGAATATTATTTTAGCTGATGAAATTTCTCCTGATACATGCCGGATTTGGGAGGTTGGCACGGGTAAAAAATTAGATAAAGATCGTTTTCGTCATGATTTAGGAGAAATTGAAGAGGCGTATCAGGAAGTTCTTAAGAGAGTTAGCAGGTAAAGTTTGAATTAAATGTCTAATTCTTAATTAATCTAATTTCTAATTAATACCCAATTACTAAAAAATAATACTTAAATGGTGCTTTTGGAATTAGGTCATTGGTTATTAATTAGGTCAATTAGAAATTAGGGATTTGTCATTTTTAACTTGTATTCTACTTACAATAATGCTCTGGCGCGTTGAGATAAAACCGAGAGATGGTGTCTTTGACGCCGCAGGAGAGGGCCTCCACAAAGATATCCACGATTTAGGAATTCCTTCCCTAACAGAAGTCCGCATTAGTCATGTTTATACTTTTGATGGCAATTTAACAGAAGACCAGATCAAGAAAATTGCCGAGGAATTGCTGGTTGACACAATCACGCAGGAATATTTTTATCGGAAAGGTGAAGCAATCGCATTTTTACAGAACACATCGGCTAATAACCAATCTATCGAAATTGCTTATAACCTAGGCGTCATGGATCCTGTGGAAGAGTCTACTCTGAAAGGCATTCGAGATTTAGGCATCGTGACGGTTAAGGCGGTACGCACATCTAAAAAATATTTTCTCTACGGAGCACTATCTTCGCAAGATGTTGATCTCATCGTGAACAAGGTTTTAGCGAACAAATTAATTCAACATGTGGTAAAAGGGGCAGAACATATTCTCGTCACATCGGAATTTCAAAAGAGAATTCCGATTCCCGCAGTTCCGCTTTTGGCGGAACAAACACGGGGACAAGATAGGCAAGATTCCGATGTGACTCCCGTGCTTAGTTTTGCGAAGCAAAACAACGGGACGATAATGCCGAGCGTTAGCGAGGCCTATCTTGCGGGTATAAAAAATAAATTTCAGTTTATTTTAGTTGATATTCTTGGCGCGGGCTCTAAGGATTTAACGCGGATTAGCCAAAGAGGCCAGCTTTTTTTAAATTTGAATGAAATGAAGGCAATCCAAAAGCATTTTAAGAAACTCAAAAGAAATCCGACGGATTGCGAGCTTGAGACAATCGCTCAGACCTGGAGTGAGCATTGTTACCATAAAACTTTTAAAAGTACAATTCGTTACGCATATACAGAAAATGGGAAGAAGAAACAAAAAATTATTCGCAATCTTTTTAAATCAACCATTGTTAAGGCGACCAAAGAGATCAACAAGTCTTGGTGTGTTTCTGTTTTTCACGATAATGCCGGGGTGATTAAGTTTGACGAGGATTTTCACGTATGCTTTAAAGTGGAAACACACAACCATCCTTCGGCGCTAGAGCCTTTTGGAGGAGCTAATACCGGATTAGGGGGAGTCATTCGGGATATCTTAGGAACGGGGTTGGGGGCTAAGCCTATTTGTAGTACCGATATTTTTTGTTTCGCGTCGCCAGAGTTGGATTCAAACGAACTCCCTGCCGGCACCCTGCATCCGAAAAGAATCATGAAAGGAGTGGTGAGCGGTGTGCGTGATTATGGTAACAAAATGGGAATACCGACGGTTAATGGCGCCATTCTTTTTGATCGAAGGTTTGTGGGAAATCCTTTGGTATTTTGTGGGAACGTGGGGTTGATCCCTAAAGATAAAGTTAGGAAGGAAGTCCAAAAAGATGATTTGGTTGTCGTTGTGGGAGGACGCACAGGCCGAGATGGAATTCATGGCGCGACATTTTCTTCCGGAGAATTGACCCATGAATCGGAAGTCATTTCTTCAGGAGCGGTTCAAATTGGAAATCCAATTCAGGAGAAGAAGGTTTGTGATGCTTTGCTGAAAGCGCGTGATGAAAATTTGTATACGGCGATTACGGATTGCGGAGCTGGAGGACTTTCGAGCGCTGTGGGAGAAATGGGCAAAGATTTAGGCGCGCGCGTTCAATTAGAAAAAGTACCTTTTAAATACGCGGGTCTTACATATACCGAAATTTGGATCTCTGAGTCTCAGGAGCGAATGGTGTTGTCGGTTCCCGTTAAAAATGAAAAACGCCTTTTGGAAATATTTTCTTTGGAGAATGTGGAGGCAACGGTTATCGGCAAATTCACGGGCAGTAAACGGCTCGAATTATTTTATGACGATATCCAAGTTTGTGACTTAAGTATGGAATTTTTGCATGAAGGAATACCTCAGGTTGTTAAGCAAGCGGAATGGATCGCGCCAAAAGTTAAAGACGACCCATTGCCGGAGAATATCGATTTAAAAGAAAAATTATGCAAAGTTTTATCACATTACAATGTCTGTTCTAAAGAATGGGTTATTCGTCAATATGACCACGAAGTGCAAGGCCAAACAGTGGTTAAGCCGCTTGTGGGTATCCGTTGCGATGGCCCATCGGACGCGGCGGTGGTTACTCCGCAATTAGGGTCGAAAAAAGGAATTATTATTGCTAATGGAATTAATATTCGTTACGGCATGATTGATCCTTTTTGGATGGCTTCTTCTTGTATTGATGAGGCTATTCGTCAAGTTATTGCCGTCGGTGGAGATTTAAAGCGCATTGCTATTTTGGATAATTTTTGCTGGGGGAATCCGGACAAACCGGATCGTTTGGGAAGTTTAGTGCGCGCCTGTGAAGGTTGTTACGAGACAGCCATCGGTTATGGCGTGCCTTTTATTTCAGGGAAGGATAGTTTATACAATGAATATACTGTGAATGGAAAATCAATAGCTATCCCGGGGACCATTTTAATTTCGGCTATTGGCATTATGGAAGATGTCACGAAGGCTGTGACAATGGATTTGAAAGCATCGGGGAATCTTCTTTATTGTGTTGGCTTAACTCGTGAAGAATTGGGCGGTTCAATTTATTTAGATACGTTTGGCTTATTAGGGAAAAATGTCCCACAGGTTGATACCAAATTAGGGACAAAGATTTTTACAGCGCTTTCAAGGGCTGTTCAAAAAGGATTGGTTGCTTCGATGCACGATTGCTCCGAGGGCGGGTTAGCAGTCGCTTTAGCGGAAATGGCCTTTAGCGGCGGGTTGGGGATAGAGGTTTAATTAGATCAGGTGCCTTCCCAAGGGAAAAGCAAACGTAATGATTTTATCCTTTTTTCAGAATCCAATTCCCGATTGGTGGTGGAAGTCAAGCCCCAAGATGCCAAAAAATTTGAACAACTTTTTAAAAATGTTCCATTCGCTCGTATCGGAACCGTGAACAATTCTTCTGAATTTGTTATTTTGGGTTTGAGCCAAAAGCCATGCGTTAAAGCTTCCATTGAGGAATTAAAAGAATCCTGGCAGAAGCCATTGAAGTGGTAGGGAAAATTAAAAAAATTAAAAAAGGATCAACAATGAAAAAACAAAATGGAAACAAAAAACAAAATCATATCGTCGAAGATTTTAGAATAGAAGATCCTTGGAGAGTCTTTAGGATTATGTCAGAATTTGTCGAAGGTTTTGAAGAACTCTCCGACGTGGGAAGGGCGGTGACCATATTTGGTTCAGCGCGCACTAAATTTGAGGATGTGTGGTATAAAGCGGCTGTTAAAACTTCCAAGCTCTTGGTGAAAGAAGGATACTCGGTTATTACTGGCGGTGGCCCTGGGATTATGGAGGCTAGTAATAAGGGGGCTCTCGAGGCCAATGGAAAATCGGTGGGATTAAATATTGATCTGCCTTTCGAGCAAAAGCCGAATCCTTATATTAACCATTTAATTAATTTCCATTATTTTTTCTGCCGTAAGGTTATGTTTGTCAAATATGCCAAGGCTTTTGTCATTTTCCCCGGCGGATTTGGGACTCTCGATGAATTGTTCGAAAGTTTAACCCTTATTCAAACGCAGAGAATTGGAAAATTCCCCGTTGTTTTGTTTGACCGTAAATATTGGAGCGGACTTGTTGAATGGCTTAAAAATACGGTTTCAAGAGATGGCAACATTGACGCGACCGATTTGGATATTTTCAATATCGTGGATAAACCCGAAGATGTGGTTAAAGTCATTAAAGGTTTTTACGCCAAGAAACGAAAATTAAATAAAAAATGAAAAAAGTAAAGACACTTGTCTTGCGGACAGCCGGCACGAATTGCGACCAGGAAACAGCCTTTGCTTTTAAAAGCTGCGGCGCAGAGGTAGATTTAGGGCATATTAACCAATTGGTCCAGGGCAAGCTCAAGCTTGAAGAGTATCACATTTTAGCTATCCCCGGAGGTTTCACGTATGGTGATGATATTGAATCCGGACGAATTTTAGCTAACGAGCTTCGTTTTAAATTGCGAAAAGACTTGCAAAAGTTTATTCAGGATGGGAAGCTGATGATTGGTATCTGTAATGGGTTTCAGGTGATGGTCAAGGCCGGGATTCTTCCGGGCGATGAAAATCAAGAGGACAATTTTAAACAAAAAGCAACCTTGACAAATAACGATTCTGCCAAATTTGAGGACCGCTGGGTTCACCTCAGGGGTGAGAAAAAAAGTGTATGGACAGAAGAAATGGCTGATATAATTTATTTGCCCGTAGCGCATGGGGAAGGTAAATTTATCCCACAAGATGAATCACTGCTCAATCAGTTAAAGGATAAGGGTCAGGTCGCGTTCCGCTACACAACGGCTGATGGTCGTAAACCAGTGTATCCGGAGAATCCCAATGGGTCAATCGACGATATTGCTGGGATCACTGATCCGACGGGGCGTATTTTGGGGCTGATGCCGCATCCGGAAAGACATTTTTTGTTTATGCAGCATCCTCAATGGACAAGACTTAAGAAGAAGGGTAAATTTGGCGATGGCGCGAGGATATTTGAAAATGGTATTTCTTATGTGAAAAAGAATTTATTTTAAAGATGGGAAATACGAAAACATGATAAAACCTGCCACCTACAAAACTAGCGGGGTTGACATTTCTAAGGCCAACCTTTTTGTTAAGGCTATTCAAGGATATGTGAAAGCTACAGCGAACCCCTCTGTGATTAAAGACCGAGGAGCTTTTGGAAGTTTATTTTCTTTAGATGCCAGTCGTTATAAAAATCCTGTCCTTGTTTCTTCTACCGATGGCGTTGGCACAAAGCTTCTTTTGGCTAAGCATTTAAAAAGACACGATACCGTTGGTATTGATTTGGTCGCGATGAATGTCAATGATATCCTTTGCGTAGGAGCTAAGCCTTTATTTTTCTTGGATTATATTGCCTGCGGCAAGGTCGATGTCCGTATTTTAAAGGATGTCGTGAAAGGGATTTCTAGGGGCTGTCAGGAGGCTGGATGCGCTTTAATAGGCGGGGAGACTGCTGAAATGCCGGGTCTGTACAAATCAGATGAGTATGATTTGGCCGGTTTCGCGGTTGGTGTTGTGGAAAGAGACAAAATGATTAACGGTTCTACAATCATGGAAGGGGATATTGTTATTGGGTTGCCCTCAAGTGGTCTTCACTCCAATGGTTTTTCTTTAGTTAGAAAAGTCTTTTCTTTAAAAGAGCAAAAAATTTTGGGAGCGCAACTTTTAAAGCCGACGCGTATTTACGTGAAAGAGATTTTGGCGTTATTAAAGCGGGCATCCGTTAAAGGCATTGCCCATATGACGGGCGGGGCATTTTATGAAAAATTAACTAAAATTTTACCGGACGGTTTATGTTTTTCTATTGACAAGGCAAGCTGGCCGGTGCCAGAAATCTTCCACAGATTGCAGAAAAAAGGTAAAATAGAGAGTGCTGAAATGTATCGGACGTTTAATATGGGCATTGGCTTAGCTTTAGTTGTGGAACCCAAAGAGTTTTTAAAAGCCAAAGCATTTTTTGCGGAGAATAGAATTAAATTTTTTAAGATAGGCAGTGTTGTTAAGGATAGAAAAAGAATTATTTTTAAAAATTAAATCTGCAGCAGGAGCTGTCAAATGAAAGTATTAATCATTGGCTCAGGTGGCCGAGAACATACATTGGCTTGGAAAATAAAACAAAGTCCTCTGGTCAGGAAGGTTTATTGCGCGCCAGGTAACGGAGGGATTGCGGATTCCGCTGAATGTGTCCTTATCGGAACGGATGATGTTGCAAAGATTTTGTCGTTTGCTAAAGATAAAAAAATCGATTTAACGATTGTAGGGCCAGAAGCGCCATTGGTTAAAGGTATCGTGGATCGTTTCGAGCAAGCTGGTTTAAAAATTTTTGGGCCCAACCGATCAGCCGCTCAGCTCGAGGGGAGTAAGGCCTTTGCTAAAGAATTTATGCGGCGATGGAATATTCCCACAGCTGCTTTTAAAATATTTGAAAGGGTTGAAGACGCAAAAAACTTTTTGAAGAAGACCAAATTTCCCCTTGTGGTCAAGGCCGATGGCTTGGCTTCCGGAAAAGGAGTGATGGTTTGTAAAGACCACGGCCAAGCCGAAGAAGCTATTGATCAAATCATGGTTCAAAAAATTTTTAAAGAAGCCGGAGAAAAAATAGTTATTGAAGAATGTTTGCAGGGAGAAGAACTTTCCGTGTTGGCAATAAGCGATGGCAATCATTACGTGGTTTTAGATTCCGCCCAGGACCATAAAAGGATTTTTGATGATGATTTAGGCCCGAATACAGGGGGCATGGGGGCGTATTCCCCGACAGCGATTATGAATGAAGAATTATTAAAGTCCATAGAAGCGATGGTTATTGCCCCAACTATTCGAGGGATGAGGGAAGAGGGGATGCCTTTTAAGGGAGTGTTATATACGGGTCTTATGATTACGGTCTCTGGGCCTTACGTATTAGAGTTTAACGTTCGCTTCGGCGATCCAGAAACACAAGTTCTTTTGCCAAGAATGAAGACTGACCTAATGGAGGTGATGTTGGCAAGTTCTGGGGGCTGGCTTAATAAAACGAAGATCCATTGGGATAAGCGTCATTGTGTCTGCGTTGTCATGAGTTCGGGAGGATATCCCGGCAAATATGAAACAGGCAAAGAGATTAGCGGTTTGGAAAATTTCGCGCAAGAAAAAGATATTCTTCTTTTTCATTCAGGCACGAGAAAAGAAAATAATAAAATGGTCACTTCCGGCGGCCGTGTATTGGGAGTTACGGGATTGGCTCATACGATGGAGGGAGCCATTGAACGTACGTACAAAGCCGTTGAGAAAATAAAATTTGACCGGTGTTTTTTCCGTCGGGATATTGCCATGAAAGCTGTTAAAAGAGTCGGTCGAAATAAATCGGAGATAACCCCCACACGGTAGGTTATGTGACTTTGATAAGGAGATGATATGAAAGAGATTCAAGTGAGCATTCTCATGGGAAGTAAGACTGATTTAATGACATTGGAAGATACAAAAAAAATTCTAAAAGATTTCCAAATTCCTTTTGAAATAAGAGTGCTTTCCGCGCATCGGACTCCTAAAGAAACGGCTCAATATGCTGAAGAAGCAAGAGGTCGCGGCATTAAAGTCATTATTTGCGCGGCGGGCGGGGCAGCCGCGCTCGCTGGCGTGGCCGCCGCGCATACGACTTTACCCGTGATCGGAATCCCAGTGGATTCCACATCTTTGCACGGAATGGACGCCTTATTGTCAACGGTCCAAATGCCGCCAGGGGTGCCCGTAGGGACTGTGGCTATTGGGAAAATGGGCGCTAAAAACGCGGCATTTTTAGCCCTGCGGATCCTAGCTATTCATGACAAGGCCATTGAGAAGAAACTGGAAAAATATAAAGACGATCAACGCCAAGAAATTCTAAAAATTGAGTTAAATTGAAAACAAAAATCATATCCATTGACCCTCAATATCCGGATTTAGGTAAGATTACCTATTGCGCGAGGATTATTCGCCAAGGGGGACTCGTCATTTTCCCAACGGAAACAGTTTATGGGATAGCCGCGGATTATTCAAATTCTAAAGTTATGCAGAGACTTCGCGAGGTAAAAAAACGTTCACCGGACAAACCTTTTTCTATTTTAATTGCCCAGCTAGGCTTAATATCCAACCATACTCTCATGACCAATCCTTTATTATATAAACTCATCGACAAATACTGGCCTGGTCCTTTAACGGTAGTGGTCCCAGCGAAAGAAGAGGGGAAGACCATTGGCGTGCGTATGCCGGATCATGCGATTGCTTTGAAGTTGGTTCAAGAATCTCAGTGCACGATTGCCGCTCCGTCAGCAAATTTTGAAGGGAATCCTCCTCCTGGGACTTGTCAAGAAGCGTTGCGAGATTTAGGAGATTTAGTAGACGTTGCCATTGATGGAGGGACAGCAAAGCTGGGGGTAGGGTCGTCTGTCGTTGATCTAACTCAAGAGAAATTTGTTGTTTTGAGAGAGGGGGTTATTAAACAAGCCGATGTCGAAAGAATATCTAAACAAAAGACCATTCTTTTTGTCTGCACAGGAAACAGTTGTCGTTCAGTAATGGCGGAATATATTTTAAAAGATACCTTGAGTGGACGTAAGGACATTGAAATTATTTCAGCGGGGACAGGGGTTTTTTTCCGTTCTTCAGCTAGCGCTGAAACAATTGCTGTTTTGCAGGAGCAGGGTATCGATGCCTCCAAGCATTTGTCTGAGTCTCTGACGACTATTATGCTCAAAAAGGCTGATTTAATCATTGTTATGACCCGCGGTCATCGAGAGCAGGTTTTAGAACGGGTGCCAGAGGTTGAAAAAAGAGTTTATCTCTTAAAAGAATTTGTTAATATGCCAATAGGTCTGCATATGGATATAGATGTTCCTGACCCCATTGGACGGTCACATCAGGCTTATAAAGAATGTTTGGCTGTAATCAAAGAAGCCGTGCATAAAATTGTAGAATTGTTATAAATGGTGAGCCCTTCGACAGGCTCAGTGTAGTGAGCAAGGTCGAACTACGACGTCGAACCATAAAAGGAGTCCTTAATTTGAAAATTTATATTGGCGCGGATCATCGAGGGTTTAAGCTGAAAAAGAAAATTGCCCAGATTCTAAAGTCTTTGGGATATGAGACAGAGGACCTAGGGACCAATACCGATAAAGTCAGCTGTGATTATCCTAAAATTGCGTATCAACTAGCTTCCCGGGTGGCTCGATCTAAACAGGGTCGAGGTATTTTAGTTTGTCTATCAGGGTTAGGGCAAGTTATTGCCGCGAACAAGGTTTGCGGCGCTTACGCGGCCCTTTGCTGTACGTCCGAAGCCGCTCGGTTGTCCAGGCAGCATAACAATGCTAATATTCTTGTTTTGGGGGCAAAGTTTGTTAAGTCTGGGGAGATACGTCAAATTGTTAAAATATGGCTGGAAACTGAATTTGAGGGTGGGCGGCACCAAAGACGAGTTAACCAAATTAAAAAAATAGAAAAAGGGTTAAAATTATAATTCATGGGAGAAACAATGCACCATTTAAAGAAAGTTGACCCGGAAGTTTACAATGCTATCCGTGAAGAGATTAAAAGACAGCAGAGCAATTTAGAATTAATCGCTTCGGAAAATCTTGTCTCGGAAGCTGTTTTAGAAGCGCAAGGATCGGTTATGACCAATAAATACGCCGAAGGGTATCCGGCGGCTCGCTGGTATGGCGGCTGTGAGTATGTGGATGTTGTCGAAAGTCTAGCCATCGAGCGCGCTAAAAAACTTTTTGGCGCGGAACACATTAATGTCCAACCCCATTCGGGATCTCAGGCGAATATGGCTGTTTATTTAACCGCGCTAGAATATGGCGACACTATTCTCGCGATGGATTTAGCCTGTGGCGGGCACTTAACTCATGGTCATAAAATTAATTTTTCTGGCCGTTCCTATAAAATTATTTCCTACAAGGTAAATCCTAAAACAGAGATGCTTGATTTTGATGAAATTGAACGTCTCGCCCAAGAACATAAACCTAAAATGATTGTGGCCGGCGCGTCAGCTTATTCAAGAATTATAGATTTTAAGAAATTTAGGGAAATTTGCGATAAGGTGGGAGCTTATTTGTTTGTTGATATGGCCCATATTGCCGGACTCGTTGCCGCAGGGTTACACCCTAATCCGGTGCCTTACGCTGAATTTGTAACGACAACAACGCATAAAACGCTCAGGGGACCGCGCGCGGGATTGGTGATGTGTAAAGAGAAATTCGCCAAAAAACTTAATTCAACAATTTTTCCCGGTATTCAAGGAGGGCCTTTGATGCATGTGATTGCCGCTAAGGCCGTTGCCCTCAAAGAGGCTTTGAGCGAGGAATTTAAAGAATATCAGAAACAGATTGTTAAGAACGCGCAAATGTTTGCCCAAACGTTAACGAATTTAGGATATAGAATTGTTACGGGAGGAACAGATAATCATTTGTTTATGGTCGATCTGCGGCCCAAAAATATTAGCGGTAAAGACGCGGCGTTTATTTTGGATAAAGTTCGTATTACGGTGAATAAAAATTTAATTCCTTTTGATCCACAGTCACCCTTAGTGACCAGCGGCATTAGAATCGGTACTCCGGCGGTTACGACTCGAGGGATGAAAGAAAGAGAGATGCAGAAAATTGCTCAGATGATTGATCGCGCGATTTTCAATAGAGAAAATGAGCAGGAATTAGAGAAGATAAAGAAAGAAGTTGAGAAGCTAACGGAAGAATTTCCGATATATGAGGATTTAATATCTAATTGACCTAATGCCAAATTTCTAATTAATTTCTGACGTCTAATAAAAAAAATTCTAAGTTTTGGTTATTAGGCATTGGACATTAAGACATTAATTAGGTTAATTGGGAATTAGATATTAGAAATTTTATGAAATGTCCAACGTGTAGTTACGCGGAAACTAAAGTGATTGATTCGAGGTTGGTGGGCGAAGGGGCCTCTATCCGTCGTCGCAGAGAGTGTCTTAAGTGCGAAAAGCGTTTCACAACATACGAATATGTCGAAGATATGCCTTTAATGGTCATTAAGAAAGATAGCCGACGCCAGCCCTTCGATCGTAAAAAAATTATTTCTGGATTAGTGAAAGCCTGCGAGAAACGTCCTGTCAGCGTCGAGAAGATGGAAGAAATGACCAGCGCCATTGAAAAGATTATTCAGAAAAAATATGACCGCGAAGTCAACTCCAAAGAAATAGGGGAGTTGATTATGGAGAAATTAGCGGCCCTCGATGAGGTGGCGTATGTGCGTTTTGCTTCTGTTTATCGGCAATTCCGGGATGTTAACCAATTTATGCATGAGTTGAAAGGAATGTTGGATAAAGAAAGAAAATTGTAAAATTGACGGAGTCCGAGGAGAAAGAATGGTTCAGGTTGAGCTAAGCAAAATTATTATTGATGAAAAAAGGCAGGACCAGGTCATTGTGCTTAAAGAAAAAGATGGCCCAAGACAATTTCCTATTGTGATTGGATTCTTGGAGGCATCGAGCATCAAGATGAAACTTTCCGGGATTGAACCGCCTCGGCCCATGACGCATGATCTCTTGGGTTTAACCATTACGGCGCTCGAAGCTAGATTGCAGCGATTAGTGATTGACAAGCTTGTTAATAATACTTTTTATGCTAAATTGGAGCTGATAACAAGAAATGAAAAAACGGTGTTTGTTGACGCCAGGCCTTCCGATGGGATTGCTTTGGCTGTCCGAATGAACGCGGCCATTTTTGTGGAGGAAGAGGTTTTAAAAAAAGCATCTATTTTTAATAGCCATGAACAGTAGTTTCTTCAATGACTTCATTTCAAGAATATCCTCAACTGAAAATCCTTCAAGAAATTGTTCGCGACAAAAGAACTCCTCTGTATTTAGTGGGAGGGTTTTTAAGAGACTATCTGCTTAAACGCGGCTCCAAGGACTCTTTCGCGGTAACCCACACGGATTTCGATTTTGCCTTGCCTAACAATGCTCTTAAGATTGGGAAATTGTTCGCGCAAAAGATTAAGGGAGCGTATGTCATCCTCGACAAGGAACGCGGATGCGCGCGGATTGTTAAAAAGCACGAAAAATATATTTACACCTTCGATTTTTCAGATTTTCGTGTTCGAACATTGCAAGGCGATTTAACGCGCAGGGATTTTACAATGAATACGTTATGTCTTAATTTTAAAGATTTTGATCTGCCCGATGAAATTTCTTCCGGGATTAAAGATTTTAAAGGGGGGATCAAAGATATTTATTCAAAAAAAATTCGAATGGTTTCTTCCCAAGCATTTAAAGATGACCCTTTGCGTATTTTGAGGGCTTTCAGCCTGAGGGCTATTTTGAACTTTAAAATTGAGCGGAAAACTCTCGCGCGGATGAAAAAAGATCAAGAGTTAATCAAAAATGTTTCCATGGAAAGGATCAGGGAAGAATTCTTTAAAATTTTAGATACAGAAAGAGCGGCAGCGACCATTAAAGAGATGGACAAAATAGCTTTGTTAGAAAAAATAATTCCCCATGTTAGAATAATGTATAATTGTCCGCAAGGGGGATACCATCATTTGGATGTCTGGGCGCATTCGTTAGAGACAGTTGTTCAGCTGGACAAACTTTTAAGCGGGATTAAAGATCGTCCAGAGCTTACTGATTATCTTAATGAATCTATCGGGGGGAATCATAGTCGAAGATCAATTCTTAAATTGGCGGCTTTATTTCACGATGTTGGTAAACCTAAAACTAAAAAAATAGAGAAAGGACGCACGTCATTCCATGGCCACGAACATGTGGGCAAGTCTATTGTGAGGAGTATAGCCAAGATATTAAAATTATCGACTAACGAGCGTTTTGTTTGCGAGGATATGGTGTTACGGCATTTAAGGCCAGGATATTTGTCAAATTTTAAAATCCCTAGCGAGCGTTCGATCTATCGTTATTTTCGAGACGCGAAAAAGGAGGGGGCGAGCATTGCGCTTTTATCTTTGGCTGATCAGCGCGCGACGAGGGGCCCTTTGACAACTCCCAAAGATCAAGAACACCATGAAAAAAATTGTTTGCATTTGGTCCAACGTTATTTTGAGAAGAAAAAAGAGATACCTTTTGTACGTTTAATCAACGGACATGATTTAATTAAAAAATTGAAATTAAAGCCTTCGCCTCTTTTTGGAAAAATTTTTAAAGAAATAGAGGAAAAACAGAATTTGGGAATGATTCAATCCAAAAAAGAAGCTTTAGAATTGGCCGAAGAAGTGGCGAAAAAATCAGGAGGGTCCGATGAGCGATAAAATTCCTTATTCCAATAATAGGCTCACCGTACGTTTGGAGTTGATCAATAAGCCGGGCGTTTTTGCCTCCCTGGCGACCCTCCTTGCCGCGGAGAGAGCTAATTTAGGGGCGGTAGATATCGTCGAAGCAACTCACGAAAAAATGGTTCGGGATATTACCTTTGATGTGCTTAATGAAGAACACGGCCATAAAGTTCTTCAGCATTTAAAAGATTTAGAGGGAATTAAGATTATCTCTTCCTCAGATCCTATTTTTCTTCTTCATTTAGGAGGGAAAATTAGGGTTCAAAGTAAAGTTCCTTTAACGACAAGAAATCAGTTGTCGATGGCGTATACGCCGGGTGTGGCTAGGGTTTCTCAAGCCATCAGCGAAGATCCTTCTAAGGTGTATGCTCTCACGATAAAAAGTAATAGTGTGGCGGTCGTTAGTGATGGATCGGCCGTTTTAGGATTAGGCAATTTAGGAGCCAAAGCGGCTTTGCCCGTCATGGAAGGGAAAGCGATGCTGTTTAAAGAACTCGCTGGCATCGATGCCTGGCCGATTTGTTTGGATACGCAAGATACCGATGAGATTGTGCAGACTGTTAAAAATATTGCTCCTGTTTTTGGGGGAATTAATTTGGAGGATATCAGTTCTCCCCGTTGTTTTGAAATTGAAGACCGTCTTAAAGAAATTTTAGATATTCCGGTTATGCACGACGATCAGCACGGGACAGCGGTTGTTATCCTGGCCGCGTTAGAAAATGCTTTAAAAGTTGTCAGGAAGGATATCAAGAAGATTCGCGTTGTTGTCAGCGGAATCGGAGCGGCGGGAGTTGCCTGTTGCAAAATTTTATTGATGGCTGGGGTTGAACACCTAGTTGCCTGTAATCGCCGAGGGATTGTTTTAAGAGCAGAAGGGGATAATTTAAAAATAGCCCGTAAAGATGTTTTTTCTTGTATTCATCGAGATCAGCCAACGTCCAGTTTGCGTGAGGCAATTGTCGGCGCGGATGTTTTAATTGGAGTTTCCGCGGGGAATATTTTATCAGGCCGCGATCTTAAGAAAATGAATAAAGACAGCATGGTCTTTGCTATGGCTAATCCTGATCCGGAGGTGGATCCGAAAGAAGCCGTTAAAATTTGCAGAATTTTTGCTACGGGACGTTCGGATTTTCCTAACCAAATTAATAATGCTTTAGCGTTTCCTGGGATTTTTCGCGGAGCTTTAAACGTTCGGGCCAAAGAAATTAATGAAGAAATGAAATTGGCGGCCGCGAAGGCCATTGCGCAGTTGGTTTCTAGGAATCAACTCAATGAGGAATATATTATTCCAAGTGTTTTTGATAAACGGGTCGTCGAGGCGGTCGCTAAGGCCGTTGAAGAGGCGGCGACAAGGACCAATGTTGCCCGTCGGAGAATACAAGAGATAAAAAAATATGAAGGTTAAGAATACAGAAATAAAAATTATAAAAGCTGATATTACGGAGCTTAAAATAGATGCGATTGTTAATGCCGCTAATAATCAGCTTTTGATGGGCGGAGGTGTGGCGGGTGTTATTCGTAAAAAAGGCGGTCAAGAAATTGAAGCAGAGGCTGTAAGGAAAGGCCCTATCAAAATAGGCGAGGCTATCTGGACCAAGGCAGGGAGACTTCCGTCAAAATATGTGATCCATGCCGCTACGATGGCAATGGATTTTAAGACGGATGAAGGGAAGATTCGAGCCTCTTGCGCGAATGCTTTAAAATGTGCAGAGGAGCTTAAAGTTCAGTCGATTGCTTTCCCAGCCTTAGGATGCGGGGTAGGCGGGTTTCCTTTGACGGGCGCGGCTAAAATCATGACGCAGGAAATTTTAAAACATCTGCGCGGCGAAACATCCCTGCGAGAAATTATTTTTTGTCTCTACGATCATGAGGCATTTAAGATTTTTGAAAAGCACGTATTCGGCTATATCGAGCATGTTTCTCATCATTTGACGCAGGGTCCGTACATCACGGTGGACGTCATTATTGAAGTGCCCGAGGGCATTGTTGTTATTGAGCGCTCGAACCCGCCCTATGGCTTGGCTCTTCCCGGTGGTTTTGTCGATTACGGTGAGAGTCTCGAAGAGGCTGTCACGCGCGAGGCCAAAGAAGAAACGAATCTTATTCTAGAAAATTTAATACAGTTTCATGCCTATTCTGATCCTGCCCGTGATCCGCGGTTTCATACGATTTCCACCGTTTTTACGGCTGAAGGCAAAGGCACGCCTCAATCCGGCGACGATGCCAAGACCTTAAAAGTTATTCCTCGCAAAGATCTTTTAAAATTTGATTACGCCTTTGATCATAAAAAGGTGATTGAGGATTATTTAAAAATCTCAAAAAATTTTAAGGAATGAGAATTTACGCTTTAGAGAAAGTTATTTTATCTTTTCAGAACAATCCAACTCAATTTTTAAACGGCCTCACCTCCAACAGTTTAGATAAATCGCAGAATGCCTTTGTTAATATTCACGGGAAAATTATCGCTGTCTTTGATCAAGCAAAAATAACGGATGAGGAGTTTTGGATTGCCTTGGAAAGCCTGTTTGCCGCGGTGGTTCTCGAACATTTGGATCGTTACGCCCGTCTCAGCGGCGTAAAAATAGAAAAGTTAAATAAAAATGTGTATTTTGATTTTGAAGGAAATGTCTCGTTAGTCAGCAGTGATGTGACTATCCCTCAAAAAAGGGGGAGATTAATTATCACCGAACGCAGCCTCAGCGCTAATGTCACGGAAGAAGAATTCAGACTTTTTCGTCTTCAAAATAATATCCCTCTCCACGGCGTTGATTACCAGGACGAATTTCTTTTGAATGTCAGTGAAACGGATCACGTATCGTTTACAAAGGGATGTTTTTTGGGTCAAGAACCGATCTCTAAAGTCCATAACCGTTCGAAACCTACCTGGAAACTCGTTGTCAAATATGAAGATGAATGCTCAGAAGAAGAAAAGCAAAAAATGACCTCAAAAACGACTGATCCAGCTTCTGGGCGGATTCTAGGATTTGTTTTTGTCAAGAATGATGTTTAGTGATATGATAATAAAAATTTAAGGAGGTTCCATGGATATCCGCACAAAATCCGTTCATACGGGTGTTTACAAAGATTCTAGTTACAATTCCGTGACGACGCCTATTTATCCATCGTCGACGTTTTATTTTGACGCGTTGGGGAAAAATAAAGGCTACGATTATAGCCGGACGGCCAATCCAACAAGAACAGCGTTGGAAGAAAACATTACCGCTCTAGAAGGCGGGGTGGGATGTTCCGCTACGGCAACGGGTATGGCCGCGATTACCGCTTTGATGTTTTTACTGAAATCGGGTGATCATATTGTGACCGGCGATGACATTTACGGCGGCACGTATCGGCTTTTTGACCAAGTGTTCACGCCAATTGGTTACAAATTTTCGTTTATTAATATGATGGACCCCGCCAATGTCGAGAAGGCAGTCACCAAAGAGACCAAAATGATTTGGATTGAAACGCCGTCAAATCCGCTTTTGCACATTGTGGATTTAGAAGCGGTCATCAAAATCGCAAAGAAGAAAAATATTCTAACCGTTGTTGACAATACATTCTTGTCTCCGTATTTTCAACGGCCGTTTGAATTCGGCGCGGACATCGTCGTTCATTCGACAACAAAATATTTAAATGGGCACAGTGATGTCGTCGGCGGCGCCATTGTCATCAACGATAAAAAGCTGGAGGAAAGAATCCGTTATTTGGTCAACGCTTTGGGCGTTTCCGAATCGCCTTTCGATGCCTGGCTTGTTCTTAGGGGTTGTAAGACGCTAGGTCCCCGCATGGAAGCGCATCAAGCCAACGCCTTAGCCGTTGCCCAATTTTTAGAGAAGCATAAAAATGTTAAAAAAGCATATTACCCTGGACTTTCCAGCCATCCTCAACAGAAGCTCATCAAAAAACAGATGGAAGGATTCGGCGGAATGCTGGCCTTTGAACTGGATACGCGAAAAGTCTCTTTAGAGAAATTTTTTAGCCGTCTTAAAATTTTTCGTCTCGCTGAATCTTTAGGTGGAGTGGAATCCTTGATCGAATCCCCTTGGTTTATGAGTCATGCTTCGATGGGCGAAAAGGCCTTAATCGCATCGGGGATGACCAAAGAAACCGTCCGTGTCTCCTGCGGCATCGAAGGCGTCCAGGATTTAATCGAAGATTTGGATAATGGATTAGCTTAAATGGAATGCGTATTGACAAAGAAAGGCATATTCAGAATATGGAGAAAAGACAAGTACCTAAATTTAAGGACGAAGATCAAGAAAGAGAATTTTGGGCTTCTCATGATTCCGTCGAGTATATTGACTGGTCGAAGGCCAAAAAGGTTATTTTCCCTAATTTAAAACCTTCCGTAAAAAACATTTCTCTTCGCCTGCCTGAATCGATGCTTGGAGAATTAAAGTTTTTGGCTAATAAACACGATGTCCCCTACCAATCTTTGATGAAAATTTTTTTAGCCGAACGCATTGAACGAGAATTGCACTTGAAAGTTTCTTAAAAGCTAATGATGCTTAAAAATTTAATATTTGAATATGTCTCTTTTTGGCCATCAACAAGATTCTAGCAAAGCCAATCCCTATCTTTCCGATCCCGATGTCCGCCTCATGCTGGAATTTAAGGACGGCAATAAGGCCTCTTTTGAAGCCTTGATGCGAACTTATTTTCCTCGACTTCTTAATTTTATTTATCGATTTGTTGGAAATCGTGAACTCGCCGAAGATTTGACCCAGGAAGTTTTCATCAAAGTCTATCACAATGCCTCCGGTTATAAACCGCAAGCTAAATTTCAAACCTGGATTTACACCATCGCTAAAAATATTTGTCTCAATGAATTAAGAAAACATAAAAATCAAACAGTCTCTATGGACGAGACCTTTGAGACGCAGGACGATACTCTTAAGCGGCAGTTTGAGGATACCAAAACGCCCAATGTCGCGCAAGAAATGGTAGCGAAAGAAAAAATAGAAGTTATTAAAAAAGCCATTGAATCTCTGCCAGAAAGCCAGCGCATGGCTGTTATTTTAAGGCGTTACGATAATTTTTCGTACGAAGAAATTGCGAAGGCGATGAACACATCGGTCAAGGCGGTCAAGTCACTCTTAAGCCGATCTAAGGAAAATTTAAAAGAGAGATTGCAAAATATAATAGAGGATTTTTAATATAAATTTACCAAAACTTTTTATATATAAATGTGTTTAAAGAAGTGGTGAATACTATGAAATGTCAGGAAATAAAAAAAATAATATCAAGTTACTTGGAAGAAGATTTGCAACCCAAGCAATTCCATATGGTTACTGAACATTTGAATGGATGCTCGGGCTGTCAAAGGGAACTGGAAATTTTTCAGAAATCCTGGGCTTTGTTAAGTCATGTAGAAAATATTGAGCCCAAGGCTGATTACATTTCCCGTTTCTGGACAGAAGTTTCTTTACGCAAGCCTTGGACTGAGAAAATATTAGAAGCAGTTAAAGAATATGCTCCTCAAAAACGTCTTATTCCAGCGTTGGCCACCGCATGTCTTATTTTGGTGATGGGATTTTTCGCGGTTAAAAATTATCTTTACATCAACGATGAGAAGGCCTTGGCATCTTTAAGCCAAGATGATTTGGAAATGGTTCAATCAATGGAATTAGCCGAAAATTATGATATCATTGAAGATATCGAATTTTTTGAAGATTTAGAGATTATTGAGAATCTTGATAGTTTAGAAAGTTAAAACTTTGGAGGGATAGTTGTTGACGCGAAAAAATAAACTCATTTCTTTAAGAAGGATTATATTTTTTAGTCTTTGGTCTTTAGTCTTTGGTTTTTGTTTTCTTCCCAATGGATATTCTGGCCACATTATGGCTGAAGATATCGCAGGCAATAACGAGGCGCAAGCTCAGTTGGGACAAGAATTTTCAGAGGAAGATTTAGAGATTATTGAAAATTTGGAATTGTTAGAAAATTTAGAGTTTTTAGAAGAAGACACGGCTTTTTTAGATGATTACGAACTCTTAAATCAATGGGATGGAACAGAGAATGCTGGGGAAACGCAATGAACAATAAATTATTATTAAAAATTTTGTTTTTAGGTTTGTATCTTGGATGGGGGAGTATTTCTTCAGAAGTCCAAGCGCAGGAACTCGAGCAGGTTACTTCTGATGTCGTCTCTTCCGATCCAACGGCGCAAAGCGTCGCAAAAGGAGAAGGAAATTTATCCGATTTTAAAGAAAAATTTCAGAATTTATCGTCCGAAGAAAAAGCAAGTTTAAGAAATCATCTCAAGGAATGGAAAAATCTTGATCCGGAAGCCAAGGAGAAGATTCGTGAGCGTTTTGATCAATTTAAAAAATTGCCTCCAGGAAAGAAACAATTTATTCGCCAGAATTGGGGGAAATTCAAGAATCTCTCCTCGGAACAGCGGGAAACGATAAAAAATAAATTTAAAAAATGGAAAAAACTTCCTCCCGCGGACAAGAAATTTATTAAAGAAAACTTCAATCGTCTTAAAAATATGCCGCCCGAGCAGCGTCAGCGCGTTTTGCAAAATAAAAATAAGTGGCAAAATCTTCCTCCCGAGAGAAAAGAACAATTGCGCGATGTCTACCGTAAAGAAGCTGACAAAAACCCAGAAAAATTTGGCCGTCAAAAACGATCTTCGTCAGGCTCTGAAGGCGGTCAGGGTGGTTTTAGAAAGCCGCAAGGAGGAAATCATTCAGGCGGTGGTTTTAAAGGACAGAATAGAGGCGGTGGGAAGGCGAGACGTTAAATGTCATTGAAAATGGATAAACGGTTCATTTCTTTTTATTTTCTTTTTTTACTCTTCTTCGCCTGGACATTGCCAGAGAAGACCATGGGAGAGCAAAGTTCTCTGGCTGGGGTTACCTCCGCTCCTCTTCTAGAGATAGAAACAGCACTTCTTAGAGAGGAATATGAAATCGCAAAGAATCTAGCCGCTGATCTTCTTAATCAAAATTTTGATTCCAAAACCTCTTTTAAGGCGCGATATTATTTAGGGTTAAGCGAACTTCGTCTAGGAGAATATCCAGAGGCCGCGGAAACTTTTATAAGTCTAATGAAAGAATCCACCGAGCCGTCCCTTCGAGACAGGGTTTATTTAAGTTTATGCGACGCGTATTTTTTAATGGAAGAATATGAGCAAGCCTTTGAAACGGGCCAGCAATTACTGCGGTTAAACTCAAAATCGGATTATTTAAGTTTGCTTTATTTAAAGATGGCTAAGGTTTCTTTAAAATTAGCCCATTGGCAAGAGGCTCGCGAATATTTAAATAAAATTATTCATTCTTTCCCAGACAGTTTAGAGGTCCCCATTGCCCAACAGCTTTTAGATGAAAAGCAGTATTTTGCCGTCCAGGTAGGGTCATTTGCCGAGCGTGACCGCGCGGAAGAATTAGTCGCGCAATTAAGAGAAAAAGAAGAATACGCTTATATCATTGAAACCGAGAATGCTCAAAAAGAAAAATTTTATCGTGTGCGTGTCGGGGAATTAGCCTCTTTGCAGCAAGCTCAAGAATTGAAGGTCAAATTGGCTGATCAAGGATATCCCACTCAGATTTACCCCTAATGAAAAAGATTATTTTCATCGTTGGTCCCACCGCCGTAGGTAAAACGGACATTGCCTTCATCTTGGCTAAAGAAATAAATGGCGAAATCATTTCTTGCGATGCCATGCAGGTCTACAAGGAAATTAATATCGCCAGCAATAAACCGTCCCAAAAAATATTGCAGGGGATCCCACACCATTTGATTAATATCATCTCCGCTGAAGAAGAATTTGATGTGGCGCAATTTAATCGATTGGCACAAGGAGCTATTAAAGAAATCCATAAAAAAAATCATATCCCCATCATCGTCGGGGGAAGCGGGATGTACATGCAGATTCTCTTGGACGGTATCTTTGAGGCCAAGGGGAAAAGGGATGATTCCCTTCGTGAGCAATTAAAACAAGAGGCGCAAGAAAAGGGGACGCGATCCCTTTACGATACGCTTCAAAAAAAAGATCCGCAGGCGGCTTTAAAAATTCATCCCAATGATCTGCGTCGGATTATCCGCGCCCTTGAGGTGCTCGCGTTAGAAAAAAAGCCCATTTCGCAAATTCAAAAAAATCGACAAGGCCTTTGGGGAAAATACGCGATTCATCTTTTTGGTCTAACCCGAGAGAGAAAAGATATTTATCAAAGAATTGAAGCCCGAGTCGAAGAAATGTTTAAGGAAGGGATTGTTGAAGAAATCAAAGGCTTAAAATTGGCCCAGTGGAGCCATACGGCGGATCGCATTATCGGCGTCAGGGAAATTCAAGGGTATCTCAAAGGTGAATATGATATGGAACGGGCTAAATATTTAATGAAACTTAACACAAGACATTTGGCTAAGAAACAGTTAACATGGTTTAGGAAAGAGAAAAGAATCCATTGGATCGTCATGAATTCCAATGAAACAAATGAGTCGGTGGTTAAGAAAATAATGAAGGAAGCGGATGAAGGAGGAGCAATATGTCTAACACAGTGATGCATAAGACGCGTTATGCCCAAGAAAAAATTCTTCTTGTTGTCATCGATTACAAGAGAAGTCATTCGACTTGGACAACCAATGACATGATCGAAGAAATGGAAGCCCTCGTCAGTGCTTGCGGCGGCGAGGTTGTAGCAAGCATCGTGGTGAAACTGCTTAAACCCAATGCCGGATATTTTATTGGTACTGGTAAGGCAGAGGAGATCGCGGCGCTTGCCTCTTTAAAAGAAGCTAATACTGTCATTTTCAGTCAAGATTTAAAAAGCAGTCAGCAAAAGAATTTAGAGGAGGTCATCAAAACTAAAACAATCGACCGTACCCAGCTTATCCTGGATATTTTTGCCCGACGAGCCACGAGTCAAGATGGCAAAATTCAAGTTGAACTCGCTCAGTTAGAGTATCTCCTCCCCCGTCTCATCGGCAAAGGCATTGAGCTTTCCCGGTTAGGCGGCGGTATTGGTACGATGGGGCCAGGGGAAACGAAGCTTGAGGTCGACCGTCGCCATATTTCCGAGAGAATTACCCGTCTCAGAGCGCAATTAAAAGAAATTTCGGCTGACCGCGGTTTAAAAAGAAAAAAGAGAATGGAAAAAGGCGTACCGGCGATCTCTATCGTTGGATACACCAATGCCGGCAAATCCACGCTTCTGAACACTTTAACTGACGCTCATCAATTAACAAGGGATGGTTTATTCACAACGTTGGATTCTTTATCTCGGCAAATGATTTTACCTAACCATCAAAGGGTTGTCATCTCGGATACCGTCGGTTTTATGCACGAATTGCCGCACCATTTGATTGAGGCCTTTAAAGCCACTTTAGAGGAGGTCAAAGAGGCCGATTTATTACTTCACGTGTTGGATGTTAGCCAGCCTTCGTTTAGAAATTATCACGAGGCAGTTTTAAGTGTTCTTCAAGAACTGGAGGCTTTGGGAAAACCAACGATTATGGTCCTTAATAAAATTGACCGCGTTCAAGATAAAGCATTCCTTAAAGATTTGAAGGGTAATTTTGAGAACGCGGTGTGTATTTGTGCCACAACGGGAGAAAATGTCCCTGAGCTTCTGGAAAAAATCAAAGAGATGCTGTCCTCTTCCTTCGCTGAAATTGATGTCACTGTCCCCATCGGCCGTATGGATCTTGTCAATCTTGCCCATAAAGAAGGTGAAGTTTATTCGATTAAATATTACAACGATTCCATTAACATCCGTGCCTGTGTTCCCATTCCGCTCGCGGGGAAATTTGAAAAGGCTTAATGTCAAAATTCAATCCAAAAAAGGAGAACGCGTATGTTTGAATATAAAGCCAAATTAGAAAAAGTTGTCGACGGAGATACCATCGATGTCATTATTGATCTTGGATTTAAGATAACAACCAACCAGCGGATAAGATTCGGGAAAATAAATACGGCGGAGATTTTTCACGCGGATGTCAACTCTCTCGATTACAAAAAGGGAATGGAGGCCAAAGAATACGTGGAACGCCGTTTCAAAGAAAATAATAATCAGACGCGTTTAGAAACCTACAAGTGGGCCGGCCAATACGGCCGTTACACCGGCATTATTTGGCTTGAGGATTCCAAAATCTCCCTGAATGAAGAATTAATTAAAGCCGGCCTCGCCGAGAAAGTGAAGTAGCGTAAAGAAGGAAGGGGTATGTCCAAAGTTCAGCCGATTATTAAAAAATAATCCAACTCATAAAAATCGCCGCTGTTAAGAATCTTAAAACCACCACCTTCGATCACGGACTTAAAAATAATCCTTCCTTTATCGTGATCTAAAAAATTTTACGCATATATTTGGGTCACTTTTAATCTTTAATTGACTCGTTTGATCTTCAGCAAGAATGGCGGTAAAGCAAGAAAGTAAAATTTTTACGGCAGAGAAGAAAGAAGGGTAGCAGCGCTGATGATGTGGATATTCCCGTGGTCGAATTTTTTTAAGGTATGGACGTTAAAGGGAGAGATCACCTGAAACGCTTCTTTTAATCCAAGAGCTTTCATGAACGAAACCAGCGTCGGTGAAGGCGAAGTCTCATTGAGCTTGGTTTCAAGAAGAATCCACGGTTTATTATCCTTAACGATCAAAAAATCAACTTCACGGGCATTCTTATCCCGGCAATAATGAAGGCTTAAGTTAAGCAGGCCAAAGTCATTGTAAAGAGTGACCATTTTTTGAAGATGGCACGCTAGAAAATTTTCAAAGCGTTGGGCTTCATCCTTGGCTTCCTGCCAATTCCAGAAATAAAACTTGCGTTCTTTTTTTAGAGAACGTTTAATCCCTCCGGCGTAAGGCGTTATCGAAAAAAGATAGTACACCTTTTCTAAGATACGCATCCAATTTTGAACAGTTTTAAAAGAAACGCCGATGTCGGTCGTAAGTGAATTTAAAGAAAGCGGAGAACCAATCTTTTCCGGCAAAAGAAGCATAAGATGGTCAATCAAATCAATCTCTCGGACGTTGGTCAATTCCCGGATATCTTGACGCAAGATAAGTTCTTTGCGTGTGGTTTCCCATCGCGCTAAAAAAGTTTTATCTCCTTTAAGAAAGGGTTCTGGAAAGCCGGAAAAATAAAAAAGCTGCTCAAAGCTGTTTTTTATTTTAGAGCTGGGTTCGGTGAATTCTTTGAATAACTGTCCTACCGCCGGAAGTTTCGGTTCAAGCACTTCTCCTAAGCTTAAAGGGAGAAGATTGTACATAAAATAACGGCCCAAGAGGCTGTCCGCGCCTTTTTTGTAAATATTCAGCCGGCCGCTTCCAGTGACAATAAAATCAAAATCATCGTGAAATTTGTCGTAAACTCCTTTTAAATAATTTTTCCAGTGCGAATATTTGTGAATTTCATCAAAGACGATGAGCGGCCTTTGGTCAGCTTTGGTCACCGAAAGCTGATTCTCAAAGGCGTAAGGGTCTTTTAAGAGTTCTCTTTTTTGTTTGATATCATCCCAATTGTAATAAACTAGAGGAGGTATGATCTTTGAGGAACACTTTGGCAAGGGTCGTCTTGCCAACCTGCCGCGGCCCTGCCAAGAAGAGCATTTTTTGATGCGGGAAATGATATTTTTTAAATAGGTGAATAAGTGTTCGATCGATCATAATGGCTATTTTATACACTTATCCAAAAAAGTCAAGACTTTTTTGGATGTATATCCAAATTCGCGGATTGTAACTCATAGTGCGACAACTTTAGATCTCTTACAAAAACTGTCGCTTTGTAAGTATTCTTCAGCCGCTTGGTTGGCTGTCTTGTATCCCAGTATCTTCCTGGGGTAATTATTCATCCAATCCTCAAT
>ORMF011590690.1_pt1 | contig 27606 bp, 26 predicted proteins | sample 1779871 | NCBI WGS metagenome assembly ORMF01 (sample SAMEA104232316, study PRJEB22302) | groundwater metagenome | biome: forest; feature: aquifer; material: groundwater | place: USA | collected 2011-08-07 | depth 5.4 m | reverse complement strand
TCTTGCGAACCTTGTAGAAGTCGTTGCTTCCGTTATGTGGTGTACTTTCTGCGCAGGCTGTTCTAGGAATGGGGAGATGGCCAGTGGACGCCACATAACCCTTTTGACAACATAAACCGCGTTATGTGGTTGACCACATAACGCGGTGTTTCCGAAGGAACTTGTGAAACCGTGCATCTTGGCGGGTTGTCCGCCTGGCAAAACCGTGCTCGATCCCTTTGGCGGGACAGGCACCGTCGGCCAGGTTGCCGACGAACTCGGCCGCAACGCCGTGCTCATCGAACTGAACCCTGTATATGTGGCGATGCAAACGGGACGCAACAGCATCGTGCAGGTGGTCAATCCCAGCGGGGTTAATTCACCGGCCGAGCAAGATCGAGGATCGGGGTGGCTTTTCTGACCCAACTCGCAACCAGGATATCGACCGCTCACTTCTTCGTTGCTGCGCGTCGTTTAGTTGCGGAAAACGTCAGTATCGCCCGCGCCGCTCGGCAACATGCGCACGCGCAGCCGCCAGTCAACCAGTCCCTGCCGCAATTCTTGTCCCCGGCGCAATGCTCGTGGACGGCGTGCCAATCATCGAGCGACAACTTGAACCGCTTTGGGTCGATGCCGAGCGGTCCGGCAAAGAGTTCGTGCTCTTTCCACTCCCACCCCAACGGGCCTTCGACCGGCCAGATACGCACCGCCGCGCAGTTTGCGAGCACGGCGTCCTGGATCGCGATGAGCTGGGCGGCTTGGCTGCCGCGGAGCGCCGGTCGAACGGCAACATAGAGACGCATTTGCCCACGGACGAAGACATAGTCGAGGGCGGGGAGCATTTCCAGGAAGGGCATGCCCTTCCGCAGCTCGGCAGCCGTCGAGAAATTCACCTTTGTCGCTGCGAGGTGCTCCTCGAATTTCGCCATCACATGATAGCGCGGCATGTTGACCGGCACGCCGTTCTGTTCGGATCTCGCTCCGGGGGTCGCGACGCCCGTATCAGGGTCCGACGCATGCTCCCATGCGGGATCGGGCATTTCCACCTCGTCGCAGATGGCGACGCGATGTCCTTCCTTTAGCAGTTTCTTTAGATGGGGTTCGAGCTGGTGCTGCGGGAAGCTCGCCATCTCGACCGTGTTATCACGCCGGGTCAACGTCAAACCAAGGAGCGTCGCGGCAGTCTTCGCATCCTGGTCGAAGACCTCGTACGACTCGCCGATGCGGAAGAACAGGATCATACCGGGGTGGCGCTCTTTGGCGGCCCGATACTGTTGCAAAATCGGCGAAGTTGTCCTGGCAGTGTGTGATGGAACGGTCGGAGGGCGCTCTTGCCGTCTCGGCTTCTTGGTGGACGCGGATGGTTTCGGCGTCGATTTTGGCGTGGTCTGGTCGTCTGTCTTCATGCCGGAAGCCGTGACAACGGTCGGCCGATCCTCGGGCGGCGGACCCAGCATCTGGAAGGCAAGTTTCCGAACGTCCGTCTTCAAGCGGGCAACCGCCGGCGGCTTGGCCGTTTCGACATCGAGCAATTCCTCGCACGCATCCATGATCGCCTGTCTGCCGTAGCGATCCATGAGCGGTTTCAACGCCATCTGGGCTTCGGCGACTGGCACGTCGCGATAGTCGATGAGCCGCACCAACTCTGTCATCATCTCGCTGAAGTACATGCGGATGTACAGCGGGCGGCGGGTGCCGCCGGCGTTTCGCCGATTCGTGGTCGCCGGTTGGTGCTCGGGGGACTCCATATCAGAACGTGAAATCAGAACAACTCGCCCAATCCGGTCGCAGTGTTCTCAGCGGGAGCTTTTGTTTCGATGGGCGGCGGTGGTGTTGCGGTTACGGTTGCTGTGGGTTCCGTGGTCGGCACGTCCTCGCGGCGCGTGCGATTGACCGGGAACGGATCGGCCAGTGGATCGCGGGGCATGCTGACGAGCGGCTGCACCGGCACCCACGGCTCGCGGGGAAGATTTCGGATTGCAAATTGCAGCTCTTCCCGCAAATCGTCGATGGCCGCCGTCAGCACTTCGACCTGCTGCGATAGCGTCTTGACCTCGCCTGCGAGGTCCTCGACAGCGACTTCCAGGCGATCGTGTTCTTGCAGAGCCGGGGCGGGCGAGCGTTTGGACGGAGGCATAAAAAGGGGGAGATTGTCGCGCAAAGGCATCGACTGATGCAACTCTTTCTTTGACAAAGACGCCAACAACCCTCCGCAACAAGCAGAGGGTTTGTGTCTGAGAGCGCTAGCGGACCTTACGGTTGACCGTTTCCCTCGTGGTCAGTGAGGTCGCCGTCGCTGCCGTGCAGCTCTTCGTACTCCTCTCCTTCGACCGGTTGGCCGGGGAGCGGAGTCGCGGCGATATACTGTCGGGTAGCGGCCAACGCGAGTTCCAAGGTGGCGAGATCGACGGGGCGGAAAGACGTTGCGTCCTTCCACTCACCGGTTTTCTCGTCCAAGTACCTGCGTGGCGCCAGAGTAATGCTCCTGAAGAATCGAGGACCGTTGTCGGTTTCGACGCGGTTGAGCCAGATCGCGATGCCCAAGCCGTTGTGGAACGGTCCGATTTTCTTCTCGGGCCGTTTTGGCGGCTGGTTGGTGCGTTTGGCCTTTGCGGTCGCGGTGGACATGACAGTTCTCCTTTCGGGACTGTGCGAGGAAAGATCGGCTCTCAGACGGCCCCAGCCAACTCCGCAGAGCTGACAAGGGCGGGAGAATACCCCACAAACGAAGTGGAAAGCAAGGGTCTGCTCGCGACGAACGGAAATGCCTGAGAGATGCCGTAAACAAGAAATCCCGCCAGAACGACTCCGGCGTCGCCCAGTCGCCGAAACCGCACCCGCGGGACAGTCTTTCTTCTACCAAGTCCCTTGGGTCTGTCAAAAGAAATCCGAAAAATGATTCGTGACAGCGGCGGAAATGGTGCCACTCAAAAGAGCCCCACGCCGATCGGCATGGGGCAGAGTCTGAGCCCTCGAAACACTCACGCACACAGGTGACACCGCGGATGGTCATTTACAGGCTCGACGTGCAATCGCAACGGGTGGGCGAACTCGCTGTTGTCCATCTGGCCCGTGATGGCCTGCTGAACGTACGCGAGCGCCGAAGTCATGTCGCACCAGGAAAACGTAATCGATTCCAGCTGCAGGTACTCCTGCGAACCGATGCGGCCGCGACACACCGCGTATTCTCCGGCTCCGTCTTCGTGCGTGGCATCGTTGAGGAACAGGTAATCCTCATGACCTTCCACGTAGAAGCCGGTGCAGAGACACCACGTGGACTCCGTGAGCTTGAGGGCAAGCACCTCGGCGGTCGGGACAGACCCGACGCCCCAGCGGCGCAGGCAATGCATCATAGTCGGCCCTCCCTGTCCTCCTGGCGCCGGCGTTCGATCGCCATCGCCTGCTCCTCGGATATCGCGTGGGCCAAAGCGGACCGATGCAACCACTCCTTGCGGGCGTTGCTGGTGCCGTGGTCCACCCAGACTTGGATGCGGTCGGTCAATGGCGCCAGCGGCTGCGGATCGCAGACGAGGGCCAGCGAGCCGTCGAACCGCGCGAACAACGCCCCAGGCGCGAAATCCTGCAATTGAAATCGGCCGTAGCCGATGTGTTGCGTCAACACGGGTTGCTCCTTTCAGGTTAGGCCTCGGCATGATTGCACGGAATTTGCCAGCGGCCGTGAAGGGCCTCCAGGGCGAACCGGCAGCCGGCGTAGGCCAGTGTCCGGTCAAAGTCCTGTAGGTCGGTGTGGGAAACCACGCGCGGCGGGAAACCGCCGCGGTCAAGCCAGCCGAGCAGTGCCTCGGCGTGCTCTTCAATCTGGTCCCAATCGCCGTCCGCGTAGGCGGTCAGCAACCGGTCCCAAGCGACTTGGGGGTCCATTAGAACGTCTCCTTTGGGGAATCGGGGATCACGAGGGAACGGAAATGCGGGCAAGCCGGCAAAACACAACCGTCTCGGCCCAGGTAAACTGGCGGCAATAGTAGCGGCCGCCCTTTTGCCAGAAGAGGCGTAGGGCTTCTGCGCCTTCGGCAAAAGCGAAGACGCTGCCACGCTGGTACTTCGGCGGAAGGACTTCGAGCCAGTAGAAGTACTCGTCTTCGGTTACTTCCGCGATGCGGCTGGGAACCGAAATGCGCTCGACATGCGCCTTCCATTCTTCGTTGTCGGGACGCGGAACGGTCTCCGCCTGCTGGAGTAAGGCGACGTAGTCGCCTAGCGTGTTCAGTGCGCTCATACACTTGGCTCCTTTCGGGGTGAATGCGGTAAACGGTGCTGTGAAAAAGCGAGGCTCAGACGTGCCCATCCCCACAAGGGACAGGTGCGGGAGTCTACCGAAAGAAACGGCGGGCGCAATGCGATCCCGGCCTCATGTTGAAAACGAAGATCTACCGATACACCGAACTGATGTGCCCGATCGAATCCAATGGTCAAGCGGGCGCAGCGGGGGCAGAGGCTGTAATGAGAATCCCTTCCATCCGGCGGCGGATGCGCGCGGTGACGGGTTCCTCGGCAGACGAACGGCGCTTGCCAATGCGGACGGGGCTTGCCTCAACCGTGTGCGCGGCCTTGAGCGCCTTGATTTGTTCGGCGAGTTCGGTGACCGTGGGCAACGGCTCGGTGGTTGGCTCGGGACCCGATCTGGACAAGCCAACCTTGAGCTGGTCACGCAGGTCGGTGAGTTGGGAAAGGTAGGACTCGTGGGGAAACGGCACGCCCAGGCGCGCCTGGTAGTCGCGAAGCTGAGATTCCGCTATGGCAAGATCCTGCTGGCCGCGGGCGCATTCGGAGTCGTATGCGCCGGCCAGGCGTTCCAAAGCGTTCAGGATCGCGCGCGGGCCGTGGTGTTCCCGCGACAGCATCGATCGGCGCGCGATAGCCCCTTCGAGATACAAGTCGGGGGAGAACTGCGGATGGAAAACAAGGCCGAAGCGGAGGCCGCGATACGTGCCCAGGGGAACACGGCGCGCCTCGGCGACCAAGGGGGAAACGGTGTCGAGCTGCTCGCCGAGGATCTTCACCGCGTCGTCGCGCAGCGCGGTCCGCTCGCCGATGGTGATGGGGTCGTCGACGTGAGCCGCGGCGGTTTCCATATCGGTCGCGAGGTCGGCCAGGCGCTTCTGCAACTCCACGATGGTTGCCGGCAAGTCCCGCACACTACGGCGGGCGACGTACTGTTCGTCGGCATGGTTCTTCTTCAGGATCGACAGCCGCTGTAGCTCGGCGTCGGCCTCGGCGAGGGTCAAGACCGCGGGGTTTCCTGACGCAATTGCCTTCACCTCGGCATAGGAGAGTTCGTGTCCGCCGATGTCGTCGGCCCGGCGGACGGCGCTCTCGCCCGTCATGACTTGCGCTATGAACCTCGCTTTGGTTTCGAGGGCCTGCCACATGTACGCGTCGAAGGACCCTTCGGTCACATACCGATGGATCGAGACTTCCGGGTTCTCGTTGCCTTGGCGGAGAATGCGGCCCTCGCGCTGCTCGACCTCGGCCGGCTTCCAGGGTGCGTCGAGGTGATGCAGGGCCACGAGGCGTTTCTGCACGTTCGTGCCGGTCCCCATTTTCTGGGTACTGCCGATCAAAACCCGAACCTGGCCGCAGCGGACCTTCTCGAAGAGAGACTGCTTCTTGGCGTCTGTGTCGGCGCTGCCTACGGCCGCGATCTGCTCTTTCGGGATACCGAGAGCGACGAGTTTCCCGATGATCTCCTCGTAGACTGAGTAGCCCCATGCGGTCGGATGGACGCCCATATCGCAAAAGACCATCTGCGTTCCGCGAGTAGCGGCGGTCCGCTGCCAGATACCAAAGACGCTTTCAATGATCGCGTTGACCTTCGAGCCGGGGAAGTCCGCCGCGGTGGCCGACAGCAACCGGGCATCGAGGGCGAGTTTGCGTCCGTCAGTCGTAATCGCCAGCGCATTATCGTCTCGCGGATCGACTTTCTGCGTCCGCAGCCGGTCGTAGCGTTCGACTAGCTGTTGCTGGAGCGCACGCTGCTCCTCGGACATCACGCAGGCGACGACGGCGGGCTTGCCGCCGTCGAGCCGCGGCCGGGGCAAGTCAAGCATGTCGGCCGTCTGCACGTCTGCGAACGCGCGAAACATCTGCTGCAGCTCGGGCAGGTTCGTGAATCGGGCGAAACGGCTGCGTGGCCGAAGCGTCTTACCGTCCGGCGAAATCTCCATCGTATCGACCACCTCGCCGAAGGTGGCCGCCCAGCCGTCGAAATGGTCGATGCCGCGGCTCGCCATCCCCTCGGGGTCGAGGTAGCGCTGCATCGTGTACATCTCGACCATCGTGTTGCTGATGGGAGTGCCCGTGGCGAACGTCGCCCCGTGGCCGGGGTGACGCTGGTGCAGGTAGCGGGTCTTCATGAAAAGGTCGAAGGCGCGTTCACTGCCGCCGGTCTGGATGCCCGCGACGCGCTCCATCTTAGTCGGCGTTTCGAGGTTCTTGTAATACTGCGCCTCGTCGATGAAGAGGTGGTCAATGCCAAGCTCGTCGAAAACAAGGCCATCGTCCTTCTTGTCCTCGGCGAGCAGGTCTTTCAGGCGTTCCTCGCGTTTGGCCTTCTGCTTCTCGATGGCTTTGATGAGGTTGCGATGGGCGCGGGTGGCATCTTTGCTGGCGCCGTCGCATAGTAACTGTTCGTATTCCTTGATCTGCTGCTTGAGGAACTGCTCCTGGTAGGCCCGCGACATACCGATGCGCTCGAAGGAGCTGTGCGTCACGATGATGCCGTCCCACTCGCCGCTTGCGATCTTCGCGGTCAAAAACTTCCGACGCTCCCGCGTTAGGTCTTCCTTACCCGCAATGAGCAGCTTGGCGTTCGGGTAGAGCTGCATGAACTCGCGGCCGAACTGTTCGAGCATGTGATTCGGCACGACGTACAAGGGCTTTCGGATCAGGCCTGCCTGTTTCATCTTCATGCCCGTGGCGGCCATGATGAACGTCTTGCCAGCGCCGACGGCCTGGGCGAGCAGGGTGTTGCCCGCGCTCATGCCGCGCCAGACGGCATTATTCTGGTGCGCCTGCAGCCGAATGGTCTGGTTCATGCCGGGGTAGTCGAGGTGCGAGCCGTCGAACAGGCGCGGCCGGAGGTTGTTGTACGTGTCGTTGTACAGCCGCACGAGCCGCTCGGTGCGCTCAGGATCGCGAAAAGTCCAGGCACGGAACCGTTCCTTGATGAGTCGCTGCTTCTCGCGGGCGGCGAGCGTCGCATCGTGGTTTACGACGCGCTCCTCGCGGTCGCCAACCGTGACCGTGTCATAGATCACGGGGCTCTTCATGTTGAGCGCCAACTCAAGCAGCCACGCGCCGCCGGCGCGATTCGTTCCGAAGTCGGAGGTCGCGGCGACCGACCGCTGCACGGAATAGTCGGCCTCGATGCTCCACACCGCGTCCTTCGCAAGGTGTCCGACCTGGATCGCCGTCGGCGCGACGTTAAAGAGATCGGCCGCAAAGGCCTGCACATCGCTCTCCGGGATCCACGGCGCCCCGAGGTTGGCGTCGATGTCGCCGGGAAGCACGTCCTCCGGCTGCACGTCGTGCAGCGTCTCGGCGTTGCGGGCGTAGGCCGGGCCGGCGTTCAAGACCGCGGCGAGCTTGGCGCGGACGTTGCCGGAGAGGTACTGGTCGGCCGTCTGCCAGGTCTCCTGCTGCGGATCATGGAAGACAAGATCACCAAGCTCCGCAAGAACCTGCTGCTCGGACTTGCCGTAGAGCGTAGCGATGAACGGCAGATCAACCGCGCCCCGCTGGTCGAGGGACACGAGCAGTCCTTCCTCGGCGCTGCGAACCGAGGTTACCGGCGCGTGCTTGCCGACCACGTCCTTGGTCATGATGGCGGCCTTGGCGGCTTTGCCTGTGGCCTCGTCGTAATTCTCCAGGGACATGACCAGCATCGCGTCCGGGTCTTCCCGGAACTTCACAAGGTTCGGCATGCGGCGGATCACTCCGCCCTCGTCGGTCTGGCCGAACGTAGTCTTGTTGATCGGGCCGTAGATGCCGATGAAGCGGTCGTAGGCCCAGTTCAGGTCCCGACGGGCCTCTTTGCGGTGTGCCTCTGGCCACCCATCGTTCTGGGATTGCAGCACGCGGCGGGCCGCGTCGCGCAGGCGGATCAGAGCGGCAAGGCGCTTCCCCGTATGCGTGCCGCTCGCGCGCAATTTCGTCCCGCCGTAGACGACACGCGTGGTTTGTCCGTCGACGCATTGGCAGATGAAGCGATCCTCGTCGATGAAGAAGCTCCCCTCGGTGACGTGACGCTCCAGCGGCGGAGGCGTGAATGCGGGGGCGAGCTTCGGGGCCGCTGACCCTTGCGACGGGGCGAACTCCGGCAAACGGCGGATCGCGCTCAGAAGCGCCCCGGCCAGATCGCCGTTGCCGGTGACGCTATAGCCCTCGTCGCCGTAGAGCGTGTCCTTGCGGCTCCACGTTCCGAGGACCATCTCCGGATGATGGTGAAAGTAACGATTGATCGACACTTCAGCACCATCGATGGTCAGGGGTGCGACGCCCAACCATTCGGGGTCGGCATGGCTCGGGGCCTCGTCCGGGGTACGCTTCCGCAGGAAAACTATGTCCGTCACAACGGCCGTGCCTTCGCGCTTGAACGCATCGGATGGGAGTCGGATCGCGCCGACAAGATTTGCTTGGGAAGCGAGGTACTCGCGGACGAAGGCGTTCTGTTTGTCGAGCGTGAAGTGGCTCGTGACCAGGGCCAGGACACCGCCAGGCTTCAGGGCGTCGATCGACTTGGCGAAGAAGAAATCGTGCAGCGACAACTTCTGCCCGCGGTGCTCCAGCTTCACGTCGGCAAAGGGGACGTTGCCGATCACGCCGTCGAGGCTCCCCTCGGGCAGCCGCGTGTCGCGAAAGTTCTCGATGCGGATGTCTTGCTCGGGGTGAAGCGACCGGGCGATGCGTCCGGAGATGAGGTCCAGCTCGATGCCGACAAAGCGCATCCCCGGCGGGGCCAAGCTCATAAAGTTGCCCGTGCCGCAGCCAGGCTCCAGGACTCGCGCTTTATCGGGAAGTCCCAGGCGCCGAAGCGCCTCGTGCATGGCCGCGATGACGGTCCGCGACGTGTAAAAGGCGTTGAAGGTCGTGCGTTTGGCGCTCTCATATTCGTCCGGAGTCAGCAGCGACTGTAGTTCCTCCCCAATGTCCCGCCAGGAAGTGTCCTTGAATTCGCCGCTCACCGGATGGGGGAAGATCGACAGGGCCACGGGGCCGAAGCCGGCGAAACGGGCAAGCGTTTGCTTTTCCTCCGGGCTGGCGGGCCGCCGTTCGGCCTCGATGGCCTTGAGGACGCGGATGGCGGCGATGATGTCCCGTGCTTTGGCTTTCTCGCCGCTCGCGATCGTCACTGACGGGAAAGCGCCTTGCTCGGCACGAACAGCCGGAGAAACGGAAGGGGGCGATTCTCCGGCTGGTTCGGAGATCCGTGGTATCGCCTGCGGAAGCTGGTCGTCGTGCGCCGCTGGCGCATTGACGATCGGCTCCTTCGCGAGGAAATCAAACAGCGTCGGCTGCCGCGGCGGCCGCTCACTGCGGGCGGCCGCTGGCCGCGGGGCGCCATTGCTCTTCTGCTGGAAAACGGCTCGGCTTGTCGCATCCGCCTGCCGCGAGGCTAGTGGCGGCTTCCCAGACGCTCCTGGTACTGCGCCGGACTCCGTCGGTACTGAGGGCGAACCGTTGGACGGCGGGAGGCGGCGAATATCCTCGATGCACTTCTCGATGACAGCTCGTACACGCTCTACGGTCTCCGGCGGCACACCGGGGACCTCTGCAATCCGTGCCCAGAGTGTACGGCCAAGGACCGTGAGCGTGCGGCGCGGGATGGACTGGCGATAGTCGAGGACACAACGGACGATGCCAAGAGCGCGGCTCAAGTTCTCGACGACCTCGTCCTGGGTAATGCCGAGCTGCAGGAGCGCGCCAAGTGCCGGTTCCACGGTGCGGGCGCAAGGTTCCGAGATGGGTTCGTGGCTGTCCAGGAGCATGGGGCTGGGGAAGGGCGGTCCCCGACGATGCGGGAGAAGAAGCCGGCCCGGTGAAGCGGGCCGCTGGCAATGGGCACGTACCGATCTCTGACGTGCCTATCCCCACGGAGGATAGGAGGGGGAGTGAAGCAGACATGAGGCTTCAGTGCAACGACCTGTGAAAAATGCAAGAGAAACGCGCCGCCTCTGCCACAAACCGCGGTGCTGCTGGTGGACGACGAGGTGAGTCGGACGGGACGTGTGCTATGCTGCTTCCCCGATGCCCACCCAAGAAGCGTCAATAAACGATTTCGGCCTGCTCATCGCCTTCGTTCTGCCGGGGTTTACGGCGCTGATCGGCGCCAGTTACTTTTCCCCGGAAATCCGGTCGTGGATCGGCAGTTCCGATGCCGTCGCGCCCACCCTCGGCGGCTTTCTGTACATGACGGTCGCGTCGATCGCCGCGGGTCTCACCGTGAGTACCATACGGTGGCTTCTCATCGACAGCTTGCACCACGCGACCGGCCTGCGGCGACCCCAATGGAATTTCGCTCATCTGCCCAACAAGGTCGATGCCTACAGCATCCTGACGGACTTCCATTACAAGTTCTACCAGTTCTATGCGAACGAACTCATTTCCCTGGCGTGGGTGGCGCTCACCCGGCGTTGGGTCCGCGGGTTTTCGCTTCCGCCGGACCGCGTCGATGTCGGGCTTCTCGTGCTGATGGTGGTGTTCTTTCTCGGTTCCCGCGATACTCTTCGCAAATTTTACTCCCGGACGGGGCAGCTGCTCCAAGCGCGCCAACCCGACGAGCGGGACAAGGCAACAGGATCGCTCACGGCATGAGCTTGGCCATGGGAACATCCAGAGCTTTGGCGAGTTTTTCGATGTTGAGCAACGAGATATTGCGCTGGCCGCGCTCGACGCTGCTGACGTAGGTGCGGTGCAAGCCGGCGAGTTCGGCCAGCTTTTCTTGGGAGATTTGTTTGCGGTGGCGAACCTGGCGCAATTTCAGGCCGAAGCGGACAAACACGTCGGACAAGGTCGTGCCCCCAAAGTGAAAAAACGAGTTGACATCACTCTGGGGGAGTGACTACTATAAATCTACACCCTTTACGTAACGGTTACGTAAAGTATACAACTCGACTCGGCGAAGGGAACACACCATGACTAACGGCGGCGGTATCCACCACGGAGTGAAGAAGAAACCGAAGCACCGGAAAAACCAAAGCAAGCCGGTGCCCAGGACGAAACCGACGAAGGCCTTGCTCGCCAAGGCCGTCGCGGGCAATTGACGTGACCCTGTCCGAGACCACGGCCTCCGCCAATCAGCTGCGGAGGCCGTGGCGTTCTGCTACCCTTCCCGAACAATGCAGAAACACTTCACCTATTCCGGCTCGCGGGAACTCGCCACGATGCTCGACGAAATCTCGCACCGAATCGGCTCCCGCGCCCAGTCGTTGATGACTTCCTCACCGTGACCGTCTGTGCCTTGGCCGGCGGGACGATGGAGGATGAGTGCCTTCGCACCGGCAACATTCGCTCAGAACGCCGCGATGCACTCGTCGATTGTCTGGCATAGGAAGGAGCCGACAAACGCTGCCTGACTCTGACAAAGTCGTTGGTAACAGGCGTCAGAAACACACACGACAAGGTCACGCCTGGTTCGGGTCATCGCGACGTAGGCGATTCGCCGTTCTTCGAGGAGTTCGGGGCTATTTGTCCACCAAACGGCCGAGGGACAGCGGCTTGCGGTGGAGGAGTCAGGGCACACGAAGATTGTAATGTCGTGCGTCTCTCCTTTTACGGCATGTACTGTCTGCGTTGGCACGCCTGCCACCACGGAAGTAGTTTTGATTTCCATCGGCAGGAAGTCGCTTGATGGCTTGTCCCAGCCGTTTCGTTTCTGCGGCTTGAGTCGGCCCAATTGAAAGCCAAGCGAAGCCGGTAAGCAGAAAGCGGCGCCCTCTTCGTCGAGGATCTTTGCTATCGCCGATTGCCAGTCATAAAGGTTCGCCGTTGTGCCTAGAGCATTGCACTTCAATAGGTTGCGAATCGCGAGCGCTTTCCAGTCCCGGGGTTCAATCTTGTGTTCAAGTAGCCTTTCGTTCGTGACCCCTTCGTGTCCAAAGACAGACAGTTCGAGCGCGGCGCGAGCGTTAGCGAGCGCTCGCACATTGTGCCCTTGCCGAAACGCTTTCACGGCGCGATACATGTGATTGAGCGCGGGACAATAAAGTGAATCGGCGTCTTTCGCGGACCGAGCGGTCAATTCTTCAACGGTTTTGGACTGGCGCGCAATGACCTTTGTCTCCGAGGACGGGCTTCTGGACCGAATCGTTTGGACGATTCTGGAAACGTCTGTCGTCATGTTGGTGTATCGAACGAGAAACGCGCGGCCGCCGCTCCCGGCGGCGGGACTGAACGCGTCATCCGACTCTCTCAGCTGCGTGGCTACCTCGACGATAGGCTTCAAGCAGCGCTGGCTGTTACCGAGTGGAAATGATTTTGCACCTGCGACGGCGTTGAAGCTATTGAAAAGGGCGGGACGCGCCCCATTGAATTCGTAGATGGCCTGGTTGGGATCGCCAACAACGATGCCGCGAGCAGCGTCTTCGCCTAGAAGAAGCCGAATGCTCTTGGCAAGAAAGAAACCAGTATCTTGTAGTTCATCGACAATGAGGAGCGGAAATCGGCGCAACACAAGTGATCTGATGGCCGGACCGCAGGTCGCGTCGCCGAGGAGTTCGCTTGCAAGAAAGGCGGCATCGGCATGCGTAACCCACCCAAAACGCTGCCAATTCTGCTGTTTGGCACTGTGCAATCCGGCCCGGTCATTTGCTGCGACTTGCTCGATGCCAGTTTGATAAGGACGGGGATAGGCGAGTATCGGTCCATTGGCGTCCTCGTCGATGAAACAAACCTCGAACAGATTGTAGTTCTTGGCTCGCCCGCCTCCGCTCCCGCGATGACTCCATGGGACTCCGCCCGGGGCCCTGGCCCAGTGCTTCGGCGACCAATCCGCTGGAATCAAACGAGGTGCCGCCCAGGTTGAGCGGGCTCCCTTCAGGAATGGACGCACCACAAACCGGAATAAGAACGCATCGAGGGTACCGACGAAGTGAGGGTGGCTGAGATCGTAACCAACTTCTTTCCGGATTTCTTGACCGCCGACGCGGGTGAACGAGAGTGCGGCAATTCCGCCGCCGTTGGCGGGCCAGTTCTCTAGTTCCTTTCGGATCAACATACCGACGAGCGTCGTCTTGCCGCTTCCGGGCGCGGCCCGCACAACGCGAATTCGGGCGCCGGCTTTGTTGTCAAGGATCGCTAGTTGCTCCTGCGTCGGAGTTCTCATTGGGTCACATCTCCGGTCGACGCGACTGGCGGTTTAAGCGCGTTCGCGACGTGCTCGATCGCGCGTTTGAGGTACAGTGGAACGTCGAAAGCAACCAACGGTTGCCCTGCCGTGTCGGTTTCCGCGAGCCTGGCAGACAAGCGATGCGCGAATTCCGCTTTGCTCCCAGAGTGATCAGCGCGACAGATTCCGCGCCACACCGCAAGCGCCTTTTCGGTTCGAATGGGGCCTGCCTCAGCAACCTTTGCCGCGTTGAAAGTACCGGGCACGCCAACAAAGCAGGCCTCCCATGCCGTCGCCATGACCGCGGCGTTGCCGTCGCCGGCTTCGGCAAGGTCGTATTCGAGCGTGAGTTTCGAATGAAATACCTTCACGCTCGCATGGCCGTTCAAGAGACCAAGCAATTTGTTCATCCGGTCGCAAAGCTTGAATGCCGTTCCATCTGCCTCGGCTGTGTCGGATTTCCAATCGCTTCCGCGCGTCACCTTGGGGTCGGCATCGCTTACGACCGCCACGGCAATCCCGAGTACAGCGGGGTCCAATAGCTTCTTAAACGTCTCGAACGCCACTCCGCAGATTGGAATGACCGAGATGTGTTCTTTTGCCAGGTCGTACCCAAGCCTCTTCGCGAGAACAGGGATCAGGAGCGATTCCGATATTCCTTCTACAAGTATTACCGCCTTGGCGAAGTAGAGCGTGGCCCTCGTAATGTCCATCATTCGCTGAAGCTCGCCTTGTTCCTTGTCGTTCATTCCAGCTTTTGAAACGCTATTGCAGCACGGCTTGTTCCCCTGTTGGTCAGTGAAGAGGACATGGACGCGGTTCGGTGGCACGCTGGCCGCGAGCGTCGGCGAGTGCGTCGTCACGAGAGTTTGCGGCGCCCTAGCGCCCGGCGTCGTCGTCGCGAGGTAATCGGCAAGGAGCATCGTGAGCTGCGGGTGAAGGTGTGCCTCCGGCTCTTCAACCAAAAGCGTTGGGCATTCGTCCCCAACCTCTTGCTTTAGGTGTTCGAGTACGACGGCCACATATAGAAGGTTGTTGAATCCCAAGCCGTTCGCTGAGAGCGACCCGATGGGCGCGGACTTCATTTGCACCTGCAAGGTGCGGAGAATCTTCTCGAATTCGGCCTCCGCAGCGCTGATCGTTGACGGTGCGTGGTCAGTGCCCGCGATTCTCTGAGTTGTCGATTGCAAGGATGTGGTTGTGTCGCTGACAAGCTTGTGTGCCTCCAACGCAGCGTTGGCCTTGCTGTAGATTTCAACGATGTCGATTTCGGTCGTTGGGCCAGCGCGTGCAGCCATTTCCCGCAAGAGCAATGCGAGGCGGCTGCGGTAACCCGGTGCGAGAGCGGCTTCCGCGTCCCGAAGGGCGGGCAAAAACGTAACCGGTAGCGATTCCAGCAAATGAGTCGGTACTTCAGGCGGCTCGACAGTGGTGGGACCGCCGGTGCGTTTGATCGACGCCTGCCGTTTTCCTTTCGGCCACGACGCCTCGAATCGGAGGATTGCCTTCGAGTTGTCGAGGTTCGTCAGATCAAAGTCGACAATCTCAAAGAAATGCGCCCGCTGCGCTTCAGACAGCCCCGCGAAGGTCAGTGTCACGGACATCGTCATCTCGGGCTCCATGATTGCGGAGCCTCGATAGAAGTCGTCTCGGTCTAACCAGAGGGCGTCACCACGAGAGGCGGACGGGCCGAGCGCATGTCGAATCGCGTGCAACAGATTGGTCTTGCCAGTGTTGTTCCGGCCGACGAAGACATTCAGTCCGGGCCGAAGCTCAACTCGAAGCTCCTTGAGCGAACGAAAGTTCTTGATGTCGATGGAGGCAAGATGCATGACGGTCGACTCGGTGGCTTTGTACAGTCTTCGCGGTCCTGCGGAGACGTATCGCCGCCCGGAGCGAATGGATTTTCAATGCGCCTGCGCTGTTTTCTTACTGTCCCACTTCTCGATCCTTCTCACCAATTCATCAAAACACTGAAAAAAGTCGTTTCCTCGTTCCTACTGTTCGCGGTCCGCATCGATCCCGGCCATGATACCGAGCGCTCGAAAATAGCCAATCCTGCGGCGCTCCGAGTTGTAGTGATTGTATTCGAACAAGGCGGGCAGCATTGCAATCTCGATAGCGGCTCCCGAGCTCACGCCAGCTTCCCTGCCGCGATTGTAATTACCGTTCAAGACTCGCCTCCACGGGACAGATAGGGCCAACATTACGTGATTGCCGAGCAAGCGGACACAAGCCTGGTAACAGGGCAAGCGCATAAGGTCGGGCGGCCACAGATCGCCGCCGAACTGAACGGCCAGGGGATTCGCGTCGCTCGCGCCGACCCGAAAGCTGATCGGCATGGAGGCATCGGTCCTCCTCTCGTCGAACCGGCCGCCGTATTTGTTCACAAGCGTCACGGCGAGGCGGTTTCTTCGGGCTCGCTCTGGGCTACGTGTGTCCAATGGGCTTCAACGGCGAAAACGTGCGGAAAAAACCGCCTCAACAAATGCAACGGACTATGGTATACTGGTGCGGTATCCTTCTCCGAGGCACCAATGACGATCACCCTCAATCTCCCGCCGGCTACCGTTGAAAAGCTGCAGGCCCAGGCGGCGGCGAGCGGCAAGGACATGAACACCTTCGTGTGCGAGGCGGTCGAAGCGAAGCTCGTAGTTTCCAGCCTTACCTTCCGCGAGATTCTCGGACCGCTGCACCGCGAGGTGGAAGCGAGCGGCATCTCCGAAGAAGAACTCAACACGCTCGTGGACGAAGCCGTGGCGGGAGCGCGGGCGGAACGGGCCGCGTCCCGGAAGCAGCCATGATTGCCGCGGTGTTTGATTGCGTCCTGTATGTCCAGGCGGCGCTCAGTGAAAAGGGGCCGGCGTTCGCCTGCTTGATCCTGGCCGAAGACGAGCATATCACCCTGTTTTTCAGCCAAGATATTCTCGACGAAGTGAAGCGGTCGTTAGACAATCCCGTCCTTCGCAAGAAGTTCAAGTTTCTCACCGATGAAACTGTCGCGAAGTTCCTCGGACGCGTAATGATTAGCGGCACGCTGGCGCAAAATCCGCCGGCGGTCTATTCGCTCAAGCGCGATCCCAAGGACGAACCGTATCTCAACCTCGCCATCGAATCGCACACCCCCTTCATCGTCAGCCGCGACAAGGACATGTTGGACCTGATGAAGGACGACAACTTTCGCAAAGCGTATCCGGGGCTCGCCATCATCGAGCCGGTCGCATTTCTGAGGCATGTTCGCGCCGAAGTCGCCAAGGAACTTGGCTACGAGTAATTGTCGGAACACCATGGCGATTCAACCCGCCAGCGCCGCGGCGATCTCCTTTTCCACCTCGGCCGCCGGACGAGCGTAGCGCTGCCTGGATGTGCGGCGAATGATGTTTGGCCGATCGCGGGCTGTGGCTGCGGTCGGCGTCAGGGTCTGCATCGAAAAGGGCCGGCTCGGCAGCCCATCGATCAAAAGGCGAACATAAGCCATGTAGCGGGGCAACTGGAGCAGGTCCTGCGGAGTCACTTCCCCGCCGAGCTGTAGCGCAATCGTCTCGGCGTCGTCTGCACCCACCTGAAAACTGATCAGCGTCCCAATGTTGCCGAAAAGTGCGGCCTTCGTTTGGTCGTCGAGTTGGGCGAGGTATTGGTTGGCGAGCGTCAGCGCGAGGCGATACTTGCGGGCCTCCGAAAGGATCGTCGCAAATGACTCGGTCGCGAAGTTCTGGAACTCATCGACGTAGAGGAAGAAGTCGCGCCGCTGGGTCTCCGGCTGATCGGCACGGCTCATGGCGGCGAGCTGCACCGACGTGACGAGGAATGAGCCGAGCAGGGCCGAGGCATCATCGCCGAGGCGGCCTTTGCTGAGGTTGGCGAGCAGAATCTGGCCGTTGTCCATCACCTGGCGCAGGTCCAGACTGCTGCGGCTCTGGCCGAGGATGTTTCGCAGCAGCGGCGAGGACAGAAAGTGGCCGAGCTTGTTCTGGACTGGGGCGACCGCCTCGACTTGGAACTTGATCGGCCAGCCGGCGAACTCCTTCTCCCAAAAGTTGCGAACCAAGGGGTCGGCGATCGAGGCGGTCACCGCCTGGCGATACCGGGCATCGCTCAAAAGCCGAAGCAGAGACAGCAGCGTCGCACCAGGGGTTTCCAAGACGGCCAAGAGGGCGTTGCGCAGGATGTGTTCCATCCGCGGTCCCCAGAACTCGGTGTAGAGTTTCTTGAAAGAACTGAGGATGCCCGAGGCGACCAGCGGCCGCATTTCGGGGCGGGGACAGTGGAGCGGGTTGAACGACAGCGGATGGTGGGGGTCGGCGGCATCAAACAAGATCACGTCGTTGGTCCGCTTGCGCGGCACTGCGGCCAGCAGCGTCTCGCAAAGATCACCGTGGGGATCGAGCAAAGCCACCCCGCGGCCGGAACGCACATCGGAGACAATCAACTGTCGCAAGAGCGTGGTCTTACCCTGGCCAGTCTTGCCGACGAGGGCGACATGCCGGCGGCGGTCGTCGGGAAGGATGCCGAATCGTTGGACCTGGCCCCGATGCGTGGCCTGCCCGAGGATGGCCAGGTCCGGGTGCCGAGCGCGCGTCGGCACGTTGGTCGGTGGCGGCAATTCCCGGCTATCGACGGTGCCCAGGGTTGGCGCTCTAACGGTCGCGGTGGGCGGGTGCCAAAGCGTCGCCAGCTCCTCGGTAGAGAGCAGGAAACCCCGCGGCCGGCGGCGCCAGCGGCGCGACCGCATCGCGTGAAAGCACGCCAGGCGGGGGATCCCAAACTGACCGAAGGTCCCCGCGATCTCGCGGAGCTTGGCTGCGGCCCGCCTCTCTTCACCCCGTGGCGTGATGACCTGGATCGATAGCCGGACCGCGAACAAGTGCTTGCCGAGTTTATCGGTGGCGGCCTGCAAGTCGTCCTCGCGATCGTGCTGCCGGCTGGCGGTCATCGTGATTTGATGGTGCAGGTGGTCCCCGTGCCGGCCCAGCCGGCCAACGGGCCAGGCCGCCAGGCGGCGCAGCCATGAAGGCGCCGTGGACCATTCCGCGTACCAGTGCGCCAAGCGATGGTGCCGACGAAAGAACGGGCTTGCCAGGCGGCGAACGATTCTCTCGGCGTGGCGGCGGCGATGAGCGTAGATGGGCCGTGCTTCGAGAGCAATGCTGGCGTGAGTTGGATCGGCCTTGGTCGTGGACAATGCGAGCAGTACGGCGGTCAACGGATCGGCACTCACGCGGTTCACGGCATCTTCAAACTGCGGATAGCGTTTGATGGGAAACAGATCACGCTCCAAGTGCAGTTCGGTCGCCCTGATGCTGGGGTTGGGCGAAGCCGCGTCCGTGTCCTCGGCGAGAACGTCCATGCGGGCGTCCGGATAGGCGGCATAGAGCTGGCCACGGACTACGGCGCAGAGCTCATCGGGAACCTGGCAGGCCAAGATCACCTGGCCAGCGTGTTGGCGGAATTCGAGCCGCAGTGGCAGTCGTCCGGGGTTGGCCTGGTGAATGGCCGCGAGCGCCTGGTCCATGTACTGGGGCCCGCGGTCATTGTCGGCCGGCACTCGGAGGGCGATGCGCACGTGGCCACGATACCAAGGTGGGCGGCGCAATCCTAGGGATTCCCCGCCTCACATGACGTGCGTACGTCCAGAGGCGGGGCCTGCCGCGACCAGAATCCGGGTGGCGGCCCAATCCGCGACGCGTGGGGCGTGCGTGGTCCCCATCCGCGGGAAGCGCGGGCCGAGCTGCATCCCAATCACCTCGGGCAACGGATTCCCCGCGGGCTTGGAATGCGCGGAAAGGAGAGCACCTGCGTTGAGATGGCTCACACCGCGGGAAGCGGGCGCAGGCAGGGGGCGGAAGCTACCATCATCGGCTCGCCGGTCAATCGAAAAACTTCGCGGACCCTTGGGAACGGGGTTACGAGAGCGACGGATTGGTGCGCGTGATTGCGGAAGCAAGCGCTTGTGAAGGGATCTTCGGCATGCAACAAGTCCGTGTAGCCGATGCCGTAAACAAGCGAGCGCCGCCGGTTGCGGGCCAAGTCGTGGGCAACTTCGAGCATGTGCCGCAACCGCTCCGGTCCGCCCGTGGTGATCGCGAGAACACGGAACCGGTCGGCCTGGGCGTCCTGGTATTTCTCATAGAACTGGACTTTGCGACCCCAGCTGTCGAGAGAGCTGCCGACAGCGACCGTCTCAGTGCGGTTATCGATTTCAAGATAGAAAGTGAAACGCGCGTCCTGGTCCGGGCACAGCTCGAAGGCGCCGTCAGGGTAGAGGCTGTCATCGCCAACGCGGAGCCGGAGCGCGTTCTCACGGCGGAAGTTCCGGATAGGGATCTGTGTTCGGTGCGCGGCGGCGACGAGGTGGACGATGGCCTCTGCGAGGGCCTGAGTGTGGGCCTGGCGGGCAACGCCGACCGGGCCGAAAAGCCCGCGCCCTGAGGGGAGGGTATCGACCCCATGGAGAAGCCGGTAGCCGAGGGGCGTCAGCGTGTAGTAGCTCAGCGCGCCTTGGCCGGCGGTGGCGTAGCGCCACCGACGCACCCGGCCCGCGGCGGCAAGGCATTGAAGGCGTTCCTGCACGCGCCGCTCGGTCGTGAAGGCGTAGGCGAAGGTGCTGCTGACCTTCAGAAGTTGGCGTACGGTCAGCGGACAGCGGTCCAGGGCCTGGAACAGGTCCCGGTCCCGAGGCGTGACAAGGCAGAGGGGAGATTCAGTTGCCATGCTCGGTGGTGGAGTCTACGCTACCGTCCTTTTTTCCACCAACCAATCTATGGCCCCAGAAAAAAAGACCTTCATCAACGTCGACGAGCTGATGCCGCAGCTCTCCGTCGAGAATGTCGCCAGCTTCTACGGAGTCCCGCTCCCCGAACTGCACAAAGTCGGGAGTGAAACGCGCGTCCGCTGCTTCCTCAACTGCGGCAAAAACCAGGAAACCGGAGACCGGGCCATGGCGATCCAGCACGATCACCCTGCCAAACAATGGCATTGTCACCAGTACGGCTGCGGCAAGGGGGGCAACCTCGTGTCGCTCTGCGACCTGCTCAAGCCCGGCGACCCCGCGGGCGGACGCCCGCGCGGAGAGCGTTTCAAAGCAATCGCCGCCGATCTCCGAGCGATGACGACGGGCGAACGCCCGGCGGACGGACCGCGCGGCCCGGCGGCGCCTTCGCCGGCCCCGGCCCCAGCGCCGCCGGCAAACGTGCCCCTGGCCCGCTCCGACAACGAGCGCGCCCGCGGCCTCACGGAGTTGGATCGCAAGTTCACGCTTGACGTTGCGGGCATGCCGCCCAAGGCCTCGGCGTACCTGCGTCGCCGCCCCTTTCTCTCTCCCGAAGTGTGTGGGAATTGGCGGATGGGATACCTGCCGCGCGATACGGGAGAGGATAAAAGCGGGGGAACGATGCGCGGCAAGATCGTGTACCCGTACCTGTCGGAGTCCGGGGAAGTGTTGACGTGGTTCGGTCGGGACCCCGAGTTCGAGGACAAGCACCAAACGTGGCAAGGGACGGACCGGTCGGAACGTGAGCCGGAGAAGTTTCACTTCATCAAAGGCTTCCACCGCGGCCTGGAATTATTCGGCCAACACGCCCTACGTGAACCGCAGGCCGCAGCAACCTTGAAACAATTGGGGTTGATCCTCGTCGAAGGCCCCAATGACGCCATCCGGCTCGACACCCTGGGCATTCCGTCGGTCGGTTTGTGCTCGAACACGATCACCCGTGAGCAAGCAGACAAAGCAGCGCGGCTGGCGCGGGAACTCGGCAACGGCATCGTGACGATCTTTCTTGATAGCGATCCTGAAGGGGAAAACGGCATGAAGCAATGTCTGGGGTATCTCGCTCAACTGACCCCAGTGCGGCTGGCCTGGACCAGTCGCATGTATGGCGGCAAGTTCAGGGGCCGTCAGCCGGAATCTCTGATGCTGGAGGAATGGCGGGAAATTGAAGTGTTCCTGAACACGGGGAAGGCTGCCGGTTGGTCGCTGGCCTAGCTGATTTCAGCGGCCGCAAGCCATTGTTGTGGGCGGCGCAACGAATCATTTGCATTAGATCGCATCTCAGGTAGAGTCTCGGACCTTTATCTCTTTCCACCCATTTGTATGGCAGTCAACCAAGCCACCGAGCCGGAAACGGCTACGTCCCAGAAACCCGTGAAGGTCATCCGCCTCCGCGGCATTTCAGCTTCCGTATTCGCCAATCGCGCCAAAAGCGAGGGCCGCGACATCACTTTCCACAAGGTAAGTGTGCAACGCTCGTACAAGGACGGCGACGACTGGAAGCAAACGACGAGCTTCGGCCGCGATGATTTGCCGGTCCTGAATCTTGTCCTGAAGCGCGCTTGGGAGTTCATCCTTGATACGGAAGCTTCCCGCGGTAAGGGCGAAGCGGCGGAATGACGGCATCGCGCGGACAGCAAGCGCGCAATCCAACGGCCGACCGCTGCCAGTCGGCAGCGGTGGCGACACGCTCCGCGGCTGATCCGCGTGGCGGAATAGTGCGCGACAGCGCTCGGGGCACCTTGTAACACTTACTGGCCCCGAGCCCCCGGCCAAGCCGCCCAGGTCGCAGGTATCTGCGCGGGCGTGTCGCGGGACGGGGGCTCGGGGCCGTGGGGTCCCCGAGCGCTGTCGCCTGGTAGGCGGGGTTCCGTGGCTAACGGAAGCGCCGTCCGGTCGGCCTCCCGGCCGCCGACGGGCAGCGCCCCGATCAGCGCGTGGACGCTATGCCAAACGCTGATCGCAACGCTGAACGGTTGGCGTGAGGCGTGCCGCGTTGCCGAGGCGTGCTTCTTGATCGCTAACAAGCTCGTTGCGGTCGGCCCAAATCCCGGAAGCTCATTTTCCCCTTATCGAAGAACAGGCTCACCCGTCCGGTCGGCCCGTTGCGATTTTTCCTAATGTAGATGTCGGTTTCACCGGGATTGTCGCAGTCCTCGTTGTACATGTCCTGCCGGTACAGCATCAGGACGATATCGGCGTCTTGCTCAATTGCGCCTGATTCGCGAAGATCGCTCAAGATGGGAATGGGCGGGTTCCGCTGTTCCGTGGAGCGCGAGAGCTGCGACAAAGCGATAATAGGGCACCCAAGTTCGCGTGCCAGGTTCTTGAGGCTACGTGAAATATGGCTCACCTGCTGCGTCCGGTTTTCGCCGGCGGCCCGGTCGGTCACCTCGATAAGTTGCAAATAGTCGATGACAAGCAGGTCCAGGCCGTGTTCCATCTGCTGCCGACGGGCCTTGCTGCGCAGATTCGAGATGGTCGTGTCCGGGTCGTCGTCGATGTACAAAGGATGCTTCTTGAGTTCATCGAAGAGAGTCCCCATGCGGTTGAAATCCTCCGTGGTGAGTTGGCCCTTTTTAAGCCGCCAGGCTTCGACGCCCAAGAAGCCGGCGATGGTGCGGTCCATAATCTCCTGTTTGGTCATCTCCAGCGAAAACACCGCGACGTTCGTGCCCTGTGAAGCTGCGGCATGACGGGCGATGTCCAGAGCGAAGCTTGACTTGCCGGCGCTTGGCCGAGCAGCAACGACCACGAGGCAGCCGGGCGGAAGACCGGTGAGCATCTGGTCCAAGTCACGAAAGCCGGTCGTCAGGCCGAAGAGTGCGGTTTTATCGTCGGCATCCTGCAAGCGGACGTAACGTTCGTAGGTTTCGATGCCAACCTCCGCGATGTGCTGCGGCTTGTTGTCCTTGGCATGGCGGGCGATGCCGAGCAGGCGCTGTTCGGCGCGCTCCAAGGCTTCCATTGCCGTGAGCCGTTCGTCCTGGGCCAATTCGGTAATTGCGCCGCCCACGTCAAGAAGTTGCCGGTGCATGGCCTTGTCGCGCACGATGCCGGCGTAGTGGACGGCATGGGCCGAGGTGGGGACGTTGGCCGCGAGGGTGGCGAGGAAGGCAGAGCCACCCAGACTTTGAATCTTGCTGTCGCCGCGGAGCGCCTCGGCCACGGTGACGAAGTCGATCGGCTTGCGGTCCTCATACAAGCGTCGGATGGCTTGGTAGATCGTGCGATACGTGGGGTCGAAAAAGTCGTCGGACTGAACGGCGGGCGCCACTTCGATAATCCGGTCAGGGTCCATGAGCAGGGCACCGATCGTCGTTTGTTCGGCGTTGGTGCTGTGTGGGCGGTTGAGAGGGGTGGACGATGGCATGGCGGACAATTATTGGGAGGAAGTCGTCAACATGTGGCTCGCGAAGCGGATTCCCGCGAGGTGCCCGATATCGGGCTAACTCAAGTTGTCATGGATGTTCTGCCGTATCTTCGGGTCGCCGGCGAGCGTCTTCAGCGCATGCCAGAAAGCGCGCGCGCCGCCGCGACGTTTCCATTCCTTCGGCGTCCAGTTGGTGGTGATCGTGGCAATAGGGGAGTTCTCCGCAGTGATGTGCAAGGAGAAATTGCGCGGCCGCCCTGGGGTGGATAATTGCTTCGGCAGGTTTTTCGTGGTGCTATCGATAATTTGAATCCGGCGAAGGGCAGCGACCGTGAGGTGTCCATACTGCCGGAAGGCTTCCGCTTGCTGCTCGACGGGACGATTGGCAATGTTCACGACGATCTCATCCGCCGGTCGGCGTTCTGCCCGCAGGATCTTCTCGCGCACCTGCGGATCGAGATTCGCGACAACCTTGACCCGCTGCGCCTCCGTCCGGCTGATCTCAAAATACTTGGCGACCTGCGTATCCTTGGGCGCTTCAAGAGCGAATTCCTGGCGCCAGACCATGTACAGATGCACCTTATCGAAGATGTCGTAGCTCTGACTGTGCATCATCTTCACCGACGCACGCCGCAGGCCACGGCGCATGTACTCAACGTCGCTCTCTCGCTCATCGGGGAGCATCAGCTCGACGCGGAGCTTCTCCAGCTTCGACTTGGGCTGGGCGAAATAGATGCGGTGACCGTGCAAGATCACGATGATCTGGTCGGGCCGGAACGCATCCGGCCAGCGTTGCCGGTCGGTGGGCGTGATGAGGCGCGCAATGAGAGGTTGCTGCTGCCCGTGTTCATTGAGACTGGCGGCCAGGGCATCGAGCCCGCGGTCCTCCAGTCGGCCGCGCTGGGGGTTGGGCGCGAGCAAGGACGGGTCATAGCCGGCCACGCGCGGCTGGCCGTGCTGGTCAAATGTGATGAGCCCCCGGTCGAGCAACTCGCGCGGCAGCGCCTGGGTCAGGGTCTGCGCGGCAAACGACTGACGGACCGCGATCTGCGTGGCGTCGCCGGAAACGACCTCTGCGGCCGTGCGTTCGCGGCGGTCAAGCGTTTGCTGGCGCCGGCGTTCGGCTTTGCTGACGGGTGCGGTGGTGCTTCGCATGCGGCACGGGGGAACGGGTAAGGGCACGGCTGGCGATCCGCGCATGGATTTCGGCGAGTAGATTTTTGAAGCGGCGGCGAGCGGTCCAGTGCAGCAACCGCTCGTCGGCGTTGCTGCGGGCTTCCTCCACCGTCGTCGCGGAACGGAACATGATCGTCTGGAACAAGCGGATGTCGTGTTCCGCGAAGGCCGCCTCGTACTCACGCAGGATCATCCGCTCCTTGGCGGAGAGTCCCATCGGTTGTCCACCGCGCGGAACGGATGCGAGTGCGAGCACACCGAGCACCGTCAGTCTCGGATTGAAAGCGCGCGCTTCGTGGATGATGCGGAGTGCCGTTTGCACCCGCTCGACGCAGTCGGCTGTCAGCTCCACCGGCATGATGAGATAGTCGGCGGCGATGAGCCCGAGTTCCGCGATGTTATCGAACTGGTTGGCGACGTCGATCAACGTCCAATCATAGTCGGCGGGCAGTAGGTCGAGCGCCTCGCGAAGCTTCGTGGACTTCTCCGGGTACAACCGGAAAAATCTTTGCTCCTCCGGCGCGCACGGTACGATGTCCACGCCGTCAATGCCGGACGACAAAATCGGAGGCGCAATCGGGAGAGGGGATTCGAGAAACGTCTTCAAGTTGGTCTTCACCCCCGGCAGTTGCTTCCCGAGGAAGTCACGCGAAGTGCCGCATTCCGGGTCCAAGTCGATCGTGAGAATACGCTGGCCGCGTCGTGCGGCGAACAGCGACAGCATCATGGTCGTCGTCGATTTACCGACGCCGCCTTTGCCGAACCAAATGGCGAGTCGTGTCGGGCCGGAAGTGTCGCGGGAGCGGCGAGTCATATGCAGCACGACACTACCACCCGTCCTCCCGGCGCGCCAAGCGTGTCGTGTCGTTGTAAATGGCAGAGAGCTTTCTGCCTTTTACAAATTCGATCTTAAAGACAACGGTCGCTAGAAGAAGAACATCTACCCGACTATCCGAAGGATATTCAACAGGACTCTTGTCGCTTGATTGGGACTGAAAACGGTCGCAGGTGGAAAGGGGCTTGCTTTGGAAAACGGTCGCAGTTGAGTTTCATTGAAGATGGCAAGCACAAGCCAAGGTGATTCAAAAAGGGGTATCACCGCACCCACCACGACGGGCAATGGACGGGTATCACCGTACCCACCAAAATCGACCGGATGAGGGTATCACCGCACCCACCAATCGGGGTATCGCCGCACCCACCAACTACCAGCTCCCAAAGGTATCACGACACCCACTAGCGTTCACTTCCGGAAGAAGTCGCCGTACATCTCCAGTGAAAGTTGATTAGGCTGGATTTCATCGAAGAGTGCCACGCGTTCTGCCTTCTTCAACGACGCGAACCAGTCGGGTTCCGCGTAGTCATTTTGCAGACGGTCGATGTACGTCGCGACTTCGCTTCGTCGAAAACTACGGGGCCGGTGTTCCTTCTGCGCGAGGATGACGAGAATGTGTTTCTGCATCCGGGGTCGTCCGAATTCCGCGAGCAACCTGCGGTAGGTCTGCGGCGTCATTGGGTTCCCGTCTTCATCCTGAAGTTCCGTCACTTGATCGTACAAGGCGTCGTCGGTGATCTCGCTCGCATCAACCGCCTTCACCTTGTCTCCCTTCTTTCGAAGAACGGGGCCGCGCATCCAGCGAAGCAACGTGCGGCCGTTGTACGCGCCTTGCGTCGCCTTGCGCAAATACCCGTCCCAGCCGGGACACGGGCGGATGATGCCGAGGTCTTCGGCGTCCGCCAGGAGCTGCCGCAGTCTCTGGCGGCGCAGCTTGGCCCGCGCGGGACTGTCGTTGAACCCTATCTGGTGGACCGCAAATGCGTCGGCCAAAAAGACCCCGCTGTCTCGCTGGTTCCATCCGTCGCGGTTGGCGATCAGATACAGGCGCCGCATCGCCGAGGTCAACGTGAGGTACAGCTTGTAGTCGAACGCCAAGTATGCGCCACCGCCAGCCAGCCGCAAGAATGTCGGGTCCCATTCAAACGTCACCGGTCGCCGCGACTCGGTCACGCGCGAGAGCGCCGCGATGTTGTAGAACCCGAAGTTCATGATGTCGTGGCTCTTGGTTTCCGGATTCCAGAAGGCGGAGTTCGTGTACTTCACGAATGAGAACCGGAAGATCCGGCTGCGGATGCGCAGGTAGTCCTTTTGGCATGTCGCTGGCAGCCCCAAAGTCCGCGCAATGAAATCGACGGTCAAGTGAGTCCGTCCTTCGGCGGGAAGTTCGGGCAACCGCCGCAAGTACGTGTAGAGGCCCAGGAACAAATCGAAGTCCTTCGGCGCCAAACCGAACGGCGCGGTAATGATCTGCGTCCCGGTCCGGCGGTGGCCGTTGACATCGGTGAACGGAAACTGCCGAGGGTAATTCAATGCGTTGCCGACTTCTAACGCGGCCAAGGCCTGGTCTTTCCGCAGCCGGGCAAATTGCGGATGCTTGCCGAGTTTGGTGGCGGTGAATTCAAGCGGGCAGAACGCCGCTTTGATGAAGTCGAGCCCGGCGTACGCGGAACTGGTATGCCGCTGCTGTTGGGACGACAAGGCCATTGAAACAGAGAATACGGCGACAGGCGCTGAAAATCCAGCGCGTCGCTGCACGGCGAATGGGGCATATGGCTGTAGGTAGTGGGTAAGGGAGAGGAGTCATTCCTCTCCCTCCCCGTTGTCGCCAGGGGGTTGCTTCCCCCTATTTACCGGCGTGCCCTTTTCGGGCACCGGGCGACGCCATGGTCAGGGCCTCGTACGAGGCGTCACGTCGGCTCCACCGCAGGGGGAACCAAAGCGTCGGACAAGAAGACAAAACCCAGGCGACGGAAATGTTTCAGCCGTAACCGCCAGTTGTCGGTGTGCCATTTGCGCTTGTATTTCATGGCGCGGATTCGCATCCGCAACCAGGCATCCAAGACGCGAAACCGGCACGAACAACTCGAAAACGAGGTGGCGAAGTAATTCGCCGTGCCCCGAATCACCGC